>Ga0326728_10004779_pt1 | contig 39435 bp, 39 predicted proteins | sample MB3enrmetagenome_FD_207602 | JGI IMG/M metagenome (GOLD analysis project Ga0326728, IMG submission 207602) | Lab enriched peat soil microbial communities from McLean, Ithaca, NY, United States - MB31MN | ecosystem: Environmental > Terrestrial > Soil > Wetlands > Peat | place: USA: New York... | reverse complement strand
CGTTCTTCTACCGACTTTCCCTGTCGGGTCCCGACGAGGACGACGCGCGCCAGGCGCTATCGCTCGCGGTCGCCGACCTGGTCGCGACGGCGCTGCGCGCCCATCTTCCCGTGCTCCTCACGAACCAGGTCTGGCGGAACATGCGGGACGGCGGGCTCGAGCCTCTCGGAGGCTCGTTCCTGAACCACGCGGCCAAGACGATCCTGCGGTTCGACCGCCTCTCGGGCCCGCTCCGCCGGGTCGTCCTCGTGAAACACCGCTCGCTCCCCGAGGGGTCGGCCGACTTCCGGATCGGGCCGACCAGGCTCGAGAGCGTGGGTCCGGGATAAACCGAGATAAGGAAGGACGCACCTCCCCGGACGATGGCCGAACGGCTCCAGTTCTCGGACATCTCCACTCCGATCGGGATGTTCCGCATCGCCTACCTCGGCTCGAGCGTGCAGGTGGTGGACCTCCTCGAGAACGGGGTCCCCCAGACCGGCCTCCCGAAGGGGGCCGTCCGACGAGGGCCTCCGTTCCCGGCCGCAAGCCCCCCGCGCCAGCTCCGGGAGTACTTCCAGGGGACGCGCAAGGAGTTCGACCTCGAGGTCGAGCCGGACACGACCTCGGCGTTCGACCGCGCGGTCTGGAAGGAGCTGCGCGAGGTTCCGGCGGGATACACCGTGACCTACGGGGAGCTCGCGAAGAAGGTGGGTTACCCGGGAGCGGCCCGGGCGGTCGGGGGAGCGATGCGACGCAACCCGATCCCCATCGTCATCCCTTGCCACCGGGTCGTCGGTCAGGGGGGAGCGATCACGGGCTTCGGCCTCGGGCTGTGGCGGAAGCGATGGCTCCTCGACCACGAAGGAGCATGGCCGCTGCGCTCCCGTTCCGCCGAAGGGCCGCGACCCCACGGTCAACGCACGCTGGACGCCCTGACCGAGCCTCCCAAGCCCGGCCGCACCACCAAGAAGGCTGTGTAGGCCGTTGCGGCCCTGCTCTACCCGACCGCGCTACCCGGCGTAGTAGGAGGCGTCGTACGGCTCCGGCTTGAGCCCGCGCCGTTGGCGGACCTCGGCGACCACCTGGGGCTGGAGCTCCGATGGCATCGGCTCGAACCCGATCGACTCGGTCGCCCAGAGGACCTTGCCCGCGGTCGCGCTGCGGATGTCGCTCGCGAAGCCGAACATCTCGGCCACCGGGACCTTCGCGACGACGGTCTGGAGGTCGCCGACGCTCGTCATGTCAAGGATCTCGCCCCGACGGCGCTGGAGCTCCCGGGTCGCGCCCGCCAGGACCTCCTGGGGGACGTTCACGGTCGCCTTCTGGAACGGCTCGAGGAGGAGTCGGTCGCCGAGGCACATCGCCCCGTAGATCCCGGAGCGGGCGGCGGGGATCGTCTGCGCTGGACCCCGGTGGATGGAGTCCTCGTGGAGCTTCGCGTCGACGAGACGGACCTTGAGCCCGTAGACCTTCTCGTTCGCGAGAGGGCCGCGGTTCATCGCCTCCTTGAACGCGTCCACGATCAGGTCCATCGTCTCGTTGAGGTACTGGATCCCCTTCGTCACGTCGAAGAGGATGTTCGTCCCCTCGACGGCCACGATGCCACGACCTTCGTCGCGCGAGATACCGAGCGCGTCGAGCTTGGTGACGAGGGTCTTCGTGTCCTTGAACGACTTCCCCTGCGGGATCTCGCCCTCCTTGAGGGCCTCGACGACCGCCGCCGGCAGGGCCTCGACCTCGAAGTAGAACTTGTTGTGCTTGTTGGGGGACTTCCCCTCGAACGGACCGCCGGGGTGCTTCACGACCTCGCGGTAGACCACGATCGGCTTCGACGCCTCGATCTCGACCTTGTAGTCGTTGACGATCCGGTACTGCGTGATCTCGAGGTGGAGCTCGCCCATGCCCGAGAGGAGGTGCTCGCCCGTTTCCTGGTTGATCTCGACCCGGAGGCTGGCGTCCTCCTTCGCGATCTTCCGCATGACCTCGATGAGCTTGGGGAGGTCGCCCATCCGCTTCGGCTCGATCGCGACCGTCACGACCGGCTCCGAAACATGGCGGATCTCCTCGAACGGGACCATGTCCGGCGTGTCGGACATCGTCGTCCCGGCGAACGCGTCCGAGAGGCCGATCACCGCGGCGATGTTGCCGGCGGTGACCTCCTCGACCATGAGGCGCTCGGGGCCCATGAAGAGAGAGACGTGCTGCACCCGGTTCTTCGCCTTCGCGCCGGCCACCTGGAGCTCCATCCCCTTCTGGATGCGGCCCGAGAAGACCCGGCCCGTGGCGATCTCGCCTGCGCTCGGGTCCATCGTGATATCGGTGACCATGAACGAAGTCGGACCGGTCGCGTCGGTGTTCGACATCGCCGTACCGATCGCGGAGCCGGCATCGCCCTTCCAGATGTTCGGGATGCGGTACTTCTGAGCGACGCGGGGGCTCGGGAGGTGGCGGACCACCATGTCGAAGACGACGTCGTTGATCTTCGCCTTCTGCGCGATCTCGCGCGAGCGACCGGTCGAGACGTAGTCGATGATGTCGGGGAACTTCACCCCCGTCTTTAGCATGTAGGGGACGCTGATCGCCCAGTTCTCGTAGCCCGAGCCGAACGCGACGGAACCGTCCCGGGGGTCGACGCTCCACTCGTCGACGAACTCCTCCGGGGCCATCTTCCGGATCAGCTCGTTGACCTCGGAGATGATGCTCAGGAAACGCTTCTGGAACGAATCCGCCGTGAGCTTGAGCTCCTTGATGGCCCGGTCGACCTTGTTGATGAACAGGACCGGTTTCACCTTCTCCCGGAGCGCCTGACGAAGGACGGTCTCGGTCTGGGCCATCACGCCCTCGACCGCACAGACGACGACAATCGCCCCGTCGACCGCGCGCATCGCGCGCGTAACGTCCCCGCCGAAGTCGACGTGCCCGGGGGTGTCGATGAGGTTGATGAGATGCTGCTCGCCCTGGAACTCGTGGACGATGGTGACGTCCGCGTTGTTGATCGTGAGCAGCCGGGCCTGCTCCTGCTCGTCGAAGTTGAGATAGAGCTGCTTTCCCGCGAGCTCGTTCGAGATCATCCCCGCCGCGGCGAGGAGGTTGTCGGAGAGCGTCGTCTTCCCGTGGTGGATGTGGGCGACGATCCCGATGTTGCGGATCCGGTCGATGTTGTGCATCATGTCGGGGATGGCCTTCGCCAGTTCCGCCCGAATGTGGGTCATCGAAAACTCCCTCCCGTGCCTACCGCGCCGATTGGGCGACCCGTTCGACCTCTTCTTTTCGACCGACCGCGAAGGAGGTCAGATCGCCCTTCGCGGCGAGGCGGATCTCGTCCGCCAGGCAAGAGTGGATCGGTTTCGTGGACTTGTGCGACGCCTGGATCGCTCCGAGAGCGATGTTCCGGATCGCGACGTTGAGACGTCGGGCGGGCGAAGCGTCGACCGCACGCGGGACGGAGATCCCTCCGAACTGGAGGCGGGTAACCTCCTCGCGGGGCGCGGCGTTCTCGACCGCATCGACGAGGAGCTGGAGGGGGTTCTTCTCCTCCTTCTTCGCCACCTCATCGAACGCCTTGCGGATCGTCGCAAGCGCCTTCGACTTCTTGCCGGTGAACTTCCCACCCTTCATCAGGTGGTTCGCGAGCCGCTCCACGAGGTGCATCCGGGTCTTGAGGAACGGCTTGCCGGTGAGCTTCCCCTCGGTATGGGGGGCGTAGATCGGGTGGAGATAGATGTACGGCAGCAGCCCGGGGTCGTGGACCTCGACCCCCTCGAACGGGTACTTCCCGAAGAGGGGCGGGAGGGGGAACGGAGGGGGCGGGGGTGGCTCGGGTCGATGGACGACCGGCCCGGCGTCCTCCTCGGTGGGCTCCGGTGGCCTAAGCGATTCGGGACCTCCGCTCATCGGGCCGGCTTCTCCTTGCGCCCGCGAACGAGCTCGTCGAGCGAGACGCTGTTCACCTGGATCACCTTGTATCGGACGCCGGGAATGTCCCCGTACGACCGGCCCATCCGGCCCCCGATGCCTTCGACCAGGACCTCGTCATGCTCGTCGATGAAGTTGATGGCGCCGTCGCCGACCGCGAACGCGGTCACCTGGCGGCCGTTCTTGATGAGCTGGACCTTGATGCACTTGCGGATCGCCGAGTTCGGCTGCTTCGCCTCGACCCCTACCTTTTCGATGACGATCCCGCGCGCCTGGGGGGCTCCTTCGAGAGGGTCCGAACGCTCCTTGAGATGCAGGGTGCGCCGCTTGTAATATCGGTCCGACCAGCGTCGACGCTGGCGGAGGGTGGCCAAGCGGCCCGCTGTGTTGAGGCCCGACGGCGGCGACATATCGGCGGAGGGGCCGAGCAGAAGGGTAGTGGTATTTAAGGTCCGTGCCGAGTCGTGCACGGCGGCGGGCCGAGGCGGCCCGGACGAGCGGAATGAGCGAGACACGAAGGCGACCCAAGGCCCCTGGAACCCCTCCGAACGCGCGTCCCAAGCCGCGTCCGGCCCCGGGCGCGGAGGTGAACGTGAAGGTGGAGTGGGACCAGCTGTCGGCCGAGATCCGGGCCTGTCGAAAGTGTCCCCTTGGCTCGACCCGTACGAACGCGGTCGTCTACCGGGGCGGGCTGGCTCCTCGGGTGGTCTTCGTCGGCGAGGCCCCTGGAGCCGAAGAGGACCGCACCGGGAGGCCGTTCGTGGGCCGGTCGGGCCGGGAGCTCGACCGGGCGGTGGCCACGCTCGGACTCTCGGCCGAGGATTTCGGGGTGCTCAACGTCCTGAAGTGCCGGCCTCCGGCGAACCGTTTCGACCCGAGCGCGGCCAGGACCTGCCGGCCCTACCTCGACCGGCAGCTCGAGCTCCTCCGTCCCGAGGTGGTCGTGACGCTCGGGGCCCGGGCGTTGGCGGCGATGGACCCGAGCGCCCTCCCTATGCTCTCGGCGGCGGGGCTTCCGCGCGAGCACGGTCGGATCCCGCACTTCCCGCTCATCCACCCCGCCGCAGCGCTTCGGTCGCGGCGACTTCGCGAGCGCTGGGAGAGCGACGTCCGGGCGCTCGGACGATGGCTGGGCGAACGGCTCGCGTAAACCGCTTTAACTTGGGTCGGGCTCTGTCGGCCGTGCGCACGGTCGAGCTGTTCCTCCTGGAAGGTTCGTACCAGGCCGTCGATGACGGAGTCATCGTCGAACTGTTCGGTCGGACCCGGGAGGGGACGCCGATGGTGGCACGCTACTACGGCTTCCGTCCGTACTTCATGATCACCGAGCCGGACGACGAGGTGCGGGCCCGGCTGCACGCCGACAAGGAGATCGTCGGGGTCGAGGACGTCCGGACCTGGGTCGCGGGAAAGGACCTGCCGGCGCTGCATGTCACGCTTCACCGCCCGTGGCTCGTGCCCCAGTACCGGGACCAGTACCGCCGGCGGGGCGACGAGACGAGCGTGCTCGCCTGTGACATCCCGTTCGTCCACCGCTTCCTCTACGACAAGCACGTCGGCCTAGCGGTCGCTTTCGAGGCCGAGGAGGAGAGCGAGGAGGTCCGCGCCCGCTACACCGTCGCGGACGTGGTCCGCGTCGTGACCACCGACGGGCATGACATACGGCCCGCGGAGATGTTCCGACCGTCCCTTCGGGTCCTGTCGTTCGACATCGAGAACGCCATCCGGGAGCGGACGATCTTCACGATCTGCGGGGTCGCGGAAGGCGGGGCTCGTCCGCGCACGACGTTCCGGCTCCACGGCCCGGAGCGCCAGATCCTGGAGGGGTTCGTGAACACGATCCGTGAGGAAGACCCGGACGTGATCACCGGCTACAACATCGGCGGGTACGACTTCCCGCTCATGGTCGAGCGGGCCAAGGCGACCGGGCTCGGGACGCTCGACATCGGTCGGGAGCGCTCCGCCCCGCGCGAGATGGGGGAGCGTCTCTGGAAGGTGACGGGGCGGGTCGTGGCCGACGCCTGGTGGTCGGTCCGGCGCGACCTCAAGCCCAAGCAGGAGACGCTGCAATTCGTCGCCCGGACGCTTCTCGGCGATTCCAAGCTGGACGTCGACCGGAGGGAGATCGAGAGGGAGTGGGCCGCTGACCCGAACCGGGTCATGGAGTACTGCGAGCACGACGCGGACCTTGCGCTCCGGATCCTGCAACGCCTGCGCACCGTGGAGAAGGCGGCCGACCTCGCCACCATCGCCCATCTTCCCCTCGAGGAGGGAATGAACGGTCGGACCTCCCTCTACATCGACTCGCTGCTGATCCCCCGCGCGGACGCGCAAGGGGTAGGCGTCCCGATGAGCCACTTCGCGGGTCGCGAGAACCCGATCGAGGGCGGGTACGTCCACCCGATCCGGCCCGGGATCTACCGGTGGGTCGTCGTCCTCGACTTCAAGTCGATGTACCCGTCCATCATCATCTCCCGCAATCTTTGCTTCACGACCCTCTCCCCCGAGGGGACCACGGTGGCCCCCTCCGGGGCCCGCTTCGTGGCGGCCTCCGTCCGTCGGGGGATCATCCCGGCGATCCTCTCGGACCTGCTCGCGGACCGCACCCGCTTCCGCCAGGCGGGCCAGGCGGCGACGAACCCCGAGATGAAGGCGTACTATGACGGCCTCCAGAACGCCGTCAAAGTCCTGATGAACTCGTTCTACGGGGTCCTCGCCTCGAGCTTCTACCGGTTCACGAACAAGGATATCGGTGCAGCGATCACCGCCTTCGGGCGGGAAGCGATCACCTCCATCATCCGGGACCTCGAGGCCGACGGGTTCGAGGTCGTCTACTCCGACACCGACTCCGTCTTCGTCCGGTCCCCCGTCGCGTCGCTCGAGGGAGCGCGGGAGTTCGGAGAGCGGGTCGCGAAACGGTTCACCCACGAGGGCGTGACCTTCGAGTTCCAGTCGGTGTTCGAGTCGTTCTTCTCCCACGGAGTGAAGAAGCGGTACGTCGGACGGACCGCCTGGCCCAACGAGGACCTCGTCGTCCGGGGGTACGAGACGCGACGGACGGACGCGTTCGATTTCCAGTCCGCGGCGCTCATGGAGATCTTCGACCTCGTCCTGAAGGGCGACACCGACGGCGCGCTCCGTCGCGCCCGGGAGCTGGTCCAGTCGGTGCGGAACCACGAGGTCCCCCCCGAACGGCTCGTCATCGCCCGGACCGTCCGGGCGGAGAGCGAGTACAACGAGTCGACGCGCGAATCCCTCCCGTTCCTACGAGTGTACAAGCAGCTCCGGAGCGAAGGCTACGACGTGATCCCGGGGATGCGGGTCGCCTGGGTCGTCACGGGCTCCCGCAAGAGTCCCCAGGAGATCGAGCCGTGGGTCGAGGGTCGACCGTTCACGAAGGAACCGGATTGGGAGTACTACGCGGACCGGGTCGCGCAGACCCTCGCCCGCGTGACGGAAGTGTTCGACTGGGACGCGGCGGCGCTCCTCCGGGGCAGCCACCAGCAGCGGCTGGCGTCGCTCCCCGAGGCGCCATCCCCTCCCGGCCCGAACGCTGCGCCCGCGACGCTCGACACACCGCTCTCCGAGGTCGGGAAGCCCGCGAAGCGTCGAGGCTCGACCCGGAGCCTGACCGATTGGCAGTGAGCTCCCCGGTCGGGGCTACCCAGGAGGGGGGTTCGGACCGCGCACTCGGTCGTCCTCGGGGGCGAGCGCGGATTCTCCTCGCAGTGCGAGGATTCCCCCGACCACCGCGACCGGGATGCCCAGCACGCCGATGAGCGGCAGCGCGATCCCTAGGACGCCCGCCGAAAGCAGGAGCGTGAAGACCGGGATCGCGGTCATGAGCATCGGCGGGATCACGAGCCCGACCTCGCTCAGCGCCCGGAAGTAGAGGGCGGGCGCGAGGAAGAAGCTCGTGACCCCGCAGAGCGCGAGCAGGAACAGTGGGACCGGGGTGACCGAGACGAGCCCGCCCCACCCCCCCGGAAAGAGCGGGGCGGCGAGCACGAATAGCCCGGCGGCCGCGACCATCGACTGGGCGACCACCGCGGACGGGGCGGTCGTGCGATTGGCCCGTGCGGTGAGGAGGAAGTAGCCCGCCACGAGGATGGGCACGCCGGGGACGACGAGCCACCCCCAACCCTGCACGGCGGAAAGGCTCTGCCCGCCGACGATGGCCATGGTGCCCCCCGCAAGGCTGACGGTGAGCCCGACGGCGAACAGCGGCGTCGCGATGTGCGGGCGGTACGCCCCGATCGCCAGGGCGACGAGGATGGGCGTGAGCACGACGTCCCCGATCAGGGACAAGAGGGAGCAGTCGACGGGTCCGGTCAGGTACGTGGCGGCGAGGATCGAGACCTGCATGGCGAATAACAGGCCGACACGTACCCAGGCCATCGGGTCGGACCAGAGGCGGGCGAAGGCGGGCCCATGCCCGGTCGTGACGGCCCAGGCGGTGTAGGCGATCCCTCCGAACACGAACGGATAGACGAGGATCGCCGACGGCGCGGTCCCGGGGGTCACCCATAGCACGAAGAGGTACCACGTGGCCCATGCGAACGCGGAGAGCACGGAGAGGACGATGGCCCAAGCTACGGTGCGCCGTCCGACCGGCACAACGGGTCGTTAGATACGGGTCCCGATAATCGTTGCCGAAAATCGCGTGCTGGTGGTCCCCGCGGCCTCGGCCGCTAGGAGTATCCCTCGAACGAGAGGCCGGAGGCCGGCACGCTGACGCCGGAACCCCGCTCCACGTGACCGATCTCTACCGCATCGGGCGCTCCGGCCCGGGCGAGTCGGCGGCGAATCTCGGCGAGCCGCGTGGGGCCGACCACGAGGACGAATCCGACCCCCATGTTGAACGTCTGGAACATCTCCTCGTCGGAGAGCCCCCCCAAGTGCTGGACCCACCGGAACAGCGGGGGGACCTCGGGCCACCGGTCGAGGACGAACGCGACCTTCGGATGCAGGCGGACGAGGTTGCGGACGCCCCCACCGGAGAGGTGCGCGAGCCCGTGCGCGGCCGGGGCCTCCGCGAGGGCGTCGCCGACGACCGAGTAGATCCGTGTCGGCGTGAGGATCTCCTCGCCGACCGGCCGGTCCCCCCCGGGCCGGGGCCGGAGCAGGTCGACCGACCGCTCCTTGAGCAGCCGACGGACGAGGGTCAGGCCGTTCGCGTGCAGGCCGGACGAGGGGACCCCGATCACACGATCGCCCGGACGGATCGTGGCCCCGAGCACCGGCCGACGGCCATGGGGGAAGAACCCGAACGCGGTCGCGCCGAGGTCGATCCCGCTGACGATCTCCGGGACGACCGCGGTCTCCCCGCCCAAGAGGGAGCAACGCGCCAGCTTGAGCCCTCGGTTGAGCCCTCTTCCGATCCCTCGGAACGCGACGGGGTCAGGTCGCGGGCAGAGGATGGTGTCCACGAGCCCGGAGGTCCGGGCCCCGACCGAGGCGAGGTCGTTGACGTTGACGCCGACGATGTCCTCGCCGACCTCTTCCCAGCGGCCGAGCTCGGCGGCGAGCTTCGTCTTGGTCCCGACCGTATCGGTCGTGACGGCGATCGTCTCCCGGCCGATGCGCAACAGGCCGGCGTAGTGCCCCGGCGCGTCGACGAGCCGGCCCGCGGACGGCGGCGGGCGGTACGTGACCTGGTCCAGCAGGACCGAGAGCGCGGAGGACACCTGCGAGCGGTCCACGCCGCTACGAGCGTACGTCCACGGCCGCTCCGTTCGAGAAGGGGGCGCCATGACCGACCGAGAGACGCGGGAAGAAATACCCTCGCCCCTGGGCGGGGGTTGAGCTATTTACGTCCCGCCAGCGTCCGCCGGGGACATGCCCGGGCCCGCTCGCCGACGCACGGCGGAGGCGGCCCCCCGTTCCCCCGCATCGACCGCCCTCGTGCTCGCGGGCCGCGCGCTCGTCCGCGGACGCCTCCAGCATGTCGAGGTCGCCATCGACGACGACGGGCGGATCCGGTCGGTCGGCAAGGTCCGCACGGGGGCCCCGCGCCACGATGTCGGGGACGCGGTCATCCTGCCGGCGGCCGTCGACATGCACGTCCACTTCCGCGAACCGGGCGGTCCGGCCGAGGCCGAGACGATCCCTACGGGCACCGTTGGCGCCGCTCTCGGTGGGGTCTCCCTGGTCGGCGAGATGCCGAACACCCGTCCGCCGCTCTCGGATGTCGAGAGCTGGCGGGACAAGGTGCGTCTCGTGGAAGGACGGGCGGCCGTCGACGTCCTGCTGTTCGCCACCCCCACGGTCCCACGAGCGCTCGCGTCGCTCTCCCGTCGGGCGGGAGCGTTCAAGGTCTACCTCGCCCCGACCACCGGCATCGAGGAGTCCCCGACCTCCTCCGAGCTCCCCGCCCTCTGGGGCCGGCTCGCGGAGCTCCGGCTCCCGGTCTCTGTGCACGCCGAGGACCCGTCCCGGTTCGTGTCGAAGCTGCGCCTAAGCTCCCCTGCGCAGTGGAACGGTCACCGCCCGGTCGCCGCCGAGAGGGCCGGGCTCGAGTCGCTGACCCGAGCCCCGAAGCTCCTTCGTCTGCATGCAGCGCACGTGACCACCGCCGCAGGCGCTCGGACCCTGAGGGCCGCCGGGCTCTCCTTCGAAGCGACCGCCCATCACCTACTGCTTTCGGACCGCTCGGGATCCGACGCCCGGTTCAAGGTCAACCCCCCGCTGAGGAGCGAGCCCGAGCGGGCCGAGCTCTGGGAAGCGTTCCAGAGGGGAGAGGTCCCGATCGTCGCGAGCGACCACGCACCGCACCCGCGGGACGCGAAAGAGCTCCCCTTCGACCGCGCCCCGAGCGGTGTGCCCGGTGTCGAGACGTGGCTGCCCCTGCTGCTCGCGAAGGTGAGGACCGGGGAGCTCGACCTGGCCGTCCTCCTGGCGGCGGCCTGCGACCGCCCCGCCCGCTGGCTCGGCCAGCCCCTCGGCCGCCTCGCCCCCGGTCACCGCGCCAACCTCCTGGTCGTCGACTTCACGAAACGCTCCAAGGTCGAGGGACGGGAACTGCGGTCCCCGTGCGGCTGGACTCCGTTCGAGGGCTGGGAGGTGGTCCGGCCCCGGGAACACTACCGGGACGGCGAACGGATCGTGGAAGCTGGGGAGTACGTCGGCCGGCCGATAGGCCAGGTCGTCCGCCCTGAGTACGCTCCCGGGGAGCCGGGAGACCCCCTCCCAGCCGACAGCTGACCGACCGGTGGCCCTACGGGGGCGGGGACGACGGTTCGCCGCTGGGTGGGGCCGTCGACGCGCGGGGGCGCGCCCGGCGGGGAGGCCATCCCGGTTCCAGGACCCCCACGATCTGCAGCACGAGGTAGACCACGACCGCCAGCACGAAGACCAGCACGGGCACGTCCAACAGCTGAAGGTACGACGACAGGAGGACCCAATTCGACCCAAGGAGCATCCCGGCGTAGATCAGCCCCACCGTGTAGGGGATGGCGCCCGCCAGCGTGTAGACCCCGAAGCGGAACGGCGGCATGCGGGCCGTTCCGGCGGGGTAACTGATGTAGGTCCGAATGACCGGGACGAGACGCAGGACGGCGACGGCGATCTCTCCTCGGCGCGCGAAGAACTGGTCCATACGCTCGAGGTAGCGAGGCTCGAGTCGCAAGCGTCCGATGCCGATCCCGGTGATGCGGTCCCGCCACCAGAGGCCGACCGCGTAGGCCACGTAGGCACCGACCATGGTGCCGGCGAGCGCTGCGGTCACGGCCCAGGCGAAGGAGAACGTCCCGTCGGCCACCAGGAAGCCCGCGAAGGGCAGGATCACCTCCGCCGGGATCGGAGCGATCCCGATCATCGAGATGACCATCAGGGCGAGGAGGCCCGGAAGCCCGATCGCGGTCATCACGGTCGTGATGATCTCCACGACCGACCCGATCAGCGAGAACGTCACGGTCGAGCGACCTCCGGCTCCGACGAGCGGTCGGAGCTCATGTCCCGGACGGCGGTCCGAAGAGAAGGCGGAACGGGTCTCGCAGCTGGCTGTTGGTCCGGGCCGGGATCCCGTCGAACTCGAGGGGATTCTGGCAACCGCCGCACGAAACGACGGGGCGTTGCCGGCCGAGGGCGATCGAAAGGGCGATCCCCACCTCGATCTCCCGGGGCCGCTCGGGGGCCTGCTCGACCGCCCGGCGAAGCTCCGCGAGGAGCGCGTCGTCGCTCGTCGGCCTTGCCCCGACGCTCATCGGGAGCGAAACACCGGGCGCCCTCTTAACGGACGCCGTTCGGTCCGAAGGGCCTCCCGTGAAGGGCTCAGCGAGGTGGACGAAGGGCGTGCCGTCCAAGGCGGCGGAGCAGGGGAAGGGGCCGGCCCATCAGCTGCTCGACCGCCTCTAAGAGGAGGCGGTCACCGTCATCGATCGAGCGCGTGACGATGACCAGGATCACGAACAGAAGGGCGATCCCGAGCCCGAGGGGAGGCAGCGACCACAGCGGGAGGTTCGGGTGGAAGTACCACAGCACGACGCCGACCGGGAGCCCCGTGGCGAGGACCGGGACGACAAAGTGTCGGTGGAACGGCTGGACCCCCGTGAGGAAGGCGAGCTCGACCAGGGAGAGCGCCGCGTACGCCGCGTTGGCGACCGACCAGGCGATCGCGGCCCCGACGTACCCGTACGTCGGGACAAGGGCGAACGAGACGACGATGTCGGCGACGCCCGCGACAATCGCGTTGGCCGCGAGGAGCCGCGTTTGTCCGAACGCGACCTGGGCGGTCGACGCGGGACCGAGCAGGGTCGTGATGAAGGCCCCCGCCACCGCGACCTGGAGCGGGACGAGGATCGCGGTGTAGTTGGATCCGTAGACGAACCCGAGCGAGGAGCTCGGGAGGAAGAAGAAGAGCAGGAAGAGCGGGAGCGAGACGAGGGTCATCCACTTCGTGACCGTCGCATACGTGATGCCGACCGACCGCGACTCGCCGATCCGCAGGAACCGGCTCGCCACCGGGAGGAAGATGTACGCCGCGGCGCCGATCCCGATCGGGAGCAGCCGGGCGAGGGTGAGCGACGCCGTGTAGGTCCCCACCTCGAGGGGGTGGAAGATGCCGAGGATGAGCGTGTCCGCCGAGCCCGTGATCGTTCCCATGACCCCCACCACGAAGAGCGGCGCGGCGAACCGCAGGAACCGTGGCAACGCGGTCGGCATCCGAGGCCCGGGCGGGAGGTGACGCGGCAGGCGGCGGACGAGGTAGAGTACGAGCAGCGCGAGGGTGACGACGTTCGCGAGCGCGTAGGCGAGCAGCGCGTCCTGGTAGCTGAGCCACAGCGGCGGCAGCACGATCGCCACGCCGAGGAACGCGACGAACAACGCCGGGTTCACGATCTGGAGGAACAGTGCGTTCGGAGTGACGTCCTCGTAGCCCTGGAAGACCGACGCGATCAGGGTCGCGACGATGAGCGTGCCGACGGAGATGGAGAAGTACTGGAGACCCAAGGTGATCCCCGGGGAGCCCAGCGAGCGGCCGATTGGCCCGGCGAACGCGAAGAGGAGGACCGAGCTCCCGAGCGCGGCCACGCTGCCAATCCCCAAGGCGCCCCGAACGATGGTCCGTCGCTCGTCGTCCGAGGTCGCATACGGCAGGCTTCGGGCGATCGCACTCGGCATGCCGAGGCATCCGATCGCGACCAGCACCCCGGAGAGCGTGAGGCCGAAGGAGAACGTGCTCCAGTCGTTCGGTGAGATGCTCCGGACGATGACGACCCTCGAGACGAAGTTGAGGGCGACCAGGAGGAGCGTGGAGACCAACAGGAAGAGGGTGCCCTTGGTGACGCTCGAGAGTCCCTCCCGGACCGTCGCGTCGGAATCGATGGCCACGCGCTTCGCCTGCGAGCCGGTCTCCCCGCGCAACGGTAAAAGTGTAACGTTCCGGCGGCATCGCCCGACGGCCGTGGGCCGAGCCCCTTAGCCCGGGCGGCGAGCGCGCCCGGCCGGGGTGGAACGAGCGGCCCCGGCAGGGGCCGTGCGAGCGGCAACGCGGGCGGAGGGAGGGTACCGCTAGACTAGACGAACTCGTCGAGGAGCTTCTCGCGTCCCTTGAGCCCCGAGGACTGGTAGGCGAGCGGTCCCGCGGCAAGAACCTCCTCGAGGTCCTCGTACGTGGGCTTGTCGACCGAGTAGAACAGCCCGATCGGGATCTTGTCGCCCCACTCGAGCGAGCGTTGGAACGCCGCGCCGAGGTTGCTCGGGTCGTGCCCCGCGCTCTCGAGCTTGTAGACGCGCTGGCGGAAGAAGTCGAATGTGTTGATCTTGTTGTAGGTCACGCAGGGCGAGAAGACATCCACGAACGCGAACCCCTTGTGCTGGATGCCGTTCGCGACGAGGTCGGTCAAGTGCTTCACGTCCCCCGAGAACCCTCGGGCCACGTACGTCGCTCCGCTCGCGAGCGCGAGGGAGACCGGGTCGAGCGGGTTCTCAATGACCCCGGTCGGCGTCGACTTGGTCTTCTGACCCATCCGGGACGTCGGGCTCGCCTGGCCCGTCGTGAGACCGTAGACCTGGTTGTCCATGGTGACGTAGGTCAGCTTGACGTTCCGCCGCATCGCATGGATCAGGTGGCCGACCCCGATCCCGAAACCGTCCCCGTCGCCGCCGGTCCCGATGACCGTGAGGCCGTGGTTCCCCCACCGGACGCCCTCGGCGACCGGGATGGTGCGTCCGTGGAGCCCATGGAAGCCGTAGGACGAGAGGAAGGCCGGGAGGTTGGACGAGCAGCCGATACCCGAGACGATGACCACGTCCTTGCTCGGGATCTTGAGACGCTTCAGGGCCATCTCGATGGATGCGACCACGCCGTAGTCGCCGCAACCGGGGCACCACGTGGGCTTGACCGACGATTTGCTGACGACCGGTAGCTGGGTCGCCGTCAACGAGGCGAACGGCATGGCTACGCTCTCCGCCATGGTCAGAGCACCTCCTCAGCGCGCGCGGCAATCTGGTGCGGATAGAAAGGCTCTCCGTCGTACTTGAAGAACGTGTGGGGGAGCTCGACCCCCGTCTCGGCGCGCAGGAGGTGGCCGAACTGTCCGGAGTAGTTCCCTTCGACAAGGAGGGTCTTCCGCGTCCGGGCGAACATCGACCGGACCACGTCGGGGTCGAGCGGGTAGAGGGTGGGGAACCGGAGCAGGTTCGTCACCTTCCCCTTCTCGTGCAGGACCGCCATCGCGTCGCGCACGGCGCCCACGGTGGAGCCCCACGCCACGAACGTGAGCGGGGCGTTCGCCGGGCCCTCGAACACGGGCGGAGGCGCCGCCTTCGCGAGCCCCTGCAGCTTGCGCATCCGCTTTTCCATCATCTTCTTCCGCCAGGCGATCGCCGCGGGGATCCCCGCGCGGATGTCGGAGACGTCACCGCCGTGCTCGTCGTGCTCGTCCGAGAGCGCGATGTGGTTGAGACCGGCCTGGCCCGGGAACGCCCGGGGCGACACGCCGGACTGGGTGTCCAGGTACCGACGGTAGTCGGGCGTGTTCGGCTCGACCGTGAAGAGCGACGGGATCGGGACGTTGAAGTCGATCTCCTCTCGGTCCACCCCTTCCATCGCTTCCGCGAGATGGAAGTCGGTCAGGACGAGCACCGGCGTCTGGAAGCGCTCAGAGAGGTCGAACGCCGCGACCGTGAGGCGGAACGCCTCGACCGGGTTCGATGGAGCGAGCACCGCTCGCGGCCACTCTCCCTGGCCCGCGCCCATCATGAGGTTGAGGTCGCCCTGCTCGGTCTTGGTAGGAAGTCCGGTCGACGGCCCTACACGGGCCGCATCGACGACCACCACCGGGACCTCCGCCATGCCGGCCATCCCGAGGCCCTCGGTCATCAGCGCGAAGCCGCCTCCGCTGCTGGCGGTCATCGTCCGCACGCCGGCGAACGAGGCGCCGATCGCCATGTTGATGGAGGCGAGCTCGTCCTCCGACTGCTTCACTACGATCCCGAGCGCGCGCGAGTGGGCGGCCAGCCAGTGCATGATCGAGGTCGCCGGCGTCATCGGGTACTGGACGAGGAACTTGCAACCGGCCGCGGCCGCGCCGAGAGCGATCGCCTGGTTCCCCGTCATCAGGAGCTTGGGGGGGCTCTTCTTCGGGAGGGCCTTCGGGTGGCTCTTCACCTGCTTCTCGGCGAAGTGGTACCCGTCCGAGCTCGCGTTGACGTTCCAGGTCACGACATCCCCGGCCTTCCTCCCGAACGAGTCGGTGAGGACCTGGTGGATGACGTCTAGCGGTATGCCCGCCAGGAACGCCGTCGCCCCGATCCCGGCCGCGTTCTGCAGGATCGACTGGCTCGTGTACTTGCGCGCGATCTCGAGCGTGGGGACGCCGAGGAGTTGGATCCCCGTGGGAACTTCGGTAGGCGCGAGAGGGAACTTCTCCGGGTCGAAGATGACCGTGCTGCCCGGGTGGAGGATGGGAGCGTGGACGTCGACCGTCTGGCGGTCCATGGCGTAGAGGATGTCGGCGGAGTCGCCCTGGCAGTAGATCCTCCCCTCCGAAGCCCGCGCGTGGTACCAGACGTGGCCACCGCGGATCACCGACTGGTAGGCATTCAGTCCGAAGACATGCAGTCCCATTCGGGAGAAACTTCGGGCGATCGACTCGCCGATCGAGGCGATTCCGTCGCCGGCTTGACCCCCGACGCGGACGGCAAGCTCCTTCATGGTCAGTTCGAGGGTCCCTCGGTATTAATCGGTTCTGTCAAGCCGAATGCTCCTAATCGTGGCAGGCGGACCGGTCGAGGCATTCCGGAGCTCCCCGGGGGAGGGGCCTCGCCCCACGACGACCGCGGGCATGCCACCGGTGCCGTAGGAAGCCGCCGGGGCGCCGCTCGGCTTCCCCGGGACGCGCGAAAGGCGGAGGGCCCTACTTGGGTGGGGGTCCGATCACGACCCGCGCATCGGCGGCGATCGCGCCCCCCCGGTCCGGTAGGACCAGGAGCGGGTTGATGTCGAGCTCGAGGACATCGGGCATCTCCATCGCGAGCTGAGAGATCCGCTCGATCACGTCGGTCAAGGCCTCGATGTCGCTGGGCGGCTCGCCGCGGACCCCCTTGAGGAGCGGGAACGCCTTCACGGACTGGACCATGCGGAGCGCCGAGAGCGGTCGGAGCGGGGCGAGACGGAACGTGACGTCCCGCAGCACCTCGACGTAGATCCCGCCGAGCCCGAAAGCGAGGATGGGACCAAAGTGCGGGTCCCGCTGTACGCCGACGAGGACCTCCTTGCCTTCCTGGATCTCGGACTCGACGTCGAACCCTTCGACCCGAGCCGACGGAGCCTTCGCCTTCAGGGACTCCTGCATCGTTTCCCACGCCGCCCGGAGCATGGACGCGTCGTGGATCCCCAGGGCCACACCGCCCACGTCGGTCTTGTGGGAGAGGTCGGGAGAGACGACCTTGAGCACCACGGGGTACCCAATCCCGCCGGCGGCGTCGACGGCCTGGTCGATCGTGTGGACCAGCTTGACCGCGGGGAACCGGATGCCGTACGCCTCCAGAAGGGCTCGCGCGTCATAATCGGAGAGGATCGTCACTCCCGCGTGTCGGGCGCGGTCGATCGTGGCCCGGGCGGCGGCGTGGTCGACCGAGAACGTCCGCTCGGGCGCCCGGGGTCGGGTCCACCAAGCGTGGTAGCGCGCGAGAGAGGCGAGGCCCTGGGTCGCCTCCTCCGGGAACGTGAACGTCGGGACACCGGCCTCCTCCAGGATCGACACTTCCCGAGAGAGGTCGTTGACGCCGAAGAGGCAGGCCGCGATCGGCTTCTGGGTAGTGGCCTTCGCCTCGAGAATCGCGCGCGCCACCGACTCGCCGGTCATCGTCGAGGTCGGGGTCGTGATGACGAGCGCCCCGTTCATGTCGGGGCCCTCGAGCAGGATCCTCAGGATGTCCCGGTAGTGGTCGGCCCCCGCGTCCGCCGTCATGTCGAGAGGGTTCGCAATCGACGCGGACGGGGAGAGGCGCGGCACGAGGGCGTCGTGCATCGCGTGCGAGAGAGGGGGGAGCTCGAGGCCGTGCCGGATCGCGGAGTCCGCCGCGACGATCCCCGGCCCTCCCGAGTTCGTGAGGATCATAAGGCGCGGCCCTTCGATCTTGAGGCCGGAGGCGAAGATCTTCGCGGTCCGAAACAGCTCGCCTAGGGTCTCGGCTCGCTCGACCCCTGCCTGATTGAACAGGGAATCGTACAGTTGGTCGCGGCCGGATTGGGCGAGGGAGCCGGTGTGGCTCTTCGCCGCCCGTTCCCCGGCCGGCGTGCGTCCGCTCTTGATCACGAGGACGGGTTTGTGTTCCGTCACTTCCCGTGCGGTCTCGAGGAACTTTCGCCCGTCCACGAGGCTCTCGACGTAGAGCAGGATGACCTTGGTGGCCTCGTCCTTGCCGAGCGAGTAGAGAAGGTCGTTCTCGTCGATCCCGGCGCGGTTCCCCACGGAAACGAACCGGGAGAAGCCGATCCTCTCACTGATCCCGTAGGCCAGGATCCCCGCGCACAAGGCCCCGCTCTGAGAGACGAACGCGATGTTCCCGCGCGGCGGCAGGCTCGCGCTGAACGTGGCGTTCAGGTTCACGTCCGGGGCCGTATTGATGACCCCGAAGCAGTTCGGGCCGATGATCGACATCTTGTACTTCGCGGCCCGCCGGACCACGTCGTCCTCGAGGATTGCACCGGATTCCCCGAGCTCGCGGAACCCGCTCGAGATGATGATCACACCGCGGGATCCCGCCTTCCCGAGCCGCTCGACGGTGTCCGGGACGGTCGGTGCCGGCACGATCACGACGCCTAGGTCCGGGGTCTCGGGAAGGTCCTCGATGGAAGGATAGCACCGAACCCCTGAGACGCTCTTCGAGGAGGGGTTCACCGGGTAGACGACCCCTCCGAAACCGGCCTCGATGATGTTCCGGAAGAGATACGTCCCGACCTTCCCGGGCTTGTTCGAGGCGCCGATGACCGCCACTGACGAGGGCTGAAAGACTTCCTCCAATTCTGCCGAACGACCGCTCGTCATAGCTACCTTGAGGGATTCCGGTCTTCGGACGGGTGGTCCGTTATATATTGACGCCCGGTCCGCGCCGCGTGACCCCCGCCGGAGAGCCTGCGAACCCATCCGCAGCGTCGTCGCCGACGCCCACCGCACGTCCGCCCGCCCGCGGCCTGCTCCAGCGGATGGACAAGGGGGAGATCCGGCACGTCGTCGCGGTCGGCAGTGGTAAGGGAGGCGTCGGAAAATCGTCCGTCGCCGCGCTCCTCGCGATCGAGCTCGCGCGCCGAGGCCTGCGCGTCGGGATCTTGGACGCCGACATCACCGGGCCGTCCATCCCCAAGCTGCTCGGCCTCACCGGTCCCCTCCTCGACCGCGGCGAAGGGATCGAACCGGCCGAGACCCCGTCCGGCATTGCGGTGATCTCCTCGCAGTTCATGGTGGAGGACGAGCAGACCCCGGTCATCTGGCGGGGCCCCCTCGTCACGCGTCTCATCACCCAGTTCTTCGGCAGCGTCCACTGGGGGAGCCTCGACTTCCTGCTCATCGACATGCCGCCGGGGACGAGCGACGTTCCGCTGACGGTGTTCCAGACGATCCCGATCGACGGGATGGTGTTCGTGCTGACCCCCCAGGACCTCGCGGCGCTCATCGTGAAGAAGGCGATGAACATGGCCCGCGACCTCCATGTCCCCCTGCTCGGGGTCGTCGAGAACATGGCCTGGATCAACTGTCCGCATTGCCACGAGCGGACCGACCTGTTCGGCTCGAGCCGCGTCGCCCACGTCGCGCAGGAATACGGCATCCCCGTCCTCGGAAGCCTTCCGGTCCTCTCTCCGGTCTCGGAGCTCTCGGACGTCGGTCGGCTAGGCGAGCTCACCTCCCCCGAGGTCTCGGCGCTCGCCGACGCGTTCGTCCGGGCTGTCGACGATGCTACGAAGAACCAGGTGACGGTGCTGTAGCCGCCCTCAGCTCGGAGAAGCGGACGACCTCGCTCGGGAGTCCGCGCCGGGCGAGGGCAGCCCGCAACCCTTCCAAGTGGGCGTCGCCGACGACGGCGGCCATCCGCCCGTACCCCTGGTGTCGGAGACCGGTGAGCCGGTCGGCCATGTGCTCGTTCCGGTCGTCTAAGAGGACCCGGGCCATGGTCGGGCTGGCACGTCGCAGCTCTTCGGTGTACTCGCTCGGGGACTCGCTGTAGCGGTCCATCTCCCGGGTGACGACACGGGACGGCAGGAACAGTCCCACGACGCCGCTCGCGAGGAGGGTGACCCGCTCCTTGAACGACAACGAGCGCACGAGGTTCGCGAGCGTGGTTCGGATCGGGTCGTCGATGAGGAAGACGGGGAGGCTCCGCTCCTGGGCGACGGCGATCGCGAGCTTCATCTCCGCGCCGGGGACCCCGGCCCCGATCTCCGAGCCCAGACGACGCTGCAGGACCCCCCAGAGCCGAGCGAACAGGGGGGACCCGCCGGAGCGACGCCCTCCCCCGTCGGGGGACATGAGGGACTGGGCCCGCTCCGCGTCGAGCTCCACAGCGATGGCATCGAGGACCCGTTCGGACAGGATCCGGCGCAACGGACCGCTCAGGTCCACCACGTGGGCCGAGCCGAGCAGGAGGACCGGGGTCTCCACGGTCGAGGAGTACACGCGGCGGGGAGGGCGGAGGCGTTCATCTCGCTGGCTGTCGCGCCGAAAACACCCATATAGGCGAGCCGGGTCGTCCGAACGCATGACGTGGACCCTCTTCTCCGTCCCGAACACGAAACGGGCGGAACTGGACGCTGTCCTCAAGGACGACCAGGTCTCCCGACAGAGCCAGAAGGTACGCGACGCGACGGCGGTGGGCGGGCCGTCCGGCGAAACGTACGTGCTCATCGAGGGGGCGGCCGATGCGGTCCACCGGGCCGAGGAGCTCCTCGCGCCCATCGGCCAACGCCTGCCGGCCGCGGACGCGGAGTCGCTCTATCGTCGGTTCAAGGAGGAGGACGACTCGGCCTCGGCCGGGATGGGACTCTTCTTTACCGAAGGGTAGGCGCTCACTCGTTGGACGGGGCGTGCGAGGGCTCGAGGTCCTCGCCACCAGCGAAGACACGCTGGAAGGAGTGGTACAGGTCCTCGAGGCCGGTCGCGTCTTTCGCGGACGTGGGGATGAGCCCGACCAGCGGGGCCATCGTCTCGATGGCCCGGAACAGCTCGGTCGACAGCTGGACGTCCGGGGTCGGGGTGTCGCGGCCGATCGCGTCGTAGAGCACGCCGGGGTCGTCCGACCAGCTCATCACCTCGGCGAGCTGCTCGGGGCTCAGTACATCGGACTTCGCGAGGATGTTGACCGTCGGCAGGCGGAACCTGAACTCCACGGTCGCCCCCAGCATGAGGAGCGAGACGAACCCGCCCGCGGTCCGGGCGAGCACCGGGTCGTAGAGGAACGCGATGACCGACCGTTCCCCGCTGAGCGCGTCCACGATCGCCTTCGAGGCCTCGCGGAACGCGAACAGCTCGATCTGGCCGGGCGTGTCGATGAGGATGTAGTCGGCGTTCTCCTCCTGGATCGCCTGCTTCACCTCGAAGACCTTGAGGGCGATCATGTCGGCCGCGACCACCTGGGCGCCGTTCGGGCCGAGGCCGTACTCGTCCTGCAGGTCGGCGAGCCGCACCCACTCGCGGATGTCGACGTCCGCGGCGTCCTCCGAGGCTTCGCTCCCCGGGTCGAGGTTCACGACGGTCGCGGAGTACCCGGCCGCCTGCGTCCAGTCCGCGAACGCGCGGACCAGCGAGGTCTTCCCGGCGCCGGCCGTGCCCGTGAAGTAGATCGTTCCCGGCTCCTCCATGGCTTACTTCCGTCCCGCGGCGGCCCGCTGCTGCTGGAGCTCGGCGGCCAGCGCCTTGAGGAACCGTGCCTTCGTCGTCGGGCCCTTCTTCGTCACCTTGACACGGCCCGCGTACTCGAAGAAGCGCCGCGGGTACTGCTTGTCGGCCTCGACCTCCGCGCGGAAGCCGAGCCGCTTCGCCGCCGCGACAATCTCCTCGGCGGTCAGGTCCGGCAGGCTCTCCGATTCGGGGACGCGCCGTCCCGCCGCCCGCGAGAGACCGTGGGCGAGGTACGCCGGATAGACGTAGAAGTGGTCGGGCATCAGTGGTCAGGACGGACGACGCGCTAGGCCGGTGCCGGGCTCGAGACCCGCACTCCGTTCAGGACGCCGTCCTGGCCCGGGCGGGATCGAACGCGGACGAGGCCAAGGTCGGTCTCGAGGATCGCGCCTTTCGTGATGATGTTCCGCTGGACGTAGTTCGGGTTCGCGGGGTTCTCCCGGACGGTGATGACCTTTGCCGGCTGCATCTTCTTGGTCGCCGGGTCGAAGACGTTGATCGTCTGGGTCGTCAGGATGCGCAGCTTGCGATTGGCGCCCCGGACCCGGTAGACCTTCACCGTGCCGCCGCCCAGGGTCGCGTGCTGCTGCTCGCGCCCGATCTCGAAGCGCCGCTTCTTGCGGATCGGTCGAAGGCGACCGCCCGTCCGCTTGCGTCGCGACCGGCCTTGCCAGATGCCCACGAGATCCTCCGAGAGGTGCCGTCCGACCGGGGTTCCGTATATGACCTTTTCAGCGAGACGCGCAGCCCGGCCTATCGGAGACGACGGTCACTTGCTGAGGAACGGCGCGAGGAGAGGTCGGAGCGGCTCGAGCCGGGCGAGCACGGCGCTCTGTTCGGCGGGCGTGAGCGGCTCGTACGGGGCCCGGTAGCCGACCTCCGCCCCTCGCAGCTGCTCGGCGAGGAACTTGATGGTGGAGGGGTTGGGACCTGCCTTCGTCACCTCGACCAACCGGTCGACCAGCGGCTGGAGCTCGCGGGCCCGGGCGCGGTCCCCGCGCCGTGCGGCCGAGACTAGCTCGAGGCACAGGTGGGGAACGATGTTGGCGACGGCCATCACGGCCCCCTTCGCGCCTCCCTCGATCGCGGCGGAGGCGAACGGAGGGTCCCCGGGGAAGACCGCGAACCCGTCCGGTGCCCCGTCCAGGAACGCCCGGACGCTTTCGAGGGAGCCGCCGGTGTCCTTGATCCCGGACAGGACACCCTCCCGAGCGAGCGTGTGGACCAGCGAGGGAGGCAGGGCGTAGCCGATCCGGGAGGGGATGTTGTAGGCGAGCAGCGGCACCTTCACCGCCTTTCGCAACGCGCGGTAGTAGCGGTCGATAGCACCGAGCGTGGGCTGGAGGTAGTAGGGAGGGCCGGCCACGATCGTGGCCGCTCCCAGTCGCTCGGCCTCCTCGGCGAACGCGACCGCTTGGGAGGTTGAGGGAGCGCCGCAGCCCACCCAGACGTCGGTCTTCCCGGTCGCATGCTCGACCACTGCCTCGATGAGGGCTCCGCGCTCGGCAGGCGTGACCGATGGGAACTCGCCCGTGGTCCCGAGCACGAAGATGTGGTCGACCCGTGCATGGCAGAGGTCCCGCGTGAAACGGGCGTTCCGGCCCGGGTCCATGGCCCCACCCGAGGTGAAGAGCGTCGGGACAGGCACCGAAAGCCCGTCGAGCGGCATCGCTCGCGCCAGCCGCGCGCCGACTTAATGGCTTTACCCGTTGTGCGGCGGTCGGGGTCGGAACTACGGTCGCGGAGCGGGTCCTAGGTCTCGACGAGGCCGGGCGCGGGAGCCTCGTGGGACCGCTGGTCGTGGGAGGGTTCTGCCTTCCCGCCGACCGGATCGAGGAGCTCGTCGCCCTTGGGGCGAAGGATTCGAAGGCGCTCACGCCCCGCGCTCGGGAGCGGGTCTTCGGCGGCCTCGGTGCGCTCGGAACGCTCGGCGCGGTCGTGCTGTCGCCGCGGACGGTGGACCGGGCGGTCGTCCACGGGAGGCTCAACGACCTCGAGGCCGAAACGTTCGCCCGTCTCATCCGCGAGCTCGCGCCGGACGTCGCCTACGTCGATGCGTGCGACCCGAACGAACACCGGTTCGGCCTGCGGGTCTCGCGCCTCGCGGGCGGGTCGACGCGCGTGGTCGCTCGCCACCACGCCGACCGCGACTACCCGGTCGTAGGCGCCGCGTCCATCGTGGCCAAGGTCCGTCGCGACCGGGCGCTCGCCCGGTTGCGCGAGGAGCTCGGGGACGACCTCGGCAGCGGTTACCCCTCCGACCGACGGACGATCGAGTTCGTCCGCTCCGTGCTCGCCGACGGGCGGCCGGTCCCGCCGTGGGTGCGGGGTTCGTGGGCCACGATGCAAAGGGTTAAACCCCGCCGGCCGGCTCGCACGCTGGACGGCTTCCTCGCATGACGGTCGAAGAGACGCTCGCCTCACTGGTCGACCGGTTCAACCGGCACGCGGAGCGGTCCCCGGGCATGACGGCGGAGCTGGACGGCCTCTCCCGGACGATCCAGATCCGTCTCACGGACGGGGACACCTATGCGGTCGACCTCGCCCAGGGGCGCCTTAAGAATCTGAGGACCGGACCGGCGGACGGTGCGGAGGTGCGGATCACCACGGACGTCCGGACCTTCGACGCGCTCGTCAAGAAGGACCTCGGGCCGATGAAGGCCCTCGTGACGCGCAAGCTCACGATCGAGGGAAGCCTGGAGGACAAGCTGCTCTTCCGCAAGCTCCTATAGCGCCGACTCGGAAGCGGCCGGGCGCTACGGCAGGAAGACGCACGCCGCGATGCAGACGCCGTAATGGTCCATCGGGATCGATAGCTCCTCGGTGCGGTAGCGGATCCGGCGGAGCTCGACGCCCCGGAAGTGGGCGATCTCGGTCATGCGCCACTTGAGGAACTCCTTGAGGGATTTCTGGGTCCCGTGGAGATGCCCCTCCGCGACGTACCCCCCCTGCCCGTCGGTGCGGAACCCGTAGGCGATGCCGGCGCTGATGACCTCGCCCTCCCCGCCCCCGTGGCGAGCCAGGACGCAGTGCGTGATCGCCCCCCGGGCGATGGGGACCCGGTCGGTCTGCCGGATGCCGATCGGCAGCACGGAGGAGACGCTGACGAGGTTCTGTTCCCCGATCCCGGCCTGGAGGAGCGCGAGGTCGAACGCGTTCAGCTCGCTGGTCTTGTTGATCCCCTTCCCGCTCGTGACGAAGAAACGGGAAGGGACCGGGACGAGGGTCTGCGACAACGGTTCGGCGCGCCGCGGCACGACGGGCGCTGAGGTCGGCCGGTCCTTAAGGTTTCGGTCGGGCCGACGGCGCTAGACCATGATCGCGTGACGGCGGCGCATGGACGCCTCGGTCTCCCCGCGCACGCGCAGAAGCTCCGCGATGAGGCCGTCCGTGAGCCGAAGGGCCGCCTCCTCGAACAGGGTCCCGAGGGGAGCGTAGCGCGGCCGCTCCGGGTCGTCCTCGAGCTCGATGAGGATGAGATGGCTCGACGTGTGGGCGATCTTGGACCCGGGCTTCGACGTAAGGACGATCAGCTCCGCTCCTTCCCGCCGTACGATGTTCGCGGTCTGGATAGAGGAGTAGCTTTCGCCCTGCGCCGAGAGGATGAAGACGGCGTCCCCCTCTCGCACGATGGGCGTGACGCTCTCCCCGATCACGTACGCCCGAAGGCCGGCCTGGACGAGCCGCATCGCGAAGGCACGTCCGATGATCCCGCTGCGGCCGGCCCCGTAGACGAAGATCTGGGGCGCCTTGAGGAGGATCTCGACCGCGCCGGCAATGGCCGTCGGGTCGATCCGCTCGAGGGCGAGCGTGACGCGCTCCCCGATGTACCGCTGGGAGCGGACGAACGTCGTACCGTTATCGGCGTCGAGGACCACCACGGCGCACCTCCGTGCGTCGCCTGTGCGGCGAGACTCGGGATGGTTTCGGCCGGTGGCCGGCCGGACGGTGCGGCTTGGGCCGTGCCTTCACGGCCGGTCGGACCTTCGGTAGCGCCCGGGGGGGTGGCGTCCCGGGAGGCTTCGGCGGCGCCCGCGGGGCGGGCGGAGCGTGCAGCTTCGACCAGCGGCGTGTGAGCGCCCGCTCGTAGAGGAGCTTCATGTACATCGCGTCGTGCTCGAGGAGGGGAGAGCTCGAGATCACCGTCACGTCGTAATCGCGCTCGGAGAGGATCTCCGCGAGGGGGTCGAACCGGACGAGGCCTCGCTTGATCGGCGTGAGACGGAACTCCCCCGGTCCGTAGAACTCGACCCCGGAGAAGTTGAGATAGACCGGCCCGTCGGTCGCGCGCACGAACTCCTTCACGACCGGGTCGAGCTGCTCCGCCTCTTCGAAGCTGGTGCGCTCGCGCGCCGCGATGTGCGGCAGGTTGAGGACCGGCACGGTCCCCTTCACGCGTCGCACGAGCTCGAGGACCTCTTCGCGCGAACCGAAGACATCCGGATGACCGCTCGGCTCGATCGCGAGGCGGACGGTGCCCTTCGAGAACTTCCCGAGCCAGTCCGAAAGGTCCGAGACGATCTCGGTGAGCTGCTGGATGGAGTCCGCGCGGTCGCCCGGGCCATAGAAGCCCAGGTGGGTGACCGCGAGGCGCGCGCCGAGCCCTTGGGCCAGCACGCCCGCCCACTGGATCTGCCGGGTCGATTGCTCGCGGGCGTCGGCGGAGCCGAAGAAGTCGACGTAGTAGGGGGCGTGGAGCGTGAGGTCGGTGTCGAGCGCCTTCGCGAGCGCTCGGGTCTGCTGAAGGTCCGCGTAATCCTTTGCGAGGCTCCAGGTCAGGGTGGTGACCGAGTCCCGCCGCTTGAGGGGCATGGTGACGGCGGCCAAGTTCGGGGCCCCTCCCTGATGGTCGGGAGGTCCGACGCTGACGACCAGCTGCTGCACGAGGTCACGGGCGCTCTTCCCGATCTCCTCGTCGAGGACCGCCCTCGTCAGGTGATTGACCTTGATGAACTGGACCTCCATCGCGGTGAGGCCCAGGTGGTGCACGTCCGCGATACCGTCCCGGAGCGTGCGCCCTTTGCAGGAGAGAGGGATTCCCGCGGGTCCAAACCGGATCACGAGTAACCAAACCTCAAAATGGGGAGACTGCGCTAATCAATGGGTCTATATATCAGAATCCGGGCGAGCCGCCTCCGCGGGGACCGGACGCTCCGGGCGCGGGGCGTCGGGGCGGAATCTGCGGGCGACCACGTAGAGCTCGGAGGAAGGTGCACGGGACGCGGGGGGTTTCGTGCGGACGACCTCCGCGAAATGCGGACGGACCTCGAGCACGAGCTCGTCGATGAGGTCCCCCGCGAACACCTTCGCGACGAACGCCCCTCGGGGGGCGAGCACGCGAACCGCGAGCGCGAGCGCGGACCGGACGAGGTCGACGGAGCGTGCGTGGTCGGTGGCATATGCCCCGCTGATGGACGGGGACATATCGGAGAGCACGACGTCGAAGGGGAAGGAACCAAGACGTTCCCGAAGGGCCGGGTCGCCGACCCGCCCGCGGACGACCCGTAGCCCTTCGGCCGGGGCGATCGGGCGGGGGTCCACGGCGACGACCGTACCGTTCGGGCCGACCCGGTCGAGAGCGATCACGGACCAGCCTCCTGGTGCCGCTCCGAGGTCGAGCACGCGGGCGCCCGGTCGAAAGAGGTGGAAGCGGTCGTCCAGGTACGCCAGCTTGAACGCGGCGCGGGAGCGAAGGCCTTCCCGCTGGGCCGCGCGGTAGTACGGGTCGGCTCGTCGTTGGTCCACGAACCGTCGACCCATCGCGAGGGCCCGAGCTTCTGAGCCTACATGAAGGCACGGCGCCGGGCCGCCCCGCTATCCTTTATGGAAGGGCCCCGATCCTGGGACGGGTCGACTTCTCCCGATGCGCGTCCTCACCTACGTGAGACTCACGGTGGTCATGGGCGCGGTCCTCGGTGGTGTGTTCGTCGCCCTGTTCTAATCGGTCGCACCGTTCCTCCTCGGCGTCTGGATCCTGCTCTTCGTCCTGCTCGTGATCCCTTTCGCCGCTGTCCACCTCTGTCTCCTCGCGCGGCGGATCGACGATTACGGTGGAAGGTCTCCTTTTCCAGGCATCTGGGGACTCCTCGGGGGCGACCTCGTGGACGATGGCTACGACCCCTCTCCCGAAGACTCCTCGAACGGCTTGGACGGAGGGGACGAGCCCGTCGGAGACGGGACCGAGGACGAACTCGACGCGTACGGGAATCCGATCACGTTCCGCCACCACGGCGCGTACTGCCATGCGCTCCTTTCGAAGCCGTATGCCAAGTTCTGCGACGAGTGCGGAAGACCCGTGGTGCGCTCGCCGTCGCTCACGTGGACGGAATCGCCCAGCGCATGAACCGACGCGGGACGATGGGGCCGTCCGAATTTGAATCGGAGTCTCTTGCACCCCAAGCAAGAAGGATGGACCAAGCTACCCCACGGCCCCACGCCGCGCCGGTGGCGCATCGACCCGACCGAGTTAGATAATGGTTTGCCCGGGGGGAACGCGCGGGGTCTAGGGACCGGCTTCGCCGCGAGGAGTTACGCGGCGTACCACGGAAGTCGGGCCGCCGGTCCGGTGGGCTTTAGGACGAGCATGTGCAGGTTCGCGCCCGAATCGCCCGGCGCGTAGGAGTCCCGGGACGCGAGCTGATAGAGGATGAAGAGCGCGTCCTCGTCCGATTGGACACCGAGGGAACGCTGGACGTCGATCCCGAAGCGGGTCGTGAGCAGCTCGAGGAGCTCCTCGAAGTCGATCGGGTTGCCTCCTTCGCCCGCCGCGGCCCTTTGGAAGAGCCCGGCGACGATCCCCGTTGAGATCGCGAGGACCTCCTTCGGTTCCGCGACCCGCAGGTGGAAGTGCGGAACGTCCTCGGACCGCTCCGGAGGCGGAACGACGAGGATCGAGACCTCGTGGTCGATCGCCGACCCTCCCGCCGTGCGGAAGAAGCGGCGCCACGCCTCCTCGGCCGTCTCGTCCGTCGGGACGACGAAGATCGCCCGTCGCTGGGCGGGGCGCGCGCTGCGGACCCCGGTGACCCATCGCTCGATCCCAGCTTCGACCGCGGCCGGCTCGCCGGTCGGGACGTACACCGGGAACGTGCGGCGGGGGACCCCGGCCTCCTGGACCCAGAACGACGGCTCGACCACCGGCCCGTGCCGGGGGTTCGAGACCTTGGCGTAGCCGAGCCTCTTGAGGACCTCCTCAGCATCGCGCTGACGCTCGGGGGTGGACGCGGCTCGGGGTGGCTCGGACATCTTGGTGGACCAGCCGGGTGGTCGAGATAAGGTCAGCGCGCACCGGGAAGCGAGGGTAAGCTCGGAACCCTTACGGAACCCCGGGTCGCATCCCGGAGCGCCGACGGCGTCCGGGGTCGGTCGAGGACCTGCTCGCCCGGTCGACGAGGAACCCTAGGGGATGATGGAGACGTCCGACGAGCTCCCGCCCTCGAAACGGCGGATGAGCTGGGTCGTGACCTCGATAAGAGGGTGATGGCTCGAGTGGTCGATCTCGATGTCCGCGACCGTCGTGAGGTGGTGCTCGCGGGCGATACGTTCGAAGCCGGTCTCCTTCGTGGCGAATTCCTCGGGGCGGTCGCACGTCAGGATGAACGCCTGGAGCTGCGTGAGGCCCATCTCGCGGGCCGCGAGCGCCCGGTGGTGGCCGTCGACCAGGATCCAGACGTCCCCTTTTTGGACAACGAGGACCGGCTCGGCGAACCCGCGCTCGAGCTCGTAGCGGCGACCTTCGAGCTCGTCCTCGAAGACCTTCCACTGCGTCGGCGTGAGCTCCGAGATCGGTACGAGACCCCTCCGGGACGAGAACGGCAGACCGTAGCGCTCCGAGAGCAGGCGCTTCAGCGTGTCCGCCTTCGCGGGGGACGCGCGTTCGAAGTGGGAACGCACGACGTCCAGGTTCGAGAGGACCCCGCATAGCCGGCCCTGCTCGTCGATGATCGGAAGGTCGCGGAGGCCGAACCGGAACATGATACGGGCCGCGTCGTCGAGCCCGGTCTCGGGGTAGGCGGTGTAGGTGCCGGGGCGGATGATCGTCGAGATCGGGGCCGTGCCCTCGGTCGCATGCCGCAACAGCTCCTTCGCGCTCACGAACCCGACGAGCCGGCCGGAGTCGTCGGTCACGGGAAGGCCGTGGTGACGGCTCTTCATCAGCCGCTGGGTCGCCTCGCCGATCGTCGCGGTCGAGCGGACATGCTCGACCTCCAGGATCATGTAGTCCCGGACGCGGACGATCATCAATCCCGAACGGGCTGCTCGTCGCGCAGGTACGCGGTCAAGAGATGGAGCGTGATGAGGTGGGTGTCCTCCGTGTGCTGCATGCTGTTCGACGGGACGACCAACGCCACGTCGACCATCTCCTTCAGCTTCCCACCGCCCATGCCCGTGAGACCGATCGTGGTGAGGCCCATCGCCCGCGCCGTCCGCACGGCCTCGAGGACGTTCGGGGAGTTCCCGCTCCCCGAGATCGCGACCGCGACGTCGCCTTTCCCCGCGAGCGACTTGAGGGGCCCGGAGAAGACCGCGGCGTAGTTGACGTCGTTCGCCCAGGCCGTAAGGCTCGGGATGTTGTCGTTGAGGCTCACGCAGCGGAACCGCTTGCCGGGGCCGCGTCCCTCGGTCCCTCCGGCGACCTTCGCGATGTCGGTCACGAAGTGGGACGCCGTGGACGCGCTCCCGCCGTTCCCGAAGAAGAAGATCGTCCGGTCCTCGGCCCGCGCCCGGAGCAGGATCGATACGATCCGCTCGACCGCCGTAAGGAGGTACGGCGCATCCAGGGTGGCATGCGCCTCCCGCACGTACTCCTGGACGTACTTCGTGAGGGTCGGAAGCTCGGTCATCGTCCCACGAACAGTATCCGCGAACCCTCCGGCGTGATGCGGATGGGCAGTCGCGTCATCGGCGACAGGGCGGCCGCTATTTGATGGCTACGTTCGGGCGGGTGGAGAAGAAGGAGGAAACCACCGCCTCCGGCTCCCGTGATCTTGCCGCCGTACGCTCCGGCGGCCTTCGCCGCGGCATACTGGCGGTCGATGGTGTCGTTCGAGATCCCGTCGGTGAGGCCGCGCTTGAGCCGCCATCCCTCGTCCAGCACGTCGCCGAGCCGGGTCCAATCCCGCTGGACGATCGCCGTGCGCGCCGTGCCCGCGAGCTCCCGCAGGCGCACGAGCGAGTCCTTGTTCTCCTCGGTCCGTAGGTTCTGCTGCGCCAGGATCCCCTGGGCCTTCCGGGTGATCCCCGTGTAGAACAGGGAGAGGTGGTCGCTGAGCTCGACGCGGTCCTGGCTCGATAGCGGAATCGGGGAAGCGCGGACCGAATCGTCCGCCCGGAACTCGAAGTGCTCGACCCCTCCGAACGCCGCGATGTACTGATCCTGCTTGCCGAGGGTCCCCCCCAGCCGGTCGATCTCGATCTGGCAGGCTTCCTCCGCGAGCTCGGCCGGGTCCTTCAGGACCCCGCGGTAGGCGTAGAGCGCGTTCAAGAGGCCGACGGTGAGGGTCGAAGAGGAACCGAGCCCCGTCCCCTCGGAGGGGATATCGGCGATCGTGTGGATCTCGAGCGCTTCGCGTACTCCGGTCAAGCGCATCGCTTCGCGGAAGATGGGGTGTTGGAGGTCCTCGAGCTGGTCGACGTTCTCCGTACGGGAATAGGCGACCCGGATCGACTTGTCGAACTTCTCGTTGACGAGGACGTGGATGTAACGGTCGATGGCCGCGCTCGTGCACGCGCCTCCACCGTACGCCCGGTAGAAGCCGGGCAGGTCGGTGCCGCCGCCGGCAAAGCTGATCCGAAGCGGGGTCCGAGTGATGATCACGGGTCCGGTAGCCGCGGGACGGCCACTTATCGGTTTTGGGGGTCGCCTTCGTCTTCCGCGGGGGGCCGGACCGCGCCCGGAGCGGGGGTGGCGCTCCGCGACCACCTCGCCCGGCGGCCGTAGAACGCCCGGGTCGTCGCCGCCAGGTCACCGACCGGGGCAAGGCCCGGTAGCACCTTCGAGAACGTGGGAGCCCGGCGGTCGAGCACGATGGCGATCCCCCGGTCGTTCTCGGAGCGGATCATCCGTCCGCAGGCCTGGAGGATCGCCCGCTGGGCGGGGGCCTCCATGGTGTATTCCCAGCCCTTGCCGGTGGTCTTGTTGAGGTAGGCCCGCAGGGCATCCCGTTTCGCGGTCGGTCGGGGGTAGGGGATACCGACGATCACGACCGCCTCGAGCTCCTCGTCCGGATAGTCGATCCCTTCGGAAAGCCGCCCTCCCGCGACGCCCAGGAGGACCGTCCCCTCGGGGTCCTTCTTCCAGCCCTCGATCGACCGCCAGAGGTCCCCCATCGGGACCCGGCTGTACTCGATGAAGACGTTGCCCGGAAGCTGGGATTGAAGCCCCGCGTCGAGGACCTTGTGCAGGAGGTCGAAGCTCGGGAAGAAGACCGCGGTCTTGACCGGTAGGGTCTCGAGGACCTCGACCAGGCGGTCGGCGAGCCGCGTGACCGCGCGCGGGTCGGCCCGGATCTCCTCGAACCGGGTCGTGACGCTCGGGTCGTAGAGGAACTTCCGGTTCTCCGGAGGGAAGTACGACGGGACGTCGAGCAGACGCGCCTTCTCTCCGAGGCCGAGGGAGTCGCGGTACTCGAGCAGGGGAGAGAGGGTGCCCGAGAGGTGCACGGAGAGGTGGCATTCGAGGATCGGCTGGGCCGGTGCGCTCGCGTCGAGGGCGAACGCCTCGAGCGCGGGCCGGGGAGTGCGCGTGGCCACCTTGACGTACGACGGGGAGTCGAGCTGCGGCCACGAAAGGAGCGTCAGGGCGACCGTGTGGACCCACGAGCGCGGGAGATGGCGCTCCCGGCGGCGCTCGTCGCGAAGGTTCTCCCCCCACGTCGCGAGCGCCCCGAGCCAGGTATCGAGCCGGTGCGAGGTGCCTCCGAGCGCTGTCAGGAGGGCGTCCTCGAAGATCGTGGGCGGAAGGATCGCGTCCTCATCGCGGACGAGGGATTCGATCAGCTCCTCTACCGCCGCCACCACGATGTCGAAGAACCGGCTCGCGCTCGGCCCGTCGGGAAGTTGGAAGTCCCCCCGTTCGGCGACCTCGGCCCGCGCCCGCCGCACGGACTCGAGCGGCAGCGCGACCGTCGTGAGCTCCCGGAGGTGGTTCGGCAGGTTGTGGGCCTCGTCGACGACCAGGTCAACCCGTTCGGACCCGACCCCCATCCAGCGGAGCAGGGAGCGGCGGATATGCGGATGGAAGAAGAACGCGTACGGCGCGGTAACGAGCCGCGCGTGCGGGACGAGCTTCTTCGAGAGCTCGTACGGGCAGAGGTTCTCCTCCCGGCTGTAGCTATCGAACTCGTGCGGGAGCGGAAGCTTCGTCCGGAACCGCTCGATGAGCCCGTCGAGGTCGGACTGGAGGACCCGTGCGTAGTACGGGCAGCCGTCGAGGTCGGTGAGGTCGATCTCCCCACCTTCCGGGAGCTCGGGTGGGGGGGCGAGCGGGGCCTCCCCCTGGAGCATCCGCTCGGTAGCGCGCTTCCGGTCCGCGCAGAGCTTGCCATGCTCCTCGGCCGTAGCACCTTTCACCTCGGCGACGTTCTCGAGGAGGAAGCAGCGCCGGGCGCGGCCCTGGAGACCGACCGCGAGGACCGGCTGGTCGAGCCGCAGCGCGATCGCGCGGGTCTCGTGGAGGACCTGGACCTCCTGGGAATGGGTCCGTACGAGGTAGAGGACCTTGTGGTCGGCCCTCACCGCGTGTTCGAGCAGCGGGGCGAGGGTGGCGACGGTCTTCCCGCTCCCCGTAGGCGCGTTCACGAGGAGCGGCCCCCCGCGCTGTCCGAGCTCGGCGACCTCGCGGAGGAGCGATTCCTGGCCCGGGCGCGGGCGATAGGGAAACAGGAGCGGCGCCTCGGGCGCGGTCGCGGCGGTGGACGTGGTCGGGCCCTCCCGGAGCGCCGAGCGGGCGACTGGGGTTTTAAGCTGCGCCTTGACTCGCACGGGAGGAGGGCGATGAGGGCCCCCCGGCAGGCGGCCGGAGGGTCTCTAAGCAACCCTCGCGCGGGCCACGACGTCTAACCGTAGGCGTAGCGGACCCCGAACGGGCCACGGGGCATCGTCCAGGTGACCGAGCCTTGGTCACAGGCGATGTCGCACGCCCCGCACTCGACGCAGTCCTCGTACCGGAACACGAGACGGCCGTCGATCCGCTCGTAGCAGGCCGCGGGGCAGACGAAGGTGCAGAGAGAGTGCGGGCAGCGGGCGCAGACCTCCGGCTTCACGGTGATATGCGCGTGGTCGGCGGAATCGGTGGTCGTCCTCAACGTGCCGAGCCGTCGCTTGACCTCGACGAACTCGACCGTCCCGGTGGCTGGGAGCGGCTCCGCCATCGCCATCGTCGACCTCCTTCTACCTCGGGAGTTTCGCGAGGATCGCGAGGTCGGCCCGGACTGCGGCGACACTGGCCCGGAACGCGTCTCGTTCGGCCGGGAGGAGGTCGACCTCGACGACCCGCTCCACGCCCTGCCGCCCGAGAACGACCGGCACGCCGACGCAGACGTCGCTCTCGCCGAACTCGCCCGAGAGATGCGCCGCGACCGGCAGGAGCCGGTGCTCGTCGTGAGCGATCGCACGGACGATCTCGGCCTGGCTCGCCGTCGGGGCGTAGAAGGCGCTGCCGGTCTTGAGCAGGTTCACGATCTCCGCGCCCCCCTGCTTCGTCCGGTTCACGATCGCGGCGAGCTGCTCGGGGGGTAGGAGCTTCGTGAGGGGGACGCCCGAGACGCTCGTCAGGGAGAGGAGGGGCACCATCGTGTCCCCGTGGGTGCCGAGGACGAATCCCGTGACGTCCCGGGGTGCGACGTGGAGGGCTTCCGCCACGAACGCGCGGAAACGGGCCGTGTCGAGCGTGCCCGACTCCCCGAACACGCGAGCCGGAGGAAGGCCGCTCACCCGGCGGAAGTAGTAGGTCATCACGTCGACCGGATTGGTCACCACGACCGAGATCGAGTTCGGGGCGTGGAGCTTGACTGCCTCCGCGTGCCCCTTCACGATCCCGGCGTTCTTCTCGAGGAGGTCGGACCGGCTCATCCCGGGCTTGCGCGCGAGACCGGCCGTCTCGACCACGACGTCGGCGCCCTTCAGGGCGTCCAGCGACGTCGTGCCGGTGACCTTCGTCGAGAACCCGAGGATCGGGCCCGATTCTAGGATGTCGAGCGCCTTCCCCTGCGGGAGGCCGTCGACGATGTCGACCAGGACGACCTCGCGTGCTACGTCCATCTCGGCGAGCCGCTGGGCCAGCGAGCCCCCGATGTTCCCGGCTCCCAGCACCACGACCTTGCCGAGCGCGCTCATCGGTTCCCCTTCCGACCCACCCAGCCGCTGCCGGGCTTAAACATGAGCGCCCCGGGGAGACCCCCCGCGCCGAAAGGTTGATTCAGGAGGCCCCCCGTCCGCCCCCGATGGTCGACGTGGACTCGATCCTGCTCGGCGTGCAGGAGCGGGACAAGTGGCGGAACCGAACGGAGGTCCTGGAAAGCTCCCTCCGGGACGTACGGGACCGACGACGTCGGCTCGAGGCCCGGCTGCGACGCGTCAAGAAGGAGCTCAACTACCTACGGATCACCGTCGACGCGGTCCTTGACCGTTCCCGAATGGATGCAACTCATCATGCCCCGCCCACTCCCCCCTACCGATAGGCAAGAGGCGCTCGCCGCGGCCCAGCGCCAGCTGGTGGCCGAGATCGGGCAACTCCGGCGCGAAGAGGAGTACCTTCTCCTCAAGGTCCGTCAGGCCCGCGAGCAGGTTCGTTATTATGAGGGACTGCTGAACCTGCTCCGGCGCGACCTCGGCAACGCCCCGGGCCTCACCGACCTGGTGCGCCGCCTGAGTTGACGCACGGACGACCGTGAATATCCTCATCGTGGGCGCAGGGGCCGTGGGTAGCCTGCTCGGGGCCATGCTCCAGGAGGGGGGCCATTCGGTCCTCCTCGTCGGGCGCGCCGAGCACGTCGCCGCGCTTCGAGCCCATGGGCTCATCGTATCGGGGTCCCGACCCCGGGTCGTCCGGGTCGAAGCCGCCGTCGCGGTACCGCCGGGAAGCGACGCCGATGTGGCGCTCGTGACGACGAAGACGTTCGGGCTCGTGGCGGCCGCAACCGGGCTCGCCCGAACCCTCCCCCAACGCCCGGTCCTCTTCCTCCAGAACGGTCTCGGCATCCTGCCCGCCGCTCAGTCCGCCCTGCGGGCGGGGGGTTGGGCCGACCCGGCCGCCTACGCGGTGCCCGGAGTGAACTCGATCCCCGTGACCTGGGTCGGTCCCGGCGAGGTCCGGGAGACCGGCCTCGGAGAGGTCCTCCTGCCCGTTCCTGGCGAGGCGGGTCCGGCGGCCGGGGCGGCACGGCTCTTCCGGATGCTGTTCGACGGGGCGAAGGTCCCGGTCGAGGCGGTCCCCGAGTTCGGGCGTGAGGTCTGGAGGAAGGCGCTCGTGAACGCGGCGATCAACCCCGTCACCGCCGTCCACGGGTTCACGAACGGGGAGCTCCTCAAGGAGCCTCAGCGCACGGAGGCCCTCCAGCTCCTCGGCGAGGCGCTCGCGGTCGCGCGGGCGGCCGGTTTCGACTTCACGAGCGAGGAGGTGACCCGCGATTTCGAGCGGATCGTCCGGGCGACCGCCTCGAACCGGTCGAGCATGCTCCAGGACCTCGACCGGGGCCGTCCGACGGAGATCGACGCCATCTCCGGGGAGATCTTGCGCGAGGCCGAGCGGCATGGCCTCGAGCTCCCCGCGACCCGGGCGATCGTCGCGGAGATCGCCGCACGCGCCTCCCGTGCCCCCCCCGGGCCACAACCCTCATAGTGGGCGGCCCCTCGTTCCCAACGAATGGCCGAGAAACGCGGGATCGCCTCGGCGCCGGTGCACGGTCGACGGGTGTTGGTACGGGTCGACTTCAACGTCCCCCTGGACGCGAGCGGTCGGATCGCCGACGACCGTAGGATGCAGGAAGCTCTGCCCACCCTCAACCACCTTCGGGCGGCGGGGGCCCGGACGATCCTGCTCTCGCACCTCGGTCGCCCGGACGGTCAGCGGGACCCCCGGTTCTCGCTCCGACCGGTCGCCCATCACCTGAGCGGGCTCTTGGGCCAACCGGTCTCCTTTGCCGAGGACATCGTGGGAGCAAGGCCGCTCGAGCTCGCGACCCGGCTCGAGAACGGACAGTTCCTCATGCTCGAGAACCTGCGCTTCCATCCCGGAGAGGAGGCCAACGACCCGGCGTTCGCGGCGCAGCTCGCGAACCTCGGTCAGCTCTTCATCGAGGAAGCGTTCGGGACGGTCCACCGGGCGCACGCGTCGACGGTCGGGGTGCCGAAACGCCTCCCCTCGTTCGTAGGGCTCCTGGTCGAACGCGAGGTCCGGGAGCTCTCGAAGCTCATCGAGGCCCCGGCACGCCCGTACGTGGTGGTCGTCGGGGGGGCAAAGGTCGCGGACAAGCTTCCGCTGCTCACGAGCTTCCTCGGGCGCGCGGATTCGCTCCTCATCGGAGGTGCCCTGGCCTTCCCGTTCCTGCATGCCCAGAATGTGGCGCTCGGAGCGACGAAGGTCGAGGCAGGGCTCAAGGAGGCGGTGGACGGCTTCTTCCAGCAAGCGAGCTCGGCCGGGACGCAAGTGATCCTGCCCTCGGACCTCGTCGTTGAGCGACCGGGATCTCCGGAGGCGACAGCCCACGCCGCCGGGCACATCCCTCCGGGCGGCGTCGCCAAGGACATCGGACCCGAGACCCGAGCCCGGTTCGCCGAGGCGCTTTCCCGATCGCGCACGGTCTTCTGGAACGGCCCCCTCGGTCTCGCAGAGGACCCGCGGTTCGCGGCCGGGACCCGAGAGGTCCTTGCCCGGCTGGGAGAGACCCCCGGCTACCACGTGGCGGCCGGCGGCGACTCCGCGCGGATCGCGCTCGACCTCGGGGTCGCGGGAGGCTTCCAGTTCATCTCGACCGGCGGCGGTGCGGCGCTCGAGTTCGTGCAGGGGATCGAGCTCCCCGGGCTCGCCGTGCTCCCCGACGCGTAGCGCGAACGGCCCCTGGAGGGGCCGCAGATCCCGGGTCGAGTGTCGCGAGGAGGTACCGGAGGTAGGCGTTCCCGACCCGCGGCACATCGACCTCGGCGATCTCGGGGACGTCGTACGGGTGGGTCGTCTCGAGGTGGCGGAAGAGCGCGCCCACCTGCTTCGGGGCCGTCTTGAACAGGACGAGCGCCTCGTCGGCGGACTCGAGCCGACCGTTCCACCAGTATCGGGAGTACGCGGGCAAGACGTTCGCGCACGCGGCGAGCCCCGCCCGCAGAGCGGAGTCGACCGCACGGAGCGCCGCCTCGCGCGACGGGTACGTGGTGAGCACGAGGCGCATCGGACCGGCGGCGCGGGCCGGGTCGAGAGGGTAGGGGCTCATGCCTCGGGCCCTACCACGGTGGGACGTCCGGCCGAGAAGTCGAGCGTAGCGAGGGCGAGGGTCGCTAAGTCGACGACCGCGACCCGGGCCGGTACGGGGGAGATGTTGCGCATCCGCTGGTACTCGGTCTCCGACTGCCAGGTCGAGGCGTTGAGCAGGAGCACGCCGCGGTATCGGTCGACCCCGTAGGTGTGGGCGTGGCCGGTGACGAGGATATCCGGCGCGGGGTCGATCACGAGGCCGTCCCGAGGGAGCGGCGCGAGCGGGGTGCGGTCCCCGTAGATCGGCGCGAGGTGCCGCATCAGGAGCATCCGCTTCATCACCTCGGTCGGCCGGGCGTACGAGGCCCCGGGGATCGCCGGGATAAGGTCGTCGAAGCTCCTCCCATGGTAAGCCTCGACCACGACGCCCGAGAGCGCGAACGTGGACGGATTCGCGAGGGTCCGGACGTTCGGTGGCAAGAGGAAGGCGAGGTTCGCGGGGAGCGCCGGCTGCGGCTCCGCCGGAGAGACCGCGTCGTGGTTCCCCGGGATGACGACGATCGTGAGGCGGTCCGGAAGCTCGGCGAGCCGACGACCGACCTCGGCGTACTGCTCGACCACGTCCGAGATCGCGAGGTCCCGCTCCTGCCGGGGATACACGCCGATCCCGTCTACGAGGTCGCCCGCGATGACGACAAAGTCGATCGATCCGGCGAGCTCGGCATGCGGGCCGCGCCCGCGCAGGAACTCGACCAAGTGGGCCCAGCTCTCGCTGAGGAACGACCGGCTACCCACGTGGAGGTCCGAGAGGAACATCACCCGTCGGGCGGAGGTCGACCGGCCCATCGGGCGGGTCGAGGGGATGTCGGGACGCTCGACGTGCCCGACCCGGGGAATCCGACCCGGCTCCTTCCCGAACGAAAGCGTGAGGCCGACCACCTCGTCGGAGAGGAACGTGACCCGGGACCCGGGCGAATCCTTGGGGACGAGCGCCTCGAGGGAACCGGTCTCGTCGTCGACGGTGAGGATCAGGTGGTGGCGCTGCGGGGTCTCCCGGACCCCGCTCACCATCCCGATGACCGACGAGGTTCCTTCCGACGCCCGCAGCTCCCGGATCGGCCGGAGGTTCGGAAGCTCCGGCCGACCCCGGAGCATCCGGGCGAGGGCGCGGTATCGGGATTGGAAGAGCGCTCCGTAGGCTGCGATCGGAGGGCTCGCGACCGGGGGCCCGGTGAACCCCTCGTTGAGGAGCTCGAACGGGACCGCCGGGCGATGGGCGTTGGCGCTCGAGAC
>Ga0326728_10004778_pt1 | contig 39439 bp, 25 predicted proteins | sample MB3enrmetagenome_FD_207602 | JGI IMG/M metagenome (GOLD analysis project Ga0326728, IMG submission 207602) | Lab enriched peat soil microbial communities from McLean, Ithaca, NY, United States - MB31MN | ecosystem: Environmental > Terrestrial > Soil > Wetlands > Peat | place: USA: New York... | reverse complement strand
TGCCTGACGTCGTGGAGGTGGTGGTGGTGACCGTGGTCGGGGTCGTGGTGGTGAAGGTGGTGGTGCCGGAGGTCGTGGTGGTGGTCGTGGGGAAGGTCGTAGTGTGAGAGGTCGTGGAGGTGGTCGTGGTAAAGGTCGTCGTCCCCGAGGTCGTGGAAGTGGTCGTGGTGACAGTCGTTGGAGTGGGTGAAGTCGTTGTGAAAGTTGTGGTTCCAGAGATCGACTTCGGAGTCGTAGTAGCAAAAGTCGTGGTTCCAGAGACAACAGCGCTGGTCACAGGGAAGGAGGTAGTTCCAGAGGTCGTGGAAGTGGTCGTTGCAGCGGTCATGGTCCCAGACGTGGTAGAGGTGGTAGTCGTCACTGTCGTCACCGTCAGAGAGGTGGTAGCAAAAGTCGTGGTTCCGGACGTGGTCGGAGTCGTGGTAGCCCAAGTCGTCGTACCTGAGGTCGAAGATGTCGTGGTCGTGAATGAGGTGGTGTGGGAAGTGGAAGAGGTGGTGGTGATAACGGTAGAGGTGGTGGGCGAAGTCGTGGTGAACGTGGTGGTGTGAGAGGTCGTCGAAGTTGTCGTCGTGATCGTAGAAGTACCTGACGTGGTGGTTGTCGTCGTGGTGACCGTGGTCGGGGTCGTAGTCGCGAACGTGGTAGTCCCCGAGGTCGTTGGCGTGGTGGTGGCGAACGTTGTAGTTCCTGACGTTGTGTAGGTCGTGGTCGTGAAGGTTGTCGTGCCGGTGGTGGTCGTGGTCGCCGCGGTCGTCGTGGTCGGGGTGGTAGTCGCGAAGGTCGTAGTCCCAGACGTCGTCGTCGTGGTCACGGGGTAGGTGGTCGTCCCCGACGTCGTCGAGGTGGTGGTGGTGACGGTGGAAGTCCCGGTGGTGGTCGTGGTCGCCGCAGTCGTCGTGGTCGGGGTGGTAGTCGCGAAGGTCGTAGTCCCAGACGTCGTCGTCGTGGTCACGGGGTAGGTGGTCGTCCCCGACGTCGTCGAGGTGGTGGTGGTGACGGTGGAGGTGTGGGACGTAGTCGACGTGGTGGTCGTCACAGTGGTGGGCGTCGTCGTTGCGAAGGTCGTGGTGCCGGAGGTCGTGGGAGTCGTGGTGGCGAAGGTCGTCGTGTAGGAGGTGCTGCTGGTCGTCGTGGTGAAGGAGGTGGTGCCTGACGTCGTGGAGGTGGTGGTGGTGACCGTGGTCGGGGTCGTGGTGGTGAAGGTGGTGGTGCCGGAGGTCGTGGGAGTCGTGGTGGCGAAGGTCGTAGTCCCGGTCGTGGTGGTAGTAACGGCGGTAGTCGTCGTAAGCGTGGTCGTCGCAAACGTGACCGTATGAGAAGTGCTACTGGTCGTCGTCGTAAAGGAGGTCGTGCCCGATGTAGTCGTGGTGCTAATGCTAGCCGTCGATGTGCCCGTGGTTGTCGATGTCGTCGTTGTAACAGTGGTCGGAGTTGCGGTCGAGAACGTGGTAGTTCCCGATGTGGTGGGCGTCGTCGTGGCGAAGGTCGTAGTCCCCGAGGTGCTTGTGGCTGTGCTACTGATGGTCGTAGTGCCTGAGGTCGACGTAAGATGGAAACGTGAGGTAGTGCTCCCAGATATGGATGTAATGGTTGTCGAAGAGGTGCTCGTTCCAGAGATCGTGACTGTTGTAGTCGTGACCGTAGAGGTGTGGGACGTAGTCGACGTCGTCGTGGTGACTGTAGTAGAAGTGGTCGTGGCGAAGGTGGCGGTGCCTGATGTGGTCGTCGTCGTCAACGAGAAGCTCGTGGTTCCTGATGTTGTAGTAGTTGTGACCGGGTAAGTGGTCGTTCCCGAGGTGGTCGAGGTTGTAGTGGTAACCGTGGTTGGCGTGGTTGTTGTGAAGGTGGTTGTTCCCGAGGTCGTGATTGTCGTCGTCGTGACGGTAGAGGTTCCGGTAGTTGTCGTGGTTGCTGCCGTCGTCGTGGTCGGAGTGGTGGTAGCAAATGTGGTGGTTCTCGACGTCGTAGTAGTGGTCACCGGGTAAGTGGTAGTGCCGGATGTCGTCGAAGTCGTCGTCGTGACCGTTGACGTGCCGGAGGTCGTAGAGGTAGTCGTAGTAACTGACGTCGGAGTTGTCGTTGCGAATGTGGTTGTGCCAGACGTGGTGGGCGTGGTTGTAGCGTACGTCGTGGTTCCCGAGGTGCTGCTCGTCGTCGTTGCGAAGGATGTAGTTCCTGAGGTGGTCGAGGTCGTGGTTGTGACTGTGGTGGGAGTAGTCGTCGTGAAGGAGGTGGTGCCGGAGGTCGTAGTGGTGGTCGTGGGGAAGGTCGACGTGTGGGACGTACTGCTCGTCGTCGTCGTGAAGGATGTAGTTCCTGAGGTGGTCGAGGTCGTGGTTGTGACTGTGGTGGGAGTAGTCGTCGTGAAGGTGGTGGTGCCGGAGGTCGTGGTAGTCGTGACGGGGTAGGTGGTCGTGCCAGAGGTGGTCGATGTGGTTGTCGTGACGGTGGACGTGCGGGATGTTGTGGAGGTCGTCGTTGTGACAGTGGTCGGGGTGGTTGTGGCAAACGTCGTGGTCCCTGACGTGGTTGGGGTGGTGGTCGCAAACGTGGTAGTGCCCGAGGTCGTCGTGGTCGCAGCGGTCACCGTGGTGGTGGTGGGCGAAGTCGTGGCGAAGGTAGTGGTGCCCGAGGTCGTGGTTGTCGTCGCGACATAGGTCGTGGTGCCCGACGTCTTCGACGTCGTCGTCGTTGCCGTCGAGGTCCCCGAGGTGGTCGTGGTCGTAGTCGTGACAGACGTGAGGGTGAGAGATGTTGTCGCGAAGGTCGACGTCCCGGATGTCGTGGTTGTGGTCGTCGCGAAGGTGGATGTCCCCGAGGTCGTCGTGGTGCTTTGATGCTGGGTCGACGTTCCTGACGTGGTTGAGCTCTCGGAGGGGATGGTCGTCGTCCCGGATGTCGTGCTCGTCGTCGTCGTGATCGTGTAGCTGCTGACCGTGTGCGTGATCGTGCTCGCCACGATGACGTCGAGGGTCCCCGACCCGCTCGCGGGCCCGTAGATGGAGCTCCCCGCGTAGGAGGCAGAGACGCTGTAGGCGGGTCCAGAAGTGGCAGTAAAGGTGACGGAGCAACCCGCCTCATACGGGCTCACCGGGGCGAGAGCGCATGTCTCCGTCGTGGGGCTTATCCCTGACGTTGGGCTGACTGAGAACGTCAGGTCTCCCGACGGAGAGTAAGCCTCAGACGACGTCGATGTCGGGCAGCCTCCGGTCGGTGAATTCGACGTCTGCATGCTCGGTATCGCAGCGCAATTCGCCGCGCCGCTCCCGGTGCAGCAGTTGATGTCACCGGTGCATTTGCTCATCGCCCCCAGAGTAGTCGTGGTACAGGAGACTGTTAGGGACGTAGGCAGCGTCTCGAACATCGAGGAGAACGGAAGCAGCACACTGCGGATCGTACCGGATGTCGTCGCGCCGTCAGTGTAGAACAGCACGAATGCGACGGAAGACCCCACTGGAGGGGCGAAGCCCCCGCCTCCGCTCGTGCCGGTGTTGCAGACGCCGCTGGACGCGGACTCCGCCCAGTAGACTTCATCTCCCCCCGACGAGCCCTCCCAGACCCAAGCCGAGGACCCGGCGTCCGTCGTGCTCGCGCCCGGTTCGCAGGCCGCGAAAATCAGTTCAGCGGACCCTCCTACGGGGATGGTCACACACCCCGTTGTCGCCGACCCTGAGTAGCAGTCATATGGAGTTATGGTAGGGCTCGATGGGTTGCCGCAGCCCGTCTCCCCGGGGTAGCACACCCCGCTCACCATGAAGAACGCTGGGTCGGGTCCCTGGTACGGGCTCTGCGTCGAAATGTCGGTGAGGTCCAGGAGCGTGATACTCTGGTTGTAGTCGTTTGTGACCTTGACATACAGGGCCACGTAGGAGTCTGCGTCGTCGATGTGTGACGCGCTGATCTCCGCGAGTTGGGGAACGCAGACTGAAGAGGATGCGTCGTAGCAGTCAGATGTGAAGTTGAACGAGAACGGGCTTATTGACACAATCGGCTTCGCCACGGTGAGCCCGATCTGAACGGAGTTGGATGTGGCATCCGCGGAGGTTTCCTTTGTCCCCGACACTGTCCCGACGGCGTAGCCGTCGTAGGTTATCGTGCCGCCAATCGAACCGCTGCTGGCCGTGAACGTGCAAGTGAATAGAGCGAATTTCCCCGCCGCGATGCTTTCAGATGACGGTGAGCACGCTGTCGCGACCGCCACCGATGCGGTGCCAGTCGGGATCCCATCGGTCGGTGCCAGAACAAGGGACACCCCCGAAACGGTCTGGGACGAGAGGTTGGTCACGTTCCCAGTCACGGTGATTCCCTGCCCGGTGGGGACGCTCTGGGTGGAACATCCGGAGGACGGGCATGCAGTCAAGGATGTCACCAGTGCCGGCGTGGAGTCGCCAACGACTGTAGCCGTCGAACAGCTCACACATGTTATGGTCTTAGTGCTTGTCACCGCGCTGCTGATCGTGGTTGTACCGAGGTTCACTGTCGTCGTAGTGGGAGAGGGGTTCACCACCTGGTCGGAGGTGACCACGTTTGATGGAGTGGGGTAGGGAATGGAGAAGATGTTGCCGGCGTGCGTCAGCACGCCCACCACCACCGCCTCGGTCGGAGTGTATGAGGGGATGTACGCCGGGTTAATCCAGATGTCACAGTTGCCCGTCGAACATCCGCGCATGCTGGCAGTACTCGACCCGGCTGCCAGGCTGAGTGGAAGAGATACATCGAGCGAAGGGCTCGCGATGAGATACTCGGAAGCAGTGGAAGAGGAGGGGTTCGAAGTTGATATTACCTGCCCCGATGAGCTCGTGACGAAAACGGCTGTCACAACCGACGGCACTTTGCCAGTGTTGTTGACCTGGACTACAAGTGACGCGACGCCGCCGGGCCCTGTCCCCCTGGTCACTTCCAAGGAGAGGTGCTCGCTGCCCGAATTCTCCAACCCTGACTGTTTCGACTGAATCGCCTGAGTTAGGGCGAAGTTGGTGTTGTAGATGTACATGAAGAAGCCAGCCATTATCGTCGCCACGAGCGCGATGGTGATGATGGTGCTCAGGACCTCAGAGATCCCTTTGCGCTTGCCAGAAGAGTGGATTCTCATGTCACGTAGAGACCCTCGAACGGGATGTCCTGAGACGTTGCACTGTAGGTGTTAGTGGCCGCGTTGTAAGCGGCGAAGTCGACGAGTATCTGCATGTTGTCCCCTCCCGGATACCCGGAGGAGCCGCCGGGGAAAGCTGAGCCCCACTCCCACGACGAGCCACCGGGCGCGGCGGCGACGAATATCAGGGTCACGGTCTGGCCAGGATTCACGGTCATACAGCTCTGTCCCGTGACGGTGTCGACAGGCGCCAGGGGAGCCGAGTCGGAGCAACCGTATGGGGAGAATGATGGCGTCCCGCCGGTTGGATATGTCGCGGAGCTGCCGTACCCCATGAAGAAGTCGAAGTCGATGCTCGCGCTGACCGACTGGATGTACGTGCCGTCAAGGATGGTCAGGGGCTCGGTGTAGATGTTGGTGAGCTGGATGAACGCGGCCACGTACTCATGCGTGTGGGAGATGACGGCCAGCGAAGAGAGGCCAGACTGCCCTTCGGCGGAGTATTCATAGTAGTAATAGTTCGGCTGCCAGAGGCCCACCGTGACGAGGGTGCCGATTTGCACCGGGTCAGACCCTGTAATCGACGAACTCACCGGTGTCCCGGTCGGGCACGGGGAGGAGGTAGAGGGGGTGTCAACGCACGCCTTGGCTCTCCCTACGAATGTTACAGTCCCACTTCCAGATGCACCGGTATTCGCGGTGAACGTGCATTCGAATGGCGCCGACCCCCCGCTTGCTATCGGCTGGGACGACCCGCACTCGTAGTTGGTGTTGCTCACGCTCGGCGTGACGGACGCCGTCCCCGAGTACGTCGCGTTGAGGAAGACTTCTGCTGACGAAGCCGCATAGGCGGAGTAGTCCCAGACCGTGCCGTTCACGTAGATTGCGCCCCCTTGCGCGACTGGAGAAGGAGTGGCCGTCAGGAGGAGGACCAAGAGGTTGCCGCCGGCATATACGCTGGAGACGCACGAGTAGCACCCCGAGATCACCACCGTGCCGTTGCTGTCCGAATAATACTGGCCTGACAGGTAGTAGTAAAGGACGTGCTGGTTGACGACCACATTCTTGAAGGTGATTGTATTGAGTGCGGGATATGGTATAGAAAAGACGTTGCCCAGGCTGGTCAGGACATTGACGAAGACGGTCCGGTTGGTGGCGAGGAAGTCGAAAGCCGACTGGTTGATCTGAATGTTCCCGCCGACCTTCGCCGTGGATGCCCCTACATCCAGTGTCAGGGGGAGATGGCGACTGATGTCAGGCGGTCCCTTCAGGAATTGGGCGCCTGTCGACGAGGAGTTTGATACGACCTTCCCTTCGATCCCAGCCACGTAGACGCTCTCGATGGTCGAAGGGATGCCTCCGGTGTTGTTGACCATCAGCCAGATCTCCTTGCTCGTCTGGTTGAGCCCGGCCGTAAGAGTCAGGTTCTCGAGAGCTGCCTGGTCTTCGATGGAGAGTCTGTCGGAATAGGCGCCTGCGGCTGTTTGTTGCGATTTCCCGACCGTGTAAAAGAACGCAGTGCCGACGGTGAAGACGAGGGCGAACAGGATGACGGCAGAGATGATTCCGGCCACCGCCCTCCTCCGCCAGATCTCATTGGAGATTTTCATCCGACTCCCCTAGGTAAGATACGTCCCTGTGATCGGGACCGCCTGAGAGAGCACGTGCCAGCTGCCGTTCGAAAACAGGTCGTAGACCACGATGACGAACATCGTGACGGCTTCGGGCGGATTGAGACCCGACGTCGTTCCCCACTCCCAGGCCGTCGAGCCGACAGAGGAGGCAGCGAAGTCGAGGGTTACAGTGTCGCCAGTAGGGACGCACCCGTTCCCGAGGGTCGCGCAGTTCTCCTGGACCGTTGAGCACTGCGCGCCTGTGGGCGCGTTGTTCGCACCGAGAGAACATGCGTACGCAGCGAGAGTCGATGACCACGCGGCAACCGGCTGCACTATGTAGTAGCCCTCCTCCTGGCTGATGCGCGCCAGGAGGAGAGAGGAGTACTGCAGTATCGTCACCGAAGCGTTCGCGGTGTTCTCGAGCTGAGCTTGCCAGATGACGTATTCGCTCGTGCCTGGAACTACTGCGCCTGCCGAGAACGCGGTTGACTCCTTCGAGGCGTAGTGGAAGCTGACGCCAATGAAGGGCCCGCTGATCGCGCTCTCCGGGTTTCCGAGCTGGATGGGGTTGGACCGGCCCTCGGCAGAGGTCACCTGCGCGGGGGGGACGGCGGCGTATGTACCGACAGCGTACCCGATGAACGTGACGGTGCCGGCTGTCGGGCCCTGTTCAGCCGTGAAGGTGCACACGTATGTGGCCGTGGATGGCGTGCCTGTATCGGCTGGAACTGTCACGGTGGAGGTCTGGTAACTCGAGCCCGAGGCGCAGTCGTCAGGACCTGCCGCGACCACCGACGCGCCGTTCGTCCCCACCGATTGGAAGGCCACGTAGAGAGCCATGGATACGTCAGCGTAGTTGGTCACAGAAATCGTCAAAACAACCTCTTGTCCGCTGTAGACTGCTGGCGACGTCGTGCACGTCGTCCCGAAGGGCGCGCTGGTCGCGCCTGCGCAGGCGTCCATCACGAGCAGAAGAGAGTTCGTCCCAGCCTGGAGGCCAGCGACCGCCGTCTGCGAAGTGGCTTCTGTGGTGCCCACCGAGGACGTAATTAGCGTGGTCGTGACCGAGGTCACGCTCACGGTCGATGCGTAAGACACCGTAGTGGTCGACCCTGTCGTAGGCGTGGGGTACTGCGTGGTGAAGATGTTGCCATGCCCGGTCAGCACGTTCACGAACACGGCCCCCCCTGCGCCGCATGACGAGCACGCCGATGCGTTGACCAAGATGCTGCACCCGATCTCGCTCCCGGTCCCGCATACGACGGAGTTCGTCGACTCGCCCGGGACCAGCGACAGCGGAAGGGACGCGTTGATGTCAGGAGGGGCGATTAGGTATTCAGAAGAGGGTGCGGTGGTCGACCTGGAGAGAGCCTGCCCAGCCGCGTTCGTGACGAATACAGCCATGATCGTGCTCGTAACCCCCCCGCTGTTGTAGATGTCAACAACTAGCCAGTGCTTTTCGGCCCCACTCCCAGCCAAGTGGACGGTCACAGCCAGGCTCTCGCTGTTCGCGCCAAGTGCCTGGTTTTCTCTCGATTGCGCCCCCTGGTCAGCGAGGAGGGCTGACTGGCTCTGGTAAAGGTAGTAGCTCAGCCCAACCAAGAACAGGGATGCGAACAGCAAGATTGCCAGGAAGACGCCCGCGATTGCGCGCCGGGACCTGTTTGAGCGAGCCAGTATCGGACCGTGGCGACTCCTAGCCATTGGCGGTCACTTGAGCAGTGACGGTATTGCCGTAGAGCCCCAACGCAGTGATCGTATATGAAGCGCCGTCGAGTATGCCTGACGTGATGCTGCACGCTGATGGAAGAGTGACTGTGTAGACGGTCGGAGGCACCGACTGCACCGAGACGGGTTGGGTGCCTGTCACCACGCTCGCGGAAGATGTGACGCCGGTGGTCCCGCCGCAGTCGTACTTTACGGTGTAGGTGTTCGTGCTGCTGGATGTCAGATTCTCGGAGACGGACAGCAGCGGAACAGGCGTGCCGGATACGCTCTTGGAGGTTGAATTCACTATCGAGATGTACTTCAAGGTCAAGGAGATCGCTCCGTTGTTGTACACGTCGACGGAGGCCCGATTACAGAATGTGCCTTGCCCAGGGAAGGTGGCGCAGGGGTTTGAACCGTAAGAGAATTCAGTTCCAACGAACACAAAATTCTCCTTGAAGTAGTTGGCCTGGTCGGCGGCGTTGGCTCCGAGAGCTGTCTCGCTGGTCGCCGCCTGTCCGCCTATCCAGCCTATCACGGCAGCGGCGGCGATTAGAGTAATCGCTACCATCATGAGCGTGCCGAGGAGTTCGGAGACCCCTGCCCTCCTTCCGGTGGGCATTCTCATCCTTTTCACTTCGGCTACTTCCGCGTATTTATTCATTATGAAAGGAGGCACCTGGATTTGGAGACACTACCCTTGTCTCCCGTCCTCCATCGAGAGCTGGTGAACAGCATCCGGGGTGAGTAACGAGGACACCCGCTGAAGGCGAGCTCGCACTCGGGGTCCCCTAAAGGGTTAGGTTCTTGCCCCTTTGGACAATCGAGGGCGCGAAACACCCAGCAGCAGACGAATCGCCCGCAAAGAGCCAGGAGAGGGGTAAGAAGACCGGAAAAGAGACTCTGCACGCAACGGTTAAAGTCAGGACTTCCGAGTGCTAGGGGCAAGATGATTCTCCATAGACGCATGAAGAGGCGAGCGCTTTCTCCTATCCTGGCTGAAGTGATGCTAATAGCCATCACATTGATAGCGGGTGTGGCTCTGACCGGATTCGTCTTTGGAACACTGGGGTCTTACACCAGCAATAGCCTGGCCACGGTCTCCTCAGCTGCGTGTGTAAGCAGCGGTGACAATGTTGTCTACTGCGCGATAACAGCGAGTAATATGGGGGGTGGCACAACCGCGGTCGACAGCATCGTCGCGATATATGGGTCGCCCATCAGGAATGAAACGCAGGTTCCCGCCGTGGGGATTAATCTCCCTGCAGGGGGTTCGACCACATTCTACTGCGTCTTCACGAACCCAGGAGGACCATTCACTCTCGACTCAACGCTGTCGGGACTGGTCTACCTCTCGAATGGCGGAGTCGTGCCCTGGACCACTACCATCTACTCATCAGCCTGAAGGAGCTCGCTCCCACAACTTCGACGACGAGCTGGAGAAGGATCCGTATTCTGTTCATGAAGTCTGATGGGACTCGCGTGCGCCTGCAACATGCATAGATGGAACGCTCGCCCAGCGAACTCCTACCCTTACGTTCCGGCAACCCCCCACGGCCCGGATGACTGAACAAACCATTGATACGGGTGGGCAGTTAGATGTCACACGGTCCTGAAGGTCAATCGGAGTTGACCCAGTTCTGGGATTGAGACTCCATAATAGTTAATAAGCGTGGACCGGAAAATTGGGTTCAAGGATGAACATAAGAAAATACAGCAAGAGAAGGGCCATTTCACCAATCCTAGCAACAGTCATTCTCATCGCCATCACTCTCATCGCAGCAGTCGCCATCGCCGGATTCGTGTTCGGGCTGTTCGGCTCGTTCACTAGCACGGCGCAGGTCTCAATCTCCTCGGTGTCATGCACCGGCGGAGGCACCGGCACAATCACCTGCTCGATGGTAGCCAGGAACACCGGCTCCGGCTCCACATCACTCACTTCAATCAGCGCCACCTATGGTGCCCTGTTCACAGGGGTTGTCACCACTGGCGGACCACTCCCAATCTCAGTCCCCGCGGGTGCGTCACCAGGATTCACAGTGAAGTTCACGGACGCCATAGCCAACTTCACGACCGGCACCACAGTGACGGGCCAAGGGTACCTCGCCAACGGCGGCTCAGTATCCTGGTCTGGCACCATCTACAGCAGCTAGACACAGCACACAACACAAATGGCTAACGGGCGCACTGCCCGAAAGGACGTGCGCCTTTTTCCCTTTTACTGTAAGACTTCTGAAAGCTCCCACGGCTTGGGCTTGAATGTCCTGGCAATCCCTCCGAACTCCCGGTAATCAGTCGTCACGAGGATGACCTTTCTGGCGAACTTCCGGCCTTCAATGAGGAGCGCCCTCAAGTTCGGGTCGCGCGCGGCCGGAACCCCTCTCGCTTGGTCCAACAACTAGGATTGCGTGGCGACCGCCGGGGTGATGCCCATCTATTCCCAGTTGACGCTGACAAGGTTCCATGACGGGCGCTTCACTTGGCGCCGCTGTGGAAAGCATATAGCGCGATGATCTTTGGGGGGGACCGAACGCCGTGGACTTCAGCGCGTCGTGGGTCGTCTCAAACTTCGTCCTGCTTTTCCTAGTCTATCTTGTGATACGCGTGGCGATAAAGGCGGTGGGAATCGCCAGGCTCTCCAGGAAAGACGGGCTTAAGGTCGGCAAGTTCGTCCGTGGGAGGGGTGGAATCGGCCTAGGCATTGGCCTCGCGGGTGTCGCGGTCACCGTCGCCGCCTTCTTCTTCCCCTGGTATACGGTCACCGCCACTCAGTCCGGTGGATCCGGGACATCCGTCCAGCTGATGTACATCGATGGAATGAAGGGATTCTCGAGTCTCTTCAGCGGCAACGCGACGTCCCCCCTCAACCTCACCTCAACGGTCTCCGCAAGCGTTCCGCTCTCGATGATATTCGCGGTCGGAATCCCGCTCCTTCTCATGGACGTCGTGGCGGTGAAGAGGGGCGGTCGCCTCGGCAGGAAGTTCATCAGCGGGGCTGCGGCGCTCCTGGTCGGCGTCGTGTGCATCGTCCTCTTCGTTTCATTCCTTCACGAAGCCGTGCCAGCCCTGTCTACGCTTCTCAACGGGAACCAAGTCTCGACCTTGGGCACATCGCTGATCAACACGATTTCCTCCAACGCCGTCGGTGGGTCGCTCCCCTCCTCGGAGCAGCTCGCCTACAGCGTCTCCTGGGGGCTCGGGATGGGCGTGTATCTGCTCGCAGCGGCGGCCATCCTCAGGATCGTGGGAGGGATGGTGATGATGACCGCCCCGTCGCTCTCGCCTCCGCCGGAAGCCCAAGGCCAGGAGCCCCCCGAGCCGACGCGCCGGCTAGCAGCCATCATGTTCACTGACATCGTCGGCTACACAGCCCTCACCCAGAAGAACGAAAACAAGGCCATGAAGCTGCTCGACAAGCACAGGAAGGTCATCCGCCCGATATTCCCCAAGCACTCGGGCCGAGAGGTCAAGACGATAGGCGACGCTTTCCTGGTCGAGTTCGCAAGCGCCCTTGATGCGACGGAGTGCGCCATGGAGATGCAGCAGACCCTCCATGACCTCAAGGAGCCCCCGGAAGAGAAGCTTGGCCTGAAAATAGGCATCCACGTAGGAGACGTGATACACAAGGACAAGGACGTCTACGGGGACGCGGTCAACATAGCGTCGAGAATCGAACCCCTGGCCGTCGGTGGAGGGATCTGCATCTCCGAGCAGGTCTACGACCAGGTCCACAACAAGGTCGCCTACCCCTTGGTGAAGCTGCAGCCCAAGGACCTGAAGAACGTCGCCTTCCAGACGGACGTCTACCGCGTGATCCTACCCTGGGAGACGCCGCCGCCCGCGCCAGCGGCCCAGGGCGACACTCCCCAGCCTCCAACAAAACCCGGCAAGGACACGACCCACTGAACTCAAGGCCCCGCGCAATCCGGGGCGCAGACCAGATTACTTTGGCTTCTTCTGCTGCTGGGCCGCGAGCGGCCTCTCCAGTACGAACGCGTACAGCATGCTGTCGTCTCCAAACTTGGTCCCGGTGACGTGGGCGACCGTCCAGCCCCCTGAGCCGTAGCGCGAGAGCATCTCGGTGACGTCGGCCCAGTTGAAGTAGCCCTCGCCGCCGGTGGGGTTCAGCCCGCTTATCTTAGCGGTCACGAACTTGTACTCGGTGCGCTGGTACACGGCCAGAAGGTTGCCGCCCGTCTATTTCTCTCTTGCCACCAGCACCCTCGGCGGCGCGAACCGCGGCGCCAGGTGCCGGGACGCGCGCGCCGCGCGCTTGTGTTCCAAGGTCTAAATAAGCCGGATTCGCTTCGGGGCCCCGAAGATGATGAGAGTCTTACACAAACCATCGCAGATTGTGTCTATACTCGTCATATTCGTACTCCTCACCAGCTTCCTTTCTCTCATCCCGATCGCGGCTGCGTCGAGAGGTGACTCCGCCCCTTCGAGCGCCTCGCAGACTGAGAATGTGACCCCGGCCTGGCTGCTCTCCCTCCTGAAGGACTCCTCCTCTGCCGGCGGGCCTCCCACCAAGGGAGAGGCGACCCCCATGTACGTGACCCTCAACCAGAAGGTAAACATCCGCGACCAGAACGCGGGCAACCTCGTCTACTACTCGCCGAGCGAGATCAGGGGTGCCTACAACGCCACAGCCCTCCTCAACGCGGGCTACACGGGCCGGGACGTCACGATATCCATCGTCGACGCCTACGGGGACCCCTACATACAAAGCGAGCTGGACACGTTCAGCGCGGCATTCGGCATCCCGTCGACGACGGTGCACGTCGCATGCGTCGACGGCCCGTGCAACTACACCGAGGGCATAGCCCAGGGGTGGAACGACGAGATAGCCCTGGACGTCGAGTGGGCCCACGCCATGGCCCCAGGCGCCACGGTCAACCTCTACATCGGCTCCAACGCCGGTCAGGCCCTCTATGACGCCGTGGCCGCCGCAGTGGCGGGAACCAACGGGAACGGTACGTTCCTGTCGCCCAGCTCGATCGTGTCCATGAGCTGGGGCACCCCCGAGAACGACATCGGGGAGTCGGGCTCCGTGGCCCAGTACTATGGCGAGAACTATCCGTGGCTGGACGCGGTGTTCCAGCAGGGAGCGGCTCAGGGCATCACCTTCTTCGCATCTACGGGCGACGCGGGGGCCTACGACCAAGGATCTCCGTACTTCCAAGACGTAGCGTACGGGAGCGTGAACTATCCGGCCTCGGACCCCTTCGTGACCGCGGTCGGAGGCACTTCCCTCTACCTCAGGACCACGTCGGGATACCTGCAGTTCCCCATGGCCAACGCGACCGCAGCCTACGGCGCGGAGACTGCGTGGAGCTACAGCGACCTATATGACTGGGGCACCGGGGGCGGCTACAGCTCGCTCTTCGCCCAGCCTTCGTGGCAGAACGGCCCGGGCGTCACCAGCGGCGAGATGAGAGGCGTCCCAGACGTCTCGTGGGACGCCGACGTCCAGACCGGAGTGGTCGTCTACGTCGCCGGGAACTTCCAAATCTTCGGCGGCACTAGCGTGGGATCTCCTTCATGGGCCGGCGCCATGGCGCTGATAGACCAGGAGGCGGGCCACCCGCTCGGTTTCGTCAACCCTTCAATATACTCGATCCTGAACAATCCGGCAGAGTACGCCAAGGCGTTTCACGACGCGACAGCGGGCGACAACGACCCCTATCAGGCGGGCCCAGGCTGGGACCCGACCACGGGCGTCGGCTCCCCCAACATCGGCGAGCTCGCCACCTTCCTGTCACAGCCCACGCACTCGCTGAAGGTGTCGTCCTCCAGCAGCGTCATTCTGAGGACAAGCGCATCGTACGACTCGGCCGTATTCATCTACGCCCAGGTGCTAAACGCGTCGACGCCTGTAACAACCGGCACCGTCACGGCGTCGCTCACATCGGACGACGGCAGCCAAATCTCGAGCATCTCCCTCACTTACAACTCGACGCGCGCTGAATGGGTCGGGGACTACACCATAGCCCCCGGCGACCCCTCAGGCATGTGGACAGCGACGGTCATCGCCGCGAGCGGTTCATGGTCGGGCATAGGCTCGTCGTCCTTCTCGGTGGGCGACGGCGTCACGATCGGCGGGTCATGGGGTTCGTTCATGGTCGGGAACACCATCCCCGTCTCAGCGGTCATACTGGCTCCAAACAGCGCCACAAACATCACCGCGGGCACCTTCACCGCCACGTTCTACCTGAGCGCTATCGGCGAGACAGTCGAAGGGGTCGTCCCCCTCGCCTACAACGCCACCGACGGGATGTGGCAGGGCTCGCTGACGGTCACCCCGTCCATGACTCAGGGCGTCTGGGTGATGTCGATCGGCGGCGTCGACTCCTCCGGCGAGCGCGCCGCCCAGGCGTACACGTGGCTCAACATCGGACTCCAGGCTGCGGTAGGCACGAACAGCGACACCTATGTAGTCGGGCAGACCATCGGCATCCTCTCGGTAATCGGCAATACCCAACAGCAGTACCAACCTGCGACCGGCACGTTCAGCGCGGGGATTTGGGTCAACGGCGTGCTGAAGGGAACGGTGCCGCTGACCTTCGAACTAGTCTTCGGATTCCTGCCCGTGTGGGCAGGGTTCTTCAGCACAAGCGCGATCTCCAGCCCAGGCTTTTACAACATTGTAGTGACCGGCAACGACGCCAACGGCAACATGGCCTACGGCGAGACACTGGTGAGGGTCGCGCCGGCGGTGCTTTCCGTCTCGGTGCAGCTCAGCCTGAGCGCGGTCGTGGTCAACAGCACCCAGACTGAGACGGCCAACGCCCGCATCACGTACGGCAACGGGACGGTCGTCAAGGTCGGGAGCGTCGACGGATTCGTCTCGAACGGTCAGTACTTCCCGATGACCTTCAACTCAGCCTCAATGAACTTCACCGGCATCGTCCCGGCGCCTAGCGTGATCGGCTCGTACAACCTGACCGTCGTAGCGTTCGACCCATGGGGGAGCACAGGAGAGGGCATAGCCTTCTTCTCGGCCTTCGGGGTCACCGTGCAGTGCACGCCGGGCACCGTCGGCGTCGGCACCCGCACGACATGCACGGCCCAGGTCGGCGGACCCGTCCCACCGACGGGCAAGGTCGAGTGGTCAGCCCAAGGCGCGGGCAAGTTCACTAGGTCAAGCTGCAAGCTGACGAGGCAAGCATGCCTGGTCGCCTTCACGCCCACCACGGCCGGCGCGGTCATTGTGACAGGCTCCTATCTAGGAGACCCGCACAACGTCCCATCCTTCGGGACATTCACCCTCAACGTCACACAGGCAGCGTCGACCACCCTCGTGAGGTGCTCCCCGGCGTCCCTCCCAGTGGGATCAACCAAGACCGTCCGATGCACGGCCACGGTGAAAGGATACTCGCCAACCGGCAAGGTGGCCTGGTCCCAGACCGGAATCGGGTCCCTCAGCTTCACCAGCGCCACATGCACTCTCACCAACGACCGCTGCTCCGTTTCTGCGACAGAGCTGTCGGCAGGGCCTGTAGTCGTCCGCGCGTCCTATGCGGGCGACACTAACAACCTGGTCAGCCTTGCTACCGCAGGGGTGACCGTCCAACAGCTGAGGACGTCAGTCTCCATTTCGTGCGCGTCTACGGCAAAGAACGCTTGGACTTGTACAGCGACGCTGAAGGGCTACTACGGCTCGGTGGCAGGCGAGAGCGTAACATGGTCGCGGACGCCGACTTCTGTCGGGACCGTGTCCTTCTCGTCGCTAGCATGCGCGCTCTCGGCCGGGACGACCGGAGCAAGCTGCCAAGTGGCGGTCACCGGCACTTCTCCAGGCAAGGTCACCTTAACTGCAGCCTTCGGCGGAGACGCCAGCAACACTTCAAGCCAACGAAACAAGTCACTCAAAGTCTCGTAGCCCGCGGGTCTTGGGATCCAGGGCCCGGGTTCCCCGTTTTCCGAAGTCCCCGAAGCGGTTCGCCGCACTCGCTAGCTCGATTGGATGCCGTGCGTCGGGAAGAACCAGAGGAAGAAAATCGCGGCTATCAGCAGATCCAGCGCCATGAGGGGCTTGCCGTACTTGGGTGGGAGGGTCTTGAAGAAGAAGGTGAAGCCCATGGCCGAGAACGGGAGGGTGTAGATCCCGTAGAAGTTGAAGCCCATCCTCGTGGAGTCGAATATGCCCAGGGCCAGCCAGGGGGCGTAGTTGGCGACGGCGCCGCTCAGCATGTAGAAGGCGGCCTCGGTCTCCTTCCGCTTGTAAAGGGCGTAGGCGCAGACGGCTACGCACGGGATGAAGCCGTACCAGACCGCGGGGTTGTCCTGGTAGCTGTAGTAGTGGATGAGGTAGCTGGAGGCCACGACGCCGTTCACCGAGGTCGTGACGTTCGTCGTCAGGTACGAGTCGACGACCCAGAAGGCGCTTTGGATGGTCCCGTTGTGGACCACGAAAGGCTCTATCCAGGATAGGGGGTCCTTGTATGGCCGGTAGGCCCCGCCCGCTGTGGCGTATGCTCCAGGGCCGAAGCTGTCGTAGACGTATTCGACGTGCTGGAGAGCGTTCTCGATGAACTGGGTGCTGGTGGACGTAAAGTCCGAGGTAACGGTGGTAAAGGGCGTTGTGCCGTTCAGGACCACGTTCTGGCTCTGTATCACCCCCACGGAGGTGCCGGTCTGCGGATGGGCCGCCAGGTCGTAAGCGGAAAGGATGATGAAGAAGACGGCGAAGGCGACGATGGCGTATTTCAGGCCGACCTTCAGCGCGGGCTTCACTGAGGCCCTGTTGGCGTAGAAGTGGTAGGCGACGAGGGCCAAAGCCCAGAATATTACCATCTCGCGCGAGAGGAGGGCGAGGCCCATCATCGTGGCCGACTGCCAGTACTTCTTCCGGAAGTACAGCTCCGTGGCCCCCAAGGCGAAGAAGAACATCGTGGTGTCGTTGAGGAGGAGGCCGCCGTGGATGAACCAGACCGTGTCGAAGCCGAGGAGCATGGTTGCCGCGAGGCCCCACCTGTCCCCCATGAACCGCTTCGCGATGAGGAAGAAGAAGTAGAGGGCGCCGACCTGGAACAGGACTGGGAATATGCGCCAGGCGAAGGGGTCGTTTCCGAAGAAGTAGATCCCCAGCGCCCCGAAGATGCTCGGGAGCGGGAGCCTCCCCGTCCCTATGCTGTGCTGGAGGAGGTTCAGCGCGTCCTGGACTACGTAGGTCTCGTCGAAGACGCAGGCGGTGCTGCACTGCCCCTGGCCAGGGTAACCAATCTGCAGCATGTGGAGGCCGAAGTAGAGCAGAAGGAAGTAGGCGATGTTGAACTGCCGCGCAGCCTCGTTCAGCCACGACCAGATTGACCGTGAAATCGAGCGAAAATCGATGGAAATCTGGAAGCTCAGGGCTTCTCAGCCTCCACGACGATCCTCGGGTAGGAAAGCGACGGCGCCAAGAGTCGCACAAACCTGTCGAAGAACCGGGTATAATAATCTGTGTCGACGAGCTTCATCTCCAGCACGGTGAGGCCCACGAAGGCCATGAAGTTCCTCATGTGCTCGAGGGTGAACACCGCGTAGTGGACGTCCTTGCCGTCGTGCTTCCTGTAGCCCCCGGTGTGGGTGCCTAGCAGGTAGAACTTCACGCAGGCCGCGTTGTCTGTGATCAGGGTGAGCCTCCCCTTGGGGGAGAGCACCCGCTTCACCTCCTCGAGGTGCTGCGCCGGGTTGGGCAGGTGCTCGAAGACGTTCCTCTCGTACACCCCCCCGATGGATCCCTCCCTGAAGGGGAGGTGCTGGCAGTCGCTCAGCAGGTTGGAGGTCTTCGTCCTGAAGATGTCGACCCTGATGTCCCCGTACTCGTCGTCGCCGCACCCCAGGTTCAGTATCACGGTCGCGTCACCTCTTCGCCTCCGCCAGCGCGGCCTCCAGCTTGTCGAGGTGTGACTCCCAGCCGAACCTCTGCGACCAGTTCTCCGCCTCCCGGGACATCCTCGACCAGAGGGGAGGATCAGACACTATCGCGTCGAGCTTCTCCGCGAAGTCCTGGGTGTCGTAGGGCTTGGCCAGGAAGCCCGTCTCGCCGTCGATCACCGTCTCTCTCATCCCCGCGTCTCCCCACACTACCGCCGGGAGCCCGTAGCTCTGCGCCTCCACCGGAGAGAGGCCGAAGGGCTCCTGGATGCTGGTCTGGACGTACCCCTTCGACTCGGTCATGATCCGCGCGAGAGCGTCGTCCGGGACGAAGCCCGTGAAGGTCACGCGGTCCTCCAGGCCGAGCAGGCGCACCCGCCGCTTCAGGACGGCCGTGTATGGCGTCTCCTTGCTCGTCACCACCAGCTTGAGCGACTTCTGTTTCATCTTGGCGAGGACCTCAAAGGTGAGGTCGATCCTCTTCCAGGGGTAGTGCCTCGCCGCCGTCACTACCTGGCCCTTCCTCTCTCCGGGGGCCACGGGGCCGTGGGAGGCTATCCCGGGGTAGACCGTCTCCCCGCCCAGCCCGTAGGCTTCCGCGAAGAGCCTCTTCGTCCACTCGCTGTTGAAGAGCAGCCTGCTCGCCCTCGCATGGCAGAGTCTGTCCAGGGACCTGGCGATGGGCTTCCCGATCCCGCCCACGATGCCGTCCAGGAGCTGGAAGTCGCCGGTGTTCCAGTCCTCGCCGATGGCGGGCCTGGGGTGGATGAACGTGGTGAGCTGGTGGAGGTATCCCACGTAGGGAACGCCGTGGAGGGAGTTGAGGCGGAGCCCGAGCCACATGCTGGGCTGCGAGTGGCAGAGCATGACGTCGCAGTCGGCGACCTTCATGATGCCGAACGGGAAGACCGCCGAAGCCAGCATGGCGGAGCTCTCGCGAAACGGGAATGGGAAGGGGAGGTGGGGGACGAGCCGCTCCGGGCCGACCTGGCGGAGCTGATCCGGGAAGCTCTTGTCGGCGTATATTATGGGGCTGTAGACCTTGACTTCGTGTCCTCTTCTCCGGAGGCCGAGGGCCTGCTGGATGGCGACCCTCTCCCCGCCGCCGGAGTAGAAGAACCCCATGTGGATGATGTTTATTCGCACTGGCGGGTCAGGCGTGTTTGGAGCGTTTGAAAAGCCTATGCCGAACACCCCGAGGGCCGCTCTCGGTGGTCTGAGAAAGAATGTATGGCAGCTTTGCCCTCTCACACTCGAGCCGGACCCGGGCGCGGGTAACCGTTTTAAGCGGCGGAGAGGGACGCCCCCTGTGAAGCTCAGCGGTGCGGCTCTTACTGGGCTGTTCATCGTCCTGATAATTACGGCCGGAGGCACCTACGCCTCGATCTTCGTGACTTCCTTGCCGCGCACCGTCACAGACACTCAGATCTCCACGAGCCTGGGTACGAAGACCTTGACCAAGGCGGCCATAACAGTGACGACTCAGCAGCCGACGACCATCACAGCCACGTCGGTGTCGACCGCCACGATTTACGTGATCATAAGATCCACGATGTTTTCGGCCGGGACCCTGACGGAGACGGATACGCTCACTAGCACCAAGACATTCGTCTCCCCGACAACGTTCATTGCGATCAACAGCGTCACGAGGACGATCACGACCAACGGAACTAGGACCGTCGTCTCGACACTCGTCTTGGTCTCCAACTCGACCGAGACTCGCAGCTTCACTGTCGTGACCACGTCAGCCACTACATTCAATAGCACAACGACGACGACCACCACCGTCGCGGGATAGGCCGCGCCGTGAGCAGCGGGCATGTCAGGCCCATCCACGAAACGAACGGCACCAAGACAGAAATAACTCGGCGGCAGGGCGCCCATCCTTGGCCAACTGGAAGGCCCGTCTCCGCGGTGGGGGCGTCTATAGCATCGAGAACGTCCCCCTCATGGTCGTGCTTGTCGGGACGGCCGAGCTCCTGCTGGCCGCCGCAGTCTACGTCTCGCTCCAATATGCCGGAAGCCCTTCGGTGCTCACGAGGGCGTTCTCCATCGCTGCGGCCGCTGTAGGGTCGGCGGTTGTCGCCCTTTCAATGGTGATCATATGGAACAACTCGGTGGTAAAACCCGCGGAAGTCGAGCGGTGCGTCCGTCAGGTCCCGTGGGGAGGGGACGAGGTCGTCGCAGAGGTGTCCTGCGGGAACGGCCTTGCCCTCCTGAGGTCGGCAACGAGGCTCTCCTATGGGCTCGCTGTTGGCTTCGAAGCGTCAGCTGGTGGTCGGCTGGCGAAGAGCGTCCCCGAGGCACGGGGAGTTCAGGCGGGTCTGTGCAGTGCAGATTCTAGGTCCCTTCCCCTAAGGGACGGCTCACTCGACGTCGTGTTCTCCGGGTTTGGGATGCGAAGGTTCCGAAGACTCGCGGACAGGATGGCAGAGGTGGACGAGATGGCGAGGGTGCTCAAGCTCGGAGGAAGAGTCGTTCTGATGGTGGCAGGTGACCCGGCGGCAGCAGAGGTCATGCTCAGGCGGAAGGGGCTGGTCGAGGTCGAGACGACTCTGTTGAAGTCGTTCCTGCTCTTCACCACGAGGATAGTGTCAGCCAGGAAGCCGGCTTATCGTCCATAGCCGAAGCCGGAAGCTTGGACTCGAAGCCGCAGGGCTCAAGCCGGTCCTTCGGCCGTGTCTATGTCCAGCTCTTCTAGGGTCCGGCGGCTCCTCACTATCAGCGCGAGCAAGACCACTATGCCAAGCGCCACCAGCGCGACGACAGCGTACGGCACGTACGTCGAGAGCCCCGGCGAAGCGATCTCCGTCGTCGTGGCTGGCGGCGGCGGGTTGACTATGACGTCCACCAGAGCACTGTAGTGCCCAAGCGCCGATTGGTAAACTGTGACGTTCTCCACCCACCCTCCTGCAGTGCTCGAGGCGAACGTCGCCGCCCCTTGGCCGCCAGAGTTGGTTGACGTCGAGGCGTCTACGATTGTCCCACCGCTGCCCGTCCAGGTGATTTGGGCTCCCTGTACACCCTGCCCATCAAGCGACACGGAGACGCTCAGGGCGACGTCACCGCCCACAAGGATCGTGGACGGCGAGGCGGTGGCCTGGATGCTCACAGGAATCGGCGTGGCAGTAAGCGTCACGGGAGCAGTGGCTAGGCCCGGCGATGTAACGGTCAGAACGGCAGTTCCGACCCCCACGACCGACAACGGGATGACGACATAGTCGGCCCCCTGCTGAATGGTCGCCTCCAAGGTGGAGTTGATCACGCCGGAGTTGGACGAGACCACCTGCACGACGGTGGCGGCGGCCGCCCGGGCCGGAGTGCCAGCGGCGTCCTGAAGCTGGACATAGAGCGAGGGCTCGTTGCCCTCGATCAGGAGAGATGTCGGGGCGTCCAGGTAGGCGGCGATAGTTGAAGGGGAAGGCGAAACGCTGGTCACTAAAGACCAACTGGTGGGCGATTCCGAGCCGAAGACAGTGGTGTAAGCGGTGATGTTGGTTGTCCCTGGGACCGAGGACGTCGTGACATTCACAACCACGGAGACCCTGCCCTGGGGAATCACTACGAGCGAAGGAACCTGGGCGACACCGCCCTGGCTGGACTCGATGAAGACCGGGATGTTTGTCGGAGCGATAGCTGGCTGCCCAATGTCGCTCTCGAGAGAAACCTCGATGGCGGGGAACGTCCCGCCGTTTGCGGGGACGGCCTGCGATGTCCGCTGGAGACTCACCTCGGCAGGCACGCTCCCCGCTGAAGTCAGCTGCGTCTGCGCCGAGAGCAGGTTGCGGGCAGAAGCCGTGAGGCCCGTCGCCCCAGGCGAGAACGTGGAGGTTATCGTGGTCGACCCGTACCCTGCTCCGGCGGGTATGTTGAACATGATTGAGCTGAAGTTCCCGATGCCGACGTCTGACGAGGTGATTGTCACCGCCACTGCGGACGCGTTGACCGTGGGATATCCCGAATCGTTGAGAAGGGAGGTCACCACGGAGCTGTAGGAGCCGTGGTCGGCCAGTATCGGGTTCGGCCCGACGAACAGGGCCAAGGACATGGGGGCCCCTTCTGGCTTGTAGGTGTTGACCGTGACGATTGACGATGTGAGACCGTCCGCAGAGCCGGTAATCTCGCTCATCCCCGTGTTGGTCGAGACCTCGTGAGCCGTGAACGTGACCACTGCAGAGATCTGGCCTGCGGGGACCGTGACCTTGGATGGGAGAGTGACATTCGCCTCGCTGGAGGAGCGCAGCTGTACGACGGTGTCTGTCTGGGCAGGGGCTGGGCTCCCGGACGGGCCCATCAGCATCACAACCAGCCTGCCGGTGCAGCTGCCGGGAGACGTGGCCGGGGCACAGTCCTGGACGATGTTGTCAGGCTGGGCAAAAAGCTGAAGGGAGAGAGGGGTCGGCCCGACGACGGTGACCGTGGCGTCTCCCTCGCCGAGGCCGGGCGACTCTGCGGAGATGTCGGCAGAACCGGCCACGTAGCCGCTGAAGTAGGCCACCTGAGCGAGAAACCTCCCCGGCTGGACTGTGACCTGGGTCAGGCTCGTGTTGAGGACGGACGGGTTGCTCGACATCAGGGTCACGACGACCGGAGCCGTTGCCTCCGCAGGCATGCCGCTCGAGTCAAGGAGTTCGACGAGGACAGACCCGCTGCCTGTGAGACTGACGGCCGTTGAGCTGGGGACAGCGACGAGGCTGATTTGGGTAGGGTAGCCTGTCGGAACGACTGTCGACACGGAACTGGAGCCTGAGTTGATGCCCGGAGAGGTCGCGAGGATCTGGGCGGAGCCCGGGAGAGAGGTCGTGGTCAGGTTGGCTAGCGCGAAGCTGCTCCCCTTGTGAATCACGATGCTCGGAGACACAAGGGACGCCACGCCAAGTGACGAGGAACTCAGGTATACGGTGGTGTCCGCCAAGGCGACCGTCTTGTGGCCGCTGGAGTCCAGGAGTGAGACGGCCACAGAACGGTAGTCCCCTCCGTCAGCGGGAAGCACGGGCGGGACCACGCTTACAGAGAGCGACCCTCCCGCCGAGCCGGCATGGGCCTGGAGGCTGGCGCCCGACGCCAGGGCGGAGCCGACGAGGAGGAAAAGTGCCATGATAAGCACTCCGTGACGTGGCAACGAGGGAGCGGCTTTCGGATTTGGATATATAACTTGGAAGGTCGCTGGCCGACTCTTCGACTTCCACTGTCGCAGCTCCGCGCTTCAGCGTTTTTAGCCGGGGGTGCCGAGCCCCATTTGTGGCGCTTACCGAGGCTCGGCCGTCCAGATTCGAACTGCGCGCCTTCTTCAAGGTCCTCCTGGTGGCGACGCTCGCTGAGCTCCTAATCTTCGCGTTCTTGGTCGGCGTTCACGCTGCACTCCCTGCCGGCTCTTTGAGGGAAGCGGCCGACTTCGCGGGCATTACGCTTTCGTTCACTTCGATTGCGACCTTGCTCGCCGGGGTCGCCTATGCCTGGAAGGGGTTCCCGAAGTACAGGCCGGCCATCCTCTTCCTGCTGCTGGTCACGGGCTCGACCTTGGTGGCCCACCTCTACATCATCAACACGCCCTCGCTCCCATCCTGTAGGGACTTGTTGAAGGGCGTCGACGGATGCATAATGGACGAGTCCTACTACGTCCCCGCCGCCCAGGTCATGTTGAACGGGACGCAATGCGGGCCTGGCGTGGCGAACTGCAACCCCGAGCATCCATTCCTCTCCAAGGCACTCATAGCCGCGGGAATCGCAGCCTTCGGCAACGCCGCGTGGAGTTGGAGGATCCTCAACGTCCTGCTCGGTACGTTCTGCCTTCCGCTGCTCTTCGTCCTGGTCCTGAGGGTCTCGCGAAGCATCTGGGTGGCTTCCCTCTCGTTGGCCCTCCTTGGCCTGGATGTGATGTTCTTCACGCAATCGAGCGCCGCTCTGCTCGACGTTCCCATGGTCTTCTTCGCGCTTCTCGCGTTCGTCCTCTACTTCTACAATGTGAGCTACTGGAAGCTGGACAGGTTCACCGTAGCCGGAATCCTCCTAGGCCTGTCGGCACTGTCGAAGGAGACGGCCATATTTCTCATGGCGACCCTGGCCACTTACCATGTCGCGGCCGGAGAAGGTGGGAGGAAACTCCGTCTAGTCTGCGCCGCGGAGATGGTCGTGGTGACGGCGGGCGTGTTCTTCCTAGGGCTCCAGGCCTACGACTCGCTCCTGGCGAGGGCGGCGTTCCCGTCTTTCCTCGACCAGATACACTACATACTAGCCTACGGCGCCTCCCTTACGGGGCCAGGCTGGTCCTACGGGAGCGGGACGCTGATCACCCCGCTGAGTTGGATAACCTACTATGGGCCGGTCGTCTACTACCCGAGCTCGACAGCCACGTACTACGGGGTCACCAACCTCCTCGAGACCTGGACCGTCTACATCTGGGTCCCCCTGGCCGCCTACGCGACATGGAAGGTGTTCAAGCCGAGGTGGTGGGGCCTGGAGCGGTTCGGCTTCGTGGACACGGAGTCGCGGGCCTTCACCGGGCGCACGAAGATGGCACTTCTCTCCCTGATATGGTTTCTGTGGAACTACGTTCCGTACGTCGTCCTCTGGATATACGGGAGGGTGACGTACCCGTTCTACATTGTCCCGGCCCTGCCTGCCGTTGCCATGGGGGCGAGCTACTTCCTCACCCTGAAGCCCGTGCCCAGGTACGTCGCCCTCCTGTATGTAGCAGGAGCATTCTTCTTCTTCTTCGTGTACTTTCCCGACAAGTCGTTCCTCCCTGAATGGCTGAGGGCCGCAATCGGCAAGTAGCGCCGGGGCAGTCGCCATCACGAGGCACCGGAAGGAGGCGTTCTCGACGATGCGAAACAAGGCATAAATACAGAAAGAAGCCTCCTGCGCCTGAAGTGAGCTCAGTGGTGACACTGAACCCTAGCCCGGCCGACTCCAGACGGAGAGCCAAGGGAAGAAGAGGCGTCTCGGAGCTTGTTGGAACGATGGCGGTGGTCGCAGTGACTCTGATTGCCGGCGCGGGTGTCTTGGGGTTCGTCAATGGCCAGGCTTCATCGAGCGAGCAGAACTACAACAACAACGTGGCGGCCGAGATTAACTGCACGAACGAGCAGTTCGCGGTGACGAACCTGGCTTTTGTAGGAATGAGTAACAACACGTTGAACGTGACCGCGATGAACGTGGGTCGAGAATACCTCGGGGTCGCAGAAGTGGACCTCTACAACTCCACATTTGCAGTGAAGTACACCATAAGCAAGAACAGTTCGCTCTACTCTTCTAGGATCGCAGGATGCGCTTCGACCTCAGCGGTTCCCCTTCCGCACGCAATTGCCGCCGTACTCCAGCCAGGATTCATTCACTTCTACCCCAGCAACCTGAAGCCCTCAGGTGGCTATGTCGCGCCGGAGGGCATCATCCAGATGACGCTGGTGTTGCCTGGAAGGTCTCAGTTCGACGTGGGAAGCCTCTATACTGTTCAGGTAATCGGCGCAGCAGGAAACGTCGTAGGTCAGTCAATCGTGTACAAGATACCATGAGGAGCCAAAGATGAAGACGCGAAGAAACGGGAGGTCGGCGGTTGCAGGAATAATAGCGGCTGTGATTCTATTTGCCCTACTTTTCACTGTGGGCCTGGGCTTCTTCCTTAACATTGATCACATGAACCAGCAGGTGTCGAACTCGCAAGACGCCAAGAGCACGCAGGAGCAAGCGGCTCTGGCCGAGGTGAAGGGTCTGCAGCTTCCCGTGATTCAGCTAAATAATATAACCGGTGACATTCAATTCACAGTGACGAACGATGGGAGCGCCGCCTCGACGATAGAATCAATCTTCATCGTCGACGAGTCAGGGGTGTCGCATTCAATCTTCCCTGGGAACTCATCCACACCTCTCCCCGTCACGGTGAACCCGCAGACCACGTCGGATCTCGTCAACACAAATGTGCCATGCGCATTACTTAGTCCGTTGAAGTCTTGCGTAGTGACGATCGCGACTGCCTTGGGAAATCTGCTGTCCGGGAGCTACCCAGCTTCCTCTCAAACAGGTGGACAGACCACTGGCACCGGCGGCAGCGGAGGGTCCTCTGGCGGGTCTTCTGGCGAATCAGGTACATCTGGTGAGCTGACTTTAGGGACTAGCGAGTTTGAGTACTACGAACCGCCGACCTCATGCGATCCTACCGACCAGAGCTGTGTGCTTTCTGGTCCAACCCCAGCATCGACAGTCATACTTCCAAACCCTCAACAGGGTACTCCTGCTGACTTCGTTGTATTCTCTGTTACAGTGACTAACCTAGACTCCTGTGGCAGAGTAGTCAATATCGATTCCGGATCAATCCAGCAAGTCTTATTCGGATCGTCCTCCCAATCGAACCCGACCTGGGACATAGCGAATGTTTCGGGAGTCATATGGAGATCTCCCCCAGGTCCAATCTCGGCAGGTCTGTTACAGGGGGGAAAGACCCTAAATCAATTCAACAATATTTCAATCCCTTACGGAGGGAAGGTGATACTAGCGTTCATATATGGCGACAGCGCCCAAGAATACAATTCCAATCCACCCGATGGAGGCGACGCATCGACTGCGACCTTGTACCTTGAAGGCTCCACGAGCGGCCCTCTGAGCTTGGGACCCTGTGCCTCGGCCCCTTACGGTGTCAGCATTGGTCTCGGCACTACTTTCTGGGCCGAGGAATCGACAACTACTATTCAATGCTCCCCGGCTCAACCAGTGTTCGGTAGACCGACCACGTGCACGGCTTATGTCGCGGGAACAAACCCGACTGGGACGGTTACATGGGGGCAATTCGGTGATCTCGGGGAATTCACGCCGAGCTCTACTTGCTCTCTGGCCCGTCATGGAGGCGGTTTCCAAGGCTACAGTTACTCCTGTTTCGTCACCTATACGCCAATCACCTCGATATCAACCGAAAGTATCACAGCGGCGTATTGGGGTGACCTTGGTAATGAAGGGAGCGGGGGGACGTTCACATTGGATTATGTGAAGGCATCCCCTTCACTAACAACAACCCTCTATCTCACGACGGGTTCCGAGTATGCCTCCAACAACCCACCACAGGCTGGTCAATCTCTATACGACATTGCGGTTCTAAGCGACGGAGCGCAGGGAGCGTCGGGAACCGTTACATTCGCATACTACACTAACAACAATTGCAATGGCCAGAATACGACAGTAGGAACTTCAACCCCTATCACTACCATTAATGGAAGCGGGACAGTGCAATCGGTCTCTGTTCCCTTCCCCGTGAAAGGGTCCTTCAGTTGGCAGGCCACGTACTCTGGCGATCCTCATGATAATCGAGTGAGTGAGTGTACAGCTCTAAATGTGATAGGCGGTGACGGTCCCTTCAAGTCGAGTGGGGGCAGCATAGTAAAATCCTACCCCGCTGGTTCCACTTCAGAGTCAGTCACGCTCACTACAACAGCCAGCGAGTTCATCTACGCGTGCGAGTACACTGTAACGAATTCTGGAGGAGGGTACACACTCAGCATCACAGGCGGCGGGTTGAACTGGGTTTCAAGAGGGGTTGCCAGGAACAGCAACCCTAGCGGTGGAGAGATCGGATGTTGGTACGCTACTGCGCAGCAGGCGTCTACACCCATTACTTTCGCTAGTTCCGCAAATAGCCAAGGGATGGTGGTCTATGCTTTTGGATTCACAGGAGTCGATCCACTTACGCCGTTTGACACAAACCCGTCGGTACCCACAACCTCGCCCTCTGGGTCTTCGACAACGAGTTGCACCCAGAATATGCCTACATCGAATCCCAGCGACATTATCATCAGCATAGTTGGGATAACGAAGAGCCAATCCATCACCATAGGAGGAAGCCCAGGGACATACACCCCAATTGGAACCATCTCGGGACCGCCTTCGGGAGCGGCCGAGGACCAGGTGGTGGCGCAGACCGGGCGATACTCACCGAAGTTCTCTTGGACATCCTCCGACTACTGCGTGATGTTCACCGACGCGATAGATCCTCCGCCGGTCGCAGCAGTGTTGAACGCCAAGGCGGACCAATCAGCTGTCCTGAGCTCCCAGCCATCACTGGTCTCCCTTAGCTTGGCGTTTGCCTGCGCTCTCTCAGTTGCTCCTAGAAAATCGCGTAGACTCGCTTTCGGCAGGGGCGCCTGGTGCGATTCTGCGCCGCATATTGTTGCGCACGACAATCTCGGCGTCACCAAGAGGATTCTCTTGGGACTCCAAAGAGGAGCGCCTCAGGCGATCCCAATCGAGCACCCCTCGACGCGAGTGTGGGGCCAACTGATTCGGTTCGTGTGATGGCTGCCAGAATTTCATGGGGTTGAATTGCTTGACTGAGAATGAATCCTCGCGAGGCGACGACAAGGCGAGGAAACGAGAACAGAAAGATCAGGAGAAGAGGATTAAGAAACACAAGGAGGAAGAGCAGAGGGACGCCGAGAGGAGGCTCAAAGCGGAAATCGAAGCCGCGAAACGCGGCCAGACGGTCACTGAGATTGAACCTGCTGCGCCTCGCCCTGGCCCAGCAGGAGCGGAGCCGCGCAGCAAGGACGGCAAGGCAAGCCTTATGCGCAAGCCGAACAGGCTGACGTTCCCCAGCCTCTGGCGTACGTCGACGACCGAGAAGACGGCGCCTGCCCTCAGATATCCGAAGACAGGCTCACCCGTGCCGGCCAGCTGGAAGGTCATCGAGAGGTACCCCATCTACAGCGCCTTCGTGTACGCCACGATAGCCGAGGACCCCTCCGGAGAGTCGAGGGTCTACTTCATCGATGAGGTTCCGCTCTCCGAGACGGAGACGCGGATCTACAATTACTTGCTTTCAGCGTTGGAGCACGAGCTGCTGGTCCCGCGCAAATCGGTGGACGCGACGAAGTACTTCGCCCAGCAGGCGAGGAAGCTCGTGAAGAAGTACGACATACAAGTGGGTCGGCTGCAGTGGGACAAGATACTCTACTTCACGGAGAGGGACGTCGTCGGCTTCGGCCAGCTCGACGGCTTCATGCGGGATTCGAACATCGAAGACATCTCCGTAGACGGCGTGAAGAAACCCGTCTTCGTGTACCACGCAAAGTACGAGAGGATACCGACCAACGTGTCCTTCGACCAGCCGGAGGCCGTGAGCGAACTCATCGGCAGGTTCGCCCACATCTCAGGCAGGCACGTCTCCACGGCCTACCCGATCGTCCAGGGGACCCTGCCCGGAGGCCACAGGATGATGGGCACCTACATGCAGGAGGTATCCCCCCACGGAGGGACGCTGAACATCAGGAGGTTCAGGTCGGACCCCATCACCATCATCGACATGCTCAACCTGAAGGTCCTCGACCACAAGATGGCCGCCTACATCTGGCTAATGATGGAGAACCGGGAGACGGCCATGGTCGTGGGCTCCACGGGCGCGGGGAAGACGACGCTGCTCAACGCTCTCCTCACGCTCGCCAGGACTAACTCTAAGATAATCACCATCGAGGAGGTCCAGGAAATCAACCTTGCCCATCCCAACTGGACCCCGTTCGTGGCGAGGGAGAGCTTCGGGGCCACCGACGAGGGGCCCGGGAGCATCGGCCTCTTCGATCTCGTGAAGGCCGCCATGAGGATGAGGCCTGACACGATAGTCGTGGGAGAGGTCAGGGGGGAGGAGGCCTACGTCCTGTTCCAAGCGATAAGCACGGGCCACGGCGGCCTATGCACCCTGCACGCCGACGACGCCGAGTCCGCAATCCAGAGGCTTGTCTCGAAGCCGATGGACGTCCCGCCGGCGTTCATATCGTTCCTGGACCTGGTCTTCACTGTCAGGAGGGTCACCGTCCCAGGACCCAACGGGACGGCCACGGCCGGAAGGCGCATCATCTCCATCGACGAGGTGAGCGGGGTGGAGAATTACGTCAGAATGTTCACCTGGGACTCGAACTCAGACTCCCATACCGCCGCCCTCTGGAAGCACAGTGTGAAGGTGGCCAAGATTGCGAAGGAGCTCGGCGTGTCGGTCCAGGAGATCGCTACAGAGATAGACAGGAGGGGCACCGTGCTGAAGTGGATGCAGCACAGGGGAATCCGCAACTTCAGGGAGACGACTCCGCTCTTCGAGGCTTACCTGAGGAACCCCAGCGAGACTTACCAGAGGGCCTTGACCGAGCTCCAGCCCCCGGCCGAGCCGGCCGCGTCTGCCGCAGGGCAGGCATAAGGCGGGGCCCCTTGGCCAATCAGACGAAGCGCGAGGAGGCCCAGCTCACGGATCTGGAGCGCTTCACCTCGGTGTCGTACGGTGTCTTCGGGTCTCAGGCGAGGAGGCTCGCCCGCTCGTTCCCGAACCTCAAGGACCACCTGCTGAAGTCGGACCTCAACATCACGCCGGAGGGCCTGGTCTCCGTCGCCCTGATGGCCACCTACCTAGCGCTGCTCGCGGCAGTCCTCGTGGCCGTCCTAGGCGTCTTTGTCCTTTCAGTTGACGCGTTCGCTCTGGTGTTGGTGGCGCCCGTCCTGGTCTTCTTCGTCACGGTGTACTCCCCCAGGTTCAGCCAGGCCAACAGGTCGAGTGCCTTGGAGCACGAGCTCCCGTTCCTCGTGGGGTTCATGGCCATCCTGTCAGGGGGAGGCGAGGGCCTCGTGGACGTCCTCAGGAAGATCTCCGGCATGGAAATCTTCCCTGCCTCGGCAAAGGAGGCGGAGAGAATCCTTGCGGACGTCGACATCTACGGCATAGAGCCGGTCGTCGCCCTCGAGAAGGCGTCGAGGTACAACCCCAACCGCTGGTTCTCAGACCTCCTCGCCGGCTACGCGACGGTCATAAAGACAGGCGGCGACCACGTCAACTACCTCAACGGCAAGCTGAAGGAGGTGTTCGAGGAGCGGGCGACGCGCGTCAAGCGCTCGGCGGAGAGCATCGGCTCTCTGGCAGAGGTGTACCTCATAGTCACCGTCGTCCTCGGCCTCACCGTCTTCACGCTCTACCTCGTGCAGACATTCCTCGTGTCCGGGTCCGGGGGGATCACCAACATCGAGTTCTTCGCCTTCCTGGTGGTGCCCATCGTCTCGGCAGGGATGGTGTGGATGGTGGATAGCATCCAGCCCAAGTGGCCCTTCATCGACTATACGCCCTATGTCGTCTTCGCTGGGTCCATCCCGTTCGGCTTGGCGGTGTACATGCTCCCCATACCGACGTACCTGTTCCTGCACGTCGCCCTTGCGCTGTTGGTCACGTCCCTCCCCGGCGCCGTCGTGGCGACCAGGCTCTCCCAGGAGAGAAGGGGGGTCGAGCGGATGCTCCCCGACTTCATCAGGGACGTGGCCGAGGGGAGGAAGATCGGGCTGTCCCCCGAGGCCGCAATCGAGAGGCTGATAGGCGTCGACTACGGGCTCCTGTCAAGTCCGGTCCATGCGATGGCAGCCCAGCTGACCTGGGGCATATCCCTGAAGCACGTCGTGACCTCGTTCACGGACAGGGTCCAGAGCTGGATCTCGAAGGCATCCGGAACCCTCCTCTTGGAGGTTGTGGAGGTGGGCGGGGGAACCGTCAGAGGGTTCTCGGAGATGGCGGACTTCACGAGACGCGTCAGCCTTTCGGAGTCCGAGACGCGGTCCGCCCTTAGGACCTACACTCTCATCGCGTACATTTCAGGAATCATGATAGTCGGCACGACGTTCATCTTCGTGTACTTCCTCTCTCAGGGACAGAGCCTAGGCGTGACTGGGTCACTCCCCGGCCTGAAGATAACGGGGAGCACCGTTGACCTCCTCTTGACCGCGGCGGTCTTCGAGGGTTGGGTCATAGGCCTCGTAGCAGGGAAGATGGGGGAGGGGAGCCTCGCAGAGGGGTTCAAGCACTCGATCATCCTCGTCGCCATCACGGTGCTCACCGTGGCCGTCGCCGGAACGTTTTTCCCAATCCCGCTGTAGGCGGCCGCAGATGCCCGACAAGGGACCGAGGTTCGCCGACGACGTCGTCACGTTCGAGTCGGTTGCCGAGATGAGGGCATTCATGAAGCGCCTTCACGACCACTACATGAAGGAGATGGACAGGCTCGGCCACGAGGCGGGGGTGCTTATGCGCGACAGGCTCAAGGCCGAGGGGAACGCCGTCCCCACTGACGCGGCCGCCAAGGCGAGGAACCCGGACTGGAGGAAGATGGGGACCATATGGATCAACGTCTCAGACGCGGCCCTAGGGCTCAACGACGTGACCCTGAAGGTCCTGGGCAACTACAAGGCGAAGCTTTCAGGCACCGCGGACGCCCTCAGGTCATTCGAGGAGTTCAAGCAATTCATCGTCGCTCCGGGCAGCTCGTTCGTGCTGTACCTGAAGGAGGGAGTCCCGGAAAGGATTATCGTCGTGAAGCCCGAGGTGAAGACGGAACCCGCCACCGTGCGGGCCTGAAGGTCAAGTTCGCAGGCAGAGCGCATGGCATCCGAGTGCTAGAATTGGTGTCACCCAAGCCTCATGAGCCCCAGTAGGAATACGAACGTCTTGGGCATAGCCAGAGCTGCTAAGCTACTGGTTCAACAGTCTCACTCAGCTCAGGGACCCTCCACTCTGGCCCCCTCAGAAGTGAGTACCCGTGACGCGTCGGACAAGAACGTACGACGTTACGGTAGCGGCAGCGCTCAGGAGGGCAAGACCAAGCTGAGCCGGGAATTCGGGAATCCCCTCTGATGAGCTGGTGGAGCTCAGAGAAGTGGAGGCAGGGGTGGTCGAAAGGGTAGTTGAACTTGTGAGCGTGGTCGAAGTCGCTGTCGCGGTCGAAGTTGTAGAACCGACGCAATACGAGCCCAGGGTGCAAACAGATGTCGTTGTCGAGGAGGAAGTCATGGTTGAAGTCGAAGTCGCTGATACTGCCGTTGTGTTCGATGGAGAAACTCCGAGGTAGTAATAGAGGTCGGATAGGGTCACGGTAAGCTCCTTCAGGACCTCGGGAGCGCCTCCCACGCCGATGGTGTAGGCAATGCCTATCTCTGGGGTCCCGCCCAATGTCCCTGCGCCATACACCGCAGATTCCGCGTTGTTATTGATCAGCGTGCCGTTGGGACCTTCGTATTCATCCAGTAGGGGCTTCGGAACGGTCCATGCGCCGTCGGGAAAGTTCGTGCTTGCCATGACCTCCTCCGCATTCGGCGAAGGCCAAATCGCAACGGTGGCGTTGCTCTGCGAGTCCCTCATCGCCAATGGAATCGACGCGCTGCCGGCAAGAGTGATATTCTCTTCACCATTCCAGGAGTCGGTTGATGCGTCGTAGTGTTCGTACCAGATGTCGGCTACGTTGGAGCCGATTACGGCCACGGAGCTTGGCCCGTTTTGGACAGCAGAGACGGGAAAGGCGAACCCCAACCACCCGACCTGCGTACTGTTTACAGGGGCACTCCATGCCTGTCCGTTCCACGTGGTCGCAGTGACAGGAGAGCCGTCATACCCATAGAGCAGAGTCATGTCGCCGCGGTCGAGAGGAACAAGTTCACCGGCCCAGAACTTCGAGTAGCCTATTGCCTTTTGATATTCCGCGCCTCTGACGACCAAGGAGTACCCAGCAGCGGTCGCCCAAGTCCCATTGTCCGTCGAGGAATGGGTCAAGACCAGATCCATTCCTCCCGTGTTATTGCTTCCCTGATAGACGATGTATGGGTAACCGTTCGAGTCGTCTGCAATCATGGGCCACTCTCCCGGAGAGAAGCCGGCGATCTTGCCGGGAACCACTTGTGCATTCGCTAGCCACGCGATCATGCCGTCTCCGCTCACGGTACCTCTCCTGTAGAGGAGGTCCTGGCTGCCGTTTATGAGAGCATACTCCACGTCCGTCCCGTTCGACCAAACGCTATATCCCTGGGCGCCAGCGAAGTTTGTAGTGCCTGCAGGAGTCACATTCGTGGCGGTGCTCCAAGTGACGCCATCTGCTGAGGTTCTATAGAGCAGGCGATAGTCGTGGGAAGGTGGTCCAGTCTGGTTGGCGTAGAACTGCCAAATCAGCCCCGAGGCGATGAACCCGTCTCTGACCCAGTCGTAGCCGACGTAGAAAGGCGAGTTAGGGGTTCCATTCTGGACTTCGGAGATTGTCACCCTGTCGAAAGCGGTCGTCGCGATGGTTGCCACAAGTCCTGTCACCAATAGGAGTGTCATCAATGCCACCAACAGATACACTCGAGCAGGGTTGACATGCTGAGCGTAGGGAGTCAAAACTCTAAAGGAGACCAACTGCGGACTCTCGAACCGGAGTCCAAGGCGAGATAAGCCTATGCTGGGCGCTGCCCTGATCCGCCGAGATTTCCTCTGCAGGGGTCCGGAGCGGTCCGAGCTACGACCGGCGCGAACTTCAACCCGAATATTGGAATGGGTCTCACCCAAACCTTATCAGCCCCAATGCGTTAGGGCAATGCGCCGAACTTGGGCGAGAGACTAGAGACCGTCAGCTGCCTTGCCTTCAGTGAGCGATGTCGAACGTGGGGCCGCCCCAGCGGCCTAAACTCGTCCCTAACAGAGCCGCCAAAGCGCCCCAGGCCCGCGGACCAGCGACCATTCGGAGCTTCCGTCTCATGAGCCCCAATGCGCCTCAAGAAAGGTCGCGCCCGATTGCTCTCCTCGTCGTTCTTCTCCTCTCGGTCACGGTGCTTGCCTCCAGGCCGCTCGCCACTTCAGCGCAGGCGTCGACCCAGACCTCCTACCCTGACATCGAGTCCTACCGGGTCAGCGGGGCGGTCAACTTCTCCAGCCCAGGCAGCGAGTCATTCTGGAACGTCATCCCCTGGACGAACGTCTCTCTTGCGGCCACCGTATCGCCCGGAGGCGGCCACACCCCCTTCGTCCTCGTGAAGTCAGCCAACGACGGGTTCAGCGTGTACATGCTCTTCAGATGGACCGACCGGCAGGGCCCGTCCTACCTCGCGGACAACGAGATCTACACCGCGGCGAACGGGAGCCTCCTGCCCCTGACGCCGGGCGCCACCACCCAGGCCACTCAGCTCTACTACAACTCGACATACTACTACCCTGACAGGGTAGCCATGCTCTGGTACGTGGGGAGCTCCAGCACCCAGCAGCCTTCGCCCCAGATGCAGCTCGGCTCAGACGGGGCGATCACGGGTGGCGCTGCCGAGATATGGCACTGGCAGTCCAATCCCACCGACAGCGACAAGAACGACAGTGGCTTCCCTGGAGGTTACACCGACCCCGCCGGGAACCCAATCTACCCGCCCGACAACCTTTCCTTCGCGGAAGACGACTACACGAACACCACAGGATTCTATGTAGTAGCCGGGAGCTTCAGCGCCGGGGCGCCGAACCTCGTCCCGAGCGCGAGCCCGTACTCCGTCCTCGCAGGGAACCAGTACTCCGACGCCAACAAGGCCTGGACCGTCGAGATGGAGAGGACCTTCACGACGGCGGCAGGGAGGTACAACGTCCAGCTCCAGGCCAACATGAGCTACGCCGTCGCTTTCGCCGTATGGCAGGGGAAGCTCGGGGAGTCCTCCAACTTCAAGTCCGTTTCGCAGTGGTACATGGTGACCATCGGCGACAAGCCGTCTTCCTCCACCGGCGGGACGTCGGCAGGCTCGTCTGGGGTGGACGTCGAAGTGGCTGCGGCGGTGGCGATAGGCACCCTCTTGGTGGGGGCAGCGGCGGGCTCCGTCGTCCGCCACGGGAAGAGGACCCCTTGAGATGACCCAGGGGGAAGACGAAGCCGAGCGGGAGAGGCAGGCTGACGACAGCAAGCGGGCCTTCATCAAGCTGGCCATCACCGCATCCGCAATCCTCGCAGCAGGGGGGGTCGGGGTCATAACGAGGTCCGTCACCAACGCCGCGAGCACACCCGTCTTGTCCTTCCCGCGCATCAAGGTGGCGAGTCTGAGCCAGCTTTCGGACAACCAAGCGCTCACCTTCAGCTATCCCCTGGACAACACCCCGAACATCCTCATGAAGCTCGGGGCGAAGGCCGAGTCTGGAGTCGGCCCGGACGGAGACGTAGTCGCCTTCAGCCAGCTCTGCCAGCACCTCGGCTGCGTCTACGGCGTCCAGCCCACGGGCACGTCGCCAAAGTGCAACAGCTCCTACGTGGCGAAGGGCCCCGTCGGCTACTGCTGCTGCCACGGGAGCGTCTACGACCTCGCCAACGGAGGCAAGGTGATCGGCGGCCCCGCTCCCCGCCCCCTGCCCATGGTCGTGCTCGAAGTGGACACCTCCGGTGACATATACGCCGTCGGCATGACGCCCCCCACCATCTTCGGGCACAACACCGGCTCCAACGACGTCTCCGCGGACCTACAGGGCGGGGACCTGGTGACCCAATGACCAAGGAGCCGGACGAGGGCTCCCTCTCCAGGCTGGTCGGGTGGTTCGACTCGAGGCTGGGCCTCTCCCATCCGCTGCTGAGGCCCGTCCCCGCCTTCGCCGTGAACCCCCTCTACTGGCTCGGCGCGCTGACCGTGGTGGCGTTCCTCATCCAGGGGATAACGGGGGTCATCATGATGCTGTACTACGTCCCGTCCCCCACCCAGGCGTACACGAGCACCCAGTACGTCTTCCAGAGCGTCTACTACGGGAGGTTCCTGGAGACCATCCACCTCTACACGGCCTACGCCATGATAATGCTCGCCTTCATGCACATGATGAGGGGCTACTTCGTCTCCGTCCACAAGAAGCCCAGGGAGCTGATGTGGGTCACCGGCATGGCCATGGGGTTCGTGACCCTGGGGTTCGGGTTCACAGGCTACCTGCTCCCCTGGACCGTGATCTCGAAGTCGGCAACGGACGTGGGGACCGGCATGATCGCCGTCCTCCCGCCGCCGATCGCGTCATTCATCAACTTCCTCGTGGTCGGGTCGGGCGGGGACGCGACGACGCTGCTCAGGTTCTACGACCTCCACGTCGTGGTTCTCCCGGCCGCCCTGCTGGTCCTTCTCACCGTGAAGATGTACATGCTGGAGACCCACGGCATCGCAGAGCCCGAGCCCGGGAGGCCCCTGACCGAGAAGGAGCGGAGGACGGTGCCCATCTTCCCCGACGTGACGCTCTATGTCCTCGAGCTCGCGGCCCTGTTCGGGGCCGGGATGCTGCTGATCTCGGCGGCCTTCCCCCTGTCGCTCCCGCCAGCCTACTCGGCCCAGGCCGCCAGCCAGATAGTGGCCCAGCCCGACTGGTACTTCCTGTGGATGTACCAGCTGCTGAAGATCCAGGCGTTCGAGGGGACCTTCACCCTGGGCGGGACCCAGGTGCCCTACCTTGCGGTGGCCCTGACCCTGGTCACGCTGCTCTTCCTGGCGCTTGCACTGCTCCCGCTCCTCGACAGGGGCACGGCCAAGCGGGTGCGCTCGAGGCCCGTGTACGTCACCCTGGGAGTGCTCCTCCTTGCCGAGCTCGTCGTCCTTTCGGTCTGGGGCTATTACACCCCGGGTCAGCAGGTTTCCAACCTGTCGGCCGCCCTTGTCCTGGGGGGGACCGCGGCCCTGGTCTGCGGAGGGAGCCTAGGCACCTTCAGGATCCTCGGCAGGAGGGCGCAGGCGCGCTCGCCCGCCGCCGAGGCCCCAGCGGAGGACCCCAGGTCGGCAGTCCTCGCCAAGGCCGCCATCGTGATAGCGCTTTCGGCCGCGGGGGCGTTCGCCATCGGCTCCACGCTCCAGGCCCTCATTCAGACAGCCGCGCTCGGGGCGACCCTGGACAACGTGGCGTTCCTGGGGGCGTCGCTCGCCTGCCTGGCGACGGTGTGCTACGGCACTGTCGCCTTCGTCTACAAGACCGAGCTCCAGCAGGACAACGTCAGGCGGCGCGTGCGGCTCCTCGAGGGGAGGGGGGCCTGAAACGGACCTCACCAAGCGCGTCGTGCTGCCCCTCCTGGGGCTGCAGGCGTTGTCCCTCGTCGTGATGGCGTCGCTGGACTCCCTCAGCGAGGCGAACGAAGGGACGTTCGCAGTCTTCCTGGCCGTTGACCTCATATCCTTCGCCGTCGTCGCCCACCTGTACAGGCTGGCAAGGTCAGGGGAGACGCCTAGCAGATACTTCATCCTGGCCGCCTTGGCCGCCATAGTGGCCCTGCTCCTCTCAAGCCTGGCGCTCGCCTGAGCCTGGACGCGCGGGAGCCGACCTGGGCTAACCGGCGGGGAAGTCGGCCAGGGTCCTGCGGCGCATGAACGGGGGCAGGAGCTCCAGGGGCCTCACCCCTTGGCTCTTCAGCAGGGAGAGGCACATCCATGCCAGCGAGGCGGTGCGGAGGAGGGCCATGGCCTGGGGGACCGTCCATGCCTGGGTTGGGTCCGTGGCCGTGGACCAGGTGAGGATGATGAGGACGTTGAAGACATCCCAGGTGTACAACGCGGGGTCCTCGATCCCGAGGACCACAACGAGCGGTATGAGCATCACGTTGAACTGTGGGGCATAGATGGAGGCCCCGAGGAGGTAGGCCGAGAGGCCCAAGAAGGCCTTGACGGCCAGGGGCAGCCTGAGGGTGTAGACCCTCAGAAGGAGGACCGCCGCGATGGCCAAGCCGAAAACCTTGGAATAGGGGTTGAAGGTGCCCTGGAAAATCCAGACGTACCAGGCGTCCTCGAGGCCCCAGGCGCGGAAGTAGTTGTAGAACTGGACGAGGTCTCCTGGGTTCCTGACGACGATGGGGAGGTAGGCCAATGCGACGACCGCGACCACGACGAGCAGGTAGGCCAGCCAGGCCCTGTTCTCCGAGAGCCAGGCTCCGGCGGCGCCGGGAAGGCCCCCCGCCTGGCCCGGCTCGGCCCCGCCTGGGAAGCCGGCCACCCCCTCGCCGGCGGCGGAGGACCCGGGGGGTCTCGCTGCGGCCAGCTCGAGGAGGTAGATGGGGAGCAGCACCACCGCGACCAGCTTGAGCGCAATGGCCAGCCCCAGGGCCGCGGCTGAAGCGCCTCTGCGCCCCTCCAGGAGGAGCTGGAGGCTGAGCACGATGAAGAGCGCGTTGAAGAGGTCGAAGTTGTAGACGCCGTAGACGATCATGCTGGGGAGGAAGAAGTAGAGCGGGTTGAGGCGCCTCCCCAGAGCTGCGCAGGTACGCCAGCAGGACCACGCGATGCCTGCCGCCGCGGCCAGGCTGAGCGCGCCGAAGACCGAGTAGCCGTCGTAGTCGCCGCCGGCGAGCCGGCAAAAGTACAGGACCGCGCCCGATAGGGGCGGGTACTCGAAGAAGAACTGGAAGTACGGCACCAGGCCCTCCCGGACCTCGGGCCCCCGCACCCA
>Ga0326728_10004776_pt1 | contig 39441 bp, 28 predicted proteins | sample MB3enrmetagenome_FD_207602 | JGI IMG/M metagenome (GOLD analysis project Ga0326728, IMG submission 207602) | Lab enriched peat soil microbial communities from McLean, Ithaca, NY, United States - MB31MN | ecosystem: Environmental > Terrestrial > Soil > Wetlands > Peat | place: USA: New York... | reverse complement strand
GGCCATATCGAGATTCACCCAGATTTTCAGGCTCATCCCGCGTTGGAATCAAACAGCGGTTTCAGGCTCACCTCGCACTGGAATCAATTCCCGATTTCAGGCTCATTTCTGGATTGGAAAATGCTGCCCCTGAGGGCGGCCGGTGCGGATCGCTCGGGCTCACGAACTCCGGCTTACCGTCGATCATTCGACTGTCGTGGAGCCGTAATTCGTGGGTTGCGGCGATTTGCCGCGAATCTGATCGACGAACGCCGCGACTTCCCGCAGGATGAGGTCCTCGCGGTCGACCTCGACCCCGTGCCCGCTCGCCCTTGCGACGATTCTCCGGCTGCGCTTGGAAAGCCCCTTCAACTCCTCCTGCATGGCGTTCCACAAATGCTCCCGAGCGACCCACTGTTGCGGGGGATTTCGCATCGAAAGCACGCTCGACGGATCATGCGAAAAAATCAAAATCGGCAGGTCGCCGAAGGGACCGGCGTGCACTGTTTCCCTGCTAGATTGCCCCATGCTGAGGAATTCCCGCACGCCCTCGTAATGCGCGATGCAGGCGTCTTCCCCGAGGGCCCTGCCGGCACCTCTCTCCCACCCCGACACCGGACGGCCGCACCAACCCACGAGGCGCGGGATACCGAACAGATATTCGGTATGCAGAATGGCCATCCGTCGCGCCGGACTCGGCTCGCCGGCCGCCCCGCCGTGAGCGTGGAAGCGCTCCTCCTGAAACGGCGTTGAGCTGTCTATGAACACCAGACCTGCCACATCCGCAGAGTAATAGGCGGCGTAGTCGCGAATGTAGATTCCACCATACGAAGCCCCGATCAGCACCAACGGACCGCCCACGCCGGCTGTCTTCAGTAGTCCGTGCAGGTCGGCGGCAATCCGGTCGGCATCGCTCGGGCCGGTCCGCGGTGCGCTCCGACCCAGGCCGGCGCGGTCGTAGGAGCACACGCGCGTTATGGCGGCGAGTCGTGGCTGGAGGGAACTCCAACTTAGAACATCGGTCGCGGGTCCCAGACCGGGTTCGAGGATGATCGTCGGCTGGCCGATTCCCATGCAGTACAGATGCATCGAATGGCCGTTGACCGGGTACAGCTTGCCCTTGGGCGGGTAGGCTGCCAGGAACCGCTGAATGGCAACCGCGTTGTAAGCGCTGTTCCCCGCCACGCCTCCCAGAAGCAGCAGCGCGAGTAAAAGGACGAATCCTCCCGCCGCCCTCCGCCATCCGGGGCGGCTGCTCGCGAGAAAAGAGCGCATGCGCCGGACGGAAAACCATGCGGCCAGAAACCACAGGAGCAACAGGAGCGCCGGAACGGCGATGTAGAGGGAATCCATGGGAGATCTCATGTCCGCCGAAGCCTTCCCGCGGCCTCCGAGAGAAGCCGCGGAATGGCCCGCCCGCGCCGGCCGGTCACCGTCATAGCGGAGTCGAGGAACATTCCAGAGTATCCGGTGTCTTTAGCTTAAGCCTATAACATGAAACAAGTGAATTCTGTCGCGTCCGCCGATGCGAGCCGCGGCCCTGTCAGCGCGCCGCGTAAGAGCTCTCCGGCGACTCCACGACGCAAGGGACGCCGCCGCTGGCTTTGGTTCGCGATCCCGCTTGCCCTGATCGTTCTCTTCTATGGAGCGGTGGGATATTGGGCCAGCAGCCTTTTGATTGTCGAAAACCCGAGCCGGCGCGGCATCATGAATCGCGGCCCGGGGGATTACGGTCTCGTGGGCGAAACTGTCGAGTTCCGCGCAACCGACGGCGTACCCATCAGAGCCTGGTGGCTCCCGGCGACGGCGCCCGCTCGCGGTACGGTGATCGTCGCCCCGAGCGGCGAATACACGCGGCAAGTCATGCTCCCCCGCTCGGTTTTTTTGGTTCATGGCGGCTATCACGTGCTGACCATCGACCTGCGTGGCCATGGCGAAAGTGGGGGCCGCTTCATCTCGCCCGGGTTGGTCGAACGGCGCGATGTTCTTGGCGCGATCCGTTATGTTCGATCCAGGGGCGAGCGTGGCCCGATCGCCCTGTTCGGCGTCTGTCAGGGCGGCGTCGCGTCGCTTTTCGCGGCGGCGGAGTCGCCTGACGTCCGCGCGGTAATCAGCGACAGCGCATTTCCCCGCGGCATCGACGTGTTCCGCCGTTTGCGAGACTACTTCGTGAGCGATCCGCGGATGAGCCGGGGCCGGGTCGGCATCATGAATGGGCGCGGCCGGTGGATGCGCGCGATGCTTTCGACCATGTACCTGCCTGGCATTGTGCCCTCCGTCGTGGTCACGTACTATCTGCGAACCGGTGTCTGGCTGGGCTGGGATTTCGTGTCGGTCCTTCCCGCCGCCTCGCGGATAACTTGTCCCGTCATGATCGTCTCGGGCGAGGCCGATTGGGTGGTTCCGCCCGCCGATGCGCGAACGATCTTCACCGTCATCCCGAACCGGTCAAAGACATTCCTGAGCTTTCCCAACGCATCTCACGATGGCGCTTGGTCCTCGGCGCCGGACCGGTACCGGAACGCTGTGCTGGGATTCCTGGATAACAGCTTCAAATGACGGCGGGCAGATCCTACACGCCCACCAGCTTGGGCACCAGATCCCCGGCCGGGCCGCGCAGGGCGCAATCGACGGTCGCCGAATAGGCGGTTTCTTCGGGGTTGATTTCGATCACCTTGGCGCCGGACTGTTTGGCGTAGGGGATCAGGCCGGCGGCGGGATAGACCACGGCCGATGTGCCGATCACCAGCACCACTTGCGCGGAGGCCACGGCGTGCTCGGCTTCTTTCATCATGCCCTCGGGCAGGGGTTCGCCGAACCACACCACGCCGGGACGCGCCAGGCCGCCGCAGGCGCAGTGCGGGGGGAGCTTGGGCAGCGGGACGCGGCGATCCGGCCAGTTGGAGCCGCAGTTCGTGCAGCGCATGCGCCAGATATCGCCGTGCAGCTTGAGGATCTTGCCGCTGCCGGCCCGGTCGTGAAGACCATCCACGTTCTGCGTGATCAACGTGAAGCGACCATGTCGAATTTCCAGCTTCACCAGGGCGTGGTGCGCCGGGTTGGGGAGGGCCTTGGCGATGAGCTCGCGGCGCCAGTTATACCATTCCCACACCAGGCGCGGGTCGCGCGCGAAGGCTTCGGGGGTGGCGAGGTCTTCCGGCTTGTAATCCTTCCAAAGGCCGCCGGGGCCGCGGAAGGTGGGGATGCCGCTTTCGGCCGAAATACCCGCGCCGGTAAGCACGGCAACCGCGGTGGATGGCTCTCGCAGCCACTCCCGCGCCTGGTCGAGGGTCGATGCGATCAGAAGTTCACTCCCATGCTCACCTGATAACTGCGCGGCTGTACAAAATGCGTGCCGCTGAAGGTCGAAAGAAAATTATATAGCGCATCGTTATTAGTCAGGTTGAGCACGGTGAACTTCAGGGTCATGTGTACGGGTTCGGTATGGAGCAGGTTTTCGGTCCCGGTTGAAACATCCAGGATGTTGCGCGGCGCGATGCGCGGCGGGTTGGTATCGGGATTGAAAGTTCCGGGCGCGGGGATCCGCACGCGGGTGGCGCCGTAATTACCGGAACAGGACGTGATTGGGGTGAGCAGAGTGGCCACCTGGTTCCCACAGTAGAAGCCGATGGCGGCCTGTTGATCCGGGGTGAGCGCCAGTACGGATGCCAGATCGGGGACGTTGCCCGCAACCTCGCCACTGTCGTAACGCCAGGTGAAATCGATGAACGGGGCGTCTTTCGACCGCTGATAGTGCAGGTTCACGGTCTGCTCGTAGGCTTCGTCGTGATCGATGCGGAAGACGCTGTAATCCACCGGCGAATTGAAAATCAGGCCGCCGGTTTCGGGGCCAAAAAAGCGCGCGCGCGTGTGGCCGAAAGTCATCTGCGCCTGGAAGCCTTTGATGTTGATCGTGGAGAGACGGCCCGAGACGCCATCCAGCTTGGACTTGCGCCAGGAAATCGGGAACGTGATCGGCGTGTTGAAGAGCACGTCGAAATCGTACGCGGTGTGGGTGAACTTCCAGAAATAGCCGGCATCCACCATGAGGTACTTGCCCAGGCTCTGCTCGAATCCCCCGTTATATTGGTCGCGCGAGCCGGCGCGGAGCGGCACCGAGCCGTACGCGCCGAAAACGTTGCTGGCCAATCCGCCCACGCCCGAGGCGCTCGAAAGCAGCAGGTTTTCGTTGTATGGGGTTTCCATGGTGTGGGAATACGAAAGCCGGAGCACGGTTCCGGTCGGCTTGATCAGATAAGAGCCGCCGAACCGGGGTTCGAGGCTGTCCGCCTGGCTCAGGCCGTCGTACTCGTCGAAGCGCAGGCCGCCGTTCAGGGTCAAGTGCCCGAGGCTGTACGAGTCCTGGAGATAGACCGCGTACTCGTTAACTTTGCCGGTATCGCGGAAACGGAAGAGGCTGCCGCCGCGAGTCAAATCATAGGGCACCAGGCCCGGCATCAGGTTGGGGTTGGCGGTAAGACCCAGCCCGGCGCACGACGCGGGGTTGGTGGCGGACGCCGGGCCGGCCGCGCCGCCGGCGGCGTTCACACAGATCGGGTTGAAGTCGAAATTGGTGACGCCTAAGTCGAAATCTTCGAACAGGCGGGTTTGTTTGACTTCGGTGCCGGCCTTGATATTATGCCGGCCTTTGGCGATGGTGACGTCGGCCCGCACGCCGTAGTTGAACAAGTGGCGGTCCTGCCCGATCATCGCCGGCTGGTCCGCGAACAGGTTGGCACTGGGATAGTAGTTGACGAAATCGCGCCGCACCCAGGGATCGACCGTCAACAAAACAGTAGAGCCGAAAGTGTGCTGGTAACCGGGGGCGATATTGAAGCTGAGAACGCGCTGCCGCTGATCCTGGTTGGGCTGGTCGTAGGTATTCGGAATCTGGAACCAGTTGCGGGAAGCGAAGAGATTGAGGTGATACGCGTTCTGCCCGTCGGGCTGATAATCGATGCGATCGAAGAAGGTCTCGTTGTTGCCGATATCGTGCATCGGATAGAACTCGGGGGTGTCCAGAAAGCGGCCGGAGCGCGCGCTGTCGAACACCACGAAGTCTCCCAGCTTGGCGCTTCCCGCCCCGAAGGAAGCGTCTTCGGAGGCCAGGCCGAAAGAGCCGTAATTCGCCTCAAAACTGCCGAAGGGCTTCTTATCCAATCCGGATTTGGTGACGGCATCCACCACCAGGCTGGTCTTATCGCCGTATTGGGCCAGCGGCATGCCGGTGATCAGTTCCATGGATTGGATGGCGTTGACCGGCATCTGCGTGGAGAATGCTTTGCTCTGCTGGTCGCTGATCGGCTGGCCGTCGATCACGTAGCTGGTTTGGGCGTGGTCCCCTTGCGGATGAAAGAAGCCGTTGGAATCGGCCACCACACCGGGTGTGCTCAGGGTGATGGCGCTGCTCAGGCCGCCGGCGGGCGATTCCACGGGCAGCATCGCGAGGCTGGATTGGTCCACGTCGGTGTGGGCGACCGGAACGTTTTCCACCGCATCGGCGGACGCTTCCACTTCCACGGTGGTCTGCGCCCCCGCCAGTTGCAGTTTCACCGGAAGGTTCATGGGGACGACGGAGCGCACGCTCAAATCCTGACGATATGGGGCAAAACCGCCGGCGCTCACTTCGATGCGGTAGGAATTGAACGGCACGTTGGTGAGCCGGAAGGCGCCTTGGCCGTCGGTGGTGACCACCTGCCGGTAATTGTTGACGGGGTTGTGCAATTCGACCTGAGCGCCCACCACCGCCGCGCCCGAAGGGTCGGTGACGGCGCCGGTCACTGTTCCGGCGCTGATCGATTGCGCGGATGCCAATGAGCTACAGAAAAAGAACGCGGACGCTAAAACAGCGGCATTGAGCCGGGCTTTCATGATCTCTCCATGTTCCAGTGCAATACACTACCTTGATCCGATGCCGCGACCGGCCCCGAATCGCCAAATTTTCGCAATGGAACTAGCCCGGAGGGGCACGGGACGAGCGGTGAGCAACGGGAGCGCTGTAGTTTCCTACAAAATGGGAGAGGGGAACCAGCCACACCACCGCGAATAGGGGCGCTGGAACGGCGGCCGCCGGCGTCTGCAAAATCGCCAGTGGACCGACATGGCACAACAGGCAACAGTGATCGCTGGGATGGTGTTGTTCGCCTTCCGCCGCGAGCGCGGCGGCTTGGCTCCAAACCGTCAGGCACAGTAGAAACACGACCACCGCGGTCAGTTTCGTACTGGACGCCCCAGGTGCCATGCTCCTCGTATTATAGCGGACAGCTTATAGCGGAGGGAAAATGAGGGGCCCTTCAACGGGGCCCCGGCTGGTGGGAATCGGACTAGATCAGACTCGGGACACGTTCTCGGCCTGCAGTCCCTTGGGTCCCTGCTTCACCTCGAACTCAACCTCCGCGCCTTCATCCAGGGTGCGGTACCCGTTGGCCTGGATGGCTGAAAAATGAACGAACACGTCGTCGCCGCTGGCTCTTTGGATGAATCCATAGCCTTTCGCGGCATTAAACCACTTCACAACACCTTTTTCCTTCACTACACCTTCTCCTGAAATATTGTTCGTCGTGCTTGTGGAATTCTTGGACAAGGAAAGCGGGCTTTCGAGGCTTGCTAAGAACTGTACCAGGCGCGGCCAACAACCGTCTCCAAACTGCGTAGGGTATTCTCTCAGATAGCGCCTGTATGGTCAAGCATATCGAACGGCTTAGTAGCGAAGGCCAACTGACCGAGACCCTGCGCCGGCGGACGGCGGTTTCCGCGGCGGCGGGCCTGGTACTGGGGATCGGGGACGATTGCGCGGTTTTTCGGCCGCGGGGCGGGGAAGATCTGCTCTTCACCACCGACATGCTGATCGAAGACACCCACTTCCGCCGCTCCACCCACACCGCCGCCGACGTGGGATGGAAGGCGCTGGCGCGTGGACTGAGCGACATCGCGGCCATGGGCGGCGAGCCGCGATTCTGCCTGGTGTCGCTGGCGCTGGCGCCGTGGTGCGATGCGGCCTGGGTGGATGGCTTCTTCAGCGGTCTTCTGCGGTTGGCCCGGCGGGAGCGGACCATGCTCGCGGGCGGCGACCTCTCGCATGCCGGAAAGATGGCGTGCGACATCGTGGTGGCGGGCGCCGTTCCGCGCGGCACGGCACTGCGGCGCGGCGGGGCGCGCGCGGGTGACGCGATTTACGTTTCCGGGACCCTGGGAGGATCGGCGCTGGGGCTGGCGGGAGGCCGCGGCCGCGCCTGGAAACGGCATGTGCGTCCGGAACCGCGCCTGGCGCTGGGGCGGTTCTTGCGGGAGCGAGTGCGCGCCACCGCGGCCATGGACCTGAGCGACGGCCTTTCGCTCGATCTGCACCGCATGTGTCTCGAATCCAAGCTGAGCGCCGCCATCGAAGCGCCGCCGGTTTTTCGCGGTGCCACTCTCGAACAGGCGCTCGATGGGGGCGAAGATTACGAGCTGCTGTTTACGGCATCGGCGGCCACGCGGGTACCGGCGGAGTTTCAGGGCGTGCCGCTGACGAGGATTGGCACGATGCGGCGAGGCAGGCCGGGGACGGTCACCCTGGAGGGTGAACCGCTGGCGGCTGGCGGATACGACCATTTGCGAATTTCGTGAAACGCGCCCCCGCCTTGTGTTTGCAACGGCTGGCAGTTACAGTGGTGACATTCCTTGTCCATGCCGAAGAAGAACGGACGCCTGCTGTATTCCCTGACAATTAGCTGTAGTTCCGCCCTGCTCTTTCTGGTGCAACCCATCGTGGCCAAAGCGATCCTGCCGCGATTCGGAGGCTCCGCCGGAGTTTGGGTGACCTGCATGCTGTTCTTCCAGACCGTGCTACTGCTGGGGTATCTGTACGCCTATGGCATCGCCCGCCGGCTGCCCGCGAAGCTGCAAACCGCGGTGCACCTGGCGCTGCTGCTCGCCAGTTTGACTGCCCTGCCTTTGCGGCCGCACCTGGAACTGAGCGGGAGAAACCCGTCGCTCTCGATTTTGTGGATCCTGGTGGTTTCCGTGGGGCTGCCGTATTTTGTCGTGTCCACCACCAGTCCTCTGCTGCAATCGTGGTACGCGGCGTCGCACGGGCATGCGCCCTACCGGTTGTTTGCGCTGTCGAACGCGGTTTGCCTGCTAGGTCTTTTAGCATATCCGTTCGCCATCGAGCCGCTGCTTTCGCTGCGCCATCAACTGTTCTGGTGGTCGGCCGGATACGGACTGCTGGTGGTGCTGGCTTCGATAGCGGCCCTGCGGCATAGTGCCGCGAAAACAGTCGAAGAACCGGCGGAGGGATTGGAATCCGGGAATCGCCCGTTACTTTGGGTGGCGCTCAGCTTCTGCGCTTCCACGCTGTGGCTGGCGGTGGCCAACCACCTGAGCCAGGAAGTGGCCGCCATTCCTTTTCTTTGGATTCTTCCGCTGGGGCTGTATCTGCTCAGCTTCGTGTTGTGTTTTGACGGCCGGGGTTGGTACCGGCCGTTGTGGTTTCGTTGGCTGCTGCCGGTCGCGTGGCTGGCGGTGTGCTTGCAACTCGCGCTTCCCGGCTGGGCCGGCGGTTTGCAATGGGAGATCGCCATTCTGGCGGCGGCGCTCTTCATTTGTTGTATGTTCTGCCATGGCGAACTGGCGAGCATCAAGCCGGCCGGGCGCCGCGGTCTGGTGTACTTTTACCTGATGGTGGCGGTGGGCGGCGCGCTGGGAGCCGCGTTCGTAGGAGTGATTGCGCCCAATATCTTCACCACGTTTCTGGAGCTGCAGATCGGGATTGTGCTCTCGATCGTTCTGGCTTTGGCGCGGCTCTATGGATATACATCGCCCAAGCGCCTGCTGCGTCTGGGAGCGGTGGCCCTGGTGGCATTCGTGTTTGCCACGCGATTTCAGACGCTGAACGGCAATGTGACACGGATGCGGAATTTCTATGGAGCCTTGATGGTGAGCGATAGCGGCGAGGGAGAATCCGCCGTGCGGACGTTATATAACGGCAGCACCATCCACGGACGGCAATTTCTCACGCCCTCCCGCAGTCGCGTGGCCACCACATTCTACGGGACCGATTCGGGGCCCGGCTTTCTGCTGGCCTCCGAGCGGATGACCGATCGCCGGGTGGGAATTATCGGCCTGGGCGCGGGTACGCTGGCCACCTACGGCCGGCCGGGCGATAGGTTCCGCTTTTATGAAATCAACCCGGCGGTAATTCGCGTGGCTTCCGAGTACTTCCACTTCCTGGCGGATTCGGAGGCCAAGGTCGATGTGGTGGCGCAAGACGGCCGGCTGGCGCTAGAGAAGGAGCCGCCGCGCAGTTTCGATGCGATTGTGGTGGATGCCTTCTCCGACGATGCCATTCCGGTGCACCTGTTGACCAAGGAAGCTTTCCAGATCTACGCCAGCCATTTGCGCCCCGGCGGCGTTCTGGCGGTGCACGTCACCAACCGCTATCTGGAACTGGATCCGTTGCTGGAAGCGCTGGCGGCGTCGATCGGCAAGCGGGCCGTGGTGGTGCACAACGGGTCCGATCCGCAACGCCAAACGCTATCGGCCGATTGGGCGATGGTTACGGACACGGGCGACCCCGTTCCGGAATTGGCGGCGCGCGGCATTCCCGTGGTCGCGCGGCCGCCGGTACGGTTGTGGACGGATGACTACAGCAACCTGCTCCAACTGTGGAGATAGAATCGGGAGATTAAGATTCAACCTTTTTCGCTCGAAGGCAAGCGCGCGCTGGTAACCGGAGGCAGCCGCGGAATCGGCCTGGGAATCGCGCGGGCCATGGCGCAAGCGGGGGCGGATATCGTGCTCGCCGCCCGTTCCTCCGCCGAATTGGAACACGCCGCGGCGGAACTGCGGGAAACCGGGCGCGCGATCTCGACCGCCGCGCTCGACCTGCACGAGGTTGCTGGGATTGCCGCATGGTTCGAAGGGGTCGTGGCGCGCATCGGCGCTCCCAATATATTGGTGAATGCGGCCGGCACGACGCGGCGCGGGCCGGCCGAGGAGCTCTCGCTGGCGGATTGGGACGAGAACATCACCATCAACCTGACCGCGGTTTTCGCTCTCTGCCAGGCATTCGCGCGCCAGGCGATTCGCACCGGGACGCCGGGGAAGATCGTCAATATCGCGTCGCTGATGACCGCGGCCGCGCGCCGCACGAATTCGGCTTATACCGCATCCAAAGGCGGACTCGGCCAATTAACCAAGGCGCTGGCGGTGGATTGGGCCGATAAAGGGATCCACGTGAATGCCATTGCGCCCGGCTATGTCGCGACCAAGTTGACCGAGCCGCTGTGGACCGATCCGGCGTTCGATTCGTGGGTGAAGAAGCGGACGCCGCTCGGCCGCTGGGCCACACCCGAAGATATCGCCCTGCCCGCCGTGTTTCTCGCTTCGCCGGCTTCCGATTTCATCACCGGCCAGATCCTCTACGTGGATGGCGGCTGGCTGGCTACGTTCTAGCCAAGGATACTCGAAATCTTGACAGCGAGAGCTGTCAGCGATCAGCGGTCAGCCATCAGCTTTGAAGCAGCGCGGTTCAGTTCTGTGACAGCTCGCGAGCCGATCACCAAAAGCTGAACGCTGAACGCTAGAATCTAACAGCGCACTTCACCCGACGATCTTCAACACATAGGCGTATTCGTTCGGCTTCCGCTCGGGCAGAGTCACCGACAGCGCGGCGGCATCGCGCGTGAAGGGCAGCGATCCGGAACTCCCCAGCAGTTCCACGCGGCGCACTTCCCGCGGGTAATTTGCGCTGCCCGCGGCCAGGGTGCGGATGGAGAGTTTGCCATCGGCCGGCCAGCCGAGCGCGATCGCATAGAGCGTGCCGCCGCGGGTGGTGAACCGGATATCCCGCGCGGTATAGGGACGCGATTTGCTTTCATTGAAGTTCCCGCTGCCTTGCACATCGGGCGCGCCTTCGCCGTATACGGAGAACGGCCGGGTGCCGAAGATGGCTTCCCCATTGGCGGGCATCCAGGAGGCGAGGCTATCCAGCACCTTGCGTTCGTCCTCGTCGATGGTGCCATCGCCGCGCACGGGAATGCTCAACAGCAGGTTGCCGTTCTTGCTGACGATATCGACCAGTGTCTGGATGACCGTCGCGGCGGTCTTGTACTTGTGCTCCTCGAACAGCGAACGGCGGTAGTGCCAGTCGCCGATGCAGGTGTCGGTCTGCCATGCCGCGGGAAGAATGCGATCGGCGCGGCCGCGTTCGATATCGAGCACCATGGTGCCCACGCGATTCGGCGCCAGCTCTTTGGAAGTCAACACCGCTTCCAGACGGCCGCCGTGGTTCTTCATGTTGGCGTTGTAGTAATGAGCGGCGATATCGAGGCCGGCTTGTCCCAACGGCAGCTCGCTATTGTCGAAGTAGAGTAAGTCGGGCTGATACTTGTCCACCAGGTCCTGGCAGCGCAGAAACCAGCGGTCGGCGTACTCGGGATGGCCGGGCGGCGGCTCTTCGGTCCATTTGCCATCGTGCTGCCAGTGCCAATCCTGCGCGGCCTTGACGGTTGTGATGCTGGCGGGCAGCGGTATCATCTCGCCGTTATAAAGCCGCTGGGGGTCGAGACCGTCCCACCATTTGCCCTGGCCTTGTTCGGCCTTGGTGAATCCGTCGTAAGGAACGCCGGCCAAGGGACCTTCGAGATCGTGCCCGTAGGCGGTCTGAAACCAGTGCCAGGAGTGCGCGGAGTGATTGGAGACGCCGAAGCGCAGGCCGTGCCCGCGCGCGACCTTCGCCCAGGTGCCGACGATATCCTTATGCGGGCCGACGCGCACCGAGTTCCACGCGTGATGCGCGGAATCGTAGCAATCGAGGTTGTCGTGATGGTTGGCCAGGGCCACGAAGTAACGCGCTCCGGCTTTCACGTAGAGGCCCATGAGAGCTTCGGGGTCCCAGTTTTCGGCCTTCCAGAGATGATCGATATCCTTGAAGCCGAATTGCGAAGGGTGGCCGTAGTGCGTGATGTGATACTGGTATTGCGGATGGCCCTGGATGTACATTTGGCGGGCGTACCAATCGCCCTGCTCGGGGACACATTGCGCCGACCAATGTGCCCACAGGCCAAATTTGGCGTCGCGAAACCAGTCGGGAGCCTTGTATTGCAGCAGGGACTGCCAGGTTGGCTGAAAGATTCCGGGAGCGATTTGCCGGGAGGAAGCACCCGATCCGCCCGATTGGGCGCGGAGCGCGCGGCTCAGCCAGGCGGCGGGCGCCATGCCGGCCAGCCGCTTGAGGGTCGATCGTCGTGTGATCATGGCAATGTACCGACGATGCTATCACGGAGAGGAGCGCATGTCCGATTTGCGATATCCCATCGGAGCTTTCGTGGCGGTCGATTCGATCAGCGCGGACGAGCGCCGCGGCTTGCTCGCCGAAATGGCCGAAGCGCCTGCCCGATTGCGCCGTGCGGTGGAAGGCTTGTCGCCGGAGCAACTCGACACCCCATACCGCCCGGGAGGCTGGACGGTCCGCCAGGTGGTCCATCACCTGGCCGACGCGCAGATGAATTGGTATGTCCGCACGCGGCTGGCGTTAACGGAGGACCGGCCGGTGGTCAAGCCTTATGAGGAAGCGCGCTGGGCCGAGTTGCCGGATGCCCGCGGCGGGCCGATCGAGCCGTCTCTGGCTTTGCTGGACGCTCTTTACGCCCGCTGGGTGGCGCTGTTCGATTCGCTGACGGAGGGGGACTGGAGACGAGCGATGCTCCACCCGGAGCGCGGAGTGTTTGTATTGGAAACGGTCTTGCCGATGCACGCCTGGCACGGCAGACATCACACCGCGCAGATCGCGGAATTGCGGCGGCGGAGGGGGTGGGTGTGAGTTCCGCGGAGGTGGGCTGTCAGGCGGCGGGATCGATCTCGACCACTCCGGCGAAGCTCGATGGAGAGGGGATTGTCGTGCCTTCCTCGCGCAGGCCCTCAAGATGAAACTCGATCGCTTCCTGAATGAGGTGTTCCACTTCTTCTCGGGTGTCGCCAACAGAGATAACGCCGGGAAGATCGGGGACGTACGCCCCCCAGGAGGTTGGCCCTTTTTCGAAAATAACCGTATACCTCATCGGTCCTGCTCTTTTCCTTCCAGCCCGGCACAGCGCAGAACGGCCTTTAATGTTCCCACCGGCACGTCCTTGCCAGGTTGACCGGCCACGGTGACGATCATCCTTTTATTGGGATGCCGAAACTGACGGTGGCTACCTTTGGTCCTTTTCAGGCGCCACCCGGCGGCTTCGAGCAGGTGGATCAGATCCCTGACCTTCACCCTCCACATGATACCGCTTTGTGCCAGCCAGACGTTTGGAGCGCGAAACGGACCCGGATCGTAGCGCTGAGGAGGATCGCTTCGTAATCATCGGAAGCGAAGACTCCTGGTGGTGGTTCACGCTATGACAGGAAAGCAAACGCGATTGATCAGCGCTCGCCTGCAAAAAGTATGAAAGTCAGAAATACGAAGAAACCCCGCTCTAAGCGCACGCCCGTGGAGATGAGGCCGGAGTACGACTTCTCCAGAGGCGTTCGGGGCAGGTACGCAAGTCGATATCGGGCCGGCACTAATGTCGTGCTTCTGGAGCCGGAGTTGACCCAGGCTTTTCCAGATTCGAGGTCGGTGAACGATGCGCTCCGGGCACTTCTTTCGATCGCCGCTCGGGCGGGGAACAAACGCTTATAGTCGTCCGGCGAAGCTAGCCGGCCCGACGTCCCAGCGGGGATCTCGATGGAGGCATGGGGCTCGCCATTTTGGCAGGATGGCAGGCGGTGTGAGTGTCAAATGATGTGACCGGCGTTTGGAGAGAGTAATCTCCCACAACCGGAGAGTTGGGCGTCCAATTCCACGGAACGGTCTCCCGGCAGGTTGACGTGAGGTTTCCCCCGCCCCGAAAGACGCTGGCGCGGTGCGTAAGTGCGGGGAATGAGTGAGCATGCGAAGCCTGATCACCCGAAACGGTCCCAAAGGAACAGAACCACGAGCGCGTGCATAGCTTTCGTCAGCTGAGCGTAGCCATCGCGAATCATGCGGATCGCATCCCCTATTTCTTCCTGACGAGGTTTGATACCAGGAAGGTGTTTTGTAAAAGCGGTCGTTGCAATTTCGCCAGCGTAATGTAATTTGGGTCCACCACCCTGTCGCGACTTATCGAAGATCACTTCGAGCTTCCCTATGGCATTCGGATCGACGTTGGCTGTGGCTTGGTGTGCCGCCGCATCGCCGAAGTGACCACCGACAGCGTTTCTTAGATTCTTCAACTCATTGTGATGATTGTCGAAGAAAGTGAGAGCCTCCGATACCATGCCGAACAGCTCCCGCTGGGACCGCCGTGTTAGAGAGGCGTCTTGGTGAAAACAGCGGACCCGTTCGGCCTTGAATTCTCCAGTCCGGGACATCTTTATCAATGCCCCCCTGAACTCAAGGAGCGTGGCTATTGAGCGGCGCAGGAAATAGTGGACTCGATAACGTTTGTCGAGATGGTCGAGCCGTTTAACTTCTTCGTCATTCGCGGTCAGGGCGAATGTCTCGATTCGTAGATCCTCATAGAGTACTGACATTTGAGCAAGACAATCCATGAGGGGCGACTTGCCAATTATCTTGACAGAGGAGACGGGCACAGGGGGTACGGAGACGACAGAGAAAAGGAGGGCAGAGACCAATCGCTCCCCTGTAGCGGTCCCTTCGGCGAAACGCCGGCCACGGAAACTACATGAGCGCATAGTCCCCAAAGTGTTTGGCCCGAAACGGCGTTCGAAGAAGTGTGCCCAACCGACTGTCAACCGACTGTCTGCCGCTCGTGGATTCCGGGGTTGGGGAGCCGCCGAGACCGCACTGCCCGGCCGCCGGTTCACGGAACTACACTACGGAGTTGAGCCGCTAGCGAGGAGGACTGCGATGTCGGAATCGGAGAAACAGCGTCTGGCAGCAGAGGTCCAGGTCCAATGGATGGCGCTCCAGGGCGCGCTCTCTGACCGGCGTAGATATCCGGTAGAGAAGTTTCGGGCGTTTTGGGAGGCGGGGAAGCGCTACGCAGATCTGACCAGGAACGATAATTTGATCCACCGGAACGTCGCCGTCGCCATTAATGGGCTGGCCGGGTTCCTGAGCGCCGAACGAAAACGAGTTCCTGAGAGCGTCATCGCGGATGCTCAGCGGCTGGAGTGTCTGATGTTCGCAGGGTACGATCCGCATTTCGGAGGTCACGAGCCGCCGGGACTGTAGGCACCAGTGACGCCAGCGTCGAAGCCATCGCCACGGAAGCCGCTGCCTACTCTGTCGCGCAACGGCTCCGGATTCTTACTGTATGGCGATGGTAGCGTCCGTTCGGGATGACGCCCCGCCAATCGTCACCACCAGCGAGACCGTGCCGCCCGTGGGCGCGTTCGCCGGGATCAGCACGTTGATTTGCACTTCTCCGCTATAAATCAGGCCGTCGAATGCGATGTTCGCCGCGGGAACCGTGATGCCTCCAAGGGTCACGCTCACCGGGAGCTGCGGAGTCGGATACGGCGGGCCGGTGGGCTGCGTGCCATCCGCCACCGTCGTATTCACCACGCCCTGTCCCGTCACCCAGAACGCCACATAAGTACCGCGCGGCGCGGCGTTGGAAGCGGAATTGAACGTCGAATCCTGGTTCACCACCCATGCCTGCCCGGGCCCGTACTGCTGGGTGAAGATGCCCGGCGAAGAGGCCACCACTGGAACCGTCACGCTGTTCCCCACTACCCCGTTGTATGTAACCTGAATCGTGGCGGTCGACAAACCCGAGACGTTGAACGGCACCAGCAGGTTGATCTGCCCGTCCTGCGCGTAAGTCAGGTAGGCCGCAATCCCGCCGATCGAGACACTCGATCCCCCCAGTTGCGTATTGAACCCGGTGACCCCCGTCGCCGGACCGAGCCCAGTGCCCTTCAAGCTGATGAATTCGTTGGGCGCGATCCCTCCTGTCTGGAGCGTGGCGGCATTGAAGACCTCGGGCGTGGTTCCGACCACAGTGATTAACGGGCCGACGCTGGGCGTGATCTTCGCCACGTAGCCGTGGCCGCAGCATGGGGTGTCGATCGGGCCGGGCTGAAAAGCCCTTGGCGTGGTGATCAGGTCCGGCCCGGAAATAAACCCGCCAACGTAGATATTCCCGGCCGCGTCGACCGCCATCCCGCCTGGCCCGGCCGAGTCCCGTCCCCCGGACCCGACTTGCGAGGAGAAAAGCAGGTTCGAGCCCGTGGGGTCCAATTCAGCGACGATCACATCTCCGGACCCGCCGGTGATCGCGGTCTCGACCGGATTGATCAACGGAAAACCCGGATTGGCCGTTCCTATGATGTAGACGTTCCCCTTGCCGTCCAACTGAACGGGGCCCATATAGAACATATCGTCGCCTCCATCTTGCCTGGCGCCGCCCACGTAAGTGGACCACAGGATCGCCGTGCCGGATGGATTGAGCTTGGTGACATGAGCGGCGGCGCATTCTCCACCTAGCCCGCAGGCGGTGGAGTAAGCGCCATTGGTCACTGGAAAATCGGAGGAATTGGTATAGCCGGCAACATAGACATTCCCCGCGCTGTCCGTAGTTAGGCCGGAGACGTAGTCGGATGTGTTTCCTGTCTTTCCACCCAGGTAAGTGGCCCAGGCGAGCGATGGACCTCCGGCGGAAGTGACCGGGCTGAACTTGGCGATGAAGCCGCGGTCAGCAGTCACAAAGCTGCTCGTAGTGTCGAGAGGGTAACCGCTGGGTTGGACCACGCCCAGCGTCGTCGGCAACTTGCCGGCCTGGGTCTCGCCGAACAGATAGAAGTACCCGTTGGAATCGACGGCGGCCCCGGTGGCCAGGGTATTACCGGCGGTGGTAGTTGTGCTCCCTTTAATGTCGTTTAAGTCGCCGAAGAGAGTGGAATAGAGCAGGTTGGCGCCAGTGGGGTCGAACACGGCCATGAAGGTGAAATACGAGCAACAGGCCATTGAGGTTGTGCCGATCACCGCGCCGGCGGTGGTGGGAAAACAAGTGGACATATAACTGGCGTTGCAGATTGTGTCCTGGTTGCCGGCCACATAAGCGCGGCCGGCGGCATCCACGGCGATGCCGGTTGCCCAAGTATTGCCGTACCCGCCCAGGAATGTGGAGTAAACCAGTTTTGTTCCGGTGGCATTCAGCTTGGTGACGAATGCGTTCATGGAACCGGGGCAGGTCGCACCCGCTTGGCCCGCGTAAACAGTAGGGCCGCAGAGTGTCTGGTACGCTCCGGATGTGATTGGAAAATTGGCCGAAGTGGTAGATCCAGCCACATAGGCCTCGCCGGCGGAGTCTACCGCGATGGCGTAGCCGTCGTCTTCGGAGTTGCCGCCCAGATAAGTGGAATACACCAGCGAAGAGCCGTCCGGACTGAACTTAGTCACAAAGGTTGTGGGTGTGTACGTTGGGCCAGTATTCGGCAGCCTGGCCGGAAAGCTGCCAAGTCCGGGCAAAGCGTTGGCCATCGGAAAATCCACCGAGCTGGTGCGACCCGTGACATATACGCTGCCGGCGCTGTCCACGGCGAGGCCCTGCGACGTACCGACCTCGAGGATACCGGGGCCGGTCGGACGCCCGATATAATCCGTGGCGCTGCCGGCCAGGTAGGTGGCATAGGCGAGCACGGGATCGATGACCAGATCCTTGGAACGGTCGTAGGCGCCGAGCCGGAAACGCACCTCATGCCCGGCCGTGGCGAAGGCGCCATCGACGGCCACCCGCTTCGTTCCATCCATCTGGTACAGCACCGGCTTGCGGAAAGTGGCCTGGCCATGGCGGGATTGCAAGAGCAGATTCCCTTCGGCATCGAGCCTGGCGCGGGCGCCGTCGATTCGCCAGGCGATACGGCTGGCGTCGGCCCCGGGGCTAACGACGAAGTCATACTCCAACTGGCGCTGATTGCCGTAAAAGACCAAATCCACGCCGGGGTAGATCTGCGAATAGGTGACTTTGCCGTAGGTTGGAATGCCGCTGCGCCATTGCTTCGGATCGTTGCCGATGAAGTAGCTTACGACGCCGGTCTGGCGGACGCTTCCTATTCCGTTCGCCCTACTATCCGCCCCGATCAGGCTCATCCGCAGCGTGTCGCCGGAGACCGGGCTTTGGCGGGCGAGTTTCAGGACGATTCGGCCCGGCGCGAGGAACAGGCCGTAGCCGGAGCCGCGGGAAATGAACTGCACTGGAGGTGCCGCCTGCCCCTGGTTTGGCTCAAAACTCAACGGCGCGTTCAAAAACTTCGCCGCGGAGCGATTGTCTCGCGGGGCGGCGCTGCCGTGAGGCTGGCCGAGTGCCGCGAGGACCATGATTGCCCCAAGCGTGAGGACTTGGGGCGGGAAGGACCGATTGGTTGCCATGCGAATGGTACCTCCCTTCTGAAAGGGGTAGCGACAATCGGAGCCCAAATGCCTCATCCAGACCGCCGCCGGGAACTTTCCGCGGGACCGGCGGGTCCAATCAGCAGAGGTACATCTTATGAGCATGTCACTCGGCACAAACACCGGCATCAAAGCGGCCATGAACGTCACCCCGATGATCGACGTGCTGCTGGTCCTGATCATCATCTTCATGGTGATTACGCCGCTGGCGCCGCGCGGCCTGGACACGGTGGTGCCGCAGGGCGCGGCTGTCGGCGGGCCCAACCAGCCGGGACACGAGATCGTGGTCACCGTCCACCGCGACGGGTCGTACCAGCTGAACCGCGAGCCGCTGGCGGAATCGGCACTGGCGGAGCGCATCGGGCGCCTGTTCCGCAACGGCGCCGCGAACGTGGTGTTCGTGCGCGGCGACGGCGATGCCGATTTCCGCCAGGTGGCCGAAGTCATCGACATGGCGCGCGGCTTGGGCGTCTCGCATGTGGCGCTGATGACGGAGTGACAGCGCTGGGGCGGGCATGCGGTCTCGGTGCGAGTGCTACTCGGAAGGCAGCTCTAGGGCGTGATATCCTTGGCACGAAGGTGGGCAACAATGGCGAACTGCTGCCGTCGAAAGCTGTCAAATGGGGGTTACGTGCAATTCCTTCGTGGGACTGTCGTGCCTCGATTCGGCAACTCAGGATCTACTCGAAAAGGCGCTAATCGACGCGGCGGTTAGGTTCTTCCGAAACTTTATATGTCAACTCGCCAGCACTCAGGCCGCCTGCTGTACGGGGGAACCCTAGTCCTATTGGTGACGGGCATACTTATTAGCGCCTCGACACCGCCGAAGCCGGGGATACTTCGATCCAATCGTATGCCCACCCAGTTTTGCAGGACATGGATGATAGCGGGCGATTGCTCCTGTTACGCGCGCCGCTGACTCGCGAGAATCCTGGGCCCGATCCGACTCTACTGGTCTGGCAGGCCGGTCAGGACAAGGCGTCTGTTGACATTCCACTTCACAATTTTGTAAGTCCGCCCTTACAGTTGCTGCTCCAGTTTGGAGCCGTGGACACCCAGTTCAGGTTTGGCCATTCTCCTCAGGAGATCGTCGGGATACAGGGACGATGGCTCACTGCCATTGACATTGGGAGCAAAGCGGAAACTGCACGGGTAATGCCATGTGGCGATCTCGGTGCCGGCGGCAGTCATTTGGACTCCCTTCGCGCACCGGAACATGTATTTGTGTTGGCGGTCAGTCCGACGACTGGGGCCGTTGCAGTGGGCTGCAACATGGGACAGGAATCCGTGATCGCGCTCTGGGACGCAGAACTTCAGAGGAAAGCGACACAATGGAAGACGCTGCATCAGATCGAGGACCTCGCATGGTCGCCGGAAGGTGACCGTGTAGCAGCAGTATGGTGGATGCCGCCCTATCCAGACGACGGCAACGGCCGCCGGAGCGCCATTTCGGCGCACTCCCGGAGGGTGGAGCCAAGTCTCTCAATCTATGATACCTTCGGCCATGTGCAGAGCGAGATCAGCACCGGGAGATTTGAAGCGAAGGTCGTGTTCCGGCCCGACGCTAAGGTTATCTACACAGTCAGTCACGCCAAGTGCTGCGTGGTGGGGTATGGTGGCACAGACTGGGCCAAGGACGACCTGCGAATGTACGACATTCAGACGGGCGCGCTGCTAAGGAACTTCAAAGTGCCGGGAAGCGGCGTGAGGAACAACTTCGCGCTGTCTCCGAGCGGCAACCTGATCGCAGCGGAATCAACGGTGGATGTCAAAACCTCCTTCTTGTCTGAACACAACAGCTTGAACGTGGACGCGGGCTTCGTGATCCTGGATAGCCTCACGGGGCAGATCATGTTTAGAGAGAGACGTAAGACGGAGGGTGCCGTTGTTAACCAGGTGGTTCCGCTTCTCTTCTCTCCAGACGGCTCGAAGCTATTCGCCGGTTTCAACTCGGTTGCCGGAGAATACCGATCACGTACCGAAACCGTGGAGTACTCGACCCGGTGACCTAGAAGCAGAGTTGAAGTAAGAGCTTTTATACCCTCGATCGGGTGCCGCGCCGCCTTTGACCACTGTTCCCGCGCATTTCTTCCTACTAGGCTGGGTCGCGTCCACGGCCACTTGACGTGCTAACCCCTCCTTGACGCCTCGCGCGGCCGATGCCCTAGCCGGCCCGGCGCATTTCGTCTCGAATGACGCGCCGCAGGGTTGTCTCCAGCGGTTCCTGTTTCTGACGCATGAAACTACGTAGTGCCTCGTTGATGAGGGTCTGGTAGTTTCCGCCGCCCGCGTCATCGACCTGCTGACGAAACCAGTCCAAGATATCATCGTCCAGCCGTATGGTGACCCGAGTCTTTCCCGGCGGCACCCTCAAAACCGCTCCACGCCTGCCTTTGCTGAAATCATATTCCTTCCTCATATTGCCGCGCCTCCTTGCGCCCTGCCGGCCGGGCTGAGATCAACCGGACCCGCTCGCCGCGCCACGTGTAGACCACCACAAGAATACGGCCCAGCGAATCCGTACCGATGCTGATCCAGCGCTCTTCGTCTTCCCGCTCGTCGCGAACGGATATGGCCCCGTCGTCTTCCAGCGCCGTCACCGCGTCGGCGAAGCGAACACGATGTCTCCGGAAATTCGCCGTCGCCTTGGCTGGGTCCCATTCGGTCTCCATCCTGTGTACCAGTGTACACCGCCCGGAAGGCTCAGGAAGCGGATTGGTTGACAACATTGCTGGACTAGGACGAGCAGGTAGTTGACGTAAACGAGAGGCGAGTACGACCCTCCGGCGGGGAAATGCCGATCTGGTAATGCGAGGGCAGCATTAGCCGGTTCAATCCCGGCCCGCACAGCGTATGCCCCGTATTGCGCACAAATGCACGGCGTAATGTAACCGAGTACTACCGCGTGCTGATCTCGTAAGCGTCGGCGAGGGTGGGGAAGGGGCACTCGTCCGGGATAAGCACCTAGGCAAGCTCCGATGAAACCCATGCCTGCTGTTCGCCATTCCACCACCAGCCCCGCGCAAACCACCTATACTGTTTGGTCGTGAAACCCGGATTGATTTTCCTTCTGCTGGCCGTTCCGGCGTTCGCCGGCGCCATCCACCCGCAAACACTCCGCCTGGAGTATCGCGTAAATCCGCAAGGTATCGACGTCACCCAACCGCGGTTGAGCTGGGTGCTCGCGCCGGCTGCTCCGGCGGCGCGCGGGCTGCGCCAAACGGCCTACCGGGTTGTGGTCTCTTCGAGCGAACGCGGGCTGGCCGCCGGCACATTCGATTTGTGGGATTCGGGAAAGACCGTATCGAGCGACTCCACCCAGGTGGTCTACCGCGGCGCGGCGCTCGGCTCTGGTGCGGCGGCTTTCTGGAAGGTCCAGGTCTGGGACCAGGACGGCCAGCCGAGCGAGTGGAGCGCGCCGGCGCACTGGTCGATGGGCCTGCTCGATCCGGCCGATTGGCAGGGGAAATGGATCGGCCGCGATGAAGCCGAAGGGTATGCGGATCCCGAGAGCCCCTACCACATGTTGCAGGGAGCCCACTGGCTCGCCCCCGCCAGCTCCGGCGCCAACTCCGTTCATACGAGTTTTTCGATTCCGCAGGGTGCCGATATCGTCCGTGCGGTTCTGATCGCGGGCGGCGACCGGCAGGCCGAGGCTTTCGTCAACGGCTCCTCCGTGGCGTCCCGCGCGGGCGCGGCGCTTCCCGCGCTGGTGGAGGTTGCCCGGTTCCTGCGGCCCGGCGAAAACGAAATTAGCGTGCGCGTCGAACAGCCGGTGGGTGATCGTCCCATGGCGATCATCGCCGCCTTGCGTGTGGAGTTTCAATCCGGCGAGCCGCTCGTCATCCAGAGCGACGCCCGATGGTCCGGCGCTTCCGATCTCGGTCTCTATGGCAAAGAGCCATGGGGAATGGCCGGTGTGAAAGTCGAACACCGTCTCCCTGCCCGCTATCTGCGCAAGGAATTCGCGGTCTCGAAAAAAGTGGCGCGCGCCACGGTGTACTACTGCGGCCTGGGTCTTTCCGAGTTGTATCTGAACGGCGCCAAGGTGGGCGACCACGTGCTGTCGCCGGGGCTCACGGATTATGACAAGCGCGCTCTCTACGTGGCCTTCGACGTCAGCGGACAGCTTATCCAGGGAAAGAACGCGCTCGGGCTGATTCTCGGCAACGGCCGTTATCACGCGCCGCGTCTGCAGCCGGGAACCCGCGATTTCGGATACCCAAAAGCGATCGTACAGCTCAATATCGAGTATGCCGATGGCTCGAAGGCTTCGGTGGTTTCGGACACCGGCTGGAAGCTGACCGCCGCCGGTCCTCTCCGCGCCAACAACGAATACGACGGGGAAGAGTACGATGCCCGCCGGGAACTAACCGGTTGGGCGCGCGCCGGCTTCGACGATTCACAATGGGAATCCGCGCAGGGTGTCGCGGCGCCGGCCGGTGCGCTGGCGGCCGAGATGGCCAATCCCCTGCGCGTGGTCGAGACCCTGCGTCCGGTGAGCGTCAAGCAAGCGCAGCCGGGCGTGTGGATCTTCGATATGGGCCAGAACATGGTGGGCTGGTGCCGTCTGCATGTGTCCGGTCCCAAGGGGTCCGAGGTGCGTCTGCGCCACGCGGAAACGCTGGCGCCCGATGGCGGTCTCTACGTCGATAATCTGCGCACCGCCCGCGCCGCCGATCTCTACACGCTGAAGGGAGAAGGCGCCGAGACCTGGGAGCCGCGTTTCACCTACCACGGCTTCCGCTACGTGGAGCTGACCGGCTTTCCGGGTGCTGTGGCGCCCACTCTCGCCACGCTGGAGGGCCGCTTGGTGCACGATGACATGACTCCCATCGCCGATTTCACCAGCTCCAATGAAGTGCTCAACCGCATTCACAAAAACATGTTCTGGGGCATCCGCGGGAACTATCGCAGCGTCCCCACCGATTGCCCGCAGCGCGACGAGCGGCAGGGCTGGCTGGGCGACCGTTCGCAGGGCAGCCGCAGCGAATCTTATATGTTCGACGTGGCGGCGTTCTATTCCAAGTGGGAGCAGGATATCGCGGATGCCGAGCGCGCCGATGGCGCCGTCCCCGATGTGGCGCCCAACTATTGGCCGCTCTATCACGACGACGTCACCTGGCCCGCTACCTTCGCCCTGGTTCCCGCCATGCTCTACGACCAATACGGAGACCGGCGCGCCGTGGAGCGTTTCTATCCGGCGCTGGTGAAGTGGATGGAGCACCAGCGTGGATTGTTCAAAGACGGCCTGATCGCGAAAGACCTATATGGCGATTGGTGCGTGCCGCCGGAAGATCCCAAGCTGATCCATTCCAAAGACCCCGCCCGCAGGACCGATGGGACGCTGCTGGCCAGCGCTTACTACTACCACCTGCTGCGGCTGATGGCCCGTTACGCGCGCATCCTCGACAAACCCGTCGAGGCCTCCGGTTTCGAGGCGCAAGCCAGCCAGCTCGGCGCGGCTTTTGAAGGGCGCTTCTTCCGCGCCGAGTCGGGGGTTTACGATAACGCCACCCAAACCTCCAGCATCCTGCCCCTTTACTTCGGGATTGCGCCGGCCCCGGCGCGGCCCGCCTTGCTGGCCAGCGTGGCGCGCAACATCGAGCAGGTGACGCACGGGCACATTGGCACCGGCCTGATCGGCGCGCAATTCCTCATGCGTACCCTCACCGATAACGGCCGCGTGGACCTGGCTTACCAGATCGCCACCCAGCAGACTTACCCGAGCTGGGGCTACATGGCCGAGAAAAATGCCACCACGGTTTGGGAATTGTGGAACGGCGATACCGCCGATCCGGCCATGAACTCCGGCAACCACGTGATGCTCATCGGCGACCTGGGTGTGTGGATGTATGAGTACCTGGCGGGCATCCGGCCGGACCCCGAGCAGCCCGGATTCCGCCACGCCATCATTCATCCCTATCCAGCCGGCGATTTGCGTTTCGTCCGCGCGTCGCATCAATCGATGTACGGCCGCATCGCGACATCCTGGAGCCGCACGGGAGGCAATTTCCGATTGGACGTCACCATCCCGCCCGGTACCAGCGCCACGGTCTGGCTGCCGGCGAAGGATGCCGCCGCGGTCACCGAATCCGGCCAACCCGTGGCCCGCGCGCGCGGTGTAAAGTTCGTTCGCAGCGAAGGGAATTCGGCGTTATTCGAAGTGGAATCGGGCAAGTACAGCTTCGCCGTGCAGGATCGCTGAGTAAAGGGGCTGCAATTCCGCTTGAAACCGCCCGGCCGCGGCAGACGTAGATTCCCACGGCCGCGAAATTCTGCGATAATGCGGCCAAAAGGTTAGTCGCGTATGACTCTGTAACCGTCTCCGCCCTACGAGAAAGGAGCATCCGTGTCGATGTACAAGCTGTTTCCCGCTGGCGCCATTCTGGCATTGGCATTTCCCCTGTCCCTGTTGGCCGATCTCACCGGCAGCACAACCTTACCGGCCAATTCCACATTTAACTTGAATGCCGGCGATACACCGGGGTGCGCCGGGGACATTGTCTGGGCCGGAGGGTATCTCGGTCCCCAAGGCTCCGCCGGCATGTTCGTCGTTCCCGGAACCGGTGGCTCCGTGGAATTCCAGAGCCTGACCCTGTCCGCCCTTCAGCCGCTGGCCTATGGGCAAACGGGCATCTCGAGCCCCGCCGTGAACGACGTTTTCGCGGTGAAAACCAACGCCGGCAGTTACGCCAAGGTTTTGGTGACGGCTCTGACCGGAACCTCGATTACTTTGCAGTATCAAACTTACGGCGTCACCGCCGGCGCGCCGGTGGTTCTCCAAGCGTTGAATAACTATAGCTATTCCAACACGATCGCACAGGGCAGCCTGTTCGTGATCACGGGTTGCGGGCTGGCCGCCCAGGGATCGAAAGCCGTCCTACAGGACCCCACCCAAGGCCTGCCGCTAACGCTCAATGGCGCCAGCGTCTCGGTCACGGTAAACGGAACCGCCGTCCCAGCCCCGCTCTATTACGCCACCGCTACCCAGATCGCGGGTGTTCTTCCGTCCACGGCTCCGGCGGGCACGGGATACTTCTCGGTTCAGTACCTCAACCAGCCGGGCAATTCAGCCTCGGCGTTAGTGGCGAATACCGCGTTCGGATTGGGCTCCCTGTACGCCACGGGAAGCGGTCCGGGGTTAGCCACCGATATCAACTACCAGCTTGTGACCCCCACGCACTCCGCCATTCCCGGCCAGGCGATTACGTTGTGGGGCTCGGGCCTGGGTGCCAGTCCCCAGGATAGCGACAGCGTATACGCCACTGCGCCCCATGCGATCTCCGTCTCGGGACTGCCGCTCCAGGTGCTGATTGGCGGCATTCCGGCGCAAATTCTGTATCAGGGCAGGAGCGGATATCCCGGCCTGGATCAGGTCAATGTCGTCGTCCCGGCGGGGGTTGCAACCGGTTGCGCGGTTTCGGTGGTGGCCGTGAACTCGAATTACCAGATCCTCAGCAATTTTGTAACTCTGCCGGTTGCCGTGGGAGGGGGCGCCTGCACCGATCCGATCCTGGCGATCGGCCCCCAGCAGCTCGCGTCGCTGGCCGCGAAGAGCAGCGTCAATGTGGGTCTCGTGGCCGTTCAACAGTACGGTACACCCGGAGCGGCGCAAGCTGATTTCTTCACCATACCGGGATCGTCGTTGGGCGCCTGGCTTGCGGGGCAGTACCAGAATTTCACCATGGGCCTCAGTCCGCTGGTTTCGCGGGGAAGCTGCGTCGCGGCGTCCGGCACTCCGGTGCTCTTACCGCCCCCATTTCCGGCGCTGGATGCGGGCGCCATGACTTTCAGCGGACCGGCCGGCCAGCGGGCATTGCCCGTATTCGCCTCAACTCCCGGCGAATACTTCCTGGATCTCGCCGTCCAAGACGGATTGTGGAATCCGCTCACCGGGGGAACGTACACTTTCAGCGCCGCGGGTGGAAAGGACGTCGGAGCCTTTACGGCCGCCCTGAATTTTCCGATTCAGGAGACCTTCGCAGCTCTCCAGCCCGGGCTGCCCCCCATCCAGATCTCCGCCACGGGGCAGACCATCACCTGGACCGGCGGCGCCGCGGGCGAATTCGTGACAATATCGGGCGCCAGTCAATTCGCAAGTTTCGCCTGTAATGTGGACGCGGCTGCCGGGCAATTCACGATTCCGCCATACGTGTTGACGCCTCTGCGAAACCCCGGCGTCATCGGGACGTTGTCCGTGCAGGTCTCCACCTATCCGCAGCCGGTAACGGCGTCCGGCCTCGACGCTGCATTCGGGTTCGGGTATGTCATTCCGCAAACCGTGAACGTCGTATATTACTGATGACCTTGCCTGCCGATGCCACCCGGCACCACCGCCTCGATGTGGCCATTGGCGAAAGACGAGTTTAAAATACATCGCGCCAAGTTCTGTGATAATAAGTACCGATTGTCGTAATCTGGACGTTGGTACCCGGGCACGGCACCAAGCGTTACGTCGGCGGATACCTGGGCTTTCGAGATGATCGGCTACGATTCGGCCGTTCCCGAGCCCAGTACTCTAGCGCTTCTGGCCGCCGGCATCGCGGGGCTCGCCATGCTGCGCCGCAGGCAAGCCCTTCCGCGCCTCTTCTAGACTTTCTCCGGCACCACGAACGGCGCGCGGTAATCCCGCGTAAACATCTTATTCGCCTCGGCGTCGCCGATCACCGAGTATGTTTTCTCGTCGAAGTGCAGCGTGCGGCCCAGGCGGTAGGAGATATTTGCCAGGTGCACCAGCGTGCAGGAGATGGCGCCCTCTTCCACGTCGCAGTTCAAGTCTTCGCGCTTGCGCGAACGCACCGCGTCGACGAAATTGGCGAAGTGATCGCCGCCCTGGTTGGCTTCCGGGCCGGGTTCGTGCTTGCGGCCCAGCCAACTCTTGTACGAGCTGTAGCTATCCACTGCCAGGTAACCCTTCGAGCCGTAAAAGATGTTGCCGATGTCCGGGACGGAGGCTTCGCCGTGGGTCATCCAGTGGCGCACTTCGAACTCCATCATTTGGCGTTTGCCGTTGTTATTGAATTCGTAGGCGCAGTTCAGCGTGTTGGGCGTCTCCTGGTCGTCATCGAACATGAAATGGCCGCCGATGGCGCTGATCTTCACCGGGTATTTCACGCCCAAACCCCAGCGGGCGATATCCACCTCGTGAATGCCCTGATTGCCCAGATCGCCGTTGCCGTAATCCCAGAACCAATGCCAGTTGTAATGGAAGCGATTCCTGGTGAAGTCGCGCTTGGGCGCCGGTCCGGTCCAGATGTCGTAATCGACCCCGGGCGGCACGGCCGAGACGGGCGTGCGGCCGATGGTGTCGCGCCACTTGAAGCAGATTCCACGGGCCAGGTAGATATCGCCGATCAACCCGTCGCGCATTTTTTGCATCGCTTCTTTGACCGCGACGGACGAGCGGATCTGGCTGCCCTGCTCCACGATGCGGTTATACTTACGCGCCGCCGCCACAATCTGCCGCGATTCGAACATGTTGTACGTACAGGGCTTCTCCACGTACACATCCTTGCCCGCCTGGCAGGCCCAGATGGTAGCCAGAGTGTGCCAGTGATTCGGTGTGGCGACGGACACGGCATCGATGGATTTGTCGTCGAGCAGTTTGCGGATGTCCTGATAGGTCTTCGGCTTCTTGCCGGTGGACTTCTCGATCATGCCGGCGCCGAAATTCAGGTGCGCTTCATCGATGTCGCAGACCGCGGCCACTTCCACGTTGGGCAATCTGGAGAAGCTGGCCAGGTGAGTCTTGCCCCGGCCGCCGTTCACATTGACGCTGCCGCCCACGCCGATGACCGCAATGCGAACCGTGTCGTTGGGTGCGCCGAACACGCGCGCGGCGGCTGTCAGCGCAGCCGCCGAACCTGCTATGAAATGCCTTCGATCCATGAATTAGCCTCTCTTTCCTGGCGTTTCGAAGCGTGCACGAGTTACCGTGTTTTTACGCTCACACTACCACGTTTTGAGGCTTTCCCGCCAGGAACGCGGCGATGTTGGCGCTCGAGCAGCGGCCGGCGCGCGGACGTGGAGGATGATGCGCCTATAGGATGTGAGGCGCGGGGTTCCCTCGCCGGTGACTTCGAGGATGATGTGAGCGACGCCTTCGCCACGGCAGGGCTGGATTCCGGGAAGCCACGGCTGGCGGCAGGGTGAGTTGATAGTGACCAGCGCTCGCGGGGTGTTCGCACCGCCGATACTGACGTCGGCGCCGTGCGTTCCGGAAAGGCCGGCTTCCTCGTAGACCCACCACTTGTAGTGCAACGGCTGTCCATCGGGGTCGGTGCTGCCGGCGGCATCCAGAGTGATGGTCTGCTTTGGGTCTGCCGTCAGCTCCAGGGGCGAGGTGCCGGTCTTGCCGTTCACGACGAGCACCGGGTTGTGGTTGGCGTGGGCGTAGTCCTTAATGGTCCAGTCCATGCGGGCGGCGAAGTCGTTCTGATAGGCCTCGCGCCAGCGCCAGATGGTTGCCTGATCGGAGACGTGTATCGCGCCGTCGACGCCGGTGACGCGATCCTGCGAGGTGGCGCGGAAAAACTCGTCCCCTCCCTGGGTCCAGATGGCGTGAGCTTCGCCGTAGGGCTGCCGGAAGACATAGCGGCCGCCCCAGCCGCCCCAATCGGGCCGGCGATAGGCGTTCAGGCCGTTGTCGATCAGCCCCAGGTAGGACGGCGTGTCGCCTTCCATGATGAACAGGAAGCGCGGATACATTTTGCCCAGTGGCCCTTTGGCGCGGATGTTGGTCTCGAGCCACTCGTTGGTAACCAGGCTGGTGTCGGCGCCGGCGCCGTTGCGGTAGTAAAGATCGCCGCTGATGCCGGTCCAGGTGGCGTCGTAGTATTCCTCGCCGTTGGGTGGGCTCGGCTTGACGATGTAGGCGAGCGTGGGGAATTCGCGGCGAATCCAGGGACCGGCGTCGTCCTGATCGGAGATGGAGGATACACGCAGGCGGGCGACCATGCGGTCGACTTCCGCGGAGGTGTGCGTGGCGCGCAGATCGATGAGCGCCTGGGCGAGTGTGTTTACGCCTCCCCAGAGGCACACCCAGAGTGGCCGCGGATCGTCGCGCTCCATGGCCTTGAGGAGCGCCTGCGAACCAGCCGAAGCCTTGCCGGGACCGGTAGCGGCCATGCCATAAGCGGGCTGCCCGGCGAAGATGCGCCGGTCGAGATCCTCAGCCGTGGGCCAGCCCTGCGCGTGCAGCAGCAGGTTGGGGCGCACCTGGCCGTAGGCCTGCACAATGGCATGCATCGTCTCGGGATGGGTCGCGTTTCTTTGCCAGGTGGAGGTGGAGGCGATCATGGCCTCGAGATCGAGCTCGTTCGAGTACAGCATGAGGCGGACGAAGGACATCTGGTCGTCGGGCTCGTTGCCGATATCGCTGAGGATGACCACGCGAGGATGGCCGGTGAAGGTGTCCGCGCCGGGTATTTGGGGAGCGGGTTGCGCGTGCATCGGGAAGGGCGCGAGGCCCAGAACCGCCAGAATGAGCAGAGTTGCCGTGGCAGGGCCGGTGCCGCGGTGCAGCGAGTTATATTGCATCTCTTCCTCCAGTTGCATATGAGTTTGACAGCGCATGCAGGTCGATAGTGAGATTACAACACCTTGGACAAGGAGCCGCCTATTCAACACTCAACCCGGTTTATGCTAGAAGTGATAGGTTGTGGCGGACAGAACTGAAATGGTAGCTCTCGGCTCGCCGGAATTCTCATCGGCAACTCGTATGGGACGGGGGACCACGATGCGGATTTGCGCGGCGGTTTCGTTGATGGTCGCAACAGCGTGTCTTCACGCGCAGGCCGGCGGCTGCGAGGCCCTGCCTTCTACCAAGCCTGAAGATATCAACGCTCTGGCGAATGCCGGCCTTGCGCTCTCACGCGCGCAGCAGTATGATGCCGCGGCTGTCTGTTACCGCAAGGTTCTGGCCATTGACCCCAATATTCCTCAGATCCAGCTCAACCTCGGTTTGGCCGAGTTCAAGAGCGGGCATTTTCGCCAAGCGATCGAGCCGTTTCAGGCCGTGCTGCAACTCGACCCGAAGAATATGAAGGCGCGGACCCTGCTCGGCATGAGCTACTACGCCGGCGGGATGTTCAAGGACGCTGCCGCGAGCCTCCAGATGGCGCTTGCCGCCGACCCGGAAAACGCGCAGCTTCACTACTACTACGCGCAGAGCCTGTTGTCGTCCGCCGAGTACCAGAGTTCTTTGGTTGAGTTCGAGTGGTTACGGCGCCACGACCCCGATGCTGCCGCCACGCACGTGCTCATGGCCGAAGCGTTGGACGCTCTCTCCCGCCCGGAGGAAGCGATTGTGGAACTGCAGGCGGCGATCGCGAAATCGCCGAACGAGCCCAACGTGCATTTCGCCATCGGGTATATCTACTGGTCGCAGCAAAAAGACGATGAGGCCGAACGCGAGTTTCATTTAGAGCTGGATCACGATCCCGCCAACGCGCAGGCGTGGGCCTGGCTGGGAGACGTCCAGATCCGCCACAACGACTTTCAAAAGGCGAAGCCGCTTCTCGAAAAGGCTCTGTCCATCGACCCGCGCGTCCGAATCGCGCATCTCGATCTCGGAATCGTCTACGCACAGGAGAAACAGTACGGCCGCGCCATTGAGGCATTCCAGGAAGCGATACGGCTCGACGGTTCCAAAGCCGATGCTCATTTCCGCCTGGCGCGCGTGTACAAAGAAGCTGGCAAACCCGCCGAATCCGCCGCCGAGTTGGCCATTGTCCGCCAGTTGCACGAGCAAAAGAGCGAAGACAACCTACATAAGGTGACCGGCCACCAGCCCGATTCGCCGCCGGACAAGTAGGCCGCTGAAGCGATATCTATCGCAACTTCCCGGCGGGGCGCCTCACGATTACCTGTGTTCCGATCGCGGCCTTTCCCTCCTCAATCACGTAGAATCGATCGGCTTTGACGTTATGAAACTCCTGCCTGGCCCCGCTCGGCCAGCTCACTTCCACACTGTCGATACGCGTGCTGGGCCCCAGCCCGAAGTGTGCGCGCAGATCGCTCTGCGAAAGATAGCTGCCTCCCGCGGCAATCTCGCGGATCTGCGAAATGCCGCCGGCTTTCACTCGGATTCGCGCGCCCAGAGCGTCGCGATTGCTGCGCGTGCCCACCAGCTTGAAACTGACGAAGTGATTATCTCCCCCGCTGCGGTTTCGCAAGATCGACGGTGGGTCGTCGTTATTCCCCACGACGATGTCCTCGTGGCCGTCGTTGAACAAGTCGGCGAAGGCCACGCCACGCGCGAGGTGGGGCACCGAAAAGCCGTTCCCGTGGGCTTGCGCATCCGCGGTCACGTCGCTGAATGTGCCGTTGCGATCGTTGTGAAACAGCAGGTTGATCTGTTTGTAATGACCCTTCACGGTGGAATTCTCCACGCCCTGATAGACGTGCCCGTTGCCGATGAACAAGTCCACCCAGCCGTCGTTGTCAAAGTCGGTGAAGCCGCCTCCGAAGCTCAGGAAGCGCGCCGTAATGGTGGCGATGCCCGCCTTGCGGCTGACTTCCTCGAAGATCCCGTCTCCGGTTTGGCGCCATAGATGGTGGGGAATATCCTGAAAGTCGGAGACATAGAGATCCAGCAATCCGTCGTTATCGTAGTCGCCCACCGACAGGCACATCGCCGCCATGGTGTGGCCGTCCTCGTTCAACCCCACGCCCGCCATCAGTCCGGACTCGGTGAACGTGCCGCCGCCATTGTTGTGATAGAGGTACATCTCCATGCCATCGTTAGCCACAAACAGGTCGGGCCAGCCGTCGTTATCGTAGTCGGATGCGATCACCGATAGATTCTTGCCCTTGGGCTGATAGATCTTTGCGGCTTTGGTGACGTTGGTGAAGGTTCCGTCGCCGTTGTTGTGATACAACACGTCCGGGCTGCCGCGATACTCACCGGGCGGACAACTCGATTCCGCGTCGGCGATGATACAAGTCTGCTTGACCTCCGGGCCGAAGTCCACGTAGCCGCCGACGTACAAATCGAGCTTCCCATCGCGGTCGTAGTCGAAAAAAGTGGCGCCCAGATGCAGACGCGTGCCGAAGTCGGTACCGTCCACGTGCGCCTTGGCGGTGACGTCGGTGAAGGTGCCGTTCCCGTTGTTGCGATAGAGCACGTTCTTGCCGTACTGCATCACGTAGAGATCGGGATAGCCGTCGTTGTCGTAGTCGCCGACTACGCAGCCAAGGCCATAGCCGGTGCCCGGCACGCCGGCCTTTTCGGTGACGTCGGTGAACGTGCCGTCGCCATTGTTGCGATACAGCGCGTTGCGCGCCACCAGACCCCGCCCATAGAGATCGCGCGCGCTGACGAAATAGATGTCCGGCCAGCCGTCTCCGTCATAGTCGAACACGCAGACCCCCGGACCAGCTTCGTCCATGATATTGGCGACGCCCCGGTTGCCTTTCAGATGGACGAAGCGGACGCCCGCCTGCTTGGTGATGTCATCGAAACGCGGCGTGGAGTTGTCGCCGTCGGCGCCGGCAAATGCCGCGGCGAGGAGCGACATCCCCACCACTAACGTGGCCGGAATCAGAAACCGGGCGGAATACACGCTTTTCTCTGGGTATAATCGGATTGCATCCAGGCCAACCTTAGACCTAAGCCACACTGTCAAGCATGGCATGGAAAACCGAATCCTGGCCTGCCGCGCCGCTCATGTGCGATTATCTCACGCGCGAGCGATGGCGCACTATCGCACAGTTCGAAGTTACCGTGACTGTAGGTAACCGTTAAAGTTTACCTAGCCCCGTGTTTCGGCGGGGACAATTCGGATCTGGTAATCCTTAGAAGGTATTGATTCAGAGTGATTAAACATATCGTTAAGTGAAATTGATGCAACGGTAGATCCCCTCCGGCGTTCCGGCTGGCTGGGGCTGTCGCTTGGCCGAGGGGCGCGACGTGTAACGGCGGCCTTCCGAGCCCAACGGCGCGCGGGTGCCGTTAGTCATCCCAGGTAATGTCCCGTAATCGCATGAAAACGAAGGGTTGATACGGTATGATACCGTAATCCTCTAGTAGATAACCATTACCCTCCCTACAATTGATGCGGTTTCGTCCAGCGCCATGGGGGTGCCTGGAGAGACTAGAGAAATCTCGCTTTAAGGAGAGAAATGTGAAGCACGTCAGACTACGTCAGTTACTGATATTGTGCGCTCTCGCGCTAACCTTCGCGTTCCAAGCCGTAGCGCAGGAAGCAACAATCGTCGGAACGGTAACAGATCCCTCCGGGTCCGTTATTCCTGGGGTACAAATTACGGTTACGAACAACGAGACTTCCGCTATTCGTCACATCGTAAGCAACGAGGCCGGCCAGTACACCGTGCCAAGCCTTGTAATAGGCAAATACGGTCTTAAGGCCGAAGCCCCTGGTTTCAAGGCGGCCCAAAAGAACGACATCGTCCTGAACGTTGGCGCTGTCGCTCGTGTCGATATCCAACTGCAGGTTGGTGAATCCAAAGAGAGCGTTACTGTCGAAGCGATCGCCAACACGGTCCAAGCGGATTCCGGTGAGGTCAGTGAAGTCGTCACCGGACAGCAAGTTACGCAATTGGCCATGAACGGCCGCAACTTGGTCGGCCTGGCGGAACTGATTCCCGGTGTGTCGTCTACTGTGGCGGATTTCAACGGCCCCAGCGCACAGGGCAGCGGCTTCACCATCAGCTTCAATGGCCAGCGTCCCGACCACAACGATTGGATGGTGGACGGCGGCGAGAATTACGATCGCGGCTCCGGCGGAAAATTCAACATCATGCCATCTGTGGACTCGGTTGCCGAGTTCCGAGTTCTTACGTCGAACTATTCTGCCGACTATGGACTCAATTCCGGCGCGACCCTCAGCCTAGCCTTCAAGTCCGGCACCAAGGACCTCCATGGCGGGGCATGGGAATTCTTCCGCAATAACGACCTGGACGCGGTTAACTATTTCGTTAACGCCGTCCCGGGGTCGAAGGTAACGGTTCCCGAACTGCGTTACAACGTGTTTGGTTTCAACCTCGGCGGCCCGGTGATTCTGCCTCACTACAACAAGGACCGCAACAAGACTTTCTTCTTCGGCAACTTCGAGTGGCGCCGCATGATCCAGGGTGGCACGAACACCGTTCAGACGCCCACGGCCACGATGGCGGGTGGCGTATTCCCGTCTAATATGCCCATTACCGTGCCTAGCGCCGCCTCCCTGAACCCCACGGAACTGGCCCGCTTCACCGCGCTGCATCTGACACCCGGCCAGCCCTTCCCCAACAATACGATTCCGGCCAGCCTGATCAGCCCGCTCGCCACGTCGTTTATCGGGCTTGGCATATTTAATTCGCCCAATACCACGAGCGGAGGATTCCCTGCGTTCACGGGCGGAGCCAACGCCCCCACCTACGTGGGCGAGCAGATCGTTCGCATCGACCACCAGTTCAGCAACAAATTCTGGGTCTTTGGCCATTGGGTGTCGGAACAACTCAGCCAGACCTATGGGACGTCCCTTTGGAGCGGCGACAGCTACCCGACCGTTGGCTCCGTGTTTGTCAACCCGTCCTGGAGCGGCGTGCTTCACGCCACCTACACCATCAACCCGACCCTGGTCGACGAAGTGGCGTTTAACTACAACGGCAACAACATCAACGTCTCGCCGGAGGGGATTTACGCGCGCACCTCCAGCACCAACCCGCCGGAATTGTTCCCAGGCAACGCCGACAACCGCCTCCCGGCCATCAATTTCAGCGGCGGCGGCATCAATTCCACTTACGATGCGTCCAACTATCCCTGGAAAAACGCCTTCGCGAATTACCAGTGGCGTGACGATCTTTCCTGGACCCATGGCCGGCACAGCTTTAAGTTCGGCGGCCAATACATGTACCAAACCAAGACCCAGGAACTCTTTGGCGATTCGCAGGGCAACTTCGCCTTCAACGGTACCTACACCGGTGACGGCTTTGCCGACTTCCTGCTGGGCTATGCCGCCACGTACAACGAACTGGCTGTCCAGGACAGCGGTGACTGGCATAGCAACACCGTTGCTGTTTACGCTCTCGACAACTGGCGCGTGAGTAATCACCTTACCCTGAATCTGGGCTTGCGCTGGGAAGGCATTCCGCACACATACGAAGTCAACAACCGTATGTCTAACTTCTATCCGCAGCTGTACAACGCGGCGAATGCGGCGATTCTCCTTCCCAACGGGAACATCAGCCCCAACAGCCCGGGCCTTACTCCCGGCGTTGGAGCGGCGTCCACCCTCCTGCTGTATCAGAACGGCATGGCCATTACCGGCCAGAACGGCGCTCCCACCGATATCGTAAAGAACCACTGGAACAATTGGGGTCCGCGGCTGGGATTTGCCTATGACCCGGGCGGTGACGGCAAGACCGTGATCCGCGGCGGCTTCGGCATCATGTACGAACGCGTCCAGGGTAACGACGTGTACAACATGGGGTCGAATGTGCCGTTCAGCGCCAGTCCGACCGTGAGTAACGTGTACTTCAACAACCCGTTGCAGAGTGTCCTCACGGGCCAAACCGCCAGCGCGCCGATCACCACTACGTCAATCACCGGCGAGAACGAGTACAACTACAAGAACCCCTCCTCGTATCAATGGAGCATGGGCGTGCAGCATGAGTTCTGGCATGGAGCGGTCGGCCAGGTATCTTATGTCGGCAACGTCGGGACGCACCAAAGCGAAGCGCTTGACATGAACGCCCCACTGTACAATTCCACAACTCTGCCCCAGCGCCTCCAGGTGATCGCGGGAACCATTCCGGTGGATTCGATCCGGCTCTACCAGGGCTATGGCGCTATTCTGATGTACGAGAACGCGGGCCGTAGCAGGTACAATGCGCTTCAGGCCGAATTCCGCGCGCAGGTCAAGAGCCTCACCCTGCAATTCGCCTATACCTACTCGAAGGCCTATGACGATTCGACCGGTGTTGCCGTTAACGGGAACTCGGGAGACTTAGACACGATCTCGAATCCTTACAATCGCAGCTACGATTGGGGACTCAGTTCCTATGACCGGCCGAACGTCTTCTTAGCCGACTATGTCTGGGACATTCCCCTTTTCAACCACGCTAAAGGCGCGACGAAAACTCTTCTGGGCGGTTGGAAACTGTCCGGCATTATCACCGCGGAGTCGGGTGTACCATACACCGAGACTCTGGGTGGGAACACTCTGGGCATGGGCGGCAACGTCACCAACCGGCCGAACCTGACGGGGGCGATTTCCTATCCGAATACCCGGACCGAATGGTTCGATCCGTCGGCGTTCAGCGCTCCCACCCTGGGGAGCTTCGGCAGCGAGGGCAAGAACGTCATTCGCGGACCCGGACGCGACAACTGGGACACCTCCCTTTTCAAGGACTTCTCATTTAAGGAGCGCGCCACTCTGGAAATCCGCTTTGAAACGTTCAACACGTTCAACCACACCCAATGGAACGGCTTGAACACCACCTACGGCAGCGGCGCCGGCGCGATTACCTCCGCGTTCGATCCGCGTGTCATGCAGCTCGGTATAAAGTTCCTTTTCTAACGGCTGTAACGGCTCGATTTTCTGCCCGCTCGCGCCCTCTGAAGGGCGTGGGCGGGCTTTTTTGTGTGCAAGCGAAAAACAAGCGCTCCGCCAGCAGAGTGATGAACGAATCCATTTGACAATTCCGCACGCGCAGTTCCCTCCATGAGTACTATGCTATAATCCCCCGCAAGGGAGTTTCAGGAGCAGCAATGTATGCGGAGCACCTTCGGGAAGAACCGCACGTCACCTTCGACGAGGCGGAGCGGGAAGCTATCCGCCAGCAGTTGGAGCGGATGTTGGCGAACCCCCTGTTCAAATACAGCAAGCGCTATCCGAACCTCCTGCGCTATGTTGTGGAAAACACGCTTGAGGGTCGCACCGGGGAGATAAAGGAACGCTCACTCGGGGTGGCGGTCTTCGGCCGCGAACCGGACTACGACACGAATCTCGATCCGGTAGTGCGCGCCACCGCGGGTGAAATCCGCAAGCGAATCGCGCAATACTATCACGAACCTGGGCACGCGACGGAAGTTCGCATCGATTTGTCGCCCCGATCGTACATTCCGGAATTCGCAATGCCTGCCCCGGTCCACCCGCCTGCCCCGACGGAGGTTCAGCAAACGGCGCCGGCAGCCGCCCACCGGGCGATGCTTCGCTGGCGGGCGCTCGCGTTAGCGGCGGCGCTCGGGCTGCTGGTTGTGGCGACTGTCTGGTTCAGACCGTGGGCAAGGCCAAGCGAACTCGACCGCTTCTGGAAACCGGTCCTCGATTCCTCAAACACCGTTCTATTGTGTGTGGGGCAACGCGAGTTCTTCGGGTCGTCGCCTGAACCGGGACAGGTGGCGGTTGCCGATCTGCCGGGTGTTTCCAGAGAGTCGATCACGATCTGCCAGTTGTATTATATGGGCAGTCAGAATTTGTCACTGCCGGACGTGAGCACAACGGGCAGGCTCATCGGACTTCTGCAGGCCAGGGGCAAGACTTTCCATATCCGCGGGCAGCTCTCCACGAGTTTCGCTGACCTGCGAGATGGGCCGGTTATCCTCGTGGGCGCATTCAATAACGACTGGACCATGCGGCTGACCGGGCCCATGCGGTTCAGCTTCGAACGCGGCCACGACATGTTCTGGATCAAGGACCGCCACAACCCATCCATGCAGGATCGCGCCATGAAGTATCGAACGCCTTATCTGAGCGTCACGGAAGACTACGCACTCATATCGCGGACGCTGGACCCGACCACCGGCCGGATGGTCGTCGTCATCGGCGGCCTCACGGGCTACGGAACCGTTGCCGCGGGTGAGTTTCTCACCGATCCCACTTACCTCGAAGCCATGGCCAGAGGCGCGCCGAAGGGCTGGGAGCATAAAAACATGCAACTGGTCTTGGCGACGAGAGTCATTCACGGCACTTCCGGGCCGCCCCGCATACTCGACCGGCACTTCTGGTAAGACAAGAACGGTTGCTTCGCCAGCTTTCTGGAACGATCGTTCGTGCTAGAATGAAGCGGCTACGAAGAGTGAGACGGCCTGCTCCCGCGGTCTCATGAGTGAAATCCTTGCTAAATGCGCTCCTCACGTTGAACCCCGCTTGACCTGATATTGGGAACGCGGACAGGTGAGTTGGCTCGCTAGCCCGAGAAAGAAAAAGGAGGAAGCCCGATGAAGAAGACTCTTGGATTGACGGTTCTGTTGACTCTCCTGGGAACAGCCGCGGCGGCTTTTGCGCGGACATATTCCTATCCGGTTGACAGGCCGACTTTTTCTATTGATTTCCCGGACGCCTGGAATGTTGAGCTGAACACCAAGGAAGTCGCGATAGTGGCTCAGTCGCCCGACAAAGAAATTGAATACGATATCTGGAAATTGCCGAACAGGGAAGTCAAAGAAGATGTGAAGGGCGCTCTGAATGACGCAGTTAAGGACGTTAATGAGATCATCGAACAATACGTGACGGACGTCAGCTTCGGTGAATGGCACCCCAAGACCATTCGCGGGATGGAGTTTCTTTGGGCCGAGGGTCAAGGCAAGTATAAGGATGGCGGCCAAACCGTCTATATGGAGGTCAATTTCTTCTCGCCTGACGACAGGACAATCTATGTCCTGGTGTATTGGGGGACAAAGGAAGGGGAGAATCGACATAAGGCGGCGATTGAGCAGATTGATAAGTCTATCAGGAAGGCTCAATAGTTAGAGCACAGTTGCCCTGTCGCCAGGGGCGCGGTAAGGTGCGGCGAAAATGCAGCCGGTCCGTTTCGAGACCACCTCGGTGCTCGGACCGGTAGGGACCATCCCGCAGTCGCTTCAGCGCGAGCCAGTAGGGAGGACTACGAACGCATGGCTGCGGCGTTCGCCCGGGATCATTGCGGCTACGGGGCAAGAACGGCGGTGCGGCACCTGGCCTCACGGTGCGGTGTGGAGGCTGGCGGGTATATACTCAATCGCAGGGACGAGACCGACGGTAAGTCTGGTAAATGTTGAGGGTCCTATGAGCAACGGCCGTCATTTTTCCATTCGGTCCTTTGTCGGCTCCGTGGTGCTGGTCGCGGTCGCCGCCGCCAGCGTCTATCTGTCGTATGAACTGGTCGTCAAGCCGCGGCGG
>Ga0326728_10004774_pt1 | contig 39457 bp, 35 predicted proteins | sample MB3enrmetagenome_FD_207602 | JGI IMG/M metagenome (GOLD analysis project Ga0326728, IMG submission 207602) | Lab enriched peat soil microbial communities from McLean, Ithaca, NY, United States - MB31MN | ecosystem: Environmental > Terrestrial > Soil > Wetlands > Peat | place: USA: New York... | reverse complement strand
AATAGGGGCTATCGCAGTTTCGATGACTTCCTTGGGTCCTTTAGGTCGAGCCGCAGAAAGAAGATAAAGCATGAGTTGCACTCAATCGCGGAAAACGGGATCCAAATCGACATGATCCCGGGCCAGAGCGCATCGAGTTCTCTTTATCACGAACTCTACATGCTCTACAGGCACACCTGGATCAAACATATGGGTCAGCGCATAAGGCCGTTTCTCAATGAGTCCTTTTTCATGCTTCTTGCCGGGCATTTCGCCCACAGGTGCAGTTTCTCGGTGTCAGAAATCTCCGGGAAAAGGATTGCGATGGCGCTTTTCTACAACAAGGCCGAAAAACTCTACGGGAGATACTGGGGGTGCTTTCGCGAGGTGCCTTTCCTGCATTTTGCCACCTGCTATTATTACCCGATAACCTACGCCATTGAAAATGGGATCGGAATGATCGATCCGGGGTTCGGAGGCGAACATAAGACCAACCGTGGCTTCGAAAACTCGCACGCAGACCACTATGTCAAATTCTACGACGAAAATCAGCGCCGTATCGCATATGCGGTATTGGACCAGATGCGCGACCAGATATTCTCTAAATAGACCGGTCGCCGGATGGCGCAAAAAGCATGGGAATCGCGTTTTCTCCGTGTATTGAGAAGGGGTTCGCACTGTCTACGGCCCTGGGCTTGGCGGAATTGCAATACCGAGACCTATGGTTTCAAAGGGAAGGTGAGTCCAAGTGATATGTTCCGGGGAAGAAAGCGGCAGGAAAAAGAAGGATGCCGGGCGGAAGAAAAGGGAGCTGCAAGTATTTTCGTGGAGGAGATGAAAGGCTTGCTTGGCAACACTCTATGAATAGTTGTCGGGATTAAAGCCCAATATGCTAACTACTGTGCTGCCATGGAATGTGGAATGGAGGAGCTACTTCCTGGTAAGGGGATTGATTTCCTCCCGAGTAGGGGTACAATGTAATTGTGAGGCCCGGAACGGTTCTTAATTGGAGAACCGGTACTGGGCTTGCGGTTCACCTTCATCACAAACCAAGAGGAGGTTACTTGATAGAAGATACATTCTGTTGAAGGAGCCTATCGGATTCTCACCTTGTCTGATAGGCTCCTTTTCGTTTCCAGCCGCCACGCCACGCCTTGAGCGTCAGTCTCATTCACTACTGCGATAACCTGTAAGTCCTAAGTCCGTGCTGAACTTCCCGGCTTCCCATCGGGAGCCGTATACGTCTGGGAGGAATTCTCCGGGATTTGCGGTTGTTAGACAGGGTGTTTGGATCCAGGATGAACAAGAAAAGGCAGAGCCATTTCTGACCCTGCCTTCTATGAATGCTGGATGTTGTATCTCTGATTATGCCTTCCTGCATCTCTTCCTGTATGCTGCCAAACCAACCAGACCAGACCCGAGCAGGAGCAGCGTGCAGGGTTCGGGGGTGGGGGTGCCGTTTGTGTAACTGTCGTCAAACTCTAGGTTGTAGGTAACGGGGTCGCCGATTGTAATCGCGCCAGGATAGTACGTGAAGTTATCAATAGAGACAGAGTTGGGGTTGTTGGATAAGTCAGTCTCTATAATCAAAGATGCAGGGTCGGATGACAGGTACACATAATTATAATATCCCGCTGCCCCCGCGTTCCATGCCCACCCTGTATTGCCATCACCGGAGTAAAAATTTCCCGATAATGAGGTCAGCTTCCATTCGTGGGAGGAAATTTGCGACAACGTGAAACTAACATCCGTGCCGGTAACAGGATCTCCAGGTGTCACACCCTCGGTTACAATACCGGATGCGTCCTCAGTTAAAACGAGTACAGGCGGCAGAATGGAGATGGCATACGCGCCAATGGCCGAAAACGTAAGGATCAATACTCCCGCTAGCAGTATGACTAATAGCCTTTTCATCACTTCCGCCTCCTTGGGCTCTGATTATATTGTAATTCTGGAAAGCATCTCGGTTTACAAGCTTTGCAAAAGATATACCACATACATAAGTAACTAATATAATAGATAATTTTAAAAAGGTGATATCGCCAAAAGAAATCAAAAGTGTAAAGATATGCGACAGTTTTAATGAATTATAGCGGAAACGTAGTGAAAATACCTGATATTACAATAGCTTAAATTGTTATTGATTGATTGTAAATAATTTCGACGCTAAATGGTATGTCGGCAGGTACAAGATAAAGAACCCTTGCGTAAGATTGTAAATAATTGTTAATGCGTAAGCAATTGCTCAGGTGTGGTGAGAATCGTGTTTTGGTTTAAGTCCACAACCGGTTGGCGTGAAAGGCCGTGAAGACCAGGCCGCAAAACACGGCCGGACATTTGGAATTCAATTGTCCATAGAGTGGCTGAAGATGCTTTTCTGAATTTTGGCACAAAAATCTAAATGGGTAATGCGTCTTGGCTTCGCCAAAAACTCCTCAATCGGCCCTCCTGGAGCATCAAGCCTCTGTTCTTAAGAACTTTCAAAATTATCCAGTTTAGGCAAGATCGGCAAGAACAAGGCGGAAGCCGTCAAGCTGAGTACCGGGCGCAGTCTTGTCTTTTGATTCATCGTGTTCGGAGGAAATAAAAGAGAAGACCAGGCGGAAGGAGGGGGAGCCACCTGATCTTCTCCTGAGGAGGAAAGATGTTTTTTTCTTTCCGGTCATAATGATAACCCGATCCATCGGTGAAATTGAAGGGCCAGGGTAGCATTTTTTAAAAAAAGTTTCGCAAAGTTAGCCGGCTTTGGAGAAAGCCTGGTGAGTCGTGGGGGAACGATCTCGTCAAAATAAGACCGTATGCCGTGAAGCCGTCCTGATGGAAAATGCCCGGTCAGAAGAAATCGAAACGATGCCGCAATTCGTCTATCAGTGCGACGTCGGGTTTGAATGGGACTGCCGGAGGGCAGGGCAGGGGGATTTTCAGTTCGTGAAACGGCGTCTCGCTTACTTTCATATTGAAAGATCTAACCATGAGATTTTCCAGATTGATCGTATCCGCGATATTGTAGGCCAGAAGAGTCTCCAGCGCTCTCGGGTTGCGTCTTTTGGTGTACTCGTGCCAGAGCAGCACCGCAAAATAGCCGTCCACGCCGTTAAGCTCGCCCCTGTCCAACCCCAGGCTCCGTTCACAACCCTTCAGCCCACCCCGGTACCCGAGACCGGCTAACAGGTACCGCAGATCGATATGGACGTGGTCAACGGCTATCCCGAACTGATTTCTGATAAACGGCAGATCGAAGCAACTCCCGTTATAAGTGATAAGCAAATTGTATTTTTCGAGGTCGCCGGCGAAAGAATCGAGGTTATCGCCGTGTACATAGTGGAACACTTGCCTTCCGTCGTAGAGCGCCGCGGTGGTAATGTGATCGTAAGGCCCGCCGAGACCGGTGGTTTCGATGTCAAGGTAGGCGGCGCAATCCCTGAATTCGGCGAAAAGCCTCCAGAGAAGCCGCGGCCCCAATGCGTTCGCAAAATGGGCCGGATCGCGGGCAAAAAGCCTTTCGCGGCATTCTTCGAGGCGGCCGCGCAACTCGTAGTATCTCTTTCGGCCGAAGGGCACCGGCTTCATTGCATAGCAGAAAGCGTCCCAGGAGCAAATCCCCCTTTCCCACAGGGAGAGTTCGGTCCTGATGCCTACGCCCGGCAGATGAACAAACGTGTTTTGCAGCATATCGAGTCGAAAACTCCGTCCTCGAACCGCTAGTCGTTTTGCCTTCCAAAAATGCGGAGCAAGAGCAGGAAAAGGTTGATGAAATCAAGGTATAGCCGAAGCGCCCCTATGACCGCTCCCTTTCGTTCGTCCTCGGACCCGGAAAATCCGGCGGCGGACATCGCCTTGATTTGTTGGGCATCGTAGGCGGTAAGCCCTACAAAAATAGCTACGCCGGCATAGGTTATGATCCAGTAGATAGCCGGGCTGCGGAGAAAAAAGTTGACGACAGAGGCAATGATGACGCCTATCAGGGCCATCATCATGAAACTGCCCATCGATGTCAGGTCCTTCTCGGTCGTGTATCCGTAGATGCTCATTGCGGCGAAAGTTCCGGCTGTTACGAAGAAGGTGCCCGCAATCGAGGTCTTTGTGTAAACGAGGAATATTACGGATAACGTCAGGCCGTTTAGAAATGCATAAGCGAAGAACATAAGCATGGCGGTCGAGGATTGGAGCCTGCCGATAGCGGCGCTTAGGGCAATCACGATGCCGAGTTCCGCCAGAACCAACACCAACAGGGTACCCGGACTTGAAAGAAGAGAAACGGCAAGTCCACTGGCGGCCAGATAGAGAGCGGTAATCGCGGTCACTGCCAATCCGAGGGCCATCCAGTTGTACACACGGCGGACGAATTCATTTTGAACTAACGCATGCTCAAAAACGGTGCTTCTTGCCATTGCCATCCCCCATACGAATGATTTTATGAATTCATTCTCACACAAGTTTCGTATTATAACTTATTCCTTGAGTCCCTGTTTTGCAAATTTTTTGAGGTCCCGGCCTCAGGAGTTTACGATGAAAAAGCTTGCCGAATACCGAGATGAGTTTTCCATAACGAAAAAGTACTCGTTTTTCAACAATGCGGCAATATCCGCGCCTCCCCTGCGGGTAGTGAACGCCGTGAGCGCTTTGATGCTGCAATTCGGCAATGAAGGCTTCACCCGTTACCCGGAATGGATGAAAACGGTGGAAAAAACCCGTGCGCTCTTCGCGCGCCTTATAAACGCCGACCCATCCGAAATTTGTTTTACATCGAATACGTCCGAGGCACTGAGCATGGTGGCAGGCGGCATTTCGTGGAAATCCGGCGATAAAGTCATTGTGCCGGTCCCGGATTTTCCTTCCAATGTGTATCCCTGGGTGAACCTGGAACGCTCGGGGGTAGAGGTCGATTTTCTTCGAAAAGACGGGGGCCGGTTCGGCGTCCCGGATATCGAGGCCGTAATGCGCCCGGGAACCAGGCTCATTACGGTAAGTTCGGTTGATTTCACCACAGGCTTCCGTTGCGACCTGGAGGAACTGGGAGCGTTTTGCAGCAGAAAGGGTATACTGCTTTGCGTGGACGGCATCCAGAGTCTCGGCGCCATACCCGTCGATGTCAGGAGATGCGGCGTCCACTTCCTTGCATGCGGCGGACACAAATGGCTGCTGAGCACAATGGGAATCGGGGCTCTCTATGTCTCGAAGGAAGCAAACGATCTGCTTCACCCTACCAAGGTGGGGTGGCACAGTGTCGAAGATGAGGAAAATTTCTATAACCTCGAATTGCAACTGAAAGCCGATGCGCGTCGATTCGAGCCCGGGACGCTCAACCTTGCCGGAATCGCCGCGCTCGGGACGGCGCTTGACATGCTGCTCGAAATAGGCGTAGAGCGCATATTTGAGAAGATATCCGATTTGAACGGCATTGTCTTTTCAGAGCTTGCAAAAAGGGGCCTCAAGGTCATCAGTCCGATGGAACCCGGGAACAGGTCGGGGATACTCAGTTTTGTACCGCATGATGCCGGAGGGCTTTTCCGCCATCTTTTGAAAGAAAGGGTCCTTGCAGCTCAACGAGGAATCGCGGTGAGGCTTTCACCCCATTTCTACAACAATGAAAGCGATATCGAAAAGTTCCTTGCGGCGTTGGACAGTTACTGAAAAAATGAAAACCCGCGACGATTTGGAAATCACCTTTATCTGTTTGGCCTTCCTCTGGGCAATATGCTTTCTGAGCATGGTGCTGCCCTTCGACCTGCGCGGTTACGGCATTGTGCCGCGAAGCGTCCACGGTTTGCCGGGCCTGTTTTTTTCGCCGTTTTTGCACTCGGGCGTCGGGCATTTGTTTTCAAATTCCCTGGCCCTGGCCCCTTTGCTCTTCTTTGCGCTGGCATACAGCAGGAAACTGGCCCTGAAGGCCGTCGTTTTCATTGCGCTGGTCGGAGGGGCGGGCACCTGGCTGTTCGGAATGAGTCATACGGTTCACATCGGGGCAAGCGGCGTCATTTTCGGCTTGATCGGGTACCTGCTGACAATCGGGCTTTTCAGACGAAATATATCGGCATTGTTCGTTTCCGTGGTCGTTGCATTTTACTACGGCTGGGCATTGTCAGGTTTGTTCGTAGTTGTGCCGGGGGTGAGTTGGACGGGGCATTTCTTCGGCTTCCTGGCAGGGGTCGCGGCCGCGTGGATTACAAGAAACGATAATTGAGCTAAATGTCCGAGTGAGACTCGCAACCAGGAAAACCAAACTGCGGTTTTGCCCGGAACCCCGGCTCAACCTCTTGCGCTTCGCGCCCGGATAACAAGTATCCGAGCCACCCGGACACAAATAAGGGCGTATAATCTTGCTCCGAAGGTTGTCCCGAGCACCATGAAAATTATTTATGACATTGATGGTTCAGCGGTAAGGTTCTATGGACTCCATCGCAGCAACGAGTCATAGAAACAGCGCCAATTTTCCCCCATTATTTTTTGGACGCTTTCAACCGGGTATCCGTGCGCGAGCATAACCCGAGCCAGGTCTGTCATCCGAGTGATGTCCTCGAAGCCGGCATTCCGGGTGTGAAAGCCGCAGAAATCGGTTCCGACGCCTATCCCGTCAATCTCGAAAGATTGAGCGATCCAGTCGATGTGGTGGAAGATGTCCTCGATAGAGGCCTGCCCCGAAGTGGCGAGCATTTCAGGGTCGGCGGCTATTCCTATTATGCCTTTCCGATCCAGGATGACGGCAATCTGTTCCCTGGTGAGGTTCCTTGGGGTGTTGCAAAGAGAGCGCACTCCCGTGTGGGAAGATATTATCGGACCTTCGCATATCCGGGAAAGATCGCGAAAACCGGGTTCGGCCAGGTGAGCCGTATCGAACGCAAAACCATCCCGCGAAAGTTCTTTGACGAGATCTTTTCCCTTGTCCGTGAGTCCTTCCGGGAACGGGACGTTATTGCCGTCTCCGATCCTGTTTTTCCCCATGTGAGTGAGGCCGGCGACTCTTATGCCGGTCTGAGCGAGCTTCGTCCGATCGAAGTCCAGCAGTGCATCGGCGTTTTCGAGCAGCCAGATCGTCCCGGGCCTTTTCTGTTCTATGCAGTCGTTGAGTTCCCGGGACGATCTGATACGAGAAAGCCCGGTAAGGAATTTTTCCGCATAAGCCACCAGACCGGACAGGAAATCGGCCGATCCGGCGCCGTTATGGGAATCCGGGCAATACAAAGCCGCGACAGTCACAAATACTTTGGCTTTTTTAAGTTTATCCAGTGTCACCGGAAGGTCGTTCAAGGTGTCGAACGGCACATCCGAGTGCGATGTAAACATCTCGAACAGTATGTCGCAATGTCCGTCGATTGCGAAATCGATCCCCTCCGATTCGATTTTTGCCTCTGCCGTCATTGGACCGGTCAAGCTCCTTTCAAGAACAAAAAAAACCGGGGAATGCATCTCCGCATCCCCCGGTTCCTGATGCCGGGTGAATTGTTATCCCCCGCAACGTGAGATCACGCGGGGCCGTGGCACGAAGGCGCATGGCACGAAGGCGCGTGACATGAGGGCGCGTGACACGATGGAGAATGACACGACGGCGCGATTGTGGATACGATTTTTTTCTCGATTTCCTTTACTTCGAGCATCAGTTTCACCTCCTTTCGGTTTACGATCTGTCCGCACATGAAGTGAGGAACCCAAGGTCCGCCAGCGTCCGGGCAGCCTCCTCGCACATCGATGCGAACCGCTCGGGCTCCACGTCGGACCCATATTTTGGATAAAGATTTGTAGCTATTTCCGCCAAAAGCAGTCGTCCATCACATAAACGAAGAAAATCGAATCCGAATTCATTTATCTCCCTCACCATGGAAGAGCCGGCCGATTTAGTGAATGCAAGGAAAACCGGTCTTTGAGGGCATGAATCCGGGAATCGGCCGAACTTCATGTGCAAGATAACCTCTGGGATATCGAATGTAAACTTATCGATCAAAATCGTGCCGGCGCAAAGCGGTCTGAGATCGCGCTCCCGGATGGGACCGACGCGAAAAGGGAAGAGCCGCGAATCGGCAGCTTGGGCGGCACGAATCATATACGTCTCGTATTTCAGGAGTTCGAAGAGGTAGTCACGCACAAGGTTGTGGTCGTCGGCAAGGGCTTCGGTGGCGAAATCGACAAACCGGGCCAGACATATCTCAGGTGTCAGAGCGCGACGGACCTGCTCTTCACTCAACGGCAAATCGGCGTAAAGGCGCTCCGCCGAGATGGGCTCCGGAAGCGCTTTTTTTTCAATCACCGCGATCCGTTCTAGAAAACGAAAGAAGAGATCGACAACGGGCCGCTTCAGTTCAAGGCTCAGCAGGAGAAAACTTCTCGGGTAGAGATCGGCTATTATGACGAAGTATGTCGCGATATCGTTGAGGTCTTTCAGCGGACCGGCAGGGCACGAGAGGTTGTAGAAGCTGGAAAAAATCGCCGGATCGGCATCGATCAGCGCATCGTCATGTGTAATCCGCTTTCCTTCGTCAAACTCAATGCCGAGAGAAAAGTAAGTGTCCACCTCGCGCACCAGGGTATGTCCGTATTTTTCATACAGGTCAGTTCCGGGCAGAACCGTCGCCATCTGCACGAGAACGTTGGTATTGCCGGTAACCGCAGACTGCAGGGCAAGCCCGAGTGTCTCTTCGATGTCCGGGCCGGTCTCTTCGGGAAAGCCAATCACGAAACTCAACGTGGGGACCATGCCTGCTTCGGTCGTTTCCCTTACCCTGTCGAGCAGCACATCACGGTCGATGTTTTTGCGAATGAAGGCCAGGGTCTTTTTGGATCCCGAGTCGATCCCATAGCACATCGATTCGCATCCGGCCTCGCGCATCAGATCCAAAAGAGGTCGATCCAGGGTGTCGAGTCTGGAGATACAGTACCATGGAAACCGATTCAGACCGGCGTCTATTACGCCGCGGCAAAATTGCTCGGCAAAGCCTCTTTTGGCGGTAAACTGATCGTAGGCGAGAAGGAAACACTCTGCCCCGAAGTTTTCCGCAAGGTCCTTCATATCCCTTATGAGCCTATCCGGAGAAAATGTGCGGCTTTTTCTTCTCCAGATGAGCGATTGAGAACAGTATACGCAATGATGCGGACATCCACGTCCGACCTCAAGGATGGCAATCGAGCGGCTTATGCCGCAGGCGTCACGATAAACATGAAGGGGAGGCACGAACGAATAGTCGCTTTCCGGCAAGGAGTCCAGATCTTCGATCAAAGCCCTGTCGGGGTTTCTGACTATGCCGCCGCCGGCGCGAAAGGTAATGCCTCCTACCGTGTCCAAAGAAGCATCGTTTTCGAAAGCCCGGATCAACTCGGGGAAACTTATCTCCGCTTCGCCGCGAACGATTGCGTCAATAAAGGGAAAGCGCGAAAGCGTGAGTTCATCCACAAACGAAGCGTTATGCCCGCCAAAAACTATCTCCACCCGCGGCTTTAACTTCTTGAGTTCCTCGGCAATTCTGACTGCCGGCGGGTAGGTCGTGCATTGCACTGAAAACCCCGCCACATCGGGCTCTGATTGCAGTATCCGCCGGGCGCACTCCGTGTAGATGTTCTTGTCCATCGAGAGGGTTTTCAAGCGAATGCAGAGAGGAAAGTCGAAAATTTCGACCCGGTGAGGAGTGCTTTTCAGGACGGTGGCAAGATTGATAAGCGCCAACGGAGGCAGGTTGTAAATCGATTCGAGATAAAAGGGAGGAAAAACGAGCGATATGTTCATCTGTGCCCCGAATTCAAGGGAAAACTCACTCCGGGATGCCGGCTCAGGTTGAAAACGATTGTGAAGCTCCCGAAACGGTGGTAAGCCCTGAAATGCTTATGGACGGCTGAATCAGGCGACAGACTGTCAAGCATCTCAGGTCCCGAAAAAGGTGAAAGCCAGGAGGAGGGAGGGGGGCCTGGCTTTCGGGGAATAGGGTTTCATAGAAACCAACTCTTTGGCGATTGGAGTTTGCTATTTTTCAGGCCAAGAAACAATCAGGTATAGTCAGTAATAACCACTAACATAATACTGTATTTCTTCAAATGGTGTATAGTAGCGAACTACATGATTCAGCCTTTCTTTCTCCCGATCTTGGATCGCGCTCATGGCATTGGAGATAAGGGACGCGTTCAGAAAGCGGCTGATCGCTGCGCACCGGGGCGCGCGTTCGCTCGCCCCGGAGAATACTCTGGCATCCGCGCGCGCGGCATTTGCCTCAGGCGCCGGAATGTGGGAGATTGACGTGCGAATGAGCCGCGATGGAGAGCTCGTCGTAATTCATGATCCCGATTTGACGCGGACATCCGATTGCCGGCGAAAATTTCCTGACCGAAGCCCATGGTTGGTGGGCGATTTTGCTCTTTGCGAACTCAAAACCCTCGATTTTGGCTCCTGGTTTGCAAGAGTCGATCCTTTTGGACAAATTGCAGCCGGAAAAGTCCCCTTGTCAAGCTTGGCCGGCTATTCGGGCGAACCCGTTTTGACCCTCGAGGAGGCAATCCTGTTCACTGTGCGAAACGATTGGCTGCTCGACATAGAGATCAAAGATTTGACAGGGCAATCAGGGCATGAATCGATCGTGCAAAAGGTCGTTGACCTGGCGAAATCGCTGGGTGCGACCAAAAAAATACTGATCTCTTCGTTCAACCATGATTATCTCAGACATGTGAAGAAATTGGACAGAGGCGTCAAGACGGGAGTTCTGGAGAACAGGTTTCAACCCGATCCTCTCCGATTGGCGATCGAACTTGACGCTTTTGCCTATAAGCCGGGATTGCGCGCTGTTCGTCTCCGGCAAATTCATGAGTTGAAGCGAAAGGATTTTTATGTAATTGTGTGGACCCTGAACAGTCCGTGGCTGGCCAGGACTCTTTTTGCGATTGGGGCGGACGGTATCTTTACCGATTTTCCGCAAAGATTTTCCGTAAACAAGTGCAAGAGCCCATAAAACTTCAATCCGGTCCGGCGTCCAGATGAAAATTTTGATACTGGCAACTCTTCGACAGGAACATTCACCGCTAAGGAAGCTTCTTCCCGGCCGTCAGGTTGTAAGAGGCCAACCGGTCAAAGAATTCGCCTTCAAACTGCCGGACAAGGAAGTGGTTCTTCTCGAAAGCGGTATGGGGGCGGAGTGGGCCGAAAAAGCGCTGCAATCGAAAATGCCCGGGTTTATGCCCGATCTTCTCATCTTTTCCGGTTTTGCAGGAGGGCTTCACCCTGATTTGAAAATCGGATCCGTCTGCTTAACGGTCCGTGCTCGTGAAAAATCAGGTGATGGTTTGTACAATTTCAGTTTTCCAAAGGATTTGGACGATTTTTTGTTCAGAAATCAAATCATACGGGTCATGGCAATCAGTTCGGGGTTCCCGGAAAACAAAAAGGACATTTGCTCTCTTGCGGATGGACAAATGGCGGTTTTGGACATGGAAACAGTAAAAGTAGCAGAAATAGCTTTGGAAAGGAATGTGCCATTCGTCTGTTTCAGAGACATAAGCGACTGTCTCCATCACGATCTCGAGTTCAACTTGGATGACATTTGCGACGGGCGCGGCAGAGTTAGTCTCTTGGGGGTTTTTATGACCGTCTTGAAAAGACCGTCGCTCGCGAAGGCATTTTTCCTTTCATGGCGCAGGTCCCGGGTGGCGGCAGATACCCTGTGCAGGTCGGTGGCCGCGTTCGTAAGGATCCCAGCCGATGCGCTGGTCAAGATGGCGAAGGAAATCAGGGTCGAGCGTTGATACGGGAGATCGACTCATGCCCGGAGCGGTCCGCATGGGAAACTTCGCCGGAGATTTGCGAATTCTTGCGTATCGTAAACAACACCATCGGCCCGAGCAGTGCAGAAAAGAGCAGCATGTCCACCAGGCCGAGCAGCATCCGTCCGATGTAAAAAGTTACGGCGATATTGAAAGACATAACCGAAAAATAAAGCAGGGGACCCATCGACCTGAGCCATGAAAGAGCGGCCGGGCCAGTCATTCCGGTCGTTGGCGGCGAATTCGAGTCCAGCGCGGGTATCGCATCCAGCGCCTGCAAGGTCCCTACGAGCACAAAGCCAACCAATAGCCAACCTCCGAAATTGCTCACCGGGATGCCAAAGTACAAACCTGCGTGATGATAGCCGTAAATCTTTCCGAGAAACCAGTGCTCTCCTAGAAGGGCGACCGGATCGATAATGATGTCGAGCAGCACGAAAAGAACTGCGCCTAGGACCAGTGTTTGCCATGAACGGCGTATCCGGGGTGTTTCAAGCGTTATGAGATGCCAGGAGCGGAAAGCCACCGGGCTCATTGTAAAAGCGGCAAGCGAGAAGCTGCAATATGAGAGAAATACGTAGGACAGCGAGTCCATGAACGGCACCCCGAAAACCCATAGCTCCCTGTCGGCAGTGCTCTGGATGTAAAAATAATCACCGTACGGAAACCCGCAGTGTATTGAGGCAAATTCGGAAGTCCATGCCAGCGCATAGCCTGCCGGGATGAAAATGAGGGTCCTTTTCCAGCCGATATGCCGCCAGCCCGCAACAATGTATGCGGCAAGAAAAGTGAAAACGTACGGACGAAGGAGGATTGTCCCCCAGAGAAGTCTTAGCGACTCATGCATTGAGGTTCCACTTCAGCATTCGAAGAAGATCCCGCCCCCCCATCTGGCGAACGATGGTAGGTTCGAACCCGCAGTGCACCATGCACTGGGCGCAGCGCGGGTCAGCCCCGGATGCGTAATGATCCCAGTCGGTGCGTTCCATCAGTTCCGCGAAAGTGTGGTAGTGAGTATCTGTAATCAGGTAGCAGGGAGATTTCCAGCCCTGCGGGTTTCGTGTCGGGTTGCCCCATGGAGTGCACTCCAGCGACGTATGCCCGGCAACGAATTCCAGGTATATCGGATTGCTGATGATCGGAAAATATCGCCCCCAGGTGCTGATCTCACGGAATTTTTTTACGATTTCGTTTCTGGTGAGAAAAACATCTTTAACGACCTCTTCGTAGTTGAAACCCGGAGCGACAAGGATTCCGTCAACACCTGCGTTTGTAAGCTGCTCGAACAGCCTGGCTAGATCTACAACTGAAGAGTCGCGGTAAACAGTGGTGTTCGTGCTCACGCGGAACCCCATCGCTTTGGCGGCTCTCACGCCGTCCAGGGCCTGGCTGAACCCTCCAGGCTTGCCGATTATGAGATCGTGAACGGGCTCGGTCCCGTCGAAATGGACGTTCCAGGTGAAATGCGGGGTCGGTCTGAAAAGCGCCAGCGATTCCTCCAGCAGCAGTCCATTGGTGCAAAAATATATGTGCTTTCCGCGCGCGAGCGCTTCCCGTACCAGTTGAGGGGCGTGTGTGTAAAGGAGCGGTTCACCACCCGTTATGGTCAGCACGGGCGTCCCCGCCTCGTCGATTGACCTTACGCATTCTTCTAAGCTCATTTCCTGGGAGAGGGTGTCGTGATATTCTCGAATTCTGCCGCAGCCGGAACAAGTCAGGTTGCACCGGTGAGTCGGCTCGAGCATCAATACCAGTGGAAAGCGTTCGATTCCACACACTTTTTTGCCAAGCAGGTAACCGGTCATCGCAATATAAAGACTGATTGGAAAACGCATCAATACCTCGGTTCTATTCAGTAGCGGCCGGAAAGCAGAGACCCCGGGCTTCCACTTTCGTTGTTATTTGACATAACCTTCCAATTTAAACCAAGTGACGGCATCGGACAAAGCCGTCTCAACAGGCGTCTGGGGAAATCCCAATTCCCGGATTGCCTTGGATGGGTCGAAATACATGTGTTTTGCCGCCATCTTTACCCCCTCGTATGGGAAAAGCGGCTCTTTCCGGGTCACCAGGGAAATGAGACGCAGAATTCCGGCAAGCCATAATATGGGAGTGTAAGGAAGTTTCACCCTGGGCGCCGGAACTTTTGAGATTGTCTCCAGGATTTCAAAAATTTCCGCAAGAGTCAAATTCTGATTTCCCAGTATGTATCTTTCCCCGACCCGGCCCTTTTCCAAGGCAAGGCAATGCCCTTCGGCAACGTCCCTGACATCGACCAGATTAAGACCCGTGTCCATATAAGCGGGCATTTTTCTATTTAAATAATCGACAATGATTTTGCCGGTCGGCGTTGGTTTGAAATCTCCGGGACCCACGGGCGTGCTCGGGTGCACGAAAACCACGGCCAACCCTTTATCCAGGAATTTTTCCGCCTCCCGCTCGGCGAGAAACTTTGACCTCTTGTAGTGTCCGACCATGTCATTTAGACTGACAGGCGTATTTTCATCCGCGGGACTTCCATCCGGGTGAAGCCCGAGCGCTCCAACGCTGCTCGTATGCACAACCCGCGCGACTCCGGCCGCCAGGGCGGCCTGAAGGACATTGACCGTTCCCGCTACATTGCTCTCATAAATTTCTTTGGGGTTGGCTGCCCATAGCCTGTAATCGGCCGCGACGTGAAAAACGGCCTCAGCTCCGGAAATAGCGCTCATGATATCCCCGGGATTGCGGATATCCCCGGTATGCCACGAAATACCGGCCATGGACCAGGCCGGCTGTTTTCGGCAGAGCGCTCTCAGACTCCACCCCCTGCGAATCAGGGCAGCCGCTACGTGATGTCCAATGAACCCTGTTGCTCCGGTGATAAAGGCTACAGGCATCCTTTCCCTCTCGGGCAATACTTACCGCTCCATGCGGAGTTCACGGCAGTTGACAATATAATCATACAATTCCCGGGGATCTGCAGCCAGCAATCGAGCCAGTATTCCCTCCCACCTGTGTCTTATCCCTCCGTGTTCCCTGGGCCTGTGCTCGAACAGAGAGCGTATTTCGGAAGCAGGCGCGAAAGCAAGTTCCTGGACCGAGCGCAGCTTGTCTCTAAGCACCTCGGCGAATATCGTGACAGATTCCTCTATGACCTGTGGCGACACGCCGTTTTCGCGCGCTTTATTCAGATGTGCCCTAAAACGCAAAAGACACTGTGGAAGCAGTAAAAGCAGGGGGGTTGTCCAGTCGGTAAACGATCCGGTAGTTTCGATAATTATAAGCCGATCTGGGATAGACAGGGCATTCAACTGGATGAGTTCATCGCCGTCATCATAGAAAACCTTGCCGTTTTGCGGGCTGGCCCTGCCGAGTACGAGCGTGAAAGCGGCGGCGGCGCCGAGTTGACCGGCAAGACCCTTTATGAAATCCGGATTCTTGTAGCAGGAGGTCGGGATCTTGTCGGTAACGACTCCTGAAATATACCGCCTCTCAAAAAAGAAGACGGGGACCATTCCCAGTCCGGGCACCTCTTCATTGAGTTTAATCTCGTTATAGGAAAGGATAGGGAACCCCAACTGCGCAGCGGCGTAAAGTCTGTCGGCAATGTAGTTCCGGTACTTGATCGTCTCCGCAACCGCCTGGTCCAGGGAAAATCCCATTTTTATCCAGTGGATGGCGTCCCATTTCATGAGCCGAAGAAGTCGAATCGAGTCCTCATGGTCCCGGGTCGTCATCACGACCAGGTAGACATCCCTCTCCTCTCCGGAAATATCCCTGGAACTTTGAGACTCTTCGATACGTCCGACATTGATCGATATAAGTCCGCCGGATTTTTCCCAGAAATGAGAAATCAGGCCCTGCACGCGCCGATGAACGCCGGGGTCGAACCTGAGTTCATCGCCGACAACGGACGCTCCGGGCAGCCACTTCACGTTCAGATGAAATTCCGGGCTCAGGTCCAGCGCCCATTCTTCCATCTCCTCTTCATTGATATCCAAGAGGCGGCAGAACATCGTCGTCCGCCAGAGCGGGTTCTGGTAGTCGTCCACCACGAGTTCCGGACCGGCCGACCGGGCGAAACGTGAGGCAAAGCGGTCAAAGGCCCTTTGAACATGTACGGCGGGCTCGGTGGCGGGCAGCACTTCGAGCAGGAAGACAACTTCTTCGAGGTCCGAATAATTGATACTTACGCCCGCGGGCAGAAAGAAACTCAACTCACGGCTGCCCCGATTATTCACACGCTGGAAAAGATTCAATATTTCCCTGAGCCGGGCGAGCGCCTCTTGGCGGTCCAGTTCAAGCAACGGCCTGATGCGCATGAATTCATCATAGGTCAGAAACCTGCCTCCGGTGGGCGCATTGTAATAAACCGTCAATCCGGTGCCGACCTGCACCTGGCTTGCCCGCACATAATTGGAAATTTCCTGTACCGACCTGGGGGTGGGAGAAACGCGCCAACTTTCTCCTCGTTGCCGCAAACTTCCTCTTACCTCCGGAATGTGCAATCCGGTAAACTGAATCCGCTCTTTCGGAAAAAAAGACTGCAATATTTGATCCGCGGCGAAAACACGTTCCATGTCGGCCGGGTCGGACCGGAGCAAAATCATAGAACCGCGCAGAAGCAGGGAGACGGCGTCCCGGCACACATCACGCTCAAGCTCATCGATGTCGGGAAGATCCTCGAAGGGCCGACTGCGTTTGATCAGTTCGAGCATGATCAGCAGGTGGTAGGCATGAATGCCCCGCACGGTTATTATGGTGCCGTATTTTGGAAAAACGGAGGCGATCGGGCTTAGAAGTTCTCCTTTTTCATCTTTTGCAAAAAAATCTGGACCGACGAACGTAAAGCCCGCATTTTCCCGCGGTTCGAGCGTCCCTTCAATCGCGATATTTTCACTAAAAAAAGGCATAGCCGTCATCCGGATATAATGTTACAGCCCTCTTCGCACGAGGGCAAACGATTCAAAGTATCATGGAATCCATATCTTTTGAATAGCACAAACTCCAGAATAGGGATATTTATCGTTGGGATGGGGACCCCGTTGCAAGAAACTTCAACCCTGGAACAGGATGAAATAAAATGTTCCGATTTAAGATCTTTCTAGTTGCGGCGATTCTTACGATCGCTCCAATTGGTTTTTCCACCCAAGCATTTGCAGAGGATCAGGGTGCTGTCAAGATCGGCGCTTACCTGCCGATGACGGGCGGCGTTGCCGCCTACGGGAAGATGGAGTGGGCGGGCATACAGACTGCCAACTCAATGGAACCGGAAGTGCTCGGAAAGAAGATCGAGTTGGTTCTCCTCGATACGAAAAGCGATCAGATTGAATCGTCCAATGCCGTATCGCTGCTCACCGAGATGAAGGTTGCGGGCATAATAGGCGAAGCCATCAGCGCGGATACTATGGCGGGCAATCCGATCTCGGAAAAGGCTAAAATCCCCAGCGTCAGCCCGACGGCGACGAACCCGCTTGTGACGCAGGGCAAAGAGTACGCCTTCCGCGTTTGTTTCACCGACCCGTTCCAAGGCGAAATCGCCGCAAAGTTTGCAAGGGAGCAGCTCAAAGCCGACTCCGCCGTCCTCATTATCGACCACTCTCAGGATTACAGCGTAGGACTTGGAAGCTACTTTGAGAAAGAGTTCCTGAAGCTTGGCGGCAGGATTGTTTCGAAAACATTCATTCAGACCGGCGACCAGGATTTTTCGGCTCAGCTTTCCTCGATCGAGTCGAATAAACCGGACCTGATTTATGCGCCCATTTATTACGTCGAGGACGCGCTGCTGGCCAAGCAGGCTCGTGATCTGGGGATCAATACGCCCATCCTGACCGGAGACGGCGCACAAGCGGACCAGTTGATAGAGATTGGCGGTAAAGCGGTCGAAGGGATGTATTTCACCGCGCATTTTCACAAGGACGCGGCAACAGGCGATGTAGCCAGGGAATTCAACAAGATCTACGAAGCCAAATACAAACAGGATGTTAGCGCCTTCACGGCCCTGGGCGCCGACGCCTATTTCCTGCTGGTCGATGCGGTGAAGAGAGCGGGCTCCATTGAAGGGCCGAAAATCAGGGATGCCATTTCAAACACCAAAGATTTGAAGAGGGTTTCGGGATCGATTACGATGGGCCCCGACGGTAATCCCGTCAAAAGCATGGTTATTAACAAGGTTGAGAACGGAAAATTCGTCCACTACATGACGATAGCGCCATAAAAGCCGGTCTGCTAAACTGAGTGACAAAAACCTGACCGGACGGCGTGGAAATGCACTGCCTTGCAGTGTATATTAATAGGAAGCATCGTGCGGATACCGCACGCGGAATTAAGACCGCCGGTTTCCGACGTCGGGCAAATCCGGCGTTGCAGGAAAGTTACGTCCCACTTAATAGAAAGGTCTACATGAAAAAAATACTGTTCGCCATCCTGTTGTCTCTGTTTATATCGCCTCTTTCCTGCAACGCCGGGGAGGCACTTGGAGAGGTAAAGAAGCTTGGAATCATGAAGAATCTTTTCCCTCCGCGGGTTGAAGTGCTCGAAGCCAGGGATATGGGCAACGTCTACGAGATCGTTTTCCAGGAGCCTTCCAAACCAAAACAGATATGTTACGTGACTAAAGACGGCGAGTACCTTTTCGCGGGAGGGAGCCTGATCGGCAAGGACAAGGCAAACCTCACTCAAATACGGTATGCGGAGATAACCAAGGTCGATGTGTCCAAGATTCCCTTACAGGATGCCGTTGAGATCAAAAGGGGAAATGGAGCGAAAAAGCTCATCATGATGTCGGATGTGGACTGCCCGTTTTGCAGAAAGGCCTACGACTGGCTCAAGACCCAGACCAATTATACCCTGTATATTTTCCTCTTTCCCCTGGACATGCATCCCAAGTCCGCCGAAAAAAGCGTACAGATCCTTTGCGCCAAAGATCGTGAAACCGCGCTGGAAAATGCCCAGGCGGACAAGGAGATAGGCGCGAACAAATGCGAAGCGGGCGAGAAACTGCTTGCCAGGCACAAAGCCGTAGCGGCGGAAATCGGAGTGGATGGTACGCCTCTTTTTATCACGGACACAGGCACCCGAATAGCGGGGCTTAATGCGCAGGCATTGGAAAGCTATTTGAAAAATTGATGCGGGAAGACCGGAAACCACTGCGGGGGTGACGGTATGAAAATCTCCCGGTTGGCTGGCAACTTCAATATGTCACGCATGTCACGTACGGCAGCTATTGTCAAAAGAATGCTTTGGGGCAACAGCCCGTTAAGCCTCAGCTTCGCATTATGGACCGCAGGACCTCCATGTTGATTTTATCTTCCCGGAGGTCTTTTCCTTTTGGGGTCTCCAGGACCATCGGCAGATCGCGGAAGCGAGGGTCGTTTAGCAGAAGTCTGAATCCGTTCAATCCGATTTTGCCCTTTCCGATGTGTGCATGCCTGTCAACACGTGAGCCGAGATCTCTCGCCGAATCGTTTAGATGAAAGAACATGATGCGGCCGATCCCGATTGTTTTGTCGAATTTTGACATTGTGAGATTATAGGCCGGCTCGTCCCGCATGTCGTACCCGGCCGCAAATCCGTGAGATGTATCGTAGCAAACTCCCATCGTTTCTCCGAATCGGGAATTTTGTAAAATAAAAGCTGCTTCTTCGAAGCTGGAGCCAAGGCTCGATCCTTGTCCGGCTGTGTTTTCGATCAGCACGGAAACCGATTCGACACCGGAAGCTTCAATCGAGCGGTCAAGATTTTTTACCAGGTTGAGCAAACCCGCTTCCACGCCCACGCCGACATGCGCGCCGGGATGCATTATGAGGTAACGTATCCCAAGGGCATCACACCGCATCAGTTCCTCGGCAAATGCATCGATGGAGCTGGAAAGAATCAGCGGGTCCGCGGCGGCCAGGTTGATAAGATAGCTGTCGTGCGATGCGACCGGAACCCAGCCGCTTTTCTCCCACCTGGACCTGAAAAGCTCGATTGCCGGGACGTCCAAATTACCTGTAAGCCACCGCCTGTGGTTGGCGGTAAAAATCTGCAGGGCGTCACCCCGGATTTGACTGAGCCGGTCGAAGGCAAGATGCATTCCGCCCGCAATAGACATATGAGCGCCAAGATGCCTCATTGAGATAGGGCCGCTCCTTGCCCGGGTTCGGGTTTACATTTCAACCAAGCCATCGCCGGTTTGTATTTCGAGACCTTTTGAATTATTGTGTGACCCAACTAAGAAAATAAGAACTGATTTTAGATTAATTCACCACATTATGGGGGGGAAAATGATCGAGCGCTACACTCGTCCTGAAATGGGACGGATTTGGACACTTGAAAATAAATTCCGCAAATGGCTGGACATCGAACTTGCGGTTTGCGAGGTGCTTTTCCGAAGAGGCGAAATTCCCCCCGAAGACTATAAGGCGATAGTTGAAAAGGCCAACTTCGATGTAAAAAGAATCGACGAGATCGAACGAGAGACCCAGCACGACGTCATCGCGTTTCTGACCAGCGTCGCCGAATACGTGGGACCGTCGGCGCGTTTTATCCATGAGGGCCTGACTTCCTCCGACGTTTTGGATACCGCTTTGGGCCTGCTGCTGACAGAGGCATCGGACCTGCTTGTCGAGGATGTGGAAAAGCTCCTCGGCGTGTTGAAGAGGAGGGCCTTTGAATTCAAGGACACGGTAGAGATCGGGCGCTCTCATAACGTGCACGCCGAACCGATTACCTTCGGACTGAAGCTCGCGGTCTGGTATTCGGAGATGGAACGCAACCGGGAACGTCTGCTGCAAGCCCGGGAAGCGATTCGGGCCGGCAAGATATCGGGCGCCGTCGGCACGTTCGCAAATATAGCCCCTGAGATTGAGGAAGCGGTTTGTAAGCGGCTTGGTCTCAAACAGGCTTCAGTGACCACGCAGATAATCCAGCGCGACCGTCACGCCCAGTTTTTTTCGACATTGGCCATAATCGGGTGTTCCATCGAGAAGATGGCGACCGAGATACGGCTTTTACAGCATACCGAGATCCGGGAGGTCGAAGAGTTTTTTTCGCAAGGCCAGAAGGGCTCCTCGGCAATGCCCCATAAACGAAATCCGATATCCTCCGAGAACCTGTCAGGGCTGGCGCGCCTGCTTCGGGGCAACGCTCTGGCGGCAATGGAAAACGTGGCGCTGTGGCACGAGCGCGACATCAGCCATTCGTCGGTCGAACGGGTAATCGGTCCCGATTCCACAATTCTGCTCGACTACATGCTTTCTCGCTTCACGCGCGTTCTCGACCGGCTGACTGTATTTCCCGGCAACATGAAACGCAACATGGCTCTCACCGGAAACCTTTTCTTTTCCCAGCAGGTCATGCTGTTCCTGATCCAGAAAGGAATATCGAGAGAAGACGCATACCGGATAGTCCAACAGAACGCGATGGAAGTCTGGGATAAGGGCGGCGATCTGAAAGACGAACTCAAGGGCGACCCGCGGGTTGCGAGCCACATGAATGCCGAAGAGATCGATTCGGTCTTCGACCTGGGCTATCACCTCAAATACGTGGATGCGATATTCGACAGGGTTTTCGGCGCTCATTGAAATATGCGCGCGCGGAGTGGTGTCCAAGGCATCAGGTTCGGTTACAATTTTACGGAGTCAAATTGAATAAAAACCTTCAGGCGCGCCAGTGAAGACTAAACCGGAAATTCTCGCTCCAGCCGGCAATATCGAATCCTTTTTCGCCGCCGTGCAAAACGGTGCCGATTCGATCTATCTCAGCCTCAAAAAATTCGGCGCACGGGCTATGGCGCCCAATTTTTCAATGGAGGAACTCGCTACCATTATCCCGTTTGCCCACGGGCGCGGCTTACGCATCTACGTCGCGCTGAACAGCCAGATTACGGCAGATGAGCTTCCCGAAGTGCTCGACAGCATCAACTGCCTGGCAAGTCTGGCGCCGGACGCCCTTATAGTCCAGGATGCCGGGATCTTTCATCTTGTTCGCCGCAATTTTCCGACCCTTAGGCTTCACGCAAGCACGCTTGCCGGTGTGCACAATTCAGCCGGAGTACAAGCTCTTCAAAATATGGGGGCGGACCGCGTAATCCTCGCCCGCGAACTGAGCCTGGGAGAAATCGAACAAATCAGCTCAGGCACGCAGGCCGAACTTGAAATCTTCATTCACGGAGCGCTTTGTTATTCATACTCCGGGTCGTGTCTGGCAAGCAGCTTCCGTGGGGGGCGTAGCGGCCTGCGCGGCCAGTGTGCGCAGCCTTGCCGCCTGAAGTTCCGCCAGGGGAAAAAAGAGGGGTTTTTCCTTTCATGCAATGACTTGTGCGCCCTGCCGCTCATGCCGAAACTCAAACGTATGCGAATCGCCGCATTCAAGATAGAAGGCCGAATGAAGCCGGCGGGCTACGTTGCCGACGTCGTCAGGGCCTACCGCGCAATTCTGGACGCAAAACCCGGCGACGAGGAAAAAGAAGCCTTGGCGCGTGCAGCAGAACTGCTCTTGCAGGCCCCTTCCAGGCGCTTGACTTCGGGCCACCTGGACGAGGCCGGCGTCGGTAAGATTCTCACCCCACACCGTTCCGGATCGACCGGCACATGGGCCGCCACCGTGAAATCCGCCGAGGGAGGCCGAATTCTCGTCGATTTGCGCCATCCCATCGAAAAAGGTGACCGGCTCCGCCCGGAATCGACTTCCGGAAAAGAGGAAAGGGCGTTTTCGGTATCGGATATCTTCGACTCTGCCGGGAACACCATTTCATCGACGCAAGGCGGCGCACAGGTTTATCTTGCGTGCCGGGAACACTTTTCTGCAGGGGACAGACTTTTCAAGGTGGGAAAAAAATCGAAGTCTGTTTCATCGATATGGAAAAAAATAAGAGAGGAAGTGCCATCCGGGATTCGCTTCAAGGCGAATTTTTCCGGTCGGCAAAAAATTCTGGATGAACTCCTCGAACCTGCGACACACCGGCCAACCAGGAATGAGACCCTGATAATCAAAATCGCCTCGACCGATGAGGTGGTGAGCGCCCTGCAATCCTCCGCTGATATGGTTTTGGTCAAGGCCGGCAAAAAAACCCTGGAACTAATCGCTAAACAGCGGTTTTCTCACGCACAGATCAGGAGAATCGGATTTTCCCTGCCTGCGATCATTCCCGAGCAGGACGTCGGTTATTTCAGGGCTGCCGTGCAGTGGTTTGTCAAGAAGAAATTTACGATATGGGAGATGAACAACTGGGGCCATTTCAACCTGGTCGGGGAGGGCAGGGGGCTGCGTCTCATAGCGGGATCGAAGCTGAACCTGCGAAACGGCGCCGCTTTCGCCCAGGCGGTTGAACTCGGATGCTCGTGGAGCATTCCTTCCATAGAGATAACCAGGGATGAACTGAAGGAATTAGCACGGGGAAGGACGGGCGCGCGGCTGATTCTCACCGTTTATTGCTGGCCGCCGCTTTTTACATCACCCCTCGTACCGAATGTTCATGATGAGCGGCCTTTCGTAAGTGCTCGCGGGGAAACTTATCAGCCGGTAAAAACGGCCGGCCGCGTAGAAATATATGCGGACCGGCCAGTCAGCTTGCTTGAGCAGCTTGGAGTTTTAAGGTCCTTCGGTTACAGAAACTTTCTAATCGATGCAAGCGAAGGTCCGGGAAAGCGGTGCAACTCGATTGAATCTATTTTGAGGGGGTTTGCGTCTTCCAGGTCCCCCTCCAATTACTCCCTCTTTAATTTCGAGCGGAGATCGTACCTTTCCGGATCATCGACCTCAAAGATGGACTAAGGGCTTGTCAGTAAATAAATCCTTTGTGCCCGCATCCCGCTTTTGGATCGCTTCGGCCGCTCCTCAATCGCAAAATCCTCAACGTAGGCCGGCTACGCCTGCGGTTTTGCTCAATCGTCGCGACCAAAATCGGTCTCAAAATCCGGCGCGGTCCATAAAAGGCCTATTTACGGACAAACCCTAAGCCGCCTTGGCCTGCAAGGTTGCCAGCATCTTCAAACCGGCTTTGACAAAAGCCGGAATATCGGCGGGCTGCCTGCTGGTGATAAGGTTTCGGTCTACTACCACTTCCTTGTCGATATACTCTGCTCCCGCATACTTAATGTCTTCACTCAGAGATTTCCATCCGGTAGCTTTGCGGCCTTCGAGTTTCCTTGCCTTGATCAGCAACTGAGGCCCGTGGCATATGGCGAAGACGGGTTTGCCGCTATCCATGAATTTTTTTACGAATTGGACCGGCTCGTCGTGCGCTCTGAGATTGTCGGGAGAGTAGCCACCGGGTATCAATAAGGCGACGAAGTCTTTTGGATCGACCTCACCTGCTTCCCGATCTATCTTGACGGGGGTGTGCTCTTTTTTGCCCGTTACGGTTTCGCCTTTCTTCAACCCGATGTGCACAAGCCTGTAGCCTGCCTTCTTGAAGGCTTCGGCAGGTTTTACGTATTCGGAGTCTTCGAAATCATTTCCGATTATTACCGCGATATCATTCATCCTTTCCTCCTGAATCGAAGATCTATAACTCAAATATCAACATTGCAGAGTAAATTGCAAGCCGGAGGGGAGGAGCGCGCCGGGCAAAAAAGGGAGGCTGAGGGCTTGTCCGTAAATAAATCTTTGTGCCCGCATCCGGCTTTTGGATCGCTTCGGCCGCTCCTCAATCGCAAAATCCTCAACCTAGGCCGGCTACGCCTGCGGTTTTGCTCAATCGTAGCGACCAAAATCGGTCTCAAAATCCGGCGCGGTCCATAAAAGGCCTATTTACGGACAAGCCCTAATTTATCAGCCTTCGACGCATTACGATGAGGGCGAGCGGAAAAAGCAGCACGAAGAAGATCGCAAGGTACATTGCGTTCCAGATGAGATCATCCGACATCTGACCAAGACAGCAGGCCCGGCACAAGTCGACAAGGTGTGTCAGGGGGAGCCCGTAAGAAATTTTTTGGGCCCATACGGGGAGGGTGGAGTTCGGAAAAAAGGTCCCGCCGAATAGGAACATAGGGGTTATAAAAAGGAAAATCGGCAGGTTGAACATGTCGATACTTGGCACCAGGCCCGTGCAAACCATCCCGGCAGTCCCGAAAGCCAGCCCGCCCAGAAAAGACAGCGGCAGGACGAGCAGGGCATAAGGATAATGAGCCAGTCCAAAGGCGCTTATCACTGCGAGCATTATGGCGGCTGCAATGACGGACTTGGTGGCGCCCCACACGATTTCACCGGCGATTATATCCTCCAGGGACAAAGGGGTGGCCATCATGGCGTCAAAAGTTTTCTGGTAGTACATGCGTACAAAGGAGGCGAAAGTGTTTTCGAAAAACGAGTTGTACATCATAGTGATCGCCAGGAGCGCCGGCGCAATAAAAACCATGTAGGGAAGCTCTTCGCCCCTATAGGGCACTTTGCCGATAAGGGCGCTCAGGCCCACTCCGAAGGCCGCGAGGTAGAGCACGGGCTCAAGAAGGGGCACCAGGAAATTCACAAACCAGATCTTGCGATAGACCAATACATTGCGGTTCCAGATGCGGATGAACCGCCATGAAATGTTCCCAGCCCGAAAAGAGCCGATCATTCGCGAAGTTCCCTTCCTGTAAGTCTCAGGAAAACATCTTCGAGGGTGGCCAACCTCTTGATGCATGTCTCGTCACAGAACCGGTCCCCAATGACCTCGAAGAGTCTGTCTGATTCTCTTCCGTAAATAATCACCCGATGGTCGAGCGAATCGTGCACCAAGTCATTTGTGTTCACGAATTCCATTACATCGGTGCCCGGATTTACGATTTCGACGACGTGGTCCCCGGCATAGGCTCGAATCAGATCGGTGGGTTTTCCTTCCACGAGAATTTTACCGTTATGCATGATTATCAGCCTCTCGCACAGCCTGGAGGCCTCATCCATATAGTGAGTGGTAAGAAGGATTGAAAGCCCGTTTGCGCGCAGCATTTCCAACCTCTCCCAGACCTGGTGCCGCGCCTGGGGATCGAGTCCCGTCGTCGGCTCATCCAAAATTAGCAGTTCGGGATTATTGATCAGGGCGCGAGCCAGCACCAGCCGGCGCATCATTCCGCCTGAAAGGCTGGTGACCTTGTCGTCTTTACGGTTTTCAAGCGACATGAATTTCAGAAGCTGCAGCGCCCGGTCCAACGTCTCCTTTCGCGCAATATTGAAATAACGGCCAAATACCTCGAGGTTCTGCAGTACGGACAGATCGGGGTCAAGGTTGTTATCCTGCTGGCATACGCCGATTCTTGCCTTTATCTCTCGGGGCCGCGAACTTATGTCCATGCCAAACACCTTGAGGCTGCCCGAGGTTATGGGGGAAAACCCATAGGCCATGCGAATTGTCGAAGTCTTGCCTGCGCCGTTGGGACCGAGCAAACCGAGGCATTCACCGGGGACGAGATGGAAGGACACTCCGTCAACCGCCGTGATGCCGCCGAATTCTTTCCGCAACTCAGCAGCCTCGATTATGTATCGTTCGTTTTCACCCATTGGCCTAAAGATGCCTTCAATATGTATTTTCTCTTCGGTTCGATCCTCTCAGATCAGGCCTGGTGGGGACTCCGGCCGCAGGACATGACAAAGACCGGCAATGCCGGTCTTCGCAGGTTTCAATCTTCTAGATCTTTTCCTCAGCGCGATGGAAGATTCTTTCCTCGATAGTCCAGTCATCGACGTCAATATACCTGAAGACGCCCTGCGTATCGGGAAGAACGACGCGGCTTATGCCGGCATTGATGATTACCCGTTTACACAAAAGGCATGGAACGACCTGCGAGACAAGTTCGCCCGAGTCAACCTCCATGCCAACCAGGTATAAATCGGACCCGACCATGTCCAGCCGTGAGGCATGGATTACGGCGTTCATCTCGGCATGAACCGCCCGGCACAGTTCGTAGTTCTGGCCGTGAGGGATGTTTTGCGCCTGGCGAAAACAATACCCGAGGTCGATACAGTTTGTCGTCTGTCGCGGCGCGCCGTTGTAGCCGGTGCTGATGATCTGATCGTTTTTCACGATCACAGCGCCGAATCTGCGTCTCAGGCATGTGCTCCGCATTGCCACGGCACTTGCAATGTCCACGTAATACTGGCTCTTCGTCGGTCTTTTCACTTTTCCCCTCATGAAACCATAATCTGAATTTAACCGCACAACTTATTTAGATCAGCATGGACTGTAATTTCAATCGAAAACAAAAAAATTACCGCTTTGACAGCTCCGGCAGCGCAAGGAAAGCCGAACCCCATAGGTGGTGCGCCTATAAAACAAAATGCATTAGGCGACAGCCCGTAAAGCCTCGCCCCCCATACCTTCTTTTGGTGCTGCTCAGTATGGGGGGCAGGCGATCTATATTGAAATTACAAAATTTCCCGCACGCGATCGCGGCGGCTGTTCGAACCCGGGCGGAAGAACTTCACCGGACCTTGGAAAACCGGGACGAAAATCAGCCCACAGGTGCTTGCCGCCCGTGGTCCTGCTCGTCAGGGCTCTATTTTGGTCCCGAGCACCACGAGGAACTTTGCCAACCAATCGGGATGGGCCGGCCATGCCGGGGCGGTTACAAGTTTGCCGTCAACGAACGCCTGATGGACCGCGATATCGACATACTTGCCCCCGGCTCGATTTACATCGGGTCCAACTGCGGGGTAAGCACTGCAGGACTTGCCATGGAGCACACCGGCCGCGGCCAGCAGTTGCGCCGCATGGCAAATGGCGGCAATGGGTTTGTCGGCTTTGGCAAACGCCTGTACTATACCCAAAACTTTATCGTTCAACCGAATGTACTCGGGGGCCCTTCCTCCAGGGATCACCAGAGCATCGTAATCTTCCGCCTTCACGTCATCGAAAGCTGCATTAAGTGTGAAGTTGTGGCCGGGTTTTTCGCTGTACGTCTGGTCCCCTTCGAAATCATGCACCGCCGTGCGAACGTGATCGCCGGACTTCTTACCCGGGCATACCGCGTGCACGGTGTGTCCAACCATCTGGAGCGCCTGGAAGGGCACCATAACCTCATAGTCTTCCACAAAGTCGCCGACTAGCATCAAAATCTTCTTGGCAGCCATAACGATCTCCTCTCTTTGTGACAAGCAGGGTTCGAAAATTGAAATCCCATTTCCACGCAACAGCCGTATTATAGTTCTTTGGCGCCGATTTGAAGATCCCTTTTGGAGGTCATATTGCGACGATCCTGAAAAGGCGGATCAATATGGAACTTGCCATGTGCTCCACGCAGCAGAAAAGAAAATAAATTACAAAAGCAAAACATAAGGACCGCCGGTCCGATTTCCAGCCGTGAACTTGAAGCTGCAGACCATGGAGGATGCTAGTTTTTGCGGATATTATCCCTGTGTATGAATCGCAGTGCCGTCATCAGATCAGATATTTCCGCATCATCAAGCAGCCAGTTGTTCAAAGAAGCCAGCATTAAAGCCGCGTAGGGACTGCTGCTTCCGTCCGCCGGATAGTAGTTCACCCATGAGCCCTCTTTCCTTGAAGTGACAAGCCCGGCCTCTTCGAGGTTTTTCAGGTGGCCGAGGGCCATCAGTTCGGGAACGCCAAGCGCCGCCTGAATTTCACAGGCGCACAGACTCCGCTGTTGAAGCATTTTGATGATTTTCACACGGTTGGCGTCCGAAAGAGCTTTCATAACACGAATGAATTCGTCCATGCGATTCCGTCCGTTGCAGCAAAGCAATTCAGATATATATGCCGGTCACCGGAAAAGAAAAGACAAAACTACTATGAGCGAGACATTCAGTACTATGGTTTCACGATCTCGACATCGCAACTTGCTCTTTGCAGCCATCCAACCAGGAAGGCCTCGGGTATTTTCTATCCGCCCTGCCGGCTTTCACCACCTGGCCGGGGACTTCGTGACCTACGACAGCCGGAAGACCACGGCTGATTTCCAGCAGTAGATCGAGGTTCACTCCCGTATTGTAGCCCATCCGCTCCAGCATGTGCACGGTGTCCTCAGTACAGATATTGCCGGAGCTTCCCGGTGCAAAGGGGCAACCGCCAAGACCGCCAAGAGATGCATCCAGGTGTTCGATCCCGGCCTCCAGTGCAGCCAGCACGTTGGCCAGTCCCATGCCGCGTGTATTGTGGAAGTGTACCGTAAAGGTCACCTTCGGGAAACAGGTTCTTAATCCATCACATAGCGCAAAGACTTGTGCCGGATCGGCCATTCCCGTTGTATCGCACAAGGTCAGGCCGGTGATGCCGATTTTGGTGCACCGCTCAACGATGTGGGAGATGCGCTCCGCGGGAACCACCCCGTCGAAGGGGCAGCCAAAGGCGGTGGATATCAGGGTCTTGATTGCGACGGGAGAATCTTTGGCCACCCTCGCGATCTCGGCGAATTGAGCGAGCGACTCCTCGCAACTCATGCGCAGGTTGGCCCGATTGTGAGTCTCGCTGGCCGACATCACGAGATTGATCTCGTCCACCCCACAACCGACGGCGCGTTCACATCCCTTGACGTTTGGCGCCAGCGCCGTATAGGTCACCCCTTGGACACGGTCGATCCGTTTCATAACCTCTTCTGCGTCGCGTAGATTGGGAATTGCCTTTGGCGAGGTGAAGGAAGTCACTTCGATCCCGGCCAATCCTGTCCTGCTTAGACGATTGACAAGCCTGATTTTTTCCTCGGTTGGCACAAAATCAGGCTCGATCTGGAAACCATCGCGTGTGACAACTTCGTTAATATAAATTCTCCGTTTATTTCCGGGCTGCATAGTTTTCCTCTTTCAGTTAAATAATGCCACTTTCGCGCAAATGCCTGCGCGTTTCCTCATCAATGCCTATGGAAGAGAGCACTTCATCGGTGTGCTGGCCCAAAACCGGGCCCGCGCCTCCGATCCGGCCCGGTGTGTCGCTAAGCTTCGGCAATACGGACGGCACCTTCAACGGTTTACCGGACGGCAAATCGACCGTCTCAATCATGTTTCGCGCCTGGTAGTGGGGATCGGCAACAATATCAGCCACGGTATAAGGATAGCCGGCCGGCACGCCGGCACGGTTAAGGTCTTCCAAAATATCGGCCAAATTGTGCCGCATGGTCCATTCTTCGATGGCTGCATCCAGCAGCCCGGCTTCCAGGGCGCGACCATCGTTATGCGCAAAGCGCTCGGTGTTTCCGAGGTCGTCCCGTCCGATCAAGCTCATCAGCCGTTTGAAAATGCCGTCGCCGTTGCCGCCGATCAGAACGTATTTTCCATCGAGAGTTCGGTAGGCATTCGTTGGTGCGATCCCGGGCAGCGCGCTACCGCTGGGTTCGCGGATGAAGCCGAAGTGATCGTATTCCGGAACAAGGCTCTCCATCATCCCGAAAACCGATTCGTACAAAGCGACGTCGATGCACTGCCCCATCGCGCCGTGTTGACTGCGATGATTAAGCGCCAGTAAAGCGCCGATAACCGCATATAAGGACGAAAGCGAGTCTCCGATGCTAATGCCGCAACGCACGGGAGGATGTCCCGGCACTCCGCTCAGATAGCGCAACCCGCCCATCGCTTCGCCGATTATGCCAAAACCCGGCCGGTCGCGATACGGACCAGTCTGGCCATAGCCGGAGATACGAACCATGATCAGCTTCGGATTCAACTCATGGAGCTTCTCCCAACTCATGTCCCAGTTCTCCATCGTGCCAGGGCGGAAATTCTCGATCAAGATATCGGCATCCGCCAGAAGCTTGAGCAAAATGTTCCGGCCTTCCGGAGTCTTAAGATCCAGGGTGACCGATTTCTTGTTGCGCGACTGCACGTGCCACCAAAGCGAAGTGCCGTTCTCCAGTTTGCGCCACTTGCGCAATGGGTCTCCCACTTTTGGAGGCTCGATCTTGATGATCTCGGCCCCAAACTCGCCCAACAATTTCGCGGCGAACGGACCGGCGATCAATTGTCCCAGTTCGACGACCTTTATGCCATACAGGGCCGTCGCTTTCTCATCCGAACCTTTCATCATTTGCACATCCCCTGATTTTAATACCTGACTGTCTTTTCCACTCAAATCAGAACCGAGAGACATTTTATTCTATGCGGCAAATTTGGACTGCATCGTTTTCATAAAGGCAAGGTAACCCATTGATTCCCGGCTTTTCGAAAATCACGAACCCGACCCCGAAGCGTTTCTTAAGGCAGCGAAAATCGTCAGGGCCCAGCTTTTTCCAGTCACGAAGCGCCGTTACCTGGTCATGCCATTGTAGCGCAATTTCCGAGAGCCTCATGAACTTGCCCGTTGTAATTTGCCCGGCCGCAAAGATTACGCTGACAACCGACCGATCTTTTACCATGTCACACATCATGCTTCTTTCCGCAAGGACCCTGAAACCGTGGAGATCCTGCCCGTCACGGTCCATGCCCATTGGGTCGAGCGCAAAAAATGCGTCCTTCGGCGTGTTGTCGCGGACCCAATTGAAGGCTTGGACCCATCGGTTCCGTGACTCCATGCCCGGCCACTCGATATGATCGCTTGCAGAAAATTGATGGATCTGCACGGAAAACATCACGACGAAAATGGGCACAAAAAAGAGCACCCAGCGCAGCGGTTTGCTTTTCAAGAAATATTCCCCGGCAAGTCCACCAATCACGAGAAAAAGGACCAGATACACCAAATGAAAAGCCCTCATGGGCTGCATAGGCAAAATTCTGTCAAGCGGCTGGGCACAAAGCACCAGCGACACGGCGGCAAAACACAGGCCGAAGACAGGGGTCCGGGAGACCACCGGATTGAACCCTGGCAATGTGTTGGACGGTCGTGTCCGACTGACGGAAAAAAGAATTGCAAGAGGCGCCACAATCCCGATTAACTCGTACCATGTCCAGCGGGTGAGATAAAAGTAGTCTTGCGCGGCCTTGTCCCATATATCGTTCAGCGATACGGCTCCGGCTGCAATGATAGGTTTCATTTCTTCTTTGGAATCCAGCGGAGCCGGTAGCCGCCATGCCAAAATAGAGGCAAAAAAAACCCCGGGACTTGCCAAAAGAGGGTTCAGCATAGCAGCGGCCAAAATCCAGCCGACTGCCTTGAAAAGCCCCCCGTCAAGCACTGCCACAATTGCGAATAGCGTGAAGGCGGTTGCGAACGATCTCGGCTGAGGGGAATGATCGACGAGGAGAAGGGCCGTGCCGGCGACCGGCAGGGTCAAAAGAGCAGTAATGAGGGTTACCGATGACCATTGGGCTGCGGGTGAGGCAAACATTCTCCTGCTAAGCCTCAGACACCCGAGCAAAACCAGGAAGACCGAAAAACCGTGTGTAATGAATGCTACCCGCTCCAGCGTCAAATGGCTCAATCGCACCAGCAAGGCCATCGCCTCAGGGTAGAGCGTAAATCTCATCTGATTCATGAAGAATATTTTGTCATGCGGGTAGAGCGTCGGGTCGAGGTGATATTTGACGGCGGGCAGATATACGGCCGCGTCTTCAACCCCGAAGTGATAGCCGTGTGCTAGAAAACCAAGAAGGGTCAAAAGTATGAGAACGACAATCTCGGGGCCTTTTATATATTTTACCGCCTTCGGCGACTCGCTTGCCGGAGCGGACGAGCGAATAAGGTCAGCCCAAAAACCAGTTCGAGATTGAAGTTCATTTATCTTTCTTCGAGTCCGTGCGATGCGTTTCTCCTCGTACTTCGTCGCGCATGCCCGTCAGTATGCGCTTCGCGAAGTGCGAAAGGCCGGCCGCTGACAATGCCCGCCATGCGCGTCGGGCCTGCAGCGGGACGCTAAATGAGATCCTTTCGGCGAAAAAATTTATCCGGAAATAACGTTACCGCGAGCTATGCATCCGAACCGCGCTTTGCGGCCGCATTCTGAACAAAAAAAGTGCTCGACCAGGCTCAAAGCGAGGGATCATGCATTTTCCCGACACAGATGGCAAATTATATATGCGCTATGCCATTTTTTTCAATTTCAACTTCGGGTCGATTTTCATGTTCCAGAGATAACCGCCCGGGAGCCTGCAATCCATGGGTCGGGTGTTCTTGAATTTGCCTCGATTACGGACAGCATAATGGAATGAGAAGCGATAATTTTATGACATATCCGCAGCCTGTCGGGCCTCGTCGGCAAACTGCCCGGCTTTTTCCCTGGTTTCATGAAGCATTTCACCGGCTTTCTTTTGAACCTCCTTTTTTGTCTGTTCCAGAAGTCCGTCGCTTCTGAAAAATCCGCTCGTAAAAATGCCCAGAGCCAATCCGGCGGAGAAAACTATGAATCCTGACGTCAGCGGATTCTCGTTGACGTAGCTGGAAACGCCTTCCAGAACGGATTGCGATTTCAGGGCAATGACCTCTCCGGTTTCTTTCGCGCTTTCCTTCATGCGTGGCAGCTTTTCCTGTACGTAATCCGAAACGCCTTCCAAGACGGATCGCGATTTCCGGGTAACGACTTCGTCAGTGTCTTTTGCGCTTTCCTTCAACCGGGCAATATTTGACTCTGCAAATTCTCTAGCTTGTTCCTCTGCCTGCGCGACTTTTTCCTGCATCTGCTCGATCAGCCGACCATCGGTCTTCTCTTTCAAAAAGCTGTCGGCGAGGAACCAGCTTATACCCAAGCCAATCAATGCTGTAATCGCAGGGTATTTTTTGGCCGTCTCCATAGTGTCGATCAACATATCGTAGCCTGCTTTGCCAGTTTTTTCAGTTTTCATTGTTCCAATCCTTCTGAAAAGTTCCTCCCGGACCGTTGAAACCAGTAGCTCCGAGATATTTTCCGGACTGAACCTTGTCCGTATATTCTTAATGTTCGTAATAATTCCATCTTCCGCCCGGAGCATCTCCGACCTCAGACGTTCAATGTCTCCATCCGAGTCCGTCAACGGCCGCAGGCGAGTTCTTCTCGAAAATCCACGTACTACATAAGTTGATTCCGCATCCACCGTGTATCTTCCTTAAATGTGTCAATAGTTTCATTGGGAAGAAGATCTCCTTCGCTAATCCTTTTCTTACCTGTGCGAATCGCTATTGCCCCTGCAACGAGCACTGTGAACCCGACGGAAAATGTCGCCCAGCCGATGGGAATAAGAAGAGAAAGCGCGATTACCGCCGCGGCGAGGATAAAAAGAAATCCAGCATATGCGATAAAAGCTCCGATCATAATTAGCTGAGAGTCCTTCCCGGCCTTTGAAACTTTCCGCGACACCTCGGCCGCCGCCAATTCAATTCCTCTCCGCGCCACGTTTGAGACATTACTGGATAGATCTCTCAGAAGATCGCCCAGTGAAGATCCACCCGGGCCGGCAACGTCATCGTGCTCAGTGCGGTACATAGTATTCCTCCTCGTCCCTGCCCGGCCTGTATTCAAGCGAGGACTCCTTTCCTGCGCGAAATTCCTGAATACCGCTCTTTGATTCGGCGGGAGATGAAAATATCTGCCCCAAAAGAAAGCCGCCGACTACAGCGGCGCCCAGGAAAAGGCCAGGCTCCCGGCGCGCAAAATCCTTCACACTACTTAACAGCTTCTCCGGATTGGTTACTCTGAAATTCACCGATAAGCGCATTATGCTTTCCGAGCCCATCTCCATAATATTTGCAAGTGAAAAACTTTTCTTTTCCCTGAGTTTTTCCGCTGTTTCTCGCAACCCCTCGGCAATAACATCGAGTTTTTCAGTCGCCAGGTTCAACTGATCGGCTGCGATGGATCGGGACTCGGATTTTATCTCCTCGGAAATGAACTGCGTGACTCTCTTTAGGTATTCCGTTAGTTCGCCCATGATTGATTTAGCGCCGTCAATTTCCCGTAGAGACCCGGACGCCTCGTCATGGAAATCACTAAGGGAATCAGAACCTTGCAAACTCATTTGAGTATCTCCTCTTATCGCTATGACTTCCGCTCAGAGCAGGGCAAAAGTCGCGTATTATTCGTATTTTATATCTAACCATTTGACTTTATTAACTTATAAGCTGAGCACGAAAATCAGATCGGTCAATCCCATGGTGCCATTGCCCGACATTAGCCCGTGGTATCAATTTCGCTGAATAGAGGTTCACGATGAGCCCGGTCCGGGAAGAAGACGTAAATCCCGTGACAGGGCTTCAGGGAAGGGGTTGACATCGGTTTTTACCCAAAAGCTTTGATCTTTTAAATCTTTCCTGCTGTGATTGAGGGTAGGGGAGCCGTAACGCAGATTCAGATCTTTTGGGGGCATTCGGATGAGGGGCTTAGCTTTCTTTTCAGTCAAACAGGGTGATACCCGTCGATTTGCCGGCTTTCTTCCGCACAGAGTGCAGAACTCTTTTTTCTTCGTTGCCGAGTTTCGGTTGACGGGTGAAAGGAATGCGTTTCAGAAAGACTTCGCTGGTATCCGTATGGAAGTAGATCCTTCGGGCGTCGAATCCACCGAGGTCTTGGCGGATGACACTTATCGATTCCATTTGCAGGAATTCGAGAACGAACTCGGAGTTTTTCGGACCCACCCCATTCTCTTTAGAGATTGTGGGAAGAACATGGGCCCCTCCAAAAACTTTCGCGGCCAGGAGTTCTCTGTTGCCGCCGAGGTTCATGATCCTGTTGATCAACAACTCCATGGCGTTTATCGCATACCGGGCCACATTGTCAAAGTGCCGCAAGTCAGCCTTTCCCGGCAGCAGTATGTGGTTCATGCCTCCTATAAGCGCTACGCGGTCGTAAAGGCATACGGCCACACACGAACCGAGAACGGTCTCTATAACGGTGGGTTCCCTGCTGGCATGAAACCCTCCAATGTGAATTCTTACTTTCTTCTTCATTCTATCGGATCCGTGGGAGTTCAAAAAAGATCACTACTTTCGGTAAACCGTGGTTGACGTTTGGATCAATGGGAGATCCATGCCGTGCAGGTTCTCCGAATGCCCTACAAACAGATATCCGCCCGGCATAAGATGATTCGATAGTCGCTGAATTATCTTCTCCTGTGTCTGCCTGTCAAAATAGATCAGGACGTTGCGGCAGAACACGATTCCCATCGGTTCCTCAATTCCGTAATCATCTTCCATGAGATTGAGTCTTTTAAATTCCACTGAAGCCCGCAATTCCGGTATTATCCGGACGAGCCCCTTGTTTTTGTCCTTACCTTTCAGGAGATACTTCCTCCGAAGCGTCATAGGGATAGAGGTTGCTTTTTCCTGATCGTAGATGGCCCGCCTTGCTTTTTCCAATACAGCCGAAGATATGTCCGTTCCAAGAATCGAAAACTGAAATTCAGCGCACCCCTGTGCAAATTCGCTCAGAACCATTGCCAACGTATATGGCTCCTCTCCGGTTGAAGATGCCGCACTCCACACATGAAGCCTTTTTCCGGGACCGACGCCATCCCGGACTATCTCGGGAAGGGCCGTTTCGACGAGATAGTCGAAATGATCCGATTCCCTGAAAAAATCCGTCTTGTTGGTGGTCACCGCATCGATCATGTGCATATATTCTGACTCGGCCCCCTCTAAGCCGAACAGGTACTCGCAATATCTGCCAAACGACTGGAAATTCAATGCCATCAATCTCTTACGAAGCCGCCCTTCGAGCATTGCTTTTTTTGCCGGAGGGAATTTGATACCGCAAAACGATCGAATAAACTCACTCAGCCGCATAAAGTCCTGATTCGACAACTCTATGGCATATATTCCCCTGCTATCCGGAGCGGCGTCTTTCTTGGCCGGGATGAAAGAAGACTCGGTCCGCGGTTTTCCTTCCAACTGTGCATAGTGCTCTGTGTTCACTGTTTGTCTTTCATGCCGGCTCAAGAATGATCGAGGCCGTGGAGTCCGCCGAAGCGGCAGAGAAAAACACGAGAGCATGACATCGTGCCTTTTCTCTGCTCACCTGGCGTTCTTCGCGCCCTTACTCGTGTTACCGATTATGCGGCGGATTCCCCAACCATGTCACACGCCATCGCAAGTTCGTCAGCGCAGAGCACTTTGTCTATATCCAGAATGATGATGAACTTGCTGTCCCGCTTGCCCATGCCTTTAATCAATTGTGTATTCAATCGGGTCCCGATTCGCGGAGGCGGTTCAATCTGGTCGGGATCGAGGTCCATAACTTCCTGCACCGAATCGACCAGGGCGCCCAGCACCGTCGTTTCCCTTTCGATTTCGATCTCGACAATGATGATGCAGGTATTTACCGTTGTTTCCGTCCGGGTCATTCCGAACTTCAAACGCATATCCACCACCGGCACCACGGTCCCACGCAGGTTGATGACTCCCAGCATGAAATCGGGTGTCTGCGGCACTTTTGTAATCGCCGTAAAATCCAGTACTTCTCGTACCTTGCGGATGTCCAACGCAAACACCTCGTCTTCCAGCTTGAAGGTCAGATATTGGCTTGTTTCGCTTATCAAGGATATGCTCATGACGACTCCTCGTATGACAGACTTGTTAACAGCGCTACGCAATCATTTCGGCAAGCTTTGGCCGGGCGCCACTTGGCAGCTTGCCTCGCGGAGCACCGAAGGCCGACCTCTCGGCGCTTATCGGCCCTATGAGGCGCGCTGGGAGTCCTTCCTAGTAGTTCTCAAACTCGGCGTCCATCATATCCGGCTTGCCGCTTTTCGACAGATCCAGAGCAAAACCGCTGCCGGACGGATCTCTGTCGGCGCCGCCGTTGTGTTTACCTCCTTTGGTCTTCTTGAGAACACTGTGAGCCTGATGCTTTCGAACTGTCTTAGCTCGCCTGCTGCTCGTCGTATCAGTTGTAACGGCAGATCCGCCGTTAAACTTGAAGAATGCGATCGTATTCTGAAGCTGCTCGGCCTGACCCAGCAACTCGGCAGATGTAGAAGCCATCTCCTCGGATGCCGAAGCATTATGTTGAACCACCTGATCCAACTGTTGAATAGCCTTGTTGATCTGCCCGGCGCCCGACGATTGCTCGTTGCTGGCGGCTGTGATCTCCTGCACCAGGTCCGCCGTCCTATGAATATCCGGAACGATCCTTGCCAACATCTCTCCGGCCTTCTCCGCTATTCTTATGAAGTATTTTATCCGTGATCATCCGTGTCATCCGTGGTTCCGAAGGAGGAAAAAACTGTCCGGGTAACCACGGATTTCGCAGTTATCACGGATTGGGCTTTGTCCTCATCAACGCGGATCTTTGTGCTTAAAGTTTAGGAGAAGCGCCGGTTGCAGGTCCGCGATGTCGTTAACTCGATAGCGATGATTGACTCGATTGATTCCTTATGAAGTTTGACTGATAGGAAATCGAGATTTCGAAAGGGAAGCAATCTGCGGGAAACTCAATAAGAATGAGAGGGTAAAATTGTTACATCGGTTTCTCGTGAATCATGAAGCAGGGCATCAACCCAAGACGCCGAAGAACATCTTCAGACGGCTGAACTGGAGAAGTGGATGGTGAGGTACTGGGTTATCAACTGAGAAGAAGTATTCGGCGCCCCCCCCGGATGTGCCGGGATTTGTAGTTACGGGGCACACCCTTGAAGTCACCGTTAAAAGGCCTGCAAAGGGACTTGAAATGCACCTGGCGGGGTTAAGACAGGACGCCCTGCCAAACAAAAACACATTCCGGAGCCAATTGCCGAGGTTGCCTATATAATGAAGGAAGAAGCCGGCTAAGCCAATAAAACCATGAATCTGTTTTCCAGTGGCAGGGCGGGGCGGCATGAATCCGCTCGACTGGTGCAGGCAGGCATTTTATCTTCACTTCTTTTATGCCTGCTCGACGGTCGAGTTGACGGTCATCTTCAAACCCTAACGATATTTTCAACTTGAGACCAGAGGAGAATTGATTACACGGAATCAATTCTCCCTCTGTGGAACAGATCTACCTGGGTAAAATTGTGTGCTGTTGGTGGCTCAGGAGTGCAGCGGAAGTTTTTCAAACAACTGAGGTGGCCATGACAAAAAAAGTACTCAGGGGCTTTCTCTTCCTCTTTTTCATATTACCCACACCGGCAAACGCAAGTGAGGGCGTTCAAATGAACGAGCCTCTGCAGATTATTCTGCAGAGTTTTGCCGCGCGCGCTCCTTCCAATTCCCATGATCTCATCTTCAAGGCCATTGGGACATCACCTCAACTGGTCAAACAACTCAATAGTCTCGCGCAATCCGGTACACTAAAAAAAATGGAAATATCGGATACGCTCATTAATGGGCTGTTTGGCGCAAACTTTAAGGGCGATACGATGACGTTTGTTCCTTCCTTCATCGATGTTGTAGCCGGTACACCGCCTTGGGATGTTCGTTCGTCGGACTCGATTGCGCCAAACAATCTCACCTTCGTCATAGGCCATCTTGCATCGCATGCAGCGAATCCAAGACCAAGTCGGGCAAACACAAGCGTGGCAAATTTCACGAAAACGATGATTAAGGCAGAGGCCGTCGCCGATCTGGACGCTTGGAATGATGTCATCGACGCCGCGGAAAAAGAAAATAGTGGAAAACAACTCAATAATGGCCAGATAGTCTATATATTAATGAGCTTGCGTTATCGTGCTCCGTTCCGCACAGGCCTTAAACAAACCAACAAGCTCGAATTCATGCCCTCCGGCAAATTTGAGCTTAATTCAACCAATATTGATGCGCTCAACGCAGCTTTAGATAAAACAAGCATATTCGATTTTGAATGACCTTCACGTCGGGAATGCCCAAAGTAATTCAGCATAAGTACCGTTCAGTCAGATGGTATTAATTCTGTTATTTCCCAGTGCCCAGGTTTGTCCGTGTGGGGCCTATTGTAGGGGGTCGCCCATTGAAAGGCAGCGGTCAAGAGTAAAGCCTCCCCCATTCCGGAAAAATTTGTTTTTCTGAGATGGATCTTTACCGCCAAGGAGCCACCTCATTTTCCGGGCTTCGGCTGTTTCTCCT
>Ga0326728_10004773_pt1 | contig 39458 bp, 24 predicted proteins | sample MB3enrmetagenome_FD_207602 | JGI IMG/M metagenome (GOLD analysis project Ga0326728, IMG submission 207602) | Lab enriched peat soil microbial communities from McLean, Ithaca, NY, United States - MB31MN | ecosystem: Environmental > Terrestrial > Soil > Wetlands > Peat | place: USA: New York... | reverse complement strand
GAGAAGATGCCCTTCGAAGTAACGCCCTTTTTCCCGTTCCTCACCCGGTTCGGCACCGCCGCTCCGGAAAAAACGGCCCCGGCCCCGCAGAAAACGGCGGCAGCTCCAACCGGGCAGTAGGAAAACGCAAGGTTGCGAAGTTTCAAGGTCTGAATCGCACCGGGCGCACACTCCCGGCAACCGACACACAAGAGCCTTGCGTTGAAACTCTGAAACCTTGCAACTTTGCCTTCGGAGAGAACCGGCAGAAGGAATCGGGGGCAAGCCCCCCTGCCAGACGCAGCGGGGCTTGGTCGTGCAGCTATTGCGCCATGCTGCTTCCGACTTGCGAAAACACGTTGTTGGCGTTGCCGCCAATCAGTCGGACCGTGCCAATCACGATCACCAGGATTACCGCGAGCATCACCGCGTATTCGGCGACATCTTGACCGGTCTCTTCAGCCCAAAGTTGACGGATTGCTTTGCTCACTGTCTGCCCCCCATCGACGACACGCCCGAGCTTTACCCATCCCCCGGTACAGTAGTTCGCCGTCGTATCATTATTAAAATATCGTGAACCTGCTCCTTTACCCAATAGCACACCAGTGACTCTTTGTAGCACTATCGTGCCACAACCCGGGGATTCCCCTTAGATCCAGCCAACCTGTTGATTCCACAACCTCGATCACACAATCGTTTTCAGCGGAAGCCCCTGATTCACCGCGAACAGCGCCAGTTCCAAACGGGTCGAAACTCCCAGCTTGTCGAAGATATTGCTGAGATGGTGCTTCACCGTATCCTCGCTGATTTTGAAGTACTCGGCGATTTCCCGGTTGGCGTAGCCCGCGACCACCGCCGAGACAATTTCCAGTTCCCGCGGCGTCAGCCCGAACTTCTTCTGTTTCGTTTCCTCGTTGGTGCTCTGCATGAGGTTGCGCAGGTACTGAACCAGATTCGAGACGCTGTCCCGGCCGACCCAGTACTCCCCGGCCATCACCGCGTGAATGCTCTTGAGCAGCAGTTGCGTGGCGGAATCCTTCAGCACCACGCCGCGCGCTCCCAACTGCAGCGCCTCCACCATCTGTTTCTTTTCCACCGCCGCCGTCAGCAGGATGATGCGCACCGCCCCGGCCGCGCCAGCGCTCGTATTCAGGTCGCGCAGCGCATCGAGGCCAGTGTGGTGCGGCATGGCCAGATCAAGCAGAAGAATGTCGGGCTTGATCTCCTTCGCCAGTTTCACCGCCTCGAGGCCATCGCAGGCTTCGCCCACCACCTTCATATCGCCTTCCGATTCCAGCAAGCGCCGCAGCCCGTCGCGGAAAATGGGGTGATCGTCGGCAATCACGATGCGTATGGGATGAATTCGTTTATCCACAATCGGTTTATCCATGATTGGTTTATCCATGATTGGCCTTTCTCGCCGGCGGAATTCGTACTTCCAGCCGTGCGCCGTGCCCCGGTGTCGATTCTATCGCGAGTTCGCCCGCCAGCAGCCGTACTCTTTCGCGGATCACCGCCGGCCCCTTCCCGGTCGTCTCCAGTTCCGCATCCGACAGCCTCCCGGAAAAAGAAAATCCCTTCCCGTCGTCCTCCACCGTCAATTGCAGATTACCCGCCCGCTGCGCCAGTCGTACCAGCACGTGGTGCGCTCCACTGTGCTTGCGCACGTTCACCAGGCTCTCCTGCACAATGCGTGCCAGTTCCCGGCAGACTCTCTGCGCTAAATCCACCCGCTCCAGTTCGCTGACAAATTCCGCCGCGATTCCCGTCTCCCGCCGGAAGCGCTCCACCGTGTCGGAAATGAAGCCCAGCAGGCGGTCCGCATCCACCTCAAACGACTTCATCGCCTGCATCAGTTCGCGCAACTTCAGAACTTCTTCCCGCAGCAGTTTCTGGATCCGCCCCAGCTCCGCGTTCACCACCGGCGCCTGCGTTCCCGACTGGCGTCGCAGTACGTCCAACTGCATTTCCACCGCGATCAACGATTGAATCGCTCCATCGTGAAGTTCGCGGGCGAACCGCGCCCGCTCCACCGCCCCCGCCCGCTCCCGAAGCCGCCGCATCAGGTATACGTTGTAGACGGCGGGAGCCACCTGCTGCGCGAACTCCTGCAGAAACCGCAATTCCTCTTCCGGCTCCCCCATCATCTTCGGATCGAACACGAACACCCGACCCGACCACTCGTTCCCGAACAGCAACGCCACCGAAACCATCGCGTCAAACTTCTCCACGCGCGCCAGCGCATCGAGAAATTCCGCGCTGGCATCGCGTAGCCGCCCTCCATTGTGATCGAGGAACACGGTGTGAAAACCCTGGGCACGGCGCGACGCGTAAATCGCATCCGCTGGCGAGTCGAACAGATACACCTTTTCGCTTTCCGGCAAAGCCTCGCGCCAGCGCAACGCTTTGGCGGGCTCCGCGCCCTGACTCACCTCGGCCAGAAATACACGATAGCTGTGCCTTTCCTGCGAGGCGCTCAGCACCCGGCTGGCGCCGTAGATGCTCATCACCTCCCCAAGAATCTGCAGCATGGTCCCGGTAAGTCCGGCCTCCACCCGCGTGGAACTGAGCACGCGCGTGATCACGGCGCGCTCCGCCCGCACTTTCTTCTGGTTCTCCGCCATGGAGCCCAGCAGGAATCCCAGCACAATCAGATAGAACGAAAACATGAACAGCTGTTGCGGATCCAGCTCCCGCACGCTCACACCCAGCCGCGGCAGATGAACCACTTGCAGCCACTGATCCGCCGCCCGTTCCAGTCCAGCTCGCACCGCGAAAGCTTCGGCCCACAGCAGTGCCACTGCCGTAGCCGCCGTGCCCACCGTCTCCCACAGCCCCCAGCGATACGCCGCCGCCGCCATCACGAACACGAAGAATAGAAAGAATGGGCCCCGCTGCGCCGTCGCGAACAAGGAAATCAACACCGGCCAGAGGATGTCCACTGCGTGCACCACCAGACGAAAAGCTCTGGTCGACTGCGGCCGGAAGCGCACCAGCAACATCACCACCACCGCATGCACGAGGTACACGGTCAGCAGCCAGTACAGCCAGCGGGAATACGCAAACCCGCGCACCGGCTCCATCCAGAGAGTAAGCTCCGCCGCAATCGTCAGCGCCACCCTCGCCGACGCCAGCCAGCGCTCCGTGCGCCGGATTTCGCCCGCACTGAGCGGCGCCCGGAAGCGCCATAGATCACGGTATCGAGGAATCATCCAGGACAAGAGACTCTCGTGGTTAAGCGATTCATCCTAAAGTGGAGCTACTAATTCTAAAGGCAATGGCAGACAAACTCCATCTTCTTAACTCCCGCTCGACGACAAACCCAAACCTATGCCGCGAGTCTAAAGAACGCGATACTGGCAACCGAGTTGCCGCGAATATGTGATGGTTACCGCGGCCGATCCAACCCTGCTGGTGGAGGGCCGGGCGAGACGCCCATCTCTTCACTATATGGCGAATCACGCGGTCACGATACTAGTGGTTACTCTAGTAACCCCCTGAACTTCGTATCATGGCCCTAAAATGGAGCCGGGGTGGTCCGCCTTGGGTACGCTCACTAAACTCTGGGTCTATCTGCTGGTCACGCTGGTTCTCGCCCAGACCGCGGCGTCTCTGCTCATACCAAGGGGCGAGCCCCTCACCATTGCCAGCGACCTTATCCAGGGCACACTGTTGCTCGTTGCCACCGCCGCCTTCCTGCCCAATATCTCGCGCTCGCGCTGCCCCAGTCTCCACATCCGCCTGTTTTGGATCCTCATGAGCGCGGGCATGCTCTTCTGGCTTACCTACCAGGGAATGTGGAATTACTTCGAAGTCTTCAAGCGTCAGGACGTGCCCAACCCCTTTCTGGGCGATGTCGTTCTGTTCCTGCATCTGGTGCCCATGATCGCCGCTCTCGCCGTGCTTCCTCATCTCCGGGAAGACGAGCGCGATGAACGCATCCGCATGCTCGACTTTGCGCTCCTGCTCATCTGGTGGGTCTTCATTTATGTGTACGCCGTCATCCCCTGGCAAACCGTGCAGGTCGATGAAGCGGTTTACAGCGCCAATTTGAACTTCGCGTATCTCACCGAAAAACTCGTGCTCCTGGTCTCGCTCACCATCCTCGCCTACACCGCTCAAGGCGGCTGGCGGCAGATTTACGGACAGTTGCTCGGCGCCAGCGCGCTCTACGCTTCCAGTTCCTATGTCGCCAACTGGGCCATCGGCCACAAGCTCTACTACAGCGGCAGTATCTACGACATCCCGCTGACCGTTTCCATCGCCTGGATGGCCGCAGCTCCCTTGCTCGCTCTCCGCCTTGACCTGTCCGACTCCAAGCCGTCGCGGCCCGTGCTTGGCGTCTGGATCACACGCCTGAGCATGCTCACCCTGTTCAGTCTCCTCTGGGCCGCCATGCACGCCGAACTGGACCCCGCCCTTCCGCCTTCGGTCAAGGGCTTCCGTATTACGGTGAGTCTTTTGACCATGGTGGTGATGGGGGTCGTGGTTTCCTGGCGCCAGCACCTGCTCCGGGACGAGCTATCGCAGTTTCTCGAAAGGTCCCGCCGCTCTTTCGACGATCTCAAAGCCTTGCAGGAAAAGCTCATTCAATCCGAGAAACTGGCCTCGCTCGGCCAGTTGGTGGGCGGAGCCGCCCACGAGATCAACAACCCGCTCACCGCCATGCTGGGATACTCCGAACTGCTCAGTGCATCCGACCTGCCGCCCGCGGAACAACTCCAGGCCGCGCAAATCGGCGAGCAGGTCCGCCGCACCACCACGCTGGTGGCGAGCCTGCTCAAGTTTGCCAGTCAGGCTCCTGCCCGGCTGGCCGCCGTCGACATCAACTCCGCGCTGCAAACCGCCGTGCGCCTGCTGGCTCCGCAACTGGAGGCGGACGCCATTTCGGTCCGCCTCGATCTCGCTCCTGCGCTTCCGCTCGTGCTCGCCGACTCCAACCAGATTCTCCACGTCTGCATGCACCTTGCGCGACAGATCAGCGCCCGTTTCAATCGCGAAGCCCACTGCACTCTGTTGGTTCGCTCGCACCGCCAAGGCAACTTTGTCCTGGTTGACTTCTCGTCCTATGATCCGGTTGCCGATCCTTCTCCGCAGCCGCTCTCCTACCCGTCGCCGCTCAACTCCGAAGGTGAGAACAAACCTTCTACGCTTTCGCTGAGCGCCTGCTGCCGCATCGTCGAAGAACATGGCGGCCGTCTCTTGCAGCCTTCGGCCTCCGGCAGCCCCGCTTTCCAGATGGAACTGCAGGTCGCGACCAATACCGCCAGTCGCTCCGCCGCCCACAGCGGTTTGTAGGGTTAGAGTAAAGTTTCAAAGCTTCAAATTTTCAGGGACTCAGAGTTGAACCTCAACGACACTCCCTTTTTCCTTGAAACTCTGGAACCTCTCTACTCCATCGTCCGTTTCAACTGTCCGCACGCCGCAAAAATATCGCGCCCTCGCGGACGGCGCACAAAGGCCAGGAATCCGGCGTCCACCAATATTTGCCGGAACGCCACCACCCGCTCCTGTTCCGGCGTCCGATAGGGCAACTCCGTGCCCGGATTCAGCGCAATCAAGTTGATTCTCGCCCGCATCCCTCGCATTAACTCCACCAACTCGCGCGCCTGCTCCGGAGCGTCGTTCACACCCTCGATCAGCACATATTCAAACGTCATCCGCTCCCGCGTCCGCAGCGGAAACTCCCGCGCTGCCTTCATCAACTCCGCCAGGTTCCACTTCCGGTTCAGCGGCATCACTTCGCTGCGCAACACGTCATTCGACGCGTTCAGCGAAATCGCCAGCTTCGGCCGCACCGCCTCCTGCCCGAAATCGCGAATCCGCGGCACGATCCCTGCCGTCGACACCGTCATTCGCGACTCCGGAATCCCCACGCCCTGCGCCAGCAACCGCACCGATTTCATAAAGTTGTCATAGTTCAAGAAGGGTTCGCCCATGCCCATGAACACGATGTTGACGCGCTGCAACGGAGGCTCAACTCCCTGCTCCCGGAGAACCGCCGCGACCTGCCCAACGATTTCTCCCGCCTCCAGATTGCGCTTGACCCCCAGCAGCGCCGTGAAACAGAACTTGCAATTCACCGCGCACCCCACCTGGCTCGATACGCAAATCGTAGACCGGCGCCACGCCGCCGCAGCCGTTCCACTCTCCATCTCGTCACCCGCTTCGCTTCCGTCGCCGCTCTCCCCGCCATCTCCCTCCGGCATCCAGACCGTCTCCACCGTCTCCCCGTCCGCCAGTTCCACGAGATACCGCGCCGTGCCATCGCTCGAAACAAATTTGCGCACAATCGCCGGAAACCCCACTCCCCAGCCTTGTTCCGCCAGACGCGCGCGATAATCGAGCGGCAGCGTCGATACCTGATCCAGTCGCTCAATCTTCTGCCGATAGATCGCATCAAATAATTGCTGGCCCCGGTAGGCAGGCTGCCCCGACTCAAGCGCAAGATCCGTGAGTTCCTGCAAGGTAAGTCCTAACAGCGAATTGGATGGCTGGCTGACCATTGAGCGAATGGAGCGTCGGGCGTCCTCGCCCGTCTTTAGAGTGTAATACCGAAATGACGTGCCGAAGAATCGCCGCAAGTTAAACAAAAATAAGGCTAAACTTCAACCGCCGCCGCTTAGCCTCAGATTGTGGGAGAATAGTACCAGTAACCCGCCCCGGAATTCATATTCGGATCAGAACGTCATAGCAAGAATCAGGCTGCGGAAAAACTCGGGAATTCACATTGGGGCATCCGATTCGTATCCGGCATCGCTTTAGCGATGCCGCAAGCTCTGCGAAATAAGACGCCCGTTCAGGGGCTGCGAAACTACTGGTAACTAATGGTAAAAGAGGCCCGCAATATTCGTCGTCAGGTTTTGCCGAACGGCCTAACCGTCATCACCGAGCAGATGCCCCACATCCGCTCGGTCGCGATCGGCATCTGGCTCAAGTCCGGCTCGCGCGACGAAGATTCGGAATGGAATGGCATCTCCCACTTCATCGAGCACATGGTGTTCAAGGGCACGGAAACTCGCTCGGCCGAAGCCATTGCCCGCCAGGTCGATTCGATCGGCGGCAATATGGATGCTTTCACGGCGAAGGAATGCATCTGCTTCAACATCAAAGTCCTCGATGAGCACCTTCCCCTCGCCCTGGATGTGCTCACCGATCTGGTTCTTCATCCCGTCTTCGATGCCGGCGATATCGCGAAGGAGCGCGGCGTCATCCTCGAAGAAATTAAGATGGACCAGGACAATCCCGACTATCTCGTCCACGAAATCTTCACCCAGAGTTTCTGGAAAAACCACTCCCTCGGCCTGCCGATTCTGGGCACACGCGAAACCGTAAAAAAATTCGAGCGCCCCGTCGTCTCCCGCTTCTATGGACACCACTTCGCTCCCGGCAATCTCATCGTCAGCGCCGCCGGGAACCTGGACCATAAGAACTTCGTCGAACTCGTCGCCAAACACTTTGAACACGTGAAGCCGGCGGAAAACGGCTTGCACTCGCCCCAGCCCAAGACTTTTTTCCGCATCAACCTGCGCAACAAGAAATCGCTGGAGCAGGTCCAGATCTGCATCGGCGTCCCCTCGCATCCCATGGCCGACGAACGCCGCTACGCTTCCTACATTCTGAATACGCTGCTCGGAGGCGGCATGAGCTCGCGCCTGTTCCAGAATATCCGCGAGCGCCAGGGGCTCGCCTACTCCATCTACAGCGACCTGAACCCCTACCGCGATACCGGCTCCCTGTGTGTATACGCAGGCACCTCGCGCGCGTCGGCGATCAAGGTTGTCGAGTGCGTGGTCGAGGAATTCCGCAACCTGAAAACCACGGCCGTTCCCGAAGAAGAACTGCGCCGCTCCAAGGACCAGCTCAAAGGCAGCCTCATGCTTTCGCTCGAATCTTCGACCGCGCGCATGTCGAACCTGGCCCGCCAGGAAATGTATTACGACCGCTTCTACGGCCTCGACGAACTCATCGAGCGCATCGAAGCCGTCACCATCGACGACCTGCAGCAAACCGCCGAAGAATTTTTCCGCACCGAGCAGATCGCCGTAACCATCCTCGGCAACCTCACCGGCCTGAAATTAACCCGTGACCAGTTAACCTGCTAGAGGTTTAGTGGAGCGACGCTTTAGAGCGTTTTCACAGTTGGTGTAACCCTGATCATTGGTTACTTGGGGTTGCTTGGGGTACCCCCCTCCCCCCTTATCTCTCTAAAGTCTTGAATCTAAAAGGCACTATTTTCAAAGTCTTCAAAACAAATGGGTTAGCAGTAAAGTCTTGACAGCAAAGGAGTTAGTGGTCTGGCGGAATTTAGCCTTCCTTCAGAATCAAGGGAGTTGCGGCAGGAGATACTGGCAAAGTCTTGATTTCAAATAACTTAGTACGCAATTTGAGGCCCGCGCTGAGCGGTTACCTAAGTACTATTTTAACTCTTGATGTCAAGGGTTGAATAGGGTCTCCTGGACAGTAGCGCAGCGTGCCACGAGGCTTGCGAGCGCATTGCAGGAATACTGAAAATACTCTAGCGTGAGGACGCCCCCGCCCGCCTAACGTCAGCTATCATCTCAGTCCCCACGATTTGTGCATCGCGCTGCTGCCCCTCGGTCTGCTTTCGCAATATCTTGCAACCGGCACCGGAATGCCGCGATGGGCAAGACTCATCCTGATAGGCTGTGAGTGCGTGCTCTTCCTGCCTCCTTTGCACGTGATCTTACTGGCTGGGCACGTGTACGCATTCGCCGGCGTTCCGATTCTGATCTTGTTCTCGCTTTCTGGCGGGATCTTTGCCAGAAGCTGTCAACTGAGAACCGAAAGCTAGAGGCAACCGGGCAGCGGCATTTCGCTCGTCAGAAAAACCCGCGGTCTTCACCAGCGAAACCCTACCGTGACCGGCATAACTATGGTCTTGAGGTCGCGTGCGCCAAAGTTCTCGTCAGCGACGTCATGGGTGTAGGCCCTATGGTAGCGCCATTCGAAGTAAAGTTTGGCGCCATGAAGACTGCTCAGACGACGCGTCAATCCGCCGCCGTAGTTGAAGCCCCCCGCAACCTTGCTATTCGAGGACATCGTTTGCGGCGTCACGATGAAGTTATTGAGGCCGCAGTTAAGATCCCACCATGTCCACGCGGGCTGGCAGGGGGTGCCGGGTTGGAGGGGATTTCTAGGCACGGAGACGGTACGATCGTAAAAACCGATGCCGAAAATTCCGTATGCGCCCCACTTGCCAATATGGCGGGGCACGTTGACGATGCCATCCAGACTTATCGACTGCATATGTCCGCTTTGGTTCGCCAGACCCTGATTCTTTTCCACGCTGGGTCTAAAGCCGAGGTCGTAGTACATGTATTCGGCATCGGCGCCGAACATGCGGGTGAAGTTCATGCCGCCGCCGACCACAGCCTGAAAAGAGTTTCCGACATAGCTGGCGACATCGTCGCGTCCGATGCCCAAGCCGCCGCCGGCAGTGAAGTTATAACGATTGAAATTTGATTGCGCCGAAGCCGATGCCACGAGTCCGCAAAAAACCAGCAACCACAGTATCCGATTCCTCAATCTCGATCTCCTGTTTCGTAGAGCCAAGGTCGTACCGCACACTCGTAAAATCGCAGTCTTTGCCGCGACCGCTGTTCTTCAACTTTAGATGCGCTTACAGAATAAGGAAAGGCCGCCTTTTTCCCTAACCGGCTCGAGTTTCCGGCAGCGGCCTGCCAAGCGGTCAGTTGCGCCCCGCGGTCGGCCGGGGCGCGTGGCGGATCTTCCCGTAAAACACCGGCCAGTACTCGCGCAGCATGTTTCCCCCCGTTTTGGATGCTAAATCCAGCCCATAGCGAAGGAACGTGTCTCCGACGGTGCGGTTTCGATCCGGCCAGTAGACGTTCGCCAGTCCCTCCGCCATCAGCGGCCCCGCCAGCCCGGACCAGTTGGCGACGTCGCGCCCGTCATCGTTGCGCGTGACGAAGACTCGCTGCACCGAATACTTCACGGCGCGAAAAAAGCCCGGATTGACCTCCGGATAGAAACGCGGATCCTCATGCAGCGCGGACGCCAGCAGAAACGTCCCGAAAAATTCGCTGGACGCCTGTCGCCCCATGGAGGACCCGAATCGCTTGGCATAAGCGTCCCAACCCTGTCCGAAGCCAGTTGGCGAGTCATCTGCCTGGCCGACCGAGGAACCCAGCATGGCCCACGTGATTGTGTGCACGGAGACACTATTGTCCACGAACAGTTGAAATTTTTCTCCTGGGGAAAGCCGCTCCGTATTCAATGCGATGTCGGGGAAAACGATGGACTTCTCCTGCAGCAGATTGTACAAGGCCTCGCCCGGCATTTTCGACGGAGCACTCGGAGCTTGGCCGGAAGGAGTTTGCGCGGCCGGTGAAGTGCCAGTCTCGGCCGGCGGCTTCGGCGTTTCCTGGGCGAGTGCTCCCATTGTCCAACCGAAAGCGATCACTCCGAAAAAAATCAAAGCCCACAGCCGCGGTTGCGGGGAGAACACATGGTTGGACTGCGTCACGGCCATCGTTCGAGAGATGCTGATTGCTTGGCGAATTGGCATCGCTAGAGATTACCCAATCGCAAGCCCGGCGGCAATCGCTTAAAACTTCAAAAGCCGTCTTCAGGCAACTTCTCCGGCCCGAGCCGCCAGGACCTCCAGCAGTTCGCCCACGGTCAGGCCCGAGTCCAGCAACTCAATCATCCGATCCGCACTGACTCCTACTTGCGCGCCCAACGCAACAATCTTGGCTACCGCCCGCTCCAGCGCTTCCTTCTGCGCCAAGCTGAGCGGCTCGGCTAGATCACGGCTCGCGGCTGCGGTCAGACGCAGTTCTGTCGTCATTGGATTACTCCACTTCGCACAACGCTGGCTTGGATTCCATACGGCCCACCTTCCCAGAACCGGAACCTGGCCAGGATCACCGCTTTGTAGAACCGAACTTTTGCATATGATCCGCCAATCCAGCCGGTCTGCGCTGTGATGCAGCTTACTTAGATTTGTGATGGAATGGACGAGTTGGCTTCCCGACTAGCATCATGACAATTTTGGAAAACGTTCCGCTGGCGCCACTCACCACCTTGCAAGTGGGCGGGGCGGCCCGCTACTTTGCCGAACTGCGGAGAGAAGACGACGTTCGCGAGGCCGCGCAGTTCGCGAGAAGCCGCAACCTGCCCCTGTTTGTGCTCGGCGGAGGAAGCAATCTGGTGGTCGCCGATTCCGGTTGGCCGGGACTGGCGCTGAAAATCGCGATCGGCGGAATCGCCAATCCAAATACACATGACGCCGCGGGCAACGCCGTGCTCTTCAGTGTGGGCGCAGGCGTCAACTGGGATGACTTTGTCGCGCAGGCGGTCGCGCAGAATTGCGCGGGCGTCGAATGCCTGAGCGGAATTCCGGGCAGCGTCGGAGGCACGCCCGTGCAAAACGTCGGCGCCTATGGGCAGGAGGTCGCCGACACGATCGAATCGGTGCGGGCTTTCGACTTGCGCACTTCGGACTTGAAAGAAGACCGCCTTGTGGTTTTGCCCAAGCCGGCCTGCGGATTCCGTTATCGCGGCAGCATCTTCAACCGCACGGAACGAGGGCGCTACATCATCTTGCGGGTGAACTACCGGTTGCAGCGGGGTGGGGCTCCGAGTTTGAAGTATGCGGACTTGCAAAGGCACTTTGCGGAAACAAAGACGCCGCCATCGCTCGCCGAAGTGCGCGAGGCGGTGCGCGAAATACGGCGAAGCAAGGGCATGCTGATTGTTCCCGGAGACGACGATTGCCGCAGCGCCGGGTCGTTCTTCAAGAATCCCGTGCTCAGCGAGGAGCAGTTCCAAGAGCTTTCCGAGCGCGCCAAATTGAAGGGGATCGAGATTCCCAGCTATCCCGCGCTCGATGCGCGACGCAAAGTCTCGGCCGCATGGCTGGTGGAACACTCAGGGTTCGCCAAGGGATATGCGGTGGGAGCGGCCGGGATCTCGCACAAGCACGCGCTGGCGTTGATCAACCGCGGAGATGCGAAGGCGAGGGATATTGTCGGCCTGAAAGATGAAATTCAGCATGGCGTGCAGGAAGCGTGGGGGATTCTGCTGGAACCAGAACCGGTGTTCGTAGGATTTTGACTTTGGTACTCGGTTAGGACAGACGCCCCCAGCTGTCCAGGCGAGCGCAGCTCGCCAGGGTTTCGTTTGCGCATTCTCGCACTCAAGAGCGTGGCCGGGGTTTCGCACCGCCGGACAGCCGAGGGCGGTTGTCCCTACGCACAAAAAGGGCGGCGCATCCCGGAGCGACGGTTCCCCCATGCCGGCCCAGAGGTGTCCGTTACCGCGAGATCCGCCCCCGGGATTCATCGGCCAGTTCGCGAGCGCGCTTGAAAATCTCTTGGAACATCCCTTTGGTTAACTTGCCCGTCTGGGTATTCTGGTTGGAGGGATGGTAAGAGGCTAAAAGGACGCGCCCACCCGGCAGCGCGTATTCGGCGCCGTGTCGGAATTCATACTCGCGCTTGCCCGCGATCAATTTCTTGCGCTTGAGATAGTTCAGGTACGCGTCGAACCCAATTTTTCCCAGCGCAACGATAACGCGCAAATCTTTCAGCCCTTCGAGTTCGCGCTCGAGAAACGGCGCGCAGTTGGCCAGTTCCTCGGGCAGAGGCTTGTTGCCGGGCGGCGCGCAGCGGGCGGCCGCAGTGATGTAAAGATCGTGCAGAACAAGCCCGTCGTTCCGGCCGGTCGCCGTGGGCTGATTGGCGAAGCCGGTTTCGTGCAGCACCGGGTACATAAAATTGCCGGAGGCGTCTCCGGTGAACGGGCGGCCGGTGCGATTGGAGCCGTGGGCGCCGGGAGCGAGTCCGAGAACCAGGACGCGGGCATGAGGATCGCCGAAGCCCGGGACGGGCTTGCCCCAGTATTCGCAGTCGCGGTAAGCGCGGCGCTTCTCGCGGGCGATCTGTTCCCGATACAAGACCAGCCGCGGACAGCGCGTGCAAGCCACGACTTCGGCGTTCAGAACCTTGAGCCAGTTGGGAAGAGACATTCGCCTTCATTGTATTTGGTTGCGGATTTTGTAACTTGGTAATCGGGTAATTTTGTAATTTCAACTCCAACCGGTTCCAGATTACAAAATTACCCAATTGCAAAATTACAAAATTTCCCTGGCCCGTTACTTTGGTGGCTAGAATATCCCCCTCCGCCGTTTGACGTTGCTCTTCGAGAGTCTTTACACTCAAGATTACGGCACAAGGCGTCGCAGCCGAGCCACATCCTCCCGGCTCTGCTGCCGCAGCCACACTGGAAAGGTAATTGTGAGCCCTGCTGATATTAAAGATAGTACGAAAGAAAGCGCGACCAAGCGAGAGATTCAGGTCGAGATTCCGGTCGAGGAGGTCACCCGGCAGACCGATTCGTTGATCCAGAAATATCAGAAGGTGGCGCGCATTCCCGGCTTCCGGCGCGGCCATGTCCCGGCGTCCATCATTCGCCAGCGTTTTTCGGAAGAGATCAAGACCGACATGGTCGAGGCGCTGATCCCGCGCTTTTTCAAGCAGGAAGCGGAGCGGCTCAGCCTGCATCCGGTATCGCAGCCGCGGGTCACGGACCTGCACCTGCACGAGGGCGAACCGCTGCGCTTCAAAGCCGCCTTTGAGGTGCTGCCGGAAATCAAGCTGGAAGGCTACAAAGAGTTGCGCGCCGATAAACCGGAGATTGCGGTTTCCGAGGCCGATGTGGAGCAGGCTCTCGCCGACCTGCGCGAGCGTCATGCCAGCTTCAATCCGGTGGAGGGCCGCGCCCTCGCCGATGGCGATTTCGCCCAGGTCTCGCTCGATGGCAATCCCAAGGCAGAAGAAAAGTCCGCTGAAGGCGCCGAAGGAAAGTCCGGCGAAGGCCAGCCCGTGCACATGGATGAAGTGCTGGTCGAAATTGCGGGCCAGAACACCATGCCGGAATTCACCGAACACCTGCGCGGGACCAGCGCCGGGGATGAGCGGACGTTTGACGTGCACTATCCGGAAGACACGCAGGACAAGCGCCTGGCGGGAAAGACGTTCAGTTATGCGGTGAAGGTGCAGTCGATCAAACAGAAGAGTCTGCCGGAACTGAACGACGAGTTCGCCCGGCAACTGGGCGAATTCCAGACGGTGGACGATGTGCGGAAGGTGATTCGCGAGCAGATCGAATCCGAGCGCAAGCACCAGGCCGAACACGAGGCCAAGGAAAAGCTGGTGGGCGAACTGATTCAGCGGAACGATTTTGAAGTTCCCGATTCGCTGATCGAACAACAGATTGACATTCGGCTGGAGCGGGGACTGCGGGCGCTGGCAGCGCAGGGCCTGACCGCCGAGCAGATGAAGAAAATGGATTTGCAGCGTCTGCGCGCGGGACAACGCGAGCAGGCGGTCCACGATGTAAAAGCTGCGCTGCTGCTCGAAAGAGTGGCGGAGGAAGAGAACGTGCAGGTCAGCGACGAGGAACTGAATCGGGAACTGGAAGCGCTGGCAAAACAATCAAAACAGACGTCCGAAGCCGTACGCGCTCGTTTGACACGGGATGGGGGCCTCGATAGAATCCGGACAAGAATCCGCAACGAGAAAACCCTCGAATTTTTGTATCGCCAGTCCGCGTAATGAAGACGCGGACCATTTCGATCCTCCCCTGAGACGACGAGACCGATTTCAGGGCAGGAGTGTGGAAAGGGTGAATGATGCTGGTACCGATGGTAATCGAGTCGACGGGCCGGGGCGAACGGGCCTATGACATTTATTCCCGGCTGCTCCGCGACAACATCATCTTTATTGGTACGCCGATTGATGACAATATCGCCAACCTGGTAATCGCCCAAATGCTGTTTCTGGCGCAGGAAGACCCGGAGAAGGACATCCAGCTCTACATCAATTCGCCGGGCGGGTCGATCACGGCGGGCATGGCGATCTACGACACGATGCAGTACGTAAAGAACGACGTGACCACGATCTGCATCGGTCAGGCCGCTTCCATGGCGGCATTGCTGCTTTCGGCGGGCGAAGCCAAAAAGCGGCTGGCGCTGCCGAATTCCCGCATCCTCATCCACCAGCCCTCGATGGGTGGACTCTCCGGGCAGGCGACCGACATTGACATTCATGCCCGCGAAATTCTGCGCATGCGGGAGATTACTAATCAGTTACTGGCCAAGCACACCGGCCAGAAGCTGGATAAAGTGGAGAAGGACGTGGAGCGCGACTTCATCATGAACTCGCAGCAGGCAAAGGAGTACGGAATCATCGACGATATCATCTATAAGACGAGATAGAGGGTATGATCGCGAGTTCGTGGCGATCCTCGCCAGGAGAAAGGGAGTAAGGCCGAGTGAAAACCAGATCGGGTTCGGATGAGATGTTGCGCTGTTCGTTCTGCCACAAGTCGCAGGACGCGGTGGCGAAACTGATCTCATCGCCGAGCGACTATCCTCGGGCATACATCTGCGACGAGTGCGTCGCCGTATGCAACTCGATCCTCGAAGACGACCGCACCGCGACCCCCGCGGCTGCGGTCCCGAACCAACTGCCGAAACCGCTGGAGGTAAAGACGTTCCTCGACGAGTACGTCATCGGGCAGGAGCAGACCAAGAAAAAGCTGGCCGTCGCCGTCTACAACCATTACAAGCGCATTTACATGAACCGCCAGCGCACCGGCGATGGCGTGGAACTGACCAAGTCGAATATTTTGCTGATCGGGCCGACTGGAACCGGCAAGACGCTGCTGGCGCAAACGCTTGCGCGCATGCTCGATGTGCCGTTCGCGATCGTGGACGCGACCACGCTGACCGAGGCCGGTTACGTGGGCGAAGACGTCGAGAACATCATTCTTAAGCTTTTGCAGGCGGCCGAAGGCGACGTAAGCCGCGCTCAGACTGGCATCATCTATATCGACGAGATTGACAAGATCGGGCGTAAGGACGAGAACCCCTCGATCACCCGCGACGTGTCGGGCGAAGGTGTGCAACAGGCGCTGCTCAAGATTCTGGAAGGTACGATCGCGAACGTTCCGCCGCAGGGTGGGCGCAAGCATCCGCACCAGGAATTCACGCCCGTCGATACCACGAACATCCTCTTCATTTGCGGGGGCGCCTTCGTCGGCCTGGAAAAAATTATCGGGCGGCGCGTGGGCAAGAAGGCTCTGGGTTTCCGCATCGGCGTAGAAGACGAGACCGACGCGGGCCTGGCCTCGCTGCGCAACTTCGAACTCGTCTCCGAAGCGCAGCCGGAAGATCTCATCAAGTTCGGGCTGATCCCCGAGTTTGTCGGCCGCCTGCCGGTGATGGGCGTCTTGCAGCAACTGGACGAGAATGCGCTGGTGGAAATTCTGACGCGTCCGAAGAATGCGATCGTGAAACAATATCAGCGCCTGTTCGAGTTTGAAAATGTGCGGCTGAAGTTCAGCGACGAGGCCAACCGTGCGATTGCGCGCCAGGCGATGGCGCGCAAAGTGGGCGCGCGCGGCTTGCGCATGATCCTCGAAGAGCTCATGCTGGAATTGATGTACAGCCTGCCCAGCCAGAAGAAGGTCAAGGAATTTGAAGTGACCCGCGAGATGGTGGAGAAGCGCAACGTCTCGCTGGCCATGATCGAGAAAGCAGCAAGTTAGAACCCACTAGAACCAGGACCAGAGACGGGAGACCGAGTTGTCGAACCCCAAGGAAAAGTTTGAGAGCAAGAAGCTGCCGATGATGCCCATTCGGGACGTGGTCATCTTTCCCTACATGATGACTCCGTTCGTGGTGGGGCGGGAGTCGAGCGTGCGAGCGCTCGAAGAAGCTCTGGCCAGCGATAAGAAGATATTTCTTGCCACCCAGCACGATGCCTCGATCGACGAGCCCAAGGCTGGAGACATCTTCCAGGTCGGCACCATCGTGAACATCGTGCAAAGCCTGAAACTGCCCGACGGGAACATCAAGGTGCTGGTCGAAGGCATCGAGCGCGGCAAGATCCTGCAGGTCGTCGAAACCGAAGGCTTTCTCGAAGCCACCGTGCGGGTCGCGCGCTATGCCACCGAGACAACGGCGCAGATTGAAGCGGGCATGCAGCGCGTCACCGGCATGTTCGAGCAATATGTAAAGCTCTGCCAGTCGTTGAACTACGAAACCATGATCGCGGCCGTGCGCATGGAAGATCCGGCGAAGCTGACCGATACCATCGCCGCCAACCTGCAACTCTCGATTGAAGAAAAGCAGGGACTGCTCGAAATCTTCGATCCCGCCGAGCGCTTGAACCGGATCGGCGACGTGCTCGACGTGGAAATCGAAAAGCTCAACATGGACCGCACCATCCAGTCGCGCGTGAAGCGGCAGATGGAGAAGGCGCAGAAAGAGTACTACCTCAACGAGAAAATCAAAGCGATTCAGAAGGAGCTGGGACGCGGCGAAAAGAGCGAATTCGACGAACTGAAGAAGAAGGTCGAATCCGCGGGCATGCCGAAAGACGTTCGCGACAAGGCGATCCAGGAACTGAAAAAGTTGGAAGCAATGCCGCCCATGTCGGCGGAGTCGACCGTCTCGCGCAACTACCTGGATTGGCTGCTGGCGGTGCCGTGGAAGAAGCGTTCGAAGGAAATCCGCAACATCTCGCGCGCCGAAAAAGTCCTGAACGAAGATCACTATGGCCTGGAGAAAATTAAGGAACGCATCCTTGAATTTCTCGCCGTCCGCCAGTTGGTAAAAAATCCCAAAGGCTCGATTCTGTGCTTCGTTGGCCCTCCCGGCGTGGGCAAAACTTCGCTGGGAATGTCGATCGCCAAAGCGACCGGCCGCAAGTTCGTGCGCATGTCGCTCGGCGGAGTGCGCGATGAAGCGGAGATCCGCGGCCATCGCCGCACCTACATCGGCGCCCTGCCCGGGCAGATCATCCAGATGATGAAAAAAGCCGGGACCAAGAACCCGGTGTTCATGCTGGACGAAGTCGACAAAATGTCGATGGACTTCCGCGGCGATCCCTCAGCGGCGCTGCTCGAAGTGCTCGATCCCGAACAGAATTTCATGTTCGTCGATCATTACCTCGACGTCGAGTACGACCTGTCGCAGGTTTTCTTCATCGCCACCGCGAACGTGATCCACACCGTTCCGCCGGCCCTGCAGGACCGCATGGAAGTGCTGCGCCTGCACGGCTACACCGAGCCGGAAAAGGTCGAGATCGCGAAACAGTTCCTGGTGAAGAAGCAAATGTTGCAGGCGGGGTTGACGGAGAAAAACGTGCAGTTCTCCGACGACGCGATCCGGCAGATCATTCGCGGCTACACCCGCGAAGCCGGGGTGCGAAATCTGGAGCGGGAAATTGGCAACGTCTGCCGCAAAGTTGCGCGCAAGGTGGTGAAAGAAGGCGCGGGGTTCTCGGCCGCGATCCGTTCGGAAAAGATTGGCGACTACCTCGGCGTTCTGAAGTTCCGCGACACGCTGGCGCACGAGAAGAGCGAGGTTGGCCTGGTGACGGGCTTGGCCTGGACCGAGGTGGGAGGGTCAATCCTCAGCACCGAAGCCATGGTGGTGGACGGCAAAGGCAAGCTCACGTTAACCGGCAAACTCGGCGACGTGATGCAGGAATCGGCGCAGGCTGCCATGTCGTACATTCGCTCGCGAGCGGCGCGCCTGGGACTGCCCCGCGACTTCTACCGCAGCCTCGATATTCATGTGCATGTGCCCGAAGGAGCGATTCCGAAAGATGGCCCGTCCGCCGGCATCACCATCGCAACCGCTCTCGCCAGCGCGCTGAGCCGGATTCCGGTGCGCCGCGATATCGCCATGACCGGCGAGATCACGCTGCGCGGCAAGGTGCTGCCCATCGGCGGATTGAAGGAAAAGCTGCTGGCCGCCCATCGCGCCGGATTGTTCGAAGTGATTCTGCCGCAGGAAAACGAGAAGGATGTTGCCGAGGTTCCGGAAAACCTGCGCCGAGAGATGAAATTGCACTTCGTGGACAACATGGACCAGGTGCTGGCCGTAGCTCTCGAAGGCCCGCTGCCGCAGATGCCCTCGGAGGCCGAGACCATGGCTCCCATCGCAACCCCGCCCGCCTCGGAGATTCCCACGGCCCGGCAATAGCCTGAATAACGCCGCGGTTCCCACTCATCGCAAAGTGCGCGATGAGCGCGGCATCCCGCGACACTCCCGTCAACGCCGTTCCGCTCAGGGCCGGTCCCGCTAAGCGGGGGCAAAATGTACTTACAATTATTGTAAGTACAAAGTGTTTCACGTGGAACATTTTGTACTTTCTTAATTGTACGTATAGAGATATAAATACGTATGAAGAAAAAGCGAACAATTGCGAAGAAGCGGCGGAAGATTGCCCGGCTGCGGGCCTCCGTCGACGAGGAGAAACTTCCACTCGATCTGGTTCCGCAGTGGTCGAAATACTACAAACCCCTTAAGAAGCCGGTGACGCTGCGTCTGGACGCCGACGTTCTAGCCTGGTTCAAAAAGCAGGGCCGGGGCTACCAGACGAGGATCAACCGGGCGCTTCGGAAGGCGATGGCGGACGAGAGAAAGAACTAGCTTTAGCTGCGCCGGCCGCGAAAAACGCGGGACGTGTGGCAACCGGCGGTGTTGCAAGTTATTGATAACGCTCAGGGCCTGGTGTGGGCAAATAGCCACTAGAGACTCGACTGGACAGCCGAGGGCGGCTGTCCCTACGTGTCCCTACGCGAGTCGTGAAAACGGCGCTAAAATTGAGTCATGGAGCCCGAGTCTGGCAGTCGCTCTCGATTCAGCCTGAGGGGATCGGCGGGCCTTATCGTCGCGGTTGCTGTAGTAGCGGTTCTGCTGATCGCGCTGCCGGCTTATCGCTTATTTTTTGTGATCAGCGTTCTCATTGGACTGGTCATCGCGGGCGGGCTCGCGTTGTGGCACCGGCTGCATCCGATTGAGGAGGAGGATGTGGAACCCAAACGTCCGCTCGGACTATAGCGAACCTTTTCTGCGAACTTTTTTTCTCCTGCGCTTGCCATGCGCCAACCAAAGACTTAAAACTGTGTGCATGCGGATTCTGGCGCAATTCATGTTATCGGCGAATGACTTGATGCACTTCCCTACCCCCGGCCTGCCGGAGATCGCCTTTCTGGGACGATCCAACGTCGGGAAATCAAGCGTGATCAATACGCTGGTGGGCAAGAAACTGGCCCGCACCAGCAACATTCCCGGACGCACGCGCAGCATTAATTTTTATGAAGTGCGCCGGGCGGGGCACCCCCGGCCCGAATTGCTTTTCGCCGACCTGCCGGGATACGGCTACGCCAAGATCTCCCGCGAAATCTCCGTAGAATGGGCGCGGTTTGTGGACCCGTATCTTCACCAGCGATCAAGCCTGGCGCTGTGCGTGGTGCTGGTGGACTCGAACATTCCTCCCCAGGAAAGCGATGGCCTGTTGCTGGAATTCCTGGCTTCCAAGGAAAGGCCACATGCGATTGTGGCCACCAAGTGCGACCGGTTGTCTGGCAATGAGTTGCGACAGGCGATGCACACCCTCGGGCAAGCCTATGGCGGAGTGCCCATCGTGGCGTTTTCGGCCAAGACCGGAGCCGGCAAAGAGGAACTGTGGAACCAGATTCGCGCTTCTTTGCCGCAATTCCCGGCGGTCTGAAGTCTTTCCCGTAATCTGCCGATTCAACTGACAGAAACATGCTGTCGGAGGCACTGGTGGACCCGCGTATCTTTTCCCAACTACCTTTCTTGCCACCAGACTCCAGTAACGGCGAAGAGAGCGTGAACTATCTTCGCCGGCTCAAAGGAGAGGCGGCGGAAGGCGCACCCGCTGATGCATCTGCCAAAAGCGGCGGCAGAGCGCCAACAGAAGCGACCAGTTGCGGGTGGGAAAGGCTGCGGCAAAGCCCCCGGCTTCGTTGTTCGGGCAGCGTGAGGTTTCGAATCCAGGGCAACGACGTGCCCATGTGGGGAACTCTTACCGACATCAGCCTGCACGGATGCTATGTGGAAATGAACACTACGTTTCCCATCGACACGAAAGTGGATCTTGTACTCAAGTCGTTCGGCATCCGGATTCAGGCCCGGGGCACGGTTCGCACCTCGTACCCCTTGCTGGGCATGGGCGTTGGCTTCGCGGACATCGAACCGGGACAAGAGCTGCAACTGAAGCAACTCCTCGACGTACTCACTGGGCAGGGCGCCGTCTCCAACGGCGAATCGGCTCGGGAGAACGGCATGAAGAATTACATGGGGACGGTCGACCTGAGAGCCTTCCTCGATGAGATGACGGAATTCTTCCGGAAAAACCAGATGCTCTGCCGCGAAGAGTTCCACAAAATCGCCAAACGGGTTCGCCGGTCCTGAATCCCTCCTCCGGAGATTTAAGCGGCTGCGGGCCGTCTGGCGGGCTCCGGAACAAAAATTACTGTGGTGACGGGGGCCTCTGGGGAGTCCATCCGTTATCATTAAAAGTATATGGCTAAATATCTCGTGACCGGCGCAGCCGGCTTCATTGGTTCTTCGCTGGTGCGCGCTCTGCTGGAACGCGGCGACGAGGTCCGGGGCATCGATAACTTTGCCACCGGCAAACGCGAGAACCTGAGCGAAGTGCAGAGCCAGATGGATTTCCGCGAAGCCGACATTCTCGATCTGGATGCCATGCACAAGGCGTCGGAAGGCGTCGACTATGTGCTGCACGAAGCGGCCATTCCGTCGGTGCCGAAGTCGGTGCTGGACCCTCTCGGCAGCAACCGCGCCAATGTCGACGGCACGGTCAATGTGCTGGTCGCGGCGCGCGACGCCAAAGTAAAACGGGTCGTGTACGCCGCCTCATCCTCGGCGTACGGGGATACGCCGACACTTCCGAAGCACGAAGCCATGACCCCGAACCCGATCTCGCCATACGCAGTGGCCAAGCTGGCCAGCGAGCTTTATATGGTGTCGTTCTACCGCTGCTATGGCCTCGAAACCGTCTGCCTGCGCTACTTCAATATTTTCGGGCCACGGCAGGATCCTGCTTCGCCATACTCGGGCGTACTCGCCAAATTCAGTATGCAGATGCTGCGCGGAGAGCAGCCCACAATTTTTGGCGATGGCGAAACCAGCCGCGATTTCACCTACATTGACAACGCAGTCTCGGCCAATCTGCTGGCCTGCTCGGCCCCGGCGGGGGAGTGTGCGGGGCGCGTTTTTAACTGCGCCACCGGCCAGCGGAGCACGCTGAATGAAACTTTCCACGCTTTGAAACAACTGACGGGCTACAAAGGCACCGTCAAGTACGGTCCGGCGCGTGGCGGGGACATCAAACATTCGCTAGCGGAGATTACGCAGGCGCAAAAGCACTTGGGATACAAGGTTCTGGTGAACTTCGAAGAAGGCCTGCGGCGTACGGTGCAGTGGTACAAGAGCCAGGACCAGGTCCTCGGAGCCTGAACGGTCGTTCGTCGTTAGTTGTTAGTCGTTGGCTTGATGCAAAAGCTGTCAGCTATCAGCCGTCAGTCGTCAGTAAAAGCGTGCCATAGCCGAAAGCCTCTTGGGGCGTTGGAAGATGACGTCCGACTTATGACGCCGGGTGCTACACCTCCGTCGCGGGATGGGATTTTGATTTCGTGGATTTTTCCTGAGCGATGAGTTCGTTCAAATCATAGCGGAAGGGTCCATACGCGCTGAAGGTCTTCTCGTCGAACAGCCGCTTGGCGCCGCAAATCAGGCAAACCTGGTACGAATATCCCTGCACGCCAATCGGCCAGCTCATCTTGCCGTGCCAGCAGCCTCGGAACGCCATCACGACCACCCCAGCCAAGCTGCTGGCCACGACTGCGGGCCACCACCAGTTAGACTTCTTGAGTTCTTCGGCTTCTTGCTGCTGCACAGCGTCCGTCATCACATCTCCGGGACTGCTTTGTTGCTTCTTAACGATAGGACGAATCCCGGCGGAGGGCAAAATCTGAAGGGTCGTAGCTTAGGCAACCCAATGCGGTCCGCGCCGGTTGTGCATGCCAGCGCCGCAGTTGGACGTGTACCAACGGACATTGCGATACCCCCCAAAAGACTATTACGCTCGAAGGTGCAGTTCTGGCTGTCGTTCGCCAATGGGAAATCGCCGGTCAAAGCTACCAGTTGAACCAAGGCCGGCAATGAGCCTTCCAACGAGCCAGAGATACGATGAATACAGTTTGTTTGTGGGGCTGACCAAGCAAGCATGAGTGCCAATCCAACCCGCGTTGACTGGGAAGCGGCGACAATAGCCGACCCCGGCTCTCCACCCCATCACGCCAAAAGCGGGCGTGCTGGGGACCCCGGCTCTCCACCCCATCACGCCAAAAGCGGGCGTGCTGGGGACCCCGGCTCTCCACTACAGGAGGGTAACCGCGTCCTCGAATCGATTGCGCGCCAGGAGGCTTTGCGCGCACTGCTCGCCTTCTCCGACCTCCACGAACAGATACGAAACCGGCGCGTGGCCACGGGATGCGCCTCCGATCGCGACTTGTTCGAGACGGAACGCTTCATTCTGGATGAAGTGCTGCAGTTAATCTGCGACCGCGCCCAAGCCATCACCCAGGCCGACGGAATCGTGGTCGCGCTTGCGGAAGGGTCTGGGATGGTGTGCCGCGCGACGGCCGGACCGCTCGCTGTCGAGCGCGGCACTCACCTGCCCGGCGCATCCGAGTTTCTGCGCGACTGCCTGGAATCGGGGCGCATTCTCCGTTGCGACGATTGTGAAACCGACGCTCGCGTCGAACTGGACGTCGCGCGCCAGATGGGAGCTCGCTCCACGGTGCTGGTTCCGTTGCGTGGCCGGCGCGAGCAACTGGGCGTGCTGCAGGCGTTTTCAACCGCTGCCTGGGCCTTCACCGATCACGACATTCGCTGTTTCGATCTGTTCTCTGAGCTGGTTCTTTCCGCACTCAAACCCGAAGATCAGGACCGGCGCATCCATTGGCTGTCGGATGTGGCGGACGAAGTTCTGCAGGCGAAACCGGCAGTGCCGGTTGTGGCCGACGCGACGAGCGAAATTCCTGAAGGCGAGCCCAGCAAAACCGCAGTAGAGACGGGGCTTGCCCCGTCTCCCGTTACCGCGACGGACCCAGTTCCACTTGCGGCGCTCCCAATTCCAGAACTGGCAGCACTGGCGCAGCCGGTTGTCATTCCCGCGGTTGAGGTCGAGTTGCCAGAGCCTGGCGTCGCCGACGAGACATTTGAAATCCCATGTGCGAGCAATGAGCCGGCGACTGCCATCGAACCGCGACACTCCTTGCCATTTCTGCACCGCCTTTCTTTTCCCGGCAGTTCGCGGCCGGGATTGAGTGTCGTGATCGGCCTGGTGGCTGTGGCCGCGTTGTTTTCAGTGGGAGCATGGTGGGGGATGCAGGTTCATGGGAAGACAGCGGCCGCAAAGGTCGAGGCCACGAAGGCTGCGATCTCACGGCAATCGGTAACCGCGCCGCCAGCGCCGCCGGCGGCTGTTCTGTCTCCCGCAGTCTCCGACAATCTGATGAATGCGTCGAAGCTCGGTTCCGACGCAACGCCGCTCACCGCCGTGCCAGTAGATAAGTTGGCGGCACTGCCGAAAATCACAGGAGTGCGTCACTGGTCTTCATCCATGGGAAGCACGGTGGTGGTTGACATGGAAGACCAGGTTCCCTACGAAGTACACCGTTTGATATCGCCGGAGCGGATCTACTTCGATCTGCACGACACGGTTCTGTCGCCGGAACTGGATGGCAAGACGATGGAAGTCGGGGACGCTTCGCTGACGCGGGTGCGGATCGCTCAGCCCGTCGCCGGGGTAACGCGTATCGTGCTCGACACCAAAGGCGGATCGAGCTTCTCCGTCAGCATGGAGTCGAGCCCCTATCGTCTGGTGGTTGAGCTGCGCGGCAGCGAGAAGACTTCGGCTGCAAACCAATTTGCTCCGAAAGGCGCGCCTCCGAAATTGACGTCTGCTGCCGCGGACGCAACGCCGGTTCCCCTGAAAGCGGCTGCCGTGGCGGCTTTGGCGGTGAAGGCATCCGGCCAGCCTCTGCCGGCGAGAACCGGGAAATTCCGTATCGTGCTCGACGCCGGGCACGGCGGCTGGGACCTGGGCACGGTCGGACGGCAGGGATTGCTGGAGAAAGATCTGGTCCTCGACGTGACCCAGCGGCTGGGCAAGTTGCTGCAAGCGCGCTTGGGGTCGGAAGTAATGTTCACGCGGGCCGACGACACTTACTTGCCCCTCGATCAGCGCGCTGACTTCGCCAACCAGGCACAGGCCGATCTGTTTGTCTCCGTCCACGCCAACTACAGCAGTTCGGCGGCGGCGCGGGGGGTTGAGACTTACTACACGAATCTGTTTTTTGCGCCGGGATCGCGCGAGGTCGAAAAGCATGACGATGGAACCTTCGCCAAGCTGGCGCCAGTGGCGTTATCGGCGGGAGGGTTGCACGAAAAAATCGAGGAGTCGCGCCGTCTCGCGGAGAGTGTCCAGCGTTCTCTCTACGCCACGCTGGCGGCGAAGAGTCCGGACATTCGCAACCGGGGCATCAAGGACTCGGCTTTTGCCGTGCTGACCGGCACGACCATGCCCGCCATTCTTACCGAGATTTCTTTTGTGAGCAGTCCCGCGGACGAGCGCAATCTGCAGAGCGCAGCTTACCGCCAGCAAATCGCAGAAGCGCTTTACCAGGGCATCGCCCGCTACCAGCAGGCTTCTCCGCGCGCGAAGATTGCCCAACTGCAAACGGCCGCGGCGCAGCGGTAAGGGCAGCATCCGAAGGTTGTGTGGAGCGCCCCGGGTCTCCCCTCTCTTTGCGACTGTGTACTCCGGCCATTGCAGAACTGTTGGCCATGATCCGCCTCCTCTGCCGGGCTGTCTTGCGCTGGCGCGCACTCCGGCAGGATAAAATGGCTTGGGCATGGGAATCATCGGGGGATCCCCGGCCGAGCCAGTCCAACACCAACCGCGTCCTATTGTTGCCAGCCGCCACCACTCAAGGTGAAATTCCATTAGCTGGGAAAGCATCTGTCGAAAGGCAACGAGTGGCGATTGTTGCGGGGTTCTCATCTCTTCTGTCCGTGCCTCTTCCGGTCGCAGAGACTTGGCTTGCCATCGGGAACAAATTTCTCTTCATTGGACTGTTCACGCTTTGCCCGTCAACCGGGAGCAATTACGATCACTCCCCATAAGCCAACTTCTCAGGACTAATCCCGCCGTGGAGGTCCAGATAGTTCCCAGTTGGCCGACGACCGATCTCGAGCCGGAACAGCGAGCCGCTCGGGGCGCATTTTTCTGCCTCTGTGTCCCGCGTGAGACAGTGTGCGCCGCCGCACACGCTATACTTCCTAGGCATCGCGTCGAACCCTTTGTCTGGGCATTTACCCTGGTTTGGTCAGCACCTTGCTTCTCAATTTGCAGCGCCGGATCCGCAATTTATAGTTCACTTTCCCGGCCAGAGGAGTTATGAAGCGATCGTCCATCGTGTCCGTGCGTGCGGCAGTCGCGACCAGCGTCGTTGCAGTTCTGGCTTTGGGCACGCTGGTGGTCTGGCGCAGTTCCCAGGCAATCCACTCCGCTTCCGAGGATGTTCGCGCTGAACAGGAGTTCCGGTTTGTCGCGCAGCCGCTGCCGCAACCGGTCAATATGGGTTTTGAACTGATCAGCTCGCCCGCCGTCTTTCTTCAGACCGCCCGCTTTGAGGATCATCTTTACATTGCTGGCCCCGCCGGACTGCTGGAATACACTCCGGAAGGTGCTCTCCTTCATCAATATGCTGTTGGCCGTGAGCTGCCTGGTTCGCCGCTGATCGCCCTCGCCACGGGCGTTCTCGCCGACTCGCGCGAGTCTGAACTTGTCGTCGCCACCGCCAACGATGGTCTCCTCGCCTTCAACGGCCGCTCGTTCCGCCAGATTCTACCAACCAGCACCGATGCCCGGGCGATCACGGCTATCTTGCCGGCTCCCTCCGGGCACCTTCTGTTTGGGACCAAGAAGCGCGGCGTGCTGGTCTACGACGGCAAGAAGATCGCCGTCCTCCATCCCACACTCGATGCCGTCTACGTAACCTCCTTGGCTGGTAATGAGTCGGACTTATGGGTCGGCACTCTGAGCAGCGGGGTGTTGCATTTCCACGCCGGTGCCACGGAGAGCTTCTCCGAAACGCAACGACTTCCCGATCCCCAAGTGCAGTCGCTCGCAATTTCCGGCGATACGACCTACGTCGGCACAGCTGCGGGCGTCGCAGTGTTCAACAACGGCCGTTTCTCGCGCGTGCTCGCTCCCGGAGTCATGGCCACCGCGCTGCTCGTCACGCCAGCGCAGCTTTATGTCGGGTCTGAGGATCAAGGCGTTATCCCGATTCCGCTGGAAGGCCGCCGCCCGAACCCGAATCAAGGCCCCGGTGCCGAATTGCCCGAGATACATCAGCTTTTCGCGTCGGGCGATGGGGTGTTTGCCGTCGCCCGCAGCGGGCTCTATCGCATGAATCCCCGCGCCTTCGGATGGCAGAGCGTTCTCGAAACGGGTTCTACCGTCCTCACCGACCGGAACATCTCTGCGCTTGCCGCCGATTCCACTGGCCGCCTCTGGGTGGGCTACTTCGATCGCGGCCTCGATCTTCTGCCCTCCGACAGCCGCGTGACCCATATAGAAGATGAGCACGTGTTCTGCGTGAATCGGATTCTCCTTGAGGCGAAGACCGGCACCATCGATGTGGCCACCGCGAACGGCCTGGTTCGCTTCGACAATTCCGGGAGCGAGCAGCAGGTGTTGACGCGCGCCGACGGCCTAATCGCCGACCACGTCACCGACGTTGCCGCTTACCGCGATGGCCTCGCCCTTGCGACTCCCGCTGGCCTTACTTTTCTCGACGCCAGCGGCGCGCGCAGCATGTACACGTTTCACGGACTGGTCAACAACCACGTCTACGCGCTTGGCGTGTCCGGGGACGAACTCATGGCCGGCACGCTCGGCGGCCTGTCAGTGCTGAACCAAGGCGACATCACCGCCAACTACACCACCACATCGTCCAACCTGAAGCACAACTGGATCAGCGCGGTCGTTTCCGTCGGATCCGAGTGGATGGTCGGCACTTACGGAGCGGGCATTCTTGGCCTCGACCGATCCGGACATTTTCGTTCTTTTGAAGTTGGCTCCGGCCAGTTTGTAGTCAATCCCAACGCGATGCTCGTCACCCCGAGTTACGTGCTTGCCGGAACCTTAGGACAGGGTTTGTATCGCTACGATCGCCAATCTGCGCGCTGGTCGGCGATTCGCGACGGCTTGCCGTCGTTGAACGTCACCGCGCTCGCTGCCGCTAGCGGCTACATCTACGTTGGTACGGATAACGGTCTGGTCCGCATACCAGAGCAAAAGCTGCACCTATGAAAAAACCGTTTTTGCCGGTCCTTATTGTTATTTTGATCGCGACTTCGGCTCCGCTTTTCGGCGACGCAGGCATCCTCATTCCGCGCGACAAGCAGCAGCCCAACGCCGCCATTCTCTCGCTCGAAGAAATGGAGATCACCGTCCGCATCGATAACAGTGATGCCCGGGTCTTTGTGCGTCAGGTCTTCGCTAACCACACAGGCGCGATCGAGGAAGGCAACTACATCTTTGCGCTGCCCAGCCACGCCACCATTTCCGACTTCGCCACCTGGGACGGGCCGGTGCGCCTGCCTGCCGTGATCCTCGAACGCAAGCGCGCCGAAGAAATCTATAACCAGCTCAAGCAACAGTCGATCGATCCCGGCCTGCTCGAGATGGGTGAGCGGGGCCCGGAAGAAGCCAAGCGCACGTCGGTGTTCACTGCGCGCATTGTCCCCATTGCAGCCTACGGAACGAAGCGGTTGGAAATCGAGTATCACGAGTCCATCCCGGTTGAGAATCTCAAGTCGTACTTCGCGATTCCGCTGCGGCCTGACGCTTATCAAGCCCAGGCAGCGCGCCATCTGACAATCAATTTCGAACTACACAGTGCGCACGCTATTCGCACCTTCCAGGCGCCCGCCAAGACGTTCCCTCTGCAACTCGATCAGAACACGCCCCACCTGGTGCAGGGACACTTCGAAGGACAAGACGTCAACCTGGGCGAAGACTTCGTCGCCACCTACGATCTCGATCCCGCCGCGTCCGACACGCTGCAACTGCTGACCTATAGGAATCCCATCAGCGGCCAGCCTTCGCCGACAGAAATGGCGCCCGTCCGCAGCACGAACGAGCCGGGCTTCTTTGAAGCCGAGGCTCTCTTGGGTTTTGGCTCTGCGGGTGCTCCGTCGGCTGGCGGCGCGAGCGGCGTGCCGAAAACCGTCATCGTGCTCTTCGACACGTCGCTCTCGATGCAGTGGGAAAAACTCGAACGCAGCTACCAGGCACTTGAGACCCTGCTGCACACGCTGCGCCCGGCTGATCACTTCGGCCTGGTACTTTTCAACACGGAAACGCAAGTCGTGCCCGTCAGCCCCGTCGATGCGGTTAGCGTGCAGCACGCCATCGACGCGGTTCGCGGCAGCCGCCTTCGCGGCGGCACCGATCTGCGGCGTGCTCTCGAAACCGGGCTGCAGCAGGCCTCGGCTCCCGGCGCGGGCAATACCTATCTCGTCATTTTGAGCGACGGAGGCGCGACGCGCGGTCCCATTCAGAATGGCAAGATCGCCGCCTGGTACGCGTCGGCATGGAAGCAGCTCCCCGACACGCAACGCCCGCGCACTTACATCCTCGCCGTCGGCGACGACGCCAACCTGCCGCTCTTCCGCATGCTCGCGCGTCAGGATGGCCTGCTCGAACCCGTGCTCTCGACCGAGCCGATGGAATTCAAATTGAACTCGTTCCTCTCCAAGATCGGCCGCAGTCCCATCGGCCAGCCTGAACTCTCCGTTTCACCAGAGTCCGCGGTAGATACCGTCTACCCGCTGCAAGCCGCCACGTTCTCCGGATCGCTTGCCTCGTGGGTGGGCCGTTACCAGAAGCCGCAGGAGAAGGTCAGCTTTACGGTTCACGGCGTGCGCGACGGAGCGGCGTTGCAGATGACGGGCAAGGCCAATCTTCCCAAAGAATCCGCCGATCACCCACAGTTGCCGCGTCTGTGGGCGCGCGCCCGCGTCGATGCCCTGCTCGAGAAGATCGAGCGCGAAGGCGAAGACCAGGCCACCGCCGACGAAATCATCCGCCTGGCACGCCAGTACAAATTCGTCACACCCTACACTTCGTTTCTGGCCGTGCCGCGGGCACTGCTGCGTCCCCGCGTCATACGCCCCGGCGACCCGATTCTCCGCGTCAAGACCGACGAATCCATCGTCTCCGTTGTAGCGCTGTTTCCGTTCGGGCTCGTGCAGCCGCTCCGCTATCTCTCGGCGGAAGATGTCTGGCAGACGCGCTTTCTGGCGCCCACCGACATGCAGGACGGCATCTACACCGTCCGTCTCATCCTGCGAGACAAAGTTGGCCATACCTATCGCGAGGCGAAGACATTTGTCATCGCCAGCAAGCCGCCGGTCGTGCGAGTCAAACTCGATCGCAAGCGCTTCCAGCGCGGCCAGACCATCGATTTGAAAGTCAGCGCCTCGGAAAGCACGCGCACCCTGGTTGCGCGCATGGACGGTGCCGTGCCGGTCGCGTTGCACTGGAACGCCAAGGCCGCCGCCAATACCGGAGCTCTCGCAATTCCCGAGCAAGCGATTCCCGGCACTTACAAGTTGACTGTGATCGCTGAAGACATTGCCCACAACATTGGAACGCAGGAGGTGCCGATTGAAGTACTTCCATGAATCATGGTGGCGGCACATGCGCCTCGCCGCTCTCGCAATCTTGTTTGCCGCCATCTTCGGAGCTGTCGCCGCGCTCGGCGAGCTGCCCTCGTGGATTCGCAACATTGACGCCAGCACCGCGCTCGAAGGCGTCTTCTTCCGCATGATGTCGCTGCCGAACGGCGCCGTCGCATTTCGGCGGCCCCCGCATGAGACGCGCCCTGCGCTCGCCGACTTGATCAAGTTGCAGCCGCACAACGCCGAGCTTTATTCCCTGCGCGCCTTGGAAGACGAGCAGCAGCTCGACTTCACGGCCGCCGAGTCCGACTGGAAAGCGTACGCCGACAATTCTTCCGACAAAATAAGCGCTCAGCTAGCACTGGCTGACTTTTATCACCGCCGCCTTCGCCCCACCGACGAAATCAAGACGCTCGCGCTCGTGGCAAACGCCGCTCCCATTGCAGCCGAGAGACTTACGGCTCCCGCCCAGCAGCACTCCTGGCAGGCGTTTGAGCGCATCTTTGGTGTGATTCAAGCGCAGGGCCTGTCGAAAGACGCCTCCATCGCCCAATACCGCGCATGGATCGCCCGCTACCCGGACGCGCCCTCGCTCTACGCACGCTTCCTGCAGCTCCTTGTCGCCGAAAAAGAACATTCCCTTGCTGGAGACCTCATTGCCAGCTATCGCAAGCAATTTCCCGACGACCAAATCTTTCCGGTAAAAGCGAAAGCCATGGTTGAGTACCGCCGCGGCACAGTACGCGAAGGCCTCTCGGTCTACGAGCAGAGTTTTCAGCCGCTGTGGGATCCGCAGCTAGTCAAGAGTTACTTTGATCTCCTGCGCGACACGCAGAACTTGCGCAAGTTTCGCGACGATGCCCATGCCGCACTCCTGGCCAACCCTGAGGATTTGAACGCCACCGCCCGCACTTTTTACTACTACCAGCAACAGGGTAAGACCGACGTTGCGCAGCAAGCGATCGCCGATTTCCGCTTGCACAAGGAAGGCGCAAAGTCTGTGTGGACGTCGCAGGAACTCTATGTCTGCGCGCGACTGCTCGAAGACATTCATTCCTATCCTGAATCCGCGCGCTATTACTTTGCGCTCTACAACAGCAACGGCATGCCCGACGCGCAGGAGAAAGCTATCGCCGGCCTCACCAGCCTTCTGCTCACCGCGCCCGAAACGCCCATCCGTCTCGGCTCCGGCGAACTTTCCATATATCGCGATATCGCCACCATGGATCAAGGCCCGGGCTACCTGAACGGGATCCTCTCGCTGATTCTCAATGCCACCCAGCCCGCGTCGCAGTACTCCGAGGAGGAACAGCGCGCCGTGCCGTATTTTCACCGCTCGCGCGCGGCGGAGTTGCTGGCCATGCTGGATCACAAGTTCCCGAACTCCGGCCAGCGCCCTGCGCTGCACGCGCAACTGCTCGATTACTACGCCACATCCGGCGAGAGCGACGCCGTCATTCAGGGCGGACGCGACTTCCTCGCGAGCTTTCCCAATGCCTCCGAACGCACAACCGTCGCGCTGTTGATGGCCGACGCCTACGCGCGCAAAGGCGACACGAAGAACGAGTTTGCCATCTACGATTCGGTTCTGCAGGAACTCGCGGCGAAAGCACAGAACGTCCCGCTCGGGTCGGCCGAAGGAGCCTGGAATTCCGCCAATAACTACCCAGCGCCGGCGGACAACAATGCGATGAATGCGCCCGAATCGGCAGGCGACGAAAGCGCGGAAGCCGGTGAAGGCGAGGAAGGTGAAGTTGCGGACCAGAACGCAGCCCCTCGCCATCGCGCCAGCGAGTCGTTCCAGGTGGACGTAACCGCCAAGCCCACTCAGGCAACCGGCCCGCGTTCGCCCGAGTACGCGCGTGTGCTGGAGCGTTACCTGGCACGCTTAGTGGAAATGAAGCAAATTCCACCCGCGTTCGGCGTCCTGCGTCGGGAAATTGATCGTAATCCCGACGACCCCGGCCTTTACGAGCGTCTCGCGGTTTTTCTCGATCAGAACAGGCTGGGCACCGAGCAAGAGGAGGTCTATCGCCGCGCCATCGCCCGCTTCTCCGATAAATCGTGGTACCACAAGCTCGCCCGCTACTACCTGCGTTACAAGCGCGATTCCGAATTCGAGCAGTTGACGCAAGACGCCATCAAGAGTTTCCAGGGCAGCGAGTTGGAACGGTACTTCTACAACGGGGTCTATGGCAGCCCCGCATTGTTCCTGCGGTTAAACCAGTATGCACACCAGCGTTTCCCGCACAATCCGGTATTCGTGCATAATCTGCTCTCTGCGTACGATACGCCGCCCACCCGCGATCCCGCCGCATGGGAAGCCCTGCTACGCCAGCATTGGTTTGAGGAGCCCGCCCTCCGCAACAAATTTTTCGAGTATCTATCGCGCACCGGCAAGCTTGAATCCGAACTCAGCGCCATTCGGCAGAGCGCGCCCGATGCCGCCAGTTGGGAGAAGAATCTGGCAGCCGCCGACTTTCTTGCGTACGCTAACCTGTGGCGCTCGCATTTTGAAGAAAGCGCGCCGGTGCTGAAGTGGCTCGCTGCACAGTATCCGGCGGAGGCGGAGGTCGCGCACACTGCATCCTCGGTCTTCCGCTCGCTCGCCTACTTTGAGCCGGCCGATACCGCCGTTGCCGCCAAGATCGAAGACGACCTGCTGCAGGCCAATCCCACCGACGCCGAAATCATGGCGCGCGTCGGCGACATCTATGCCGACCGAGAACAGTTCGCGCAAGCCGCGCCCTACTGGGAGCGCATCCCGCAGGTTGCTCCTGGTCAGTCTGGAGGCTACCTCGAAGCCGCCACCATCTATTGGGACTATTTCGATTTCGACAACGCAATGCGCCTGCTCGGCAAGGGTCGCGACCGCCTCGCCAACCCAAGCCTGTACGCCTACGAAGCCGGGGCTATCTACGAGAACCAGCGCGACTATCCGCACGCGATCGACGAATACGTGAAGGGCGCCCTCGGCGGCGCTGCCGAATCTTCGGCTGAACTTCGCCTGCTCGAACTGGCGCGCCGGCCGAAGTTCCGGGACCTGGTCGACCAGAGTACAGGCAGGCTAGCACCGCCGCCGAATCCACCCATGCCCGCGGTCTATCTGCGCGTGAAAGTTCTTGAGGCGCAGAATCGCAAGGAGGAGATGACGGCATTCCTCGACTCCATCGCCAACACCACCACCTCCATCGAGCAGGCTGAAGACATCGAAACGCTGGCGCAGCAGAAATCGCTCGAACACGTCCGCCAGCACGCGCTCGAAAAGCAAGCCGAGCTGACCACGGACCCGGTCACGCGCCTGCAACTTCGCTATCAGCTGATTCGCCTCTACGAGAGCCGCAAGGATTTCACCGCGGCCCAGAAGAATGTCGAGGCGCTCTACCAGGACAACCCCAAGATTCTCGGCGTCGTGCGCTCGACGGTTGACTTCTACTGGCGCATGAAGATGCAGCCGCAAGCGATCGCGGTGCTGCTGCAAGCCGCGAAGGACGCCTATCCCGCACTCAGCACGCAATTCACCTATGAAGCGGCGCGCAAGGAAACCGACGCGAAACAGTTCCAGCAGGCACGCGACCTGCTCGCCGGATTGCTGAAAGACTCTCCCTACAACGGCGATTATCTCGCAGCCATGGCCGACACCTACGCGCAGGCCGGCGACGACAAGGGACTCGAGCAGTTCTATCTCGACAAGATCGCGCTCTTCCGTAACGCGCCGCTTCCCGCCGACGCGCGCAAGGCGCAGATCGCCACCCTGCGCCGCGGCCTCATCCCCGCGCTCACCCGCATGAACAACTACTCCGGCGCGGTCGATCAATACATCGAACTCATCAACAACTTTCCGGAAGACGACACGCTGGTTACCGAGGCCGCGCTCTACGCGCTGCGTTACCAGCGCCAGCAGCAGCTTACGGACTTCTACGCCAAGACCGTTGCACAGTCTCCGCGCGACTATCGTTGGTCGATGGTGCTGGCGCGCACACAAACAAATCTTGAAAACTATCCTGCTGCCATCGATACCTACGCGAAGTCGATCGCGATTCGCCCGGACCGCGCCGATCTCTACACCGCGCGCGCCAGACTCGAAGAGCGCCTGATGCGCTTCGACGAAGCTGCCGCCGACTACGAACGTATCTATGAGCTCGCCTACAAAGATCCGCAGTGGATGGAGAAGGCCGCCACTGTGCGCGCTCGTCAGGGTAAGACGAAGGAAGTGATCGCTGCGTTGCAAGCGGCGCTGATCGAAGGCCGTCCGGAAAACGCCAGCAATTACTTCGAAGTCGCGCGCCGCCTGGAGAACTGGGGGATGCTTGACCAGGCGCGCAGCTTCGCCGAACAAGGCGTGAACCAGGCCGGGGCTGACCTGCTCGCCAGCGCCGAACACCACGCTGGGGCGCGAATCTACGTGCGTATCATGACGCGTTTGCGCCAGCACGAACAGGCATACGCCACACTGCAGACAGCGCTCGCCGACTCCGCCGCCACTTTGCCTGTTCTGAAAGAACAGGTCGAAAAAGAGGGGTTCACGGGCATCTCCGACACCAAGTGGCGCGAGAATCAGCGGCGCACGCGCATGGAAACCGCGCGCAACGGCATGACCGGGGCTTTACAGGAAATGGGCAGCGCCGTGAACACCTATTTCACGCCCGAAGAGCGGCTCACCTTCGCGCATTTTGCTGAGTCCAAGCGTGCCGGAATGAATGCTGCCGATCTTGAAAAGTTCGCCATCCCGCTCGCCGAAAGCGCCACCCTCGCCGATCAGGAAGCGCACTGGCGGTTTGATCTGATCATGCAGCAGGCTGCGTTGCCAAACTTCTACAGCAACGTGCGTCCCTTCATTGACCTGCAGCGCCGTCGTGGCCGCTTCGCCGAACTGGCTTCGCAGATGGAGCAGTTCGCAGGAGCCGTGCCGCCGACGCAGCGAAGCACCCCGCTGCTTGCCGCTGCCGATGCCTATCGTTCCGCCGGCGACGAGCAAGACGAACTTCGCATCCTGTCCAACTTCTCCAACGGTGGCCTCGATCCAGTCCGCACGCAGCGCTACTTCCAGTTGCTGCTGGCTCGCCAGCCGCAGCAACTCGTCCAATTCGCGTCGAATTGGCGCAGTTCCTACAACCAACTGGCCGCCGACTATGTCGTCGCACACGGCAGCGCTCAACTCGCGCACACGGTCGTGCAGATGCGCGGACAAGCCCGTCCACCCGTCTGGAGCAAGTCCTACAATGCGCTTGTCGGCCTCTACTTCTCCGAGCCCACGCCGGACGTGAACAACGCCTTCCTCGCCACGCTTGGCGACGATCCGATCGGCGTGCGCCTCGCCAAGCCCGTCGATCGCCTACAGCAACTCGCCGGCAACACCTGGTATTACTACGGCTCGCGCTACGGCGAATATCTCGGCATGTCGAAGCTCGGCAATCCTGACGATTTCCTGCCTGCGATTCTTGAGGCAAGCCCGGCGAGCGCTTCCGGATACCTGACCCTCGCCGACTACTACGTCAGCGCGGGTGACACCAAGCACGCGATTGCCGAGTACGAGCACACGCTCGAACTTTCTCCCGGGCGCCCCGACGTGTATGACAGCCTGGCCGTTGCGTACTACAAGCAAGGCGACCGCGGCGCGGCTCTCGCGCAGTGGAAGCTGGCGTTTGCCACACTGTCGAAGCAGCTCGACAGCAAGCGGGTTCCTGAGAGCTTCTGGCGGGACTTCGGACGTACCTGCGATCAACTTCGCACGCGGCATCTCTTCGCAGAACTCAAGGCCGATGCGGATGCGATCGTTCGTACGTATCTCCGTCGCAACGGAACGTGGCTATCGAACGCCGTGCTACAGCCAGCTTATGCCGCCATCGCGGACCCAGCGTCGGCGACAGCTTGGCTGCTCGATGTCGTCTCCTCGGCGCAGGATCCGGCACACGTCCTGGGCGATGTTGCCGATGCTTCCTGGATTCCGCTGGCGCAGCGCGCTGCAATCTATCAGCGCATTCTTCAGTTCAAGGAAGACGCGGCCGGGAAGCATACCGGCTTCGAACGCGAATATGCCGAGCAGGAACTGGCTTCCTGGCAGGTGCGCTGGATTCGCTACCTGATTCGCACCAAGCAGTATCAGGCTGCCGCTACCGCCATTGCTGCGCTCCCCAAAGGGACCCGCGACGCGCAAGCAGCCACGCTCGTCCCGCTGGATCTGCGGGTCGCCGCGCAGCTTGGAACGCTTGACTCGATGCTCACCGCCTATCGTGCCGAGCCGCAAACCGCGCCAGCGGCGGAGGTCCTGCGCAATGCCGCCCGCCAACTATTTGAGGCAGGTGATAAGCAATCGGCGCGCAAGATTCTCGAACTCGTCTTTGCCCGTGAGATTGAGGGCCACAACCTCGTTGCCACCAACTTTCTCGGACTGGCTGAAATCCGCCTCGCTGCGGGCGACACGGCCGGGGCGCTCGATCTCTTGCGCCGCCTGGTCGTCGTGGTCGGCAATCCGTTTGAGAACCTCGATCCCGCGGCTGCCCTGCTGGAAAAAACCGGCCGCAACGCGGAAGCCGTCGAATTCCTCGACCAGCTCGTGAAGTCCACGCCCTGGGAGCCTTCGTATCGCCTGCGCCTCGCCAAGGCGAAACTTGCGACCAAGGACGCGGGGGCGGCACAGGCTACCGCTGAGGGGCAAGAGTCTCTCGCAGCTATCGCCTCCGCGCCTGGTGCGCCGTACGACCTTCGCCTGAAGGCCGCACTCGCGGTTGCTGGCCGTCCGCATTCCGATCTCGGCGGCGGTGAACTCAATCTGCTTGCCGGCCCCGCTGCCGCGATCACCACCGCCGCGGCCGACAAGTTCTACTTCTACGACGCCCGTGTTCGAGCTGCACAGAACGTTGCCGACCCGAAAACCAAGATTCAGCTGCTGAGTCACTGCGTCATCGATTACCCGCGTCGCGATGAAGCTCGCATCCCCCTGTTCCAGGCTGCGGTAGCCGCACAGTCTAACGAATACGCGCTGGGAGTCATGGAGTCTCTGTTCCAGACGCAGTTCTTGCGTACCTATGTGCCTGAGGGCGGCGCTGCGGGCGCAGAAGAACAGATCATCAGCTCGGGTGATGAGGAAGATGCGAGCGACGAATCCAGTGCGCCGGCAACCGCCGCCAAGCTCTCGCGCGCGCAGCAGGCACAAGTCGCGCAGATGATCGGCGATACGATGATCCGGCTTAACCGCCTCGCGGATGCAGTCTCCTACTACCAGACCGCGCGGCAACTCGAGACCGCAGCCGCTATCCGCAAAGCGTTGTACCGCAAGATCGCCGACGCAAAAGCATCGCTGCTCATTCAGCAGCAAAACGCGGCGCGCCAGCCGATCCTGCATGAACCGCTCGAGCAGGACCGCGTCGTTCGGCCTCAACTCATCGCACGCGTCACTCCCGCGCCCAAAGCTGCAACTTCGAAAGGAGGCGTGAAGCAATGAAGCACTTTCTTATCTTCTCCGGCATCGCCCTGGCTTGCGCCGCAATTGGGTGGATAACGTATGTCGCTGCCGCGCCTGCGCCGCCGCCGCTCTCGAAATGTATGCCCGCGGGGCCGCTTGTCTATCTGGAGGCGAAGGACTTCTCCACGCTGCTCAGCGACTGGAATTCTTCTCCCCAGAAGAAGCAGTGGCTCACCAGCGACAACTACGAAGTCTTTTCGCGTTCGCGCCTCTTCCTGCGCCTCAAAGGCGCCAGCGACCAGTTCGCCGCCGCTGCCGGACTTCCGCCCGACATGAATTTTCTCTCGCAGGTTGCCGGCGAGCACAGCGCTTTCGCCCTCTACGACATCGGCAACCTGCAGTTCCTTTACATCACGTACCTGCCGTCGGCCAAATCCATGCAGACCACGTTGTGGCAAACACGCTCGAAGTTCGAGCCGCGCAGTGCCGGTGGCGTGAGCTTTTATCTGCGCCGCGATCCCGAGTCACAGCGCGAGGCCGCCTTCGCGGTCTCGGGAGATTACTTGCTGCTCTCGACGCGGGAAGATCTGATGGCTGGCGCACTGCAACTGATGTCCGGCAAGCAGGACCGCACCGTCGAAGGTGAGCAGTGGTGGGTGCAATCAACCGCGGCCGCCGGACAAACCGGCGATCTCCGCATGGTGCTTAACCTCGAAGAACTTGTTTCCAACGGCTACTTCCGCACTTACTGGGTGCAGCAGAACATTACCGATTTGAAACAATACTCGGCGTCGGTTTCCGATCTGTTCCGCTCCAGCAAGCGATACCGGGAAGAGCGCGTCTTGCTCAGAAAAGAAGAGCCGAAACAGGCTTCATCACCCGATGGTCCTTCGGCGGTCGCCGATGTTGTACGCCTCCTCCCCACCGAGGCTGGGGCATATCAGGCTGAAGCAACCCCCACTTCCGACGCCAGTTTCGCTTTGCTTGAAACCAAGCTCCTGGCACGGCATTTGGGCCCGTTGCCACCGTCGCAGGTCGCGCCGCAGGTGCAGCTCACTTCGGGCGAACCAGGCGGCGGCTCCGATCTCGAAACGCGCATCGACCAGGTCCCCGTCGAGCGCCCCGTTGCTCAACAGTCGGTTTTGGCGCTGAAAGAGCTGCTCGACAAAACTCCTTTGCTGGCTTCACTTCAGGTGCAATCCACTGCGCCCGACCAGGCCGGTGTGTTCGTGCGGATTCACTCCGCTGTGGTCCTGGTCGCAGGATCAGAGTGGAACCAGGACGCCGTCCAGTCCGCGCTCATGGATTTCGTTCGTCCCGGTCTCACCGCCAGCCAACTCGGCGTCGGCTGGCAGCGAAGGTCCGGATACCAGGAACTCGATGGCCTGTGGCCGCTCGTAGCCTCGGTGCGCG
>Ga0326728_10004772_pt1 | contig 39465 bp, 39 predicted proteins | sample MB3enrmetagenome_FD_207602 | JGI IMG/M metagenome (GOLD analysis project Ga0326728, IMG submission 207602) | Lab enriched peat soil microbial communities from McLean, Ithaca, NY, United States - MB31MN | ecosystem: Environmental > Terrestrial > Soil > Wetlands > Peat | place: USA: New York... | reverse complement strand
TCGGACTCCAGGTAGAGGCTACTGCCCTTAGGACTCACGTTGGGGTTGAGGATGTCCAGACGCCGCAGGAGGGTGATGCCGCCGGCGATGTTGCCTTTCGCATCCAGCTTCACCGTGGAGAGGTGCGCTGCCTTGACCGGGGGGAGCAGCACCAGCGTGGAGTATGCGGTTTGTTTTCTGGCAGCAGGGTGGGCTAGGCTACCAGCATGAACCGCTATGGCTCCCGTGGCTATCAGGGCCGCAGCCATCGTGGTTCTGGCAATCTGCTCCATAAGCGGCAGCCTTGCAGCTAGTGCAGTACTCTGGCCGGAATCCCGCTTCGTCCTAGTGTTTTCAGGAGCATGTGCAAAGTTCATCTCAAGCCTCTCCGGGTTGGCATCCGGGCATATGGCATACAGATATTATGTATTGCAATAGGTATAAAAGTGTATGTGGCTGCACAAAACAGGCTGGGATAAGCAGTGCACCTGCGTTTCTTGGAACGCGGCAGGCGAGGTTCACGGGAACTTTTCCTCCTTCTCGGGAAAAACAGGGTTACGGAAATCCGCGGATAGGACTAGGGATAGATAAAAAAGGAAAATAAAAAGAAAGAAAAAGAAGGGTTTTAGCCTTCTTTTCAGCTGACCTGCTGAAGCTCAGATACGAACTGCTGGGCTGCCTGCAGGGTGTCCGCAGCGGTTGCGCCTGCAACCACTATCTTCGAGCCCTGTACAACTTCCTTCACCATGGTCGGCGTCGCGGTCCAGTCCACATTCGAGCCCTGCAAGAGACTTGCAGTCACGCTGTTGACCTGGTCGCCACCCACACTGATGAGGGTGTTGACTCCTACCGCATCCTGGTCGAGTATGACCAGGTTGCCATAGCTGCTGTAGTTGTACGGCACTGCAACGTTGACAGTCGCTGCGTTGTTCGGCATGATTACAGCCGATACGCCTGACATGTCAGGTGTGCAGCCTGATGCCGCGCCTACTGCGCTGCATGCGCCCACGTCCTGGGTTATCGAGTCCAGCTTCACGGTCACATCGCCCACGTTCGTCGACGCGCCCGGAGCCAGAGTGACTGTGGTCGTGCCGTTGCTCGTGGTCGTGTTCGCTCCCGAAGTGGAGAGCGTCCACTGTGCTTCCCCAAGCTGCGTAGCCATGTTGAACTGCGCTTCTGTGGAGGAGATGCTCTCGAACTCAGAACCCCTCTCTGATATGTAGCCATTGTCCTCAGTAGTGACACCGGTACTGATGCCGTCCATCGGGCCCTGGGTGCCTGCAGCTACTGAGCTGCTGATTGTGCTCCTCGCCGGGGCATAATCAATCTCATTGTTGCTGGACGACAGGGTGTTGGATGAATTATCCAACGCTTCGAAATCCAGGTCAGGGGTGGAGGTGTTGGCTGCCACAGGGACCAGGAAGTAGTCCGAGTATTGGCTTGACGAGCCCACGCCTGCCTTTTCCGAAATGGCGAACCATATCGATGGGTCACTCGCTGAACCCGACTGTGGCCAGTTGCCGCCGGCCGGTGCGCTCCCGTTATTGTAGATGCCACCGTAGGACGTACTGAGCAACTGACCTATCGAACCGTCAGCGGTTTTCAGGTCAAGCGTCCGCTCAATCTGTATTACGCCTCCGCCCTGGAAGTTCTCCGTACCGTCACCGATAGCAGAGTAATCCACCGTAACACCACCAGTCGACGATGCGTTGTAGATGTAGGTGGCGGGGGTTAAGTTGCTGGCCCCTATGTACGGTAGGAATCCGTAGGCATTGGTGTCGGACGACGACTCTGCCATGAACACACTGCCTGCTGACAGCAGAAGTGTGGCATTGTTGGTGACAATCGAGGCAGGAAGACTTGCGCATTGCGTCGTGGTGTCTCCCGCAGGGCAGACACAACTGGCACCGTCAGAGGCGTTTAAGCCATTCAACGCAACATAGAACTCGTTGTTGGTTGACTGGCCACCCTGGACCGCCGCGGACATGGCGAACACATCGCCCGTCCCCTGCGATTCCACCTGCATGTATGGTGTATTTATGGTACACTGGGATATTCCATCCTGCAGATAGACTGTTTCCGGGGTAGAGGTCTCGAGTTCCATGGTCAGGCTCTGCATGTCAGCGGATGTGAGGTCAAGGCCAGCGTAGCCAAGGCGCCACACTACAGGGGCCTGCACCAGAGGCACAGACTGATCCACGTTAAGGGCGCCATTGTTGCCGTTCGTCATGGACTGGATGTCGTTCTGGTTCGCCCAGATGACAATCGTCCTCAATGCGTCCGGATTCTCCTGCGCCTGGCTTCCCGGAGCTCCGTCAAGGTTTTTCCATCCAAGGGACACCTGGTAGTCAGGGTTGTCGCCGTTGGTCTGGTCGAGCTGCGCACCGTCCTGAAGATCCAACGTGTTCGAGTAGATGGCCACATCAGCCCACTTCGCACCGAAGGTATAACCAGGAGCTACGGTGTAGACGTGGAACTTGTACTGTTGCCCGTCTAGGGTGTAGGTCGTGGTCTCTCCAGGAGCCACTGTGTCCTGCTTCAGGACGTTGCCGTTCGCGTCCATTATGGATATAATGGCCGATTCAGAACCGGATATTGCCACGAGGTCCTGCAGCTGGAATTTCAGATTCCCTACCGCGAGCGAGTCGCCCACGTTCAGGACGCCGGACTGGGATTCCTGCGCCAATTGCACGTCACCGCCGTTCACCAGAGTGTTCTCTGATGTGAGGCAGGGGTTAGCGCTGGTGGTTGCCTGAGTGACGTTCAAGCACTGCGGCGGGGTCATGCTGCTGATAATCCACTGCTGGCCCAGGAAGTACACCGGAAGCTTGTGAGACGCGGTCTCATCATTGGTCGATGTGCCTGTCGGAGTCGTGTCGCCGAATGCGGCGTCTGTGCCAGTGCATGCTCCATAGTCCCCGTCGAATGAGTTATCGCAGACAGGGATGCCCACGGTTTTGCTGCCCGGGCCGTCGAACTTCAGCGAATACGCAAGGAAGTCCAGATAGCCATCTATAGCGTCTGCGTTGTTGTTGCTGTTATATTCATCGTAGCCATTGAGCCAGATGTACTGGTGCTCAACGTAGCTCTGACCACTTTGCGGGTCGGTTATGGTCTGGTCTCCGAGGGATGCCATGTTGGCTCCGGATATCTGGTACAGGAAAATCGCGTTGCTGTTGCCGGTCGCCTGGGTGCTGAGACTGCCACTGTTGTAGCCGCTTGTACCTGCACCGTTGGTGAACGGGTTGGAGGTAGGGGTCGTATCAGAGGCTCCCAACGAGTATCCGCTGATACCGTTGGCTGCGGTAGTCGTGTTGTCCACTGCCCTGTCCAGAAGGGTCCTATCCAGATAGTCGCCTATCAGGTTGTCCCCTGTCCATGCACCTGCTGCAGTCGTGCCAGGCACGGTTATATCCAACGTCGCCTGCTGGTTGCTTATCGAGCAGGTTCCACCACTGGTGGATGCGTTGGTCATGCTGCTGTTACCGCAGGTCGCGGCTCCAGTTACCTGGGCAGTCAGAGTCTGGGTGCTGTAGGCCTGGCTGATTATAGCGCCAGCAATCAAAGCTGCCGCAACACCATCGCTCGGCTGCGCCTGGCTTCCTATTACTACCTTGACCACAGGTGCACCGTTGCTGTCTACCAGCGTCGTCGAACCGAACATAAGTCCGGCGAACGCCGCTGTACTGGCGAGAATAGCCGCGCCTGCGACAATCGCGCCAACTTTCTTCAAATTCACTTTCATTCTTTCACCTCAGTTTTTTTCACCGCCTGTTGGGCCGTCTGAAAAATATTATCGGCGGTGTGTTACTTTCTCGGCCCAAAAACCCGACGGACAGTTGCCATCGGGCCCGGATAGGGAAAACCCTATCCGCACTCTCTCTTGACAAGGTCTTTCTCAAAATGTTTAAAAAGGTTGTGCTCAAACCTAAACTGCAGTTTATAAACTACTCTTTTAACTAAGACAATAAACGTATGGTAGCCATGTGGATTGACGTATTACGGCAGCCAACGTTCCTTTTATTACTATATACCGACCTCATTATATATCCACCTTCACGCCGTCGTAGGCGATTTCACTGTCCGGGAACACTGCCTTTGCCTGCTCCAGCAGCTCCTTCACGTCGGCATAGCGGGGGCTTATGTGGGTGAGGACGAGCTTTTTCACTCCTGCCTTCTTGGCCACCATCGCCGCATCCGCGGAAGTGCTGTGCATGCGCTCCCCTGCTTCGTCTTTACGGGAGGCGTCGAAAGTAGCCTCGTGGATGAGCAGGTCCGCGTTCCGTGCCGCTTCGATTATATTACTATCAGGGAGGCAGTCGCCTCCATAGACCAGTTTCCGTCCGGGCTTCACCCAGCTGACATCCGAAAGCTTTACCACGCCCTTGGCAGTCTTCACCGAGCCCTTCTGCTGGATTTCGCGGAACAGCCTGCCGCTGAGGCCGAGAGAGTGCGCCTTCTCCTCGTGGAACTTGACCTTCTCTTTCTCCTGGAAGATGAAGCCGTACGAATCCTTCGAATGCTTCACCGCGAACGCATCCACGGTGAAATCCGCCGTACGATACAGCTCGCCTTTCCTTATCTTCTGTGGCGCAACGAATGCGTAGCGCTCGAAGCCGTCCATGGCGCCGGGAAAGAAGAGCGGTAGTTTCTTCGGCGAGACTGACGAGAGCCTGAGCGTCTCCAGCAGGCCGAACACCCCCAGATAGTGGTCGAGGTGCGGGTGCGTTATGAAGATGGCGCTTATGCTGCCGTAGCCGGCCTTGTAGCGCATGAGCTGCCTCTGCGTGCCTTCGCCGCAGTCCCAGAGCAGCAGCTCGCTCTCGTATTTCACCGCCAAGGCAGGCATGCCGCGCTCGACGGTCGGGATGCTGCCGGAAGTGCCGAGGAACGTCACCTGGAACATGAGGGGATAACGAAGGATACGTATTTTAGAGTTACCCAATCGCCCGACAGTCGCATTTTTAAGATTTGTCAGGATGCTCAGTGCATGCCACAGAACTTTTTCATCACAGGATTGCCGAAATCGGGCAAGACGACGGTGCTGAGCAGGATAGTCGCGGACCTCAGGTCCCACGGCCTGCGCGTGGGCGGTTTCATCTCCCCGGAGGAGAAGACGCATGGCACGCGGACCGGATTCTACGTCAAGGACATAGACAGCGGCGAGATAAGCCTGCTCGCGGACGTGGATGCCAACGGGCCGAGGGTGAGCAAATACCACGTCGATGTGAAATCGTTCGAGGACATCGCTCTCCCTTCGCTCCGCAGGTTCAAAGACTACGATGTCATTGTCATAGACGAGATAGGCAGGATGGAGCTCAAGAGCCAGAAGTTCTCCGAAGCGCTGGACCGGGTGCTGGAGTCGTCCACGCCGCTCATCGCATCGCTGCACAGCGACTACGTGGACAGGTACGGCCAGAGCGGCGAAGTGATATTCCTGGAAGACAACAACCGCGAGGAGACTTACAGGGAACTCGTGGACCGGATAAAGAGCATCGGTAGAGCGGTCCGCTCAGCAGGCAGGACAAAGGCCAGGGGAAGGAAACCGCTGATTGCAGGCCGGACAGGGAAGAAACCTGCAGCTAAAGCGAAGGAAGCGGAACCGAAGCAGGAAAAAAGGAGAGCCGGCCGCAAGGCTGCTGCCAGGAAAGCGGCGAACAAACCTGGAAAGAAAGAAGCCGGAAAAAAGGGCGATGGCTTCATGCAAAGCATCAAGGATCTCCTTGGCTTCTGACGATTTTTTATCTTTTTCAGATGGCGGCAGGGGTTATGTCGATACGGGACTGGACATACCGCTCCTTGAGCGTATCGAATATCCGCTCCAGCCCATCGGCCGGCAGACCGAGCAGTATGGCCGCGTCCTTGAGTTCATGCAGCCGCTCGAGCCGGTCAGGGGATGACGGCAGAAGTATGAGCGGGACCACTCCCTTGGAGGACATCACCGATGCCGCGGCTTCTATCTCGGGGCAGAGCGGCTTCATCACGAGCGCCACCTTGGCGAGTTCCGCGCCGGAGCTGAGCGGGTCGTACTCCTTCCCGATGCGCCTCATGAAGAAGAGCATCGTCTGATGGGTGAACGGCAGGGCGGACATGGCGATTCCCCTCCCGATGAAAACCAGCTTGCCTGCTGATTCGGTATCAGCGAAGCTGGGCCGCTCGGTGCAGCAGAGGACATATGCAGGCTTCGCCATGCCCAGCGCGCAGCTGTGCAGCAGCACGTGCATGTCCCTCCTCTTTTCAGAGCTGGTGAATGAGCGGAGTATCACGAGTATGCCGTCCTTGACGTATCCGTCCAGCGCGCCGCTGATGCGCCCGGACCTGTCTTTTGCGCATATGAGGAGGTATCCGGGCAGGGATGCATTAGCCGCCCTGCAGTTCGAAAGCATGCGCTGCGCCTCTTTGTAGTCCTCTGAGCCGGCGGCAGGCGCGGTGAATACGAGCCCGTCGTCTTCCACCACTCCGTTCAGATGCGAACGGTCCACCCATTCCGGGAGCAGCTCGAGGGCTGGCGCCAGTGTGCCCGGAGGCGCGCGTATCTTCGGCACCTCGTGCTCCTGCGGCATGACCGGCTGTATAGGGGGAAGGGTGAGCGGAGCGGTTTTTGGCGCTGTGGCGGCCACCGGTGCAGCAGGCACGAACTCCGCATTTGCAGGTTTTTTCACCAAGACGGTTTTTTTCGGCGGGGCCCTGGCCGGTTTCATTTTCGGCTGCGCTTTTTTCTTGACGGTTTTACGCGCGGTTTTCTTTTTCGCCACAGGTTTCCTGAGGACTACCCTGGCTTTCAGCCTTGGCTTTGACTTCTTAGGAACGGATTTTTTCTCCTTGGCCATGGATAGACAAGAAAGTCAAGTAATAAAATGCTACTTCTTGGCGACTTTTTCCTCTTTCATCACCATCTTCGCTATCATGAAGATTACCAGCGCGATTATCACGAAGTTTATGCACGCGGCGAGGAACGCACCCCAGCCTATCTTGAAGGGGCCTATGAGCAGGAGACCGGTCTGCCAGTCGCCGCCCGGAAGGAGCGGCGATAGTAGCGGCATTACTATGTTGTTCACAAGCGATTGGATCAGCGTAGTAGTCGCGGCGGCCATTATGAAGGCGACCGCGACCCCGACGACCTTGTACTCTTCCAGGAATTCCTTGAATTCAGACATCATTCCCATGTAGTGTGAAAGGCAGGGAAAGGATAAAAACGTTAGGGTGGGGGAGGCTTCCTTTTCCCTGCCTTGACGAAGATGTCCCTCAAATCGTCCAGGTATGCACACCTCCTGTCGGTGTAGAAGAGCACGAGGTTGCCCTTGCGCTCGGTGAACAGAAGGCCGAGGTCCACCAGATTGTCCAGTTCTTTTTTCGCTTCGGAGGAGGATATGCCGGCACGCCTTGCGATTTCCCGGAGGTGAAAGGATTCCGAGAAAAGGACGACGCCAAGGACGGCTACCTCGGCCTTGGAGCGGAAAAGCCGTTCCAACATGTTCTTTTAGGTAGAACAGTTGTTATTTTAAAGGTAACGATTATCGGCGAAATTGAGGCAGCCAAGAAGGTGGGATAGCCCCGGGCAGATTCGAACTGCCGTCCCAAGGTCTCTTCGAGGCCTTTTGGTTTCCTCATGGTTTTTCCCAGAGCTTTTGCCCTGAGTACCACACTGAAGTCAAAAGGCCTGTCCAAAGCCTTGTATCCTTGGCCATTATCAGCGCCTTGACGGCCCTCTTTCGGGCCGCCTTTTCCAAAAGGCGGGCTAGACGACGGGGCTGTTGGATTCTAAATGTGCAGGAACAGTATATAAAACCTTTTTGCAGATAAATCAGTCTCATTCGCACGGGCCCGTAGTCGAAGGCCTTGGACGGCACTCCGTTCAAGAGTCGCCAGCAAGGCTGACAATGGTTAAGACGCCACTCTCACACAGTGGAGATTCGCGGTTCGATCCCGCGCGGGCCCAATAATCAATATTGCCTTGCCGCATACAGATAGACCGTCGCCGGATTTCCGCATGCGATACACTTCTTGCCGGCAGGCTTATCCGGCGAGCCGAACAGCGAGCCGCGCATGTTGGTCTGGTGCTTCTCTTTCACGGTGTCGGCGCACGTCTGGCCTTCCATGCCCTCACTGCAGAAGGGGACGCGCACGAAGCCCTGCAGCTCCAGCTTCTTCCCAAGCTCGTCAAGGGAATCCGCGAACGACAGCTTGCCTGCGAACCACGAATCAGCGCGCTCGCGCAGGGTCTTGTCTATCGACTGCGCCAGCTCGTCCAGCTTCGCATCCAGCTCCTCCAGCTTCACTTTCAGCTTCTCGCCGCTGTCGCGGCGTGCCACGACGACGGTGCCGCTTTCGATGTCGCGCATCCCGATTTCGATGCGCAGCGGAACGCCCTTCATCTCCCATTCGTTGAACTTGAAGCCGGGCGTGCGATCCGAATCGTCTATCTTCACCGTGAAGCAGCAGCCGATTGCATTCACAACATTCCTGCACGCCGCGAGCACTTTCTCCCGCGTCTCCTCTTTCACTATCGGGACTATCACGACCTGCACCGGCGCGAGCCGGACAGGCAGCACCAGCCCTTTGTCATCGCCGTGGGTGGCTATCACAGCAGCGTAAATCCGCGAGATGCACGGGCCGTAGGTCGTCTGCCAGACGTACTGCTCAGCGCCATGCTCGTCGCTGTATTTTATGCCGAAAGCCTTCGAGAAATGCTGGCCGAGCATGTGGGTGGACGGCAGCTGCAATGCACGCCCGTCAGGCATCAGTGTATCCGCTGCGTAGGTGTCATCCGCGCCTGCGAACTTGTCCCACTGCGGCCTCCTGAAGAACAGGAATGGCACGCAGAACTGCTTGTGGATGACCTCTTCGGCCATCTCCATGTCCTCGCGTATCTGCGCCAGCGCCTCCTCACGGGTGGCGAAACAGTCGTGCGCCTCTATCCAGTGGAATTCCCTGCTGCGTATGAACGGCTTGGTCGCCTTCGTCTCATAGCGCCACACCTGGCAGCGCTGGTATATCTTGAGCGGCAGGTCACGCGTACCGTGTATCCACAGCGCGTACATCGGATACATCGCCGTCTCGCTGGTCGGCCGCATGGCGTACCTCTCTTCGAGCTTCGCGCCGCCTGCCTCGGTCGCCCAGAAAACTTCGGGCACGAACCCCTTCACGTGCTCGCTCTCGCGGGTGAGGTAGCTTTCCGGTATCAGCGCCGGGAACAATGCGGGCATGTGGCCGCGGGATTCGACCGCCTCCTCGTACATGGCGTACATGCGGTTCATGGTCATCACAGCCCAGGGCATGAAGACGACGAATCCTTTTATGCCGTAGCGCAGGTCGCACAGCTGCGCCTCCTTGGTTATCGTGTTGTACCATTCCGAGAAATCAGATTTTTTAAGCTGCATAGGAAAAACCCTCACCGCATGGCGCTTGGAACGGGTTTGGCTGGCTGCCGCATTCCGATGGTCTATTTCAGGGAATGCTATAAAAACCGCACTGATTTGCCGGCTTAAATCGACTAAAGACGTATGCCGTCTGAAAAGGTTTAAATATCCAAGCAAGCTTGAGGGGATACGATGAGAACCCTTAGTCTGAACGCCAGGGAGATGCGCCCCGAAAAGGGGAGGGTCCAGTTGAAACCGTGCATGGTCGAAGGACTGCTGGCAGCCAGCCGCTCAGCACTCGGGAGCCACCGCATTTCGGCTTCCAGCTATTGCCACCGCAAGGCAGTCGTGTCTTCCCATTCCATGCATACACGCTATTACTATGCCAGGAAGGCCAGAGGCCGCGGGCCCAGGAACGCAAAGGATGCGGTATGCGGCATCTGGAACTGCTACCTGCGCTACGGAAAGCATACTCCCCACTTCACGCTTGCGGAACATCACAAGAGCGCGATAGTGAGCGGCCTGATGAGCCACATGGAGCACGGCAGGAGAACCGCAGGCGGAAAGCAGAGTGAGGAGTCACATACTCACCTGCATGCAAACAGCCATCATGAAGCCCGGGCCATGCAGCAAAACGCAGCACATGAATTTATCCCGGCCATTCATGTACAGGCGGCTGCAGCCCGGGAGGTGCAGACGACTGCCGCGCAATGCAGCAGCACGCTGAACAATCCGAAAGCCCGGGTTTTCCCGGTTTCTGTCTTCATCAGCGAAAACCCAGGACCTTCCAACGCAGGCCCGCTGCAGGATGGCAGGCAGGTACACAGCGGAATCCGGCAGCACAGAGGGGCCTATACAACGCTCCCGATGCCGGCAGCATCGGTCTTCAGCACAGTCGTGCAGCTGCCTATTTCATTTAGTGACACGCAGGCTGGCGGGCATATGCACTGCTACTCTGGAGCGCATGCAGCAGCCCCGGTGCAGGCACTACCGGCCTCAGGCATCGCACCGTCGCATATATCGTTCACCGGCGTCCATGCAGGCACGCAGTCCAGGCAGATGGACATTTCGCTTGTCATAGGCTTCGACCCCCGGTCGCAGCTGTCATATATACTGACTTACCAGATAGGCACTTACGCGACCTCCGGGTTCACGCAGACATCTGCCGCGGTGCCTATGGCACCTGCCACGATGACCTTCGAGTTGCAGGGCGCATTACAGCAGGGGATGAGACCAGACCAGCGACGGGAGGAAAGCGGATACTTCGGATCCGCGGGGAAAAGGTCCGTGGCGCTCAAGGTCGCACAGGCCGCTGACGCGGTGCCGGAATAGAATCAGAATCTGCGCATGGACGGCACAGACCTCTCAAAGGCAGTCACCTCAATGGATGAAAACCGCCCCTACGTTGGAATACACAGGATAAACGGCAAAACAGTCGGATATACTGTAGAAGACTTCCTGGCCGTGTGAATGCGGCGTTCATTTTAGCGCAGTTCGAGATACAGCTCGACTAGAAACCAGGAGACAGTTAGCACCTCAGATTATAAAAAAAGAACATTTATATACGTTACGGAAGTAAGATATTAGCTTACGCTCATTTTGAGTGCATGGGAGGATAACTGGTCGCCTTGCCAGCGGGTAAAACCGCTGGCCTACTTTTGCTCGCCTTTCAGCGTAAGCCATATAGAATAGACGATAGATAGGATTCGCATGGCTGCAGTGGAGATAGACGGCTCGGAAGGCGAAGGAGGGGGCCAGGTTTTGAGGACATCGCTCACCCTTTCGGCCATAACGAAAAAACCGGTCAGGATAACCAATATCCGGGCAAACCGGCCGAACCCCGGCCTGCAGATGCAGCACCTTACCAGCGCAAGGGCAGTCCGCAGCGTATGCCGCGGGAAGCTCACGGGCGCAGAACCGAAGAGCACAGAACTCGTTTTCGAGCCCGGAGAAATCGTGGGCGGCAGGTACGAGTTCGATATAGGGACCGCAGGCTCTGTGACGCTGGTGGCGCAGACGCTCATCCCGATACTGCTCGGCGCGGCAAAGGAAAGCGAACTGCGCATCAGCGGCGGCACGCACGTGATGAAATCCCCGGGCTACGACTATTTCGAGCATGTGTTCGTCCCGGCCATCGCACGCTTCGGAGCGCAGGTGGGAACCACGCTGATAAAGCCAGGATACTATCCGCGGGGCGGCGGATGCATGGACGTAATCATCCGGCCGTCGAAACTGCTGGGATGCATTATCTGGCCGAAGGAAGAGAATGTGCAGGCGCTCATACGCCTTTCCAACCTTCCGGAGGGCATAGCGGTGCGCGAGAAGAAGGTATTCGTCCAGAACGGAACCACTGACGTGCATATCCGCAACGACCAGTCGTTATCCGTCGGCAATGCGGTCACCTGCTGGAAAGGATTCCGTGGCGCATACGTGCTTGGCCAGGTGGGGAAACGTGCGGAAACCGTAGCCCAGGAAGCGCTGGACATGCTGAAAGCGGAAAAGAACGAAGTCGACGTTCACCTGGCGGACCAGCTGCTTATCTATGCGGCGCTCGCGGAAGGCAGGACCGCATACACGAGCGGAGGCATAAGCGGGCACTTCCGCACTAATGCGTCCATCATAGCGAAATTCGTGGAGCGGGATATCAGGGAAGAAGGCGGCTGCGTAAGCATCAGCTAGTGGCGGTGACGCTCAGTATGCTGCCGTTGCTGTGGACGTCCACCAGGTAGGATTCGTTGGTGGCAGCAGAGCTCCATTGCACCAGCCAGTCGTCCCCGTTCTCGGTCACGGCCGGAGCGGCACCGGGATTCTCGCCGAGGTAGGATTGTATGAGCTGGGTGCCGGGGAAGGTGTGGGATGCGATGATGGCTTCCTCCGGGAACTGGATGTTGCAGATGCCCTCGTTGCATACCGAGCAGTTGGAGGTTATCACTTCGGTCGGCTGGGGGACGAAGTTCTGCTCAGGATAGTTGTAGAATATATGGGATAGCTGGGGACAGGGAGTCTGGGGGTCCTGCGTCACGCGTGCCTCGACCGAGTAATATTGCGTGCCCTGGCTGTTGTATTCCGGAGTCACGGACACGATGCCGATATCGGCTGTCGGATATTTGACGTGCAGGTCGTCGCTCACGAAATTGCTCGCCGCTGTGGCGTTGGGCGCCACTGCGCTCGCGGCGCTGCCTGAGAGAAAGACCTTCACCAAAACCGCTATCAGGACTATAAGGACGATAATCAGCAGTATTTCGCGGCTGGTAGCCATGCTAGGAGATGCCCCCCAAAATTTTTATTACTTGCCTTCTGTCAGCGAAAGGATGGCTTGGGCGATGTCGCCGCCGCTTTTCTCCAGCGCGGCCTTTGCTTCGTCGGCGGAACAGCCCGCCTGGTCCATCACCATCTTCGTATCATCGTTGGAAGATTCGGAATGCACATCGCCGCTTATCTGGAAGGACTTCTGACCCTGCATGGTGACCTGCACCACCTGGGGATTATCTATGACCAGGCGGCCGGACGGGGTCTCTATTATGACGCTTTTCGCTTCTATCGGTTCGGACTTTATGCCGAGCTGGCGCATGGCAGCCTCCATCTTCCGGGGGTCCATTCCGCCTGGCATCACAAGCATTCACCGCGTACCGAAGATTAGCCTCATGAAGTTTGCTGAAGGTTTAACCGAAGTCAGACCTAAGGAAACCTTCACTTGAAGACCTCGCCGCGCTCGGACTTGCGGACTTCTATGCGCCTCATCTTGGTTATGGTCTTCAGCCGGTTGAACAGCTTGGAGGAGAGGCGCCCGTAAAGCACGTCCTGCATGACATCGTCGAAATTGCCCTCCGTGATGGCTTTTTTCGACTCTTCCACCAGCACCTTCCGCAGGTTACTGCGGGTGTTCTGGCTCACCGTAGCGCCGGTGACTGCAATCAGCTTGAGGCGCAGGCTCTCGTTGTCCTTGGTCTTCTCGTCCACCACCTGGTGGATGAGCGATTTCCCGCGCCGGGCGAACGTCTTGAGGAACGAGGGGGATATCTCGTGGCCTATCAGCACGGTGTTGGCGTCGCTGCCCTTCACGTCGTTTATCCTGAAGAACATCGTGGTGAACATCGATATCTGGGAGCTGCCGCCTATGCCCAGTTCCAGCAGGCTTTTGCGCACGATGCGGTTGGCCAGCGTCTTGTCATCGGCCGCCACGACTTCGCAGAGCTCCTTGCCCTCGAACATGGCCGGCGCCTTTACCGAATACCACTTCTTCGCTTTCCATTTGTCAACTATTTTTGCCTTCTTTCCTGCCATAAAAATCACGGATTTTTAATTTTGACCGGTTCGCCGGTCAATTCTGGTAATCATCATCACTTCGCCAGCAGGGATGCCTGCTGGTCGTATCTCCAGTTTTTAGGCAGCCTGCCTTTCGATGAATAGTATCGTACGAGCCGGTTTATCTTGGATTCCACGTGGCCGAGCTTCACCTTGTTGTGGAGGTCCTTCTTGAATCCTTTGAGGTGCGAGCGCATGCGCACGGCCTTCTTTATGAGCGCGAGCAGGTCTTCCGGATATTCCGGAGCGGCTTTCTCCTTCTCCAGGAAGGCCAGGAGCGACATGCCCAGTATCCCGCGCAAATTCGCCACGCCCTGCTGGTCCCTCAGGTAGAGCGCGATTTTAGCCGGCGGAACCCCTTCCTTGGCCATCTTCACAATAGAGTCCTTCAGCTCGGCCTTGTCGACGCTGACCCATGCAGGTACGACGCCGCTCTTGGCGCGCTTCGTGCCTGCCTTTCCTTTCTTTCTTGAATGCAATCTTGCCATAAAAATTTCCTCGTTGTTTTTCCTCATTGAAATTTTTATTATTGACCGAAAACTTCGGTCAATGCCATATGATACACCAGTAAAAATGCTAGCTAGGATTGAAAATTTTCGAGAATTCTAGAAGCGATTTATATCTATGCGAGAGGTTGTTTTTTAATTCTATGTTTTCAGCGAACGTCTGTAAATGGCCTGCAGGAACGAAAATCGGGTCATAGCCGAAACCCCAGCTGCCCCGGGCAGCCTCGGATATGCTCCCCATGCAGCTCCCATGGAACGCACGCACGGTCCTGCCGTCGTGGTAGGCGATACAGGCCTCGAACACCGCTGTCCGTTCCGTCACCCCTTCCATCAGATGCAGGATGCCTGCGTTGCCGAGCTTCTTCTGCACCCATGCGGAATACGGGCCCGGAAAGCCGTTGAGGGCCTTTATGAAAATCCCGGAATCCTCCACGAATACCGGTCTGCGCCCAGCGGCCTCGTAAGCCGCCGCAGCCGCCTCGCGCGCAATCTCCTCCAGGTTCTCGCTGCGTATCTCCCTGTGCCCGAACTGGAGGTGCTTCACGGTGACGCCGCATGCCCCTAGCACCGCGACCGCCTCGGCGACCTTGTTTTTGTTGCTGGTTGCGAAAAGGACTTCCATGGAACCACGCTCATTTATTAAGTTGATAGACGTTAGAGGTTTATAAATTCGAATCAGCGGGTGATGAATCTGAAAAAGAGCAGTCTGAAGAAGGAAGCGGCGGCCAAAGGCCAGCCACAGCCAACAGCGGCCTCAGGTCAGGTTGCCCCGAAGGCCGGCCTGCCTGCCAGTCAGGCCCAGCTGGCAGCGGAAGCGTCCAAAGCCCCCACGGCTGCGCAGAAGCAGGAAGCTGAGGAGAACGCGGCTGCAGTGAAGGAGATAGAGAGCGCGCTGTTCGCACTGAAGTTCTATCCGGTGGCCGTGAACGAGAAGTCGAAGGACGAAGCCATTGACAAGCTCGCCAAAGCGTACAACAAGGGCAGCGAAACCGTCCGGCAGCTCATAATATACATGATACACGAGGCGCTCGCTGCCAGCGCAGAACTGAAAGTGATGCACAACCTGGAGTACGTGAAGGCCAAGAACCCGGCGCTGGACCAGGCTCAGCTGCGCGTGGGCGTCTATCGTTCGATGTTCAACTACAACACGTCCCTGGAAGGGATGATGGAGATGATACGGTTCCTGGGGGCCCTAGGTAGCGAAGACTCGGCCAAGCTGCTGACTTACCATTTCTCGCGCCTCTGCAGCGCAGAGAACGAGGCCAACCACATGCTCAGGGCCGCCATACTGGATGCACTGGGCGAATCGGATTCCTATTACGCTCTCAAGTCGCTGCTGGAGTACGCGAGGTACTGCGACAACGAACGTACGTTCCAGCGCATAGTCGGGGCGCTCGCGGACTGGGACGAGAAGATAGATACTCTGAAGATACCCGAAGAGGAGAAGAAGAAGCTGCGCGAGAATCTGCAGGAGCTCATGACCAAGGACCACGGCGGCTCGCACTACGGATAGTCAGGGAACCACATGAAAAAGGAAATACTGCTGGCTGATGGGAGGACCGCCACGGTCTCGTTCCTGGCGGCCAAAGACGATGTCGGCGAGCTACGAGGATTCATCAACGCGTTCGTGGACGAAAAAGCGTATATCCTGGCAGACAGGAAATTCACCCTAAAACAGGAAGCGGCATGGAAACAGGACACGCTCGCAAGCCAGCGTAAAGGCGGGAAGTACGTGCTCGTGGCCCGCATCGGAGGAAAGATAGCCGGCACCACGGAAGGGCGCCGCGAGCCGTTCAAGGCAAGGAGCAATGTCACGCTCGGTCTGGCTATCGCGAAGCCGTATCGTCGCATAGGACTGGGCGAAGCGTTGCTGCGGCTCAATATCGAAACCGCGAAAAAGATGATGAAACCGAAGACGATATGGCTATCGATATTGGCGCCCAACAAACCGGCCCGCGCCCTTTACCATAAGGTGGGTTTCAGGGAATTTGCCGTTTTTCCGAAATGGCTGCTCCATGATGGGAAGTACGTGGACCACGTGTTCATGAGATTACCCCCAAGGAAGCCAACGATAAGTATATAAATAAGTTTAAACTTATTTTGATACATGAATACGCTTGAAACGGTGAAGGTCTCTTCAAGAGGGCAGATCGTCATTCCGGAGAATGTAAGGGAAGATCTCGGGATTGATAAGGGCACAAAACTGATTCTGGTCGAGGAGAACGGCAGGATAACATTGCAGAAAGAGGAGGAGTTCCTGAAAAAACTGAAAGAACAGCAAGAAAGAGCGGGATGGATGACAATTACAGAAAAATCTCTTGAAAAGATATGGAAAAACGAGAAAGATGATGCGGTATGGGGCAGGTACTGAGAAGAAAGGATATTGTTCTTGTTCCGTTTCCATTTTCCGACCAATCCGGAGGAAAAAATCGGCCGGCGCTAATCATAAGCAATGATAGATTCAACGAGAATTCACCGGATGTCATAGCCTGTGGGATAACCTCGAATATCGACAATGGACATTTTACGGTTTTTATCAAACCGGAAGACTGGAAAGATGGCATATATTCTGAGAGTTGTGTCAAGACCGCAAGCGTATTCGCTCTGGACAAAAAAATAGTCCTGAAAAGGATAGGCCGTATCAGCGATGAAAGATTCGCAGAAGTGATGAAGAGATTCAATGAGATAATAAAGTACGAAGGCGGAAAAGAATAGAGAACACTGCGAATGCATCACACGTGGTCGAAGGTGAGCTGGGACTTGCACTGCGGGTCCTCCTGGAGCGACCCTACGAGGAATAGCTTGAAATAGCCCACCAGGGGCACTCTCGCAATAACCTTGCCCTGCACGTCGTCCTGTGGTATGGGATGATTGGATTGGCCGCTGGAGTAATCGTATACCTGAAGGTCTAGGATGGGGTTGTTGTCGCCACGCGTGAGATAATACTCCTCGCCGTCGACGTTTATCTTGAACATCACCCGGTGGACGATGGCGCCTACGCTGGCATATACGTCGCCGGCCGGCGGCTGGTAGACTATGATGTCGTTGGAGAAGTTGGTGAGATAATCCTGGCCGTCGAAAGTGACCGTGGTGAGGCAGGGCTCCAGGAAGCTGGTGCCGTTGGACAGGGAAATTGGGCATGCAGCGTAATGATAGGTGAACGCGCCCTTCTGCTCGACCACCGCTGCCGGGTCCTGCTCGAACGCGTCGCACACGCTCGCGTTGTAGTTCACGCAGTAGGAGTACAGCGAACCCTGCATGATGACGTTGGTGCCGTCGTAGAAGATGGTGGCCGGGCCGGAGAGCGATGCGAGCTCTGCGGGGGTCATGTTGATGGAATAAGCGCTGACCGGAGCACCCTGCACAATGACGAAATCGCCGCGCTGCAGGTTTGGCAGCATGCTGCAGGAGACGACCGCGGATATGGGCGAACTGGTATTGAGCAGGAATGATATGGCGTACCATGCGGCCACCGCGACTACCAATGCTATGAGGGTGTCCAGCACCTCGTGCTTCCAGCCGTGCGCCTGCGCGCCTTCCTTGACTTCCAGGCCGACGTAGGCGAACAGCTCAACCACGACAAGGAGCGCGATGAGCGTCGGGACGAAGCTCAGTGACGGGCTGTTGCGCAGCAGCCAGTTGGCGATGAGGAATAGTATAAGCGTGCCCAGCAGCACCGCAAGCGCCGGCGGCTTGGAGATGAGAGCCTTTACGTCCGGGAGGTCCATGCAACGACCGCTATTTCGCTATTTCTACGAATTTCTTCCTGAAGTCGGACACTTCGGACTTTATTTCGTCCAGTTTCTCCAGCACGAGCTTGGCGGGGTCGCCCTTTTTGGTCTTCACCATGAGCTTGACCGATGAGATGAGCGGATGTTCGACTTTCGATGCCGCGAACTCCACGTCCTTCTCTGCGCTGAGCTTCTCCGCCAGCAGCTGGCCCAGGGACTGGTCTGCATCCCCGAGCTCCAGCTCGAGCGTGTTTTTCTCATTGAGCAAGATTTTCACTTCCATCTAAAACGCCTCCTATCCTCATTCTCTGGGCCGGAAAGGCCGCCTGGGTCTGCCGAACCTGCCGCCATCGCGGCTTGGTCCGCGGGGCCTGAAACCCTCGCGCGGCCGGTAGGGCCTGGATTCACCCTCGGGCTCTGCCGTCGGGTGGCCTGCTATCTTCCTGCGCTCCTTCCAGCCGCAATCACTGCAGATGAATATTTCGCCTTTTAAATCCATTGCGTGCCTGCACCGGGGACAGAAGATGGCCACGACGCCACACTCTGGCGGGAACACGCTTATCTCCATCCCGGTCTTCTCTATGCTCTGCACCCGCGCCTTGATTATGTCGCCTATCTTGACTTCGTGCCTTATGTCGGGCACGTAGCCGCGCCGGATGGCTGTAACCGGCAGGACCGCCTCGACTTCCAGGCCGCGCCCTTTCCCCTCGACCTCGCTGGCAGGGATGCAGCCTGCAATCGCCTTGTTCAGGCTCGTCTTGGTTATCACGCAGTATACGTCCATGCCCACCCGCGGCGTCTCGAGCTGGCGGCCCTTGCTCTTCACCACCGCCTTGCCCTCCATCGTCAGGCTCTCGCCCATGGCGCTAGAGTATACTTCGTCGTTCTCAGCATAGCAGTTCTCGCCCGGTTCGGCTTCTTCATAGCTCGAGATGTGCTCGCCTGGGAGTACCAGCTTCTTTTTATCCATTGGGATTACCTCTGAATCAAGTAGAATGGAAATAGTATGATGAGGAAGACTTTTTAAAATACCATCCTCACAGGTTATTACCGTAAAGCGTAGAAGGTTTTGCGATGAAAAGACCGATACTTGTACTGTGCATAGACCGCGACAACGACCTTTTCGAGAAGGCCAAGGTCAGCGGCCCGCTCATCGGCAGGGAGCGGAACCTCCAGGGTGCCACTACGCTCGCGCTGGCGGATCCTGAAGACCCGGATTCCAATGCCATATTCTATGCGATAAGGCTCTACGACCAGATGCGCAGGGACGGGGAGAACATAGAGGTGGTCACGCTCACAGGAGACAAGTCCCTGGGCATCAAGGCGGACCGCAGCGTGAGCGCGCAGCTGGACAAGATAATCACCGAGCTGAATCCGTCATCGTGCGTGCTCGTATCCGACGGCGCTTCTGACGAGGAAATACTTCCCATCATAAAATCGAGGCTGAAGGTGGACTCGACCAAGATAGTGTTCATCAAGCAGGCCAAGGAGCTGGAGAAGACGTATTTCGTCCTGCTCGAGAAGCTGCGCGACCCGTATTTTGCCAGGATATTCATCGGCATCCCTGCCATACTCATACTGCTGTTCTCGCTCTCCAGCTATCTGGGATTCGGCTGGCAGCCGGTCGGCATAATAGTGGGCTTGTATCTGCTCCTGCGCATCTTCGGCATAGATGAGTTCGCCATAGAGATGATACGGGACTTCCGGGTCTCGTTCGAGCGCACCAGCTGGATCGGCTACGTGGGCGCTATCGCCATCTTCGTCATAGCCCTGGTCGTCGCCTACCAGACCGCCCAGCAGGGCATCGCGCTCAATCTCCCGCCGGACGCGTTCATATCGCTGGTGGCAGGCAGCGCCGTGTGGATAGTGCTCATAGGCCTGCTCATGATAATGGGCGGGAAGATGTTCGACGAGCTGGCGGAGCGGAGGAAGTACGCAGCCACGAAATACCTGGTGTATTCGTCCGCGGCGGTTATCACCACCATAGTCATCCTCGTGGGAGGCCAGTGGATAGTCAATATGAACCCGCCATATGTGGACTTCCCCACGTTCCTGCTCACCGTGGCCGTGTGCATGGTGCTGGGCTATCTGGCGACCTGGACCATAAACTGGTACCGCAAGGAACTCCTCATCGATATGAAGATAGAGGGAAAAGAGGCCATTTCCCAGAACGGCGTCTATCTGGGCAGGATAGTCGGCGTGGACGCTAAGAAGGGAAGGCTGGTCATACAGACATTATTCGAGAAGAAGTTCACCCTGCCGGTGACCGCGGTCGTTTCGGTGGAGGACAACGTGGTCGTCAAGTCCACGGAGTAAGCTCAGCGCCTTATCTTCTTCAGGAGGTCTTTCTTGGGCTTGCCGTCCACGAGCACATGGGAAAGGACTTCCGCGATATCATCCACCTGGATTATGTTTATCTTCCCGGCCTTTTCCTTGGGCAGGTAGACGTCCTGGGCGTTCGCCTTAGGTATGAGGACTGTCCGGATGCCAGCGTCTATCGCTGCTTCTATCTTGGCAGTTATGCCGCCGACCGGGAGTACGCGACCACGCACGTCCAGCGAGCCGGTCATCGCCGTATCCTGATGCACGGGTATCGATGAGATAGCGGAAATCACTGCCACGGCCGTAGATATCGAAGCGCTGTCGCCCTCCACCCCCTCGTAGGTCTGGAGGAACTGGATGTGCAGGTCCGTCCGCGTTATTTCCGTGCCTATGTATTTCTTGAAAATCGCAGAGACGTTGTCCACAGCCTCCTTGGCTATCGTCCCCAGCTTGCCGGTGGCTATCACGCGTCCTTCGCTCCTTGAGGCGGCTGGAGTCGCTTCGGCCACTATGGGCAGGATGAGGCCGGCCCTGGAATCGCCCAGCACAGCAAGGCCGTTCACGCGCCCTATCTCTTCTCCGCTGGTGACAAGCGTCTGGTATTCCTTCTTCAGGTCTATTATCCTGCTGCCGAGCTGGCTCTCTATGGACCTGGAGACTTTCCTGCCTTCCAGGACCTCAGCGCGACTGACTATCTGCAGCCCTTTGTCCCGGGCCACGTCGCCTGCGGCGCGGATGAGGCCGCCGAGCTCCCGCAGATTGAGCGCGAATTTCATCCTCCGGCCGGACATGCGCCTGGCTTCCTCGATTATCTCTGCCACAGCCCCGCTGTCGAAAGGCGGGGTCCGGCCGTCGCGCCGAATCTCCTGGGCGACGAAACGGACGAGCTTCTCCTCGTTCTCCGGCGTATCGTCCATGAAATCCTCCACGTAAATCTCGTAGCCGGCACCGCGTATCCTGGAGCGGAGAGCCGGGTGAAGATGCCCGACATCAGGTAGGTTCCCGGATGCGACGAGCACGAAGTCCGTGGGGACCGGCTGGGTCTTGACCAATGCGCCGGAGCTCATCTCGCTCTGGCCAGTTATCGGATACTTCTTCTCCTGCATGGCCGTGAGTATCTCTTGCTGCCAGTTGAGCTTCATGGACGCTATCTCGTCTATGAACAGCACGCCCTTGCTCGCCTGGTGTATAGCACCGGCTTCCACGCGAAGATGGGCCGGCGTGCCCAGGCCTCCGCTCTGGAGCGGGTCGTGGCGTATGTCGCCGAGCAGCGAACCCGCGCGCGAACCGGTCGCGTCTATGAACGGCACGGTCATGCGCTCGCTGTTGTCCACGATGAGCTTCGGACTCCCGTCCTCGCGCGGCATCAGCCTGCGGCTGAGCCCGGCCATGGCGCCGGAGAGTATGTAGAGGAGGCCCAGGCCGAGCAGGATGGCCACTATGAGCCATTTGGTGTTGTCCGAAACGGAGGTGAAGAGCGCCACGTAGAGCAGTATGACTCCGAGGAGGCACACTATCAGCAGCGCGGGCAACCCCTTCTGCTCGGGTTCGGATTTCTGGAAAGCCAGGCGCCTGCCGAAGCCGTTGCGGATTTTCTTGGGCAGTTCGTTTTTTTGGGCGGTCTTGAGCAGCTCCAGCTCTTTCGGAGAGAAATATCGCATGAGGTTGTTCTTACGGAGGTACTCGTAGTCCGGGTACGTCTTGACCACGCGGACCATGGGCTGGTTCTCGTTGTTCGGGTTCGGATAGACCAGCACGTCCTCCAGGGCCTCGCCCTGCATCAGCTCGGCCATCGCCTGGGCCATCATGCTCTTGCCGGTGCCCGGCGAGCCGATGAGCAGGACGTTGCGCTTCTGCCTGGCTGCCTTCTTGATGATTTCCACCGCCTTGTCCTGCCCGATTATCTGGTCTATGAGTTTCTCCGGGACCGGGACTTCGGCTGTAGTCTTGTATTTCATGCAGCATGGACATTGCGCGATATTATATAAATTACTTTGCCCGCTGCGCTCATCCGAGCTCCGCGTAGAAGTAGTAGGCGGTGGTGGAGGTCTGGTTTACAGGGACCATCACTTCGAAATTGGACGGCACGCCGTTGTAGCTCTCCCCTGTGCTGTTGATGTTGGTGCAGAAGGCCAGATTGCCCGTAGCGCCTGTGCTTATGACGCCGTTGCTTATGACGCAGTCGTTGAAGGTGCTGCTGCCCTTGAGGGTGACGTTGCCTGTGCCGCTGATGGTGCCCCCGGACAGGTTGAGGTTGCAGCTGTTCGAAGAGTATGTGAGCGTACCGCTGTCAGCATCGCCGGGAGGGAACCCCCAGGCGCTGTCTATGTTCGCACCGGTGGCGGCGGATGGCACGCCACTCGCAATCCAGCTGGAGTTGGTGGCCAGGCAGACCCTGCCGGCAGTGGTGGTCGTATAGCTCCAGCTATAGATATTGGCTAAGCCGTTACCGAGGACGATGGTGCCGGTCACGTTTCCGAAGAAGTCCGCCCACTTGGTGGTGAGCACCACACCGGATATGTTGAGCGCGGTGATGTTGCCGGCCTGGGTGGTGATGTTTCCGGCAGCGTTTCCTGCCCATCTCGTCGGCGGGCCCACAGGGGTGGGGGTAGCGCCGCTTATGGCCAGCACGGCTCCTGCGGCCATCACCAGGAGTCCAATCGCCAGGAGCACGTTCTTGTATCTCAGGTTCGCCATTCAGGCAGGTAATCTGAAATATAAGTTATAATTGTTTCCATCGGGAAGGGAGAACTGCGCGTACGGATTGCCGGGACTCCCGCCGCTACGAAACGACTTTCAGCCCTCCGAAGGCCATGCGCGGGGCCACGAGTCCGCCTAGTACGTGCACGCTTTTTTCTATCGCTTCTATGTCCGCGAACATATCGAACACGTTTCCGGAGAGCATGAAGCCGCGGACCGGCACACGCTTGCCCTTTTCGACCAGGAAGGCGACGCTCACGTCAAGGCCGAAATCCCCGGTGGTGGCGTTCGCCGTGTGGGAGCCGTGCATGGAATGTATCTCCAGATGCCGGTCCAGGTCGGAGAAATCCTTCCGGTCGCCGGCGCTTATCACGATGTTGGAGTGATTGATGGATGGGGCATCGCTGTAGCCCGCCCTGTCGCATGCGCCGGACCGGTTTTCATGCGCGAGGGCTGCAGTCTCCCGGTCGAAAAGGAATGACGCTATCCTGCCGCGGTCCACGAGCGGACGGCGCACTGATGGCGTGCCCTCGTCGTCGAAAGGCCGGGCATCAGTGCCCTGGGCCAGCCCGTCGTCGCACAATGTGAACTTATCGGAGAACGGCTTTGCGCCAGCCCGCAGCCGCGTCACCTTCCTGCGCTTCCAGTCTCCTGAGAATGAAGGGAGGAGGATTTCCAGTATGCTGTCCAGTGCTTCCGGCTCCAGAACGACCGTGTAGGACCCGGTATCCGGCTTCGTTGCGTTCCACATGGCCTTTGCCATCTCCGCGGCCGCGAGACCGGTTTCGCCGGGCGCTGATGATTCTGGGGCCCGGTTGGAAGTGGTGTAAGCGAAACCGAAAGCCTCGCCGTGCATGCACTCCGCGTAGATGGAAAAGTCGGTCTTGTCATATGCATCTGAGAAACCTTCGGTGTTCTCCAGTTCCAGGCTGGAATCCATGCAGTAGAGCATGATGCGTGATTTCCCTCCTTTCGATTCCGCGGCTTTGCGCGCTTCTTCGAGGTAACCGCGCAATACGCCATAGTCCATCGCGGCCAGCTGCGGGTCGTATATCGCCGGTTTTGAGGAGCGTTTCCTGGGAGCGAACGAGAAGCCGCTTTTGACGGAGAAACGCGAGAGCCGCACCGCCCGCTCGACCGCTTTTTCCACTTCGTCGCCGCGCTGGCAGTACGCGAAGCCGAGTTTTTCTTTATCCAGGGCGCGCACCCCGTATCCGGCTGACACGCCGGCTTCTTTCACCTTCAGCTCTCCGCCGCTGAAGGTGAGGCTGGCCGATTCGGAACGCATATGGCAGACCTCATGAGCGGACATAAGCGTTTTAATCCGCGTGATGAATTAAAAACATGAGACTTTTCGTCGCCGTCCCGGTACCGCAGGAGCTGCGCGCCTCCATAGCGGCGCTGGGAAAGGAACTGGGGCAGGACGGCATAGTACCGGTGAGAGCGGACAACATGCACCTGACGCTGAAGTTCATAGGTGAAACGGATGAAGCCGCAGCCCTGGAGCAGGCGCTGCGCAAGGTCAGGTTCGCTGCGTTCGGTTGCACCGTGAAGGGGGTCGGCGTATTCCCGAACAAGGACTACATACAGGTGGTCTGGGCCGGCCTGCAGAGCGGTGGAGCGCTCGAAGCGCTCGCCGCGCAGGTGCAGGACGCATTGCACGGTTTCGGAGGCGACGAACGGTTCTCCGCCCACATAACCATGGCGAGGGTGAAAAGGAAGGCGGACCTCGGCGGTTTCCTTGAGACTCACGGGAGCGACCGGTTCGGCTCGTTCACCGTCTCCTCCTTCGGATTAATCGAGAGCATACTCGGCCCCGCAGGCCCGAAATACAGCACCATAGCCGCATTCGAGGCAGCAAGTGCGCGGAAGGAAAAATAAGAGAAAAGAGAGATTCATTCAAGCGCGCTCATGACCTGCGGTATCTTGTTGTAGTCCGGATAAGTGACGATGATGACGTAGGTGGAGTTGTCGCTTGTCAGGCCCCAGTCGAAGCTTACTGCAGCCGCAGATACCTGCGCCTGGGTAGTCTGCGATGCATTTACAAGGAGCCAGAGCGTGGGCGTGCTTGCACTTCCGCTGTTAGCCTCGTCAGCTGTTTCCCAATCGTTGGTGAACTCCCCGACCTGGTCCACGTAGGTGTTGGCAGCGAGGCAGGCGTCGAACTCGCTCTGGTTGAGACCGCTCACGTTCTGCGCGATTATCTCCAGGTTTGGCTTGGAGTACTTGCCATCACCTTCGTTCGGCGTCTGCGCATTGAAGAGGGCGTCGTACATCTGGAAGTACCTGCCCTGGGCGTTCGCGCAGAGGGCGGCATCAGCTGCATCAAGCGATTCATTCACGCCTTCCTGGATACCGAGGAATGCAACCGGGAAGTGGCGGAAGTCAGCCTTTCCGGTGTCGACATAATTGGCCTCGAACTCCGGGATTGTGCCGACTATCGACTGGATTACGTCGCTTGAGTATTGCGGACTCTTGGTCCATGGCGAACCGAATGCCATGCCGCAGTACGGGCACTGGAAGTCAGAGAATTCAAGCAGCGTAATCTTGCTATTCGCAGGTCCCATGACCGGTGCCAGATCCAGCGATGGAGGAAGCTCCAGGGTCTTCACGGCCGTGGGCGCGGTTTGATTGGCCGACGGCTGGGTCGCAGTCTGATTGCCGGGCGACTGATTCATAGGCACTGCACTCTTCACCAGACCGAAGCCCTGCGTGAATACCGATATTACCAGAAGGCAGGTCAGCACGGCGATGATTATACCGTATGCTGTGTCCTTGCTAAAGGTTATAGAATTGTTTTCTCCCAAGTCAATCACCTCTAATCGTAAAAAAGTTAATCTCATTCGTACTGCAGTTTATATAAATCTTCTGAAATTCATGGCCAAAAATGAAAAAGATAAAAAGGAAATTCACTCCAGCGCGCTCATGACGGCCTGTAACTGCACGTAGAAGGGGCTCGCGATGATGACGTAGGTGGAGTTGTCGCTTGTCAGGCCCCAGTCGAAATCAGCAGCGGCTGCAGCTGCGGAGACCTTGCTCTGGGTCGTCTGCGATGCGTTCACCAGAATCCAGATTGTCGGTGTACCTGGTCCGCAGGGCTGGGTTGCGGTCCCGGGGTGGTACTGGCAGATGTTGGCATTGTATACTGTTCCCCATTCGTCAGTCAGCTCCTCAGTCTGGTTCACGTAAGTGTCTGCGTTAAGGCAGGCGTCGAACTCGCTCTGGTTGAGGCCACTCACATTCTGTGCGATTATCTCCAGCTTGGGCTTGGTGTACTTGCCATCGCCTTCATTGGAGTCCTGGGCACCGAATATGGCATTGTACATCTGGAAATACATTCCCTGGGCGTTCGCGCAGAGGGCTGCATCAGCCGAATCACGCGATTCGTTCGTGCCGTCATTGGCATCGAGGAATGCCACCGGGAAGTCGATGAAGTCAGCCTTGCCGGTATTGACATAATCGGCCTCGAACTTCGGTATTGTGCCGATCATAGGCGCATATTGGCTGTTCGCATAAGCAGGCGTCCATGGTGCTCCGAAAGCGAAGCCGCAGAATGTGCACTGGAAGTCGGAGAACTCAAGCAGAGTGATGGGGCTGTTTGCAGGCCCCATGACCGGCATCATGCCCAATGATGGCGGAAGTTCCATCGTCTTCACGCTGGTCGGAGCGGCAGGTGCTGCCGGCTGGGTTGCGTTCGGCTGCGCAGGCTGAGTGGCATTTTGAGGCGCAGCGGTCTTGACAAGGCCGAAGCCGGCCGTGGATATTGATATCACCAGAAGGCAGGCCAGCACAGCAATCACTATGCAGTACGCGGTATCCTTGCTAAGCGTTATGGAATCATCATCTCCCAAGCCAATCACCTCTGATTGTAAAAAGTTAAACAGTATTCGCAGTAACTTTATATAAATCTTTTCTTCCGGCAATCACTGGCCGGGCGTGTCAATCGTCTTCGTCCTGCCGTTGGGAAGGAGTTCCAGCAGTTCGTCCGGATGCACGCCGAAGCGTTTCGCCAGCGAGCGCGCGAGCGCGCCCTTCTCCTTGCCGGCTTGGGAAGGCACCAGTATGAGTGCCTGCTCCAGCTTCGTAGGCGAGACGTCCGGCACCAGCACCGGCTTCCCGTCTTTGATGCCCAGCCGCAGCGCGAGCTTGGTGTCCCTGAACCATGTCCTTTCGCCGCTGATGGCGAAGGCGCCCGAAGGGATAAAACCGCCCGAAGAGTGCTTCGAGAGCTGGCTCTTCAGTACAGCATAGACGTCCACGCCTGCATTGCCGTTTATCCATGCTTTCGAGAAGCTGGCAGCGAACTGTGCCGCTTCCGCGAGTTCCTGCCTGGGAACGCCTTCGCCGAGCAGTTCGGCGCCGCCTTTGAGCACGACGGCAGATGCGCCCTGTATGTCCGCATGGAAGAACAGGTCCGCATCGTCCAGGTGCTTGGCGAACAACAGGTCGTTCTGCTGCGCGTTCCTGCCGCCGAGCATCAGCTTGCCGGCACTCGTGGATGCGAAGTGGAATTTTTCGTACCATTCCTTCTCACGCTTGCGGCGCACCTCCTTCTTCTTCCCCTTCTTCGCCTTCTCCAGCTCCTTTTCGGTTTCCTTTATTGCATTCTCCAGGCCGGCCGCCTTCTCGCGGCTCTCCTTGGCCAGCTCATAGTAGCGTGCAGCATTGGCATGGACGGACTTGTCGTAGGAAAGCGTGAGCTTCATGCACTCATTAGAGACAATATAAAAATAAAAGCACGCATGTCCTGTCCATGAAACTGCTGGGGGTACCGGCCGGACAGTTCGCATTGTGCTTCTTCATCACCACTGCGCTCACTGCCGTTTTTTTCCTACCCGCGCTCTCTGGTTTCGGGCACGTGCTGCTGGGAAAGGAGGACATCCAGTTCTTCATATGGCTCTTCTGGCATTACGGGCAGAGCGTAGCCCATGGCACTGACCCGCTGTACGCAGCGGAGATAGGTTATCCATACGGCGTATCGCTTACGGCCAGCACCATCACGCCGTTCCAGGGCGTGCTTTATCTCCTCCTGCCTGCGGCCTGGGGCGTTTTCGGCAGCATAACGTTCCTGCAGGTGCTCTCTTTCGTGCTGGGCGGGTTGTTCTCCTTCGCGCTAGCATACCGCTTCACCAAATCGTTCATGCCATCCCTCATCGGCTCGTTCATCTTCAACTTCTCAGCGTTCCATTTCGAGAAGGTCCTGCACCATTTGAACTACAGTATGGCGATGCCGTTTGTGGCGCTGTTCTTCCTGTGCTACTATGACGCGCTCGCCGAGCGGCCGGAAGAGAGGCACCACCTGTGGCTGGCGCTCGCGCTCCTCCTGGTGGCACTCAACGAGATGGCAGTAGCTATAATGATTGGCTTCATCGTCTTCATCGATATATTATTTCGCCACGCACGGGCATCGAAGGTCAGCCTGCTTTCCGTGCGCAACATAGTGACTCTGGGCGCAGCAGCAGCGCTCTCCATACTCCTCTTCGAGCTTTCCGTTGCAGCGCAGCTTCCGTTGCTGTTCACATATGTGATACCAGGCCTGGTATTCGTAGCCGCGTGTCTTTTCCTGGTGCTCGGCTGGGGCAATCTTGTCCGCCGCGAGATTGCAGGGGGGTTCTTCATCTCCATGGCAGTATGCGCCGTCCCGCTGCTCGGCTATGGGGCGCTGCTCGCGCTGCATGGCTCCTATGTCATACAACCAGATTCTGCCATTGTAGATGCGCTGCAGTACAACGTCCCAATCGAATACACTTTGCTCCCTTCGCAATTGCAGCAGGTAGCCCATCTGGGGCTGTTCCAGGACCTTCCGGCCGCAAGCGATACGGCCGGGGCGTATCTCGGACCGGTAGTCATCCTCCTGCTGCTCGCATCATTGCTCCTGCCAAAAGCATCCGAAGACGAAAACCACGTCCGCGACCTGGGAATCATCTGCCTACTGTTCTCATTTCCGGTCATTGCAGTTGGCTCAACTCTGCTTATGGGGACCCCATTCCTCGCAGGCCCGCTGTTCCCGCTGCTCGGCGTCCTGCGTTCCCAGTCCCGCTTCATCATGCTCGCACTCATTTTCATATCCATAGCTGCCGCGCTCCTCTGCGCGAGGCTTTTCACGAACAGGAAGAACGGTACAATAATGGCAGCAGGACTTGCATTGCTCTTGCTCGCAGCATCTTGGCCAGCCCTCGGCAGTTTCACCTTCGAGCCGCAGGTCCCGCAGTTCTACCTGAACTTGGCCAATGAAACGCATAATGTGTCCATATTCCTCTATCCGGACATGGATTATTACACGCTCCTGCAGGAGAGCTATTACCAGACGATTTACGGCGACAACATTTCCTACGGCGTGCTTTCCCGCTTCCCTGAAGGCACCAATCCGCTTTTCGCGCTTTATACGGAGGACAATGTCACGACCGGCGAGGTCGTGCAGGTGGTACGCTCGCTGGGCTATGACTACGTCGTCGTCCAGAAGCTGCAATGTACCTCCAATCCGGACTGTTTTTACGGCACCTTCACGCCCATTCCGGAGCTCAGGCTGGACTATATAAAAGAGGGCATGGAAAAAGCATTCGGCAACGAGACGTATGAAGATAACGCCATAATCGTCTATGATACGAAGCCGCTTGGCTGAGGAGGCGGGCACTTGGGCCAGAGACCGGATGCCATGCGCTAGTGCGCCAGCAGTCCATCGGTACTGAGCCTGAAACGCAACATGAGGAGCGAGAGGGCCAGCACCGGCACGTCCCTATGGAAACGGATGTGCGTGGAACCGCGCTCCACCCAATGGATGGGAATTTCGCTGACTTTCAGCGCTTTGGCTTGGGCGCGTATGAGGAGTTCAGTATCCCAGAACCATGAGGTGGCCTTCACCTCGGTCAGCAACGGGAGGATGCTGCTCTTCCTAAATGCCTTCAGGCCACACTGATGGTCATGTATGGCGGTGCGGAAAAGCAGGCGCACCATGAGATTGTAACCCCGACTGGACAGTTCCCGGATAGTGCTCCGCCCCACCACTCCCGAATCTGCCAACAGCCTGGAACCGACTGAGATATCTGCCCCGTTTTCGATTTCTCTTATCAGAACCGGGAGGACTGAGAGGTCTGCGGAAACGTCGGCATCTGTAAAAACCACCACTGGAGCGCTCGCTGCGCGGATGGCGGCGCTTATTGCCGCACCCTTGCCGAGTCGTATGGGACTGTGGAGGAGAATTGTGTCATCCATGCGGAGACGCTCTGCCACCGCCTGGCTTTCATCGGTGCTGCCATCCTCTGCCAGGAGTATCTCGTAGTCCTTTCCCGTCGTCCCGAGGGCTTTTTTGAGGCTGGCCAGGGTTGAAGGAAGTACAGCAGCATCGTTATGAATGGGAACTATTATGCTGATTTGTCGCAAACTCATCACATCCTCGGTCCGGGGCGGGCTGAGCCGCCCTTCTTCCAGTGTACTCACCCTGATTTTATCCTCAGCAGGTCCAGCAGATAGACCACCATCTCCGCCGCACCGAGCTTTGTCCTGCCGGAGTGCCGGTCGCTGAACGTGTATGGCAATTCCTTCACCCGCATGCGTGGATTGTCAGCCAGTATGTTGAGGAGGAGTTTGTAGCCCCTGGTCCTGAAACGCGTTTTCATGAAAACATTCCGACGCACTGCGAAGAAGCCGCTCATCGGATCAGTCAGCTTCACGCCCAGCAATATGCGCGCGAGGGCTTGTGCGCTCCAGGAGATCAACCGCCGATGCAACGGCCAGGTCTTGATTCCGCCGCCTTTGAGCAACCTGTTGCCTATGACGAGGTCGTGGCCACTGAGCGCGGAGGCAAGGGCAGGCACAGCTTCTGGTGGGTGGGAGAGGTCGGCATCCATCACCACCAACCGTTCTCCGTGAGAGACTGAAACGCCGGCCACTATGGCGGAAGTGAGGCCCTGTTTCCTCGTGCGCTTCACAAGCAGCAGGGCAGGAAACCTGGATGATAGCTTCTCCACCACTGCGGCCGTGCCATCCGGCGAGTTGTCATCAACGACGATTATCTCACTGCCCTTCGGCAGGACCGTGGCGAGCCTGGAAATCAGCGGGAACATATTATCGCGCTCATTATATGTGGGGATTATGACCGATAACATGAGTTCACCTTTCGTAGATCGTAACGTAGCTCTCATTGTATATAACATGGAAACCGGGCAGGTAGACGCCCTGGCCATCGCTCACGGCAACGTAATCGAAACTCGTCAGGTTGCTGTTCTTCCTGAACATGGCATTGTTGGTGAACATACTGCTGAAAGAGCCGTCCACTATGGGGTATTTCATCGAATGATAGTCTGCGACGTATGTCCGGATCACATCTGCACTCAGGTTGTTTGCAGTGACGATCCAGCCAACGTCCAGACTATTGCCAGTGGAACGCTGCTCTGTGAGCGTCTTGTATGCTATGATGCCTGGAGCGTCGGAACCTATCACCAGGACGTTTTCCTTTCCGGCCAGTAGCAGACCCACCTCCTTTTGAGGGAGGAACTCCTCGCGGATTCCCGCGTAGTAGAACGCCAGCAGGGCAAGGTTAAGCAGCAGGACGAAGGACAGAACTATGAGGAAAAAGCGGTCCGGCTTTTCCCTGCCTTCCCACCTAATCAATGCGGCAGTGGCGAAATACGCGACAGCTGGCATGACCGGAAGGAAGTACCACGGCATGAAGGCGCCGCCCAGCAGGGGAAATACGAGTAGGATATACCAGAAGGCCATGAACGGCTCGGTTTTCCAATATTTCCATAACCCGTAGAGCGAGAGTGCGAACCAGATACTGCAGGTTGACATGAAGGTGCTGATGGAATCCACCAGCTGCACGGTCTCGGTTCCCGCTCCGTTGGAGTTTACGAGATGGCCGCCAATGTCGGATACGTACAGCTGCATTGCGAGCGATGATGACTGGAGCAGGGCGAAATTGAGCAGGAAGGCGGCAGGCACTGCAAGCAGGGAAACCAGGAACAGGGGGTTCCTGAGGGCCTCCCTGCGGTATACGTAGAAATAAGCGAGGGCCAGCAGAGGTATCATGAAGGCGATGACGAGCTTGACGAAAAATGCCGCGAATGCCAATGCACCGGCGGCAAGGAAGCGCCACGCCGGAAGCCGGATTTCAGTGTAGAGCCACAGCGAGGTGCATATCAGCAGGAACATGAGGGAATCGGTAAGAAAGGCAGCCTGGGTGTAGACGGCGACAATGGAAACAATGAGCATCAGAACAGTGAAAAAAGCGAAGAGGCGGCTGGAACCGGCATTTCTCAGCAGAAAGTAAAGCGGAGGGATGGCCAGTAGCCCGAAGAGGACGGATGGGAGGCGATAGACGGCTTCCAGAGGCAGCAGACCGGACAGGATCTTCGAAAAGCCGGCATACACCCAGAAGGTTAGGGGAGGCTTCCAGCTGACGGGGTACCCCAGGAAGGTGGGTATCAGTGTCAGATGCTGCAGCTGTTCCTGGGCCATCATGGCGTATAAGTTCTCATCCTGGACCAGGGGCAGGAACGTCAGCAGCGGCAGCCGCAGAAGAAGGTATACAATTGCGAGGACCACAAGACATTCGCGGTCAGTTTCCGGCAATCGTAGGGTAATGTTCACAGAATAGTCTCGGCTAAACCTTTTTAAAGATTAACGTCCACATCAGCGTGGACAGATTTCGTAAAAAAATCTGCCATCAATGACAGAATGATGGAAAAACCGCCCAAAGGTGAACGGATGGATGTTATAGATTCTATGAATGCGTTCAATAAAATTGGAAGATATCTGTTGCTGGCTGTTGTGGCCATCAACTTGATTTCTGTGGCATCGGCGCAGACTGCGAGCGGAAATATCATTTCGGCATTGTCATCCCTATGTACCATATCGCAGACGTTCCTCGGTGCTGCTGCCATGGTGCTCATAGTGCTCGCGGGCCTGACATATGCAATCGGCCAGATCATGGGCGCTGAGACCAGGGCCAGGGCGACCGTCTGGGCGACGGCCATGCTGACAGGGGCGATTATAGGCATAATCATCTACCTCGTGGCTCCGATAATCATCAATGCACTGCTCAGCGGTACGGGTACCGGCATCACCTCTAACGCCAATCCGTGCACAGGCCTGTAATTTTTTCCTTGTTTTTTATTTTTTCCGTGCCCTGCCCAGTGGCAGGCAGCCATCTTTCCAGGTATCGGACCGCATGGCTGAACTCTTTTAAAGATTGACTTTCATGTAACAGCCAACGGTGAATGGATGGACGTGCTTGATTGGATGAATAAGGCGACTAAAATCGGGAAATACCTCGTACCGGTGCTCTTTGTAATAAACATGGTTTCCATGGCATCTGCGCAGACTGCAAGCACGAACATCCAGATTGCACTGATAAGCCTGTGCAACATATCGCAGACGTTCCTCGGTGCTGCTGCCATGGTGCTCATAGTGCTCGCGGGCCTGACATATGCAATCGGCCAGATCATGGGCGCTGAGACCAGGGCCAGGGCGACCGTCTGGGCGACGGCCATGCTGACAGGGGCGATTATAGGCATAATCATCTACCTCGTGGCTCCGATAATCATCAATGCACTGCTTGCCAATACCGGCGTCACGCCTCTGGGTGGCGGCGGCGCTAACCCGTGCTCGCCCACCGGCCCGCTTAACGGGCCTGGATAAACTGCGTGGTTGGACAGGAGTTTCTTTTTCCCCTGAGTAACTGCTTTATAAAACTTCCAACGCCATTACTGCCATGGACCTGGGTGTGAACGAACAGATGCCCATCCTGAAGAAGAACAGGATGCCTGTTGGCATAGCGGATTTGGACCTGATACTTGAAGGCGGCTTCATAAACCCGGGCAGTGTCATAGTGATGGGGCCCACCGGAATGGAAAAGGCTGCGCTTGCATACCAGTTCGCCTCGGCCGCGGCCGGCAACGAGAATTCCTACATTGTCTGCGGCAACTCCTCCAGCGCGGACATAATAAAGAAGGCGGCCACCTTCGGCATAGACCTGGACAAGCCGAATGTCTATTTCATAGATTGCTACAGCGCCACCCTTGGCAAGGCGCTGGAGTCCACGGCCGAGGTCATGATGGTCTCAGGGCCAGGAGCGCTCAACGACATATCGCTCATGCTAAACGAGGCCATGAGGGCCAGCACCGGGAAGCGCATGCGCGTAGTTTTCGATACGCTCTCCACGTTCGTGCTCTACAACCCCAGGGACTCAATAACCAAGTTCCTCGGCGTCATAAACGGCCGGCTCAAGACGGCCGGCGCGACCACGCTCTTCCTGGTGGACGAAGGCGTGCATGACAAGCAGCTCGTCAGCCTCCTGGAGCAGGGGATGGACGAGATTTTCACCATAAGCGACGCCGGAGGGAAATCAGTTCTGAAGGTGCCGGAAGCAGACATGCTGATACCGATAAAGGTCGGCCCGGCCGGCCTCTCAATAGTGTGATGTTTATGCCTGCAGATATAGAAACCATACTGAACGAGATGAAGGGCAAGGGGGTAGGCGGCGCGCTGTTGCGCATCGACGGCGTACCCGTGCATTCCACCCTGGCCCTGAGCGAACTCAGCAACGGCCTCATAGCATCCCTGACCAACGTGTCCGATGCCATCATGAAGAAGATGGACGACCGGCAGAAGCAGATGGAGCTGGCCTTCGAGAATTCCGTGCTGGTCATCATCCCCATGGGTAACTACATATTCTGCGGCATGGTCAGGACCAAGGAGGAGAAAAGGCTCGTGCTGGAATATGCGGAGAAAGCAAGGCAGTCCCTGGGCAAGTAACACACACCCGGGGCTAAAGCCCTGAGCTCCCGTGTTAGCGCGGCAGGCGGAAGCCGTGTGGCTCCGTCTTAACCTAAGGATTAGGGTGCGCTTCTCTGGGTCTGAAGACCCAGGCTTCCGCGCACCCCGGGTGTGTGAATGGAATACGAACGGATTCTCTCAAGATACGGATATGCGGACGTGCGCATCGAACGGAACGACGATTCGTACGTCTCGGTGACCAACGGCGAAGTGAAGCACGCATCCGGCACCTCGGGAGGCGTGGGCGTGCGGGTGCTGGAGAACGGCTCCTGGGGCTTCGCCTCCAGCAACCGCGGCGAACCCATTCAGGAGCTGCTGGAGAAGGCGAAGAAGCTGGCGCTGCTCGGGAAAGGGAGCATCGGGCTGGCGATGCCAAGGCCGGAGAAGAAGAGGATACGCAAGAGGCCGGTGCAGACCGACGCGGATGAGCAGGTGGAGGCGCTCCTGGAGGCCGGCAAACGCATGGCCGGAAAATACGTGGCCGCGCGGACGCTCTCCTGCAGCGATTCATATACAGTGAAGGAGTTCTACAGCTCGGCCGGAGCGGAGATAATCCAGGAAACCGGATACACGTACCTATCGTGCACATGCACCGCGCGCTCCGGGGAGAAGATACAGCGCGGCTCTGCACGCTCCTGGTCGCGCAGCGGATTCGGGAAAGTGGATTTCTCGATAGCTGAGGAGGCCAGGGAGAAAGCGGTGAGGCTGCTCGGTGCGGCACCACCGCCCAAAGGGCGCTTCACGGTCGTGTTCGACCCGGAGATGACCGGCGTCTTCTCGCACGAGGCGGTCGGCCACGCCTGCGAGGCGGATGCGGTGCTTGACGGCGAATCCATACTCGCTGACAAGATGGGCCTGCGCATAGGCAACGAACTGGTCAGCATCGCAGACGAGCCCGGCGCGGACGATTTCGGCAATTACGCCTACGATGACGAGGGCGTGGAAGCGCAACGGACCGTGCTGGTGTACAAAGGCGTCCTGAAGGGCTTCATCGATTCCATGGAGACCGCCAAGGCGCTGGAACTCAGGCCGAACGGCCACGCCAGGGCGCAGGGGTATGACGCGGTCCCCATCGTCCGCATGAGCAACACCTACTTCCAGAAGGGCGATGCGTCGGTGGAGGACGTTTTCGACGTGAAGGAGGGTGTCTATCTCAAGGGCATGCGCGGGGGGAGCGTGGACACCTTCGCCGGCGGGTTCATGTTCAAGGCAGAAGAGGCATACCTGATAAAAGGCGGGCAGAAGCAGCAGCTCCTGCGCGACACCACGATAACCGGGAATATACTCCAGACGCTCCACGAGGTGGAATGCGTGGGCAGGGACTTCGGCGGCAGCCCGGGCATGTGCGGCAAGGACGGGCAGAGCGTGCCGGTGAGCGACGGCGGCCCGCACATAAGGATACGGAACGTCGCGATAGGTTGACCGCTGCAGTTCAGGATTTTTCCGCAGCTGTGAAAGACGAAAGGCTGGCCCGTATTTCACTGAGCTTTTCTGATATCTTGCCTACAAGAGCCGGCCCGTCCTGGGGCTGAAATGCCTGGACACATGGGGGGCCGGTGAAATTGGAGCAGCAATAAAGGCCCCTCATAAGCCTATCGAACAGCGAAATTGCATTGGCTGCTTTCGGCTTTTCGTTCTCAAGAACCTGTTCTGTGCGTTCCAGCTCTGCGAGAGCTCCTGCGACAGGAGACAGATTACGGTAGCGGCATGCGTTGCAGACCGGGCAGACAGAACGGGATTTCCACATGTCGAACTCCAGTCGAATCGTCCTGAGCTTGGAAGCAGTGCGTTTGAGATTGCAATTCATCGCTCCGGAAATAAGGCCTCTGGAGATTTGCGGGATTTCCAGCTTTTTTCGGTCATAAAACAGCCGGGGGCACGCGCACATGGGAGAAATAGTGGTGTGAAGGGTTTAATTTGGTACTCTTTCCAGTTCGGATTCGGCAGCTCAGCCGGCGTATTCGTCCACTCTTCGGATGTCCAGCTCCTTCGTGCGCAGCTCGTCCATGGCCCGAAGCAGCTCGTATGCCGTGCTCAGGTTGGTGATGCAGGGTATACCCATCTCGATGGAGGCGCGGCGCATCCTGAAGCCGTCGGTGTTCGCGGCGCCGCCCCGGGTCGGCGTGTTGACCACGAGCGTGATGGTACCGGATTCTATGAGTTCGACTACGTCCGGGTGGCCCCGGCCTATCTTGGGTATCGCGACCGCGTCCTCCACAGCCCCTACAGTACCAAGGGTGCCGTAGATGGCGAAGCCGAGCTTTTTCAGCAACGACGCGATTTTTGGCACCTGCTTCTTGTCCTCGTCGCGCAGGCTGATGAAAGCGCTGTGCTGCCTGCCTTCCTCCAGCCTGATTCCGGCGGCCAGCAGCGCCTTGTAGTAGGCCATCTCGAACGTCTTGCCTATGCCCATGGTCTCGCCGGTGCTGCGCATCTCAGGACCGAGCTTTATGTCTGTGCCCATGAGCTTGAGGAACGGGAATACCACGCTTTTCACGGCGAAGTGGCCGGTTTTCGGCTTCAGCTTCGGCAATTTGGCTCCGAGCATGGTGGCCATGGCTATCTTGGTGAGCGGGATGTCTATCGCCTTGCTGACGAACGGGACCGTGCGGCTCGCCCTCGGGTTCGCTTCGAGTATGTATACTACTCCTTCCTTGACCACGAACTGGATGTTGACCAGCCCCACCACCCTCAGGGCGTGCGAGATGCGTTCAGTATAATCCACAATCGTCTTCTTCTCCGCGGCCGAAAGGCGCATGGACGGGAGCACGATGTTCGCATCTCCGGAATGGACGCCGGCCGGCTCGATGTGCTCCATCAGACCGCCGATGAACAGGTTCGTCCCGTCGCTGACCGCGTCCACTTCGCACTCGATGGCATTGTCGACATACCGGTCTATGAGCACAGGCCGCTTCTGGCTGACGTCCACTGCCTCGGTGATATAGCGGCGCAGTTCTTCGTCGTTACGCACTATCTCCATCGCGCGGCCGGCTATCACCCAGCTCGGCCGCACCACCACAGGATAGCCGATGCGGGATGCCACTTCGAGAGCCTGGGCCTCCGTGGAGGCCGTACCGTTCTGCGGCTGGGGAATCTTCAGCTTGTTAGCGAGCTCCCTGAACCGTTCCCGGTCTTCTGCCAGGTCTATGCCGTCTATGGGCGTGCCCAGCACCCTGGCGCCTGCGGAAGCGAGCTTGTCCGCCAGGTTTATGCTGGTCTGGCCGCCGAGCTGGACGACGACTCCGTCCGGCGATTCGTTGTCTATTATATTCATCACGTCCTCGAATGTGAGCGGCTCGAAATACAGCCGGTCGCTAGAGTCGAAGTCCGTGCTGACGGTTTCGGGATTGTTGTTTATCATGATGCTCCGGTAATCCAGGTCGCGGAGCGCGAATGCAGCCTGGGAGCAGCAGTAGTCGAATTCTATGCCCTGCCCGATGCGGATGGGGCCGGAGCCGATGACGGCGATTTTCCTCCCCTTCAGCGGAAGCGCCTCGTTCTCCTGCTCGTACACGGAATAGTAGTATGGCGTGAGCGCGGCGAACTCGCCTGCGCACGAATCTACGATTTTGTAGGCCGGCAGGACGCCGAACGATTTGCGCAGCGCACGTATGCCCAGTTCGTCGCTGCCGCGGACGGCTGCTATCTGCGCGTCGGAGAAGCCGCTGCGCTTGGCCTCGAGCATCAGCTCCCTGCCCAGCTTCTCCTTGCCCAGCCTCGCTTCCAGCTCCGCCATGCCCTGCATGCGGTGCAGGAACCAGCGGTTTATCTTCGTTTTCTCATGCAGCTCGTCCACGGTCCTGCCGCGGCGGAGCGATTCGAGCAATGCGAACACGCGCAAATCAGTTGCAGGGTAGAGGTGCTCGTCCGGGTTCATGCCCTTGGGCAGTTTCACCTCGAGGCTGCGGATTGCCTTGTTGAGCGCTTCCTGGAAGGTCCTGCCTATAGCCATGACCTCGCCGGTACTCTTCATCTGCGTCCCGATGACGCGGGACGTTTTCGGGAACTTGTCGAACGGCCATCGGGGTATCTTAACCACGCAATAATCGAGCGCCGGCTCGAATGCTGCGGAAGTGCCGGTTATCGCGTTCTTTATGTCAGGCAGGGCGTATCCCAGCGCGATTTTCGTAGCCACGCGCGCTATCGGGTATCCTGTCGCCTTGGAGGCGAGCGCGGACGAGCGTGATAGCCGGGGGTTTACCTCTATCACCACGTAGTCGCCGGTCTCCTGGTTCATGGCCAGCTGGACGTTGCAGCCGCCCTCTATGCCGATGGCATGCACTATGCGCAGCGACGCGTCGCGCAGCACCTGGTGGTCGGCGTCGCTGAGCGTCTGGGACGGCGCGACCACTATGCTCTCGCCGGTGTGGATGCCCATCGGGTCCACGTTCTCCATGTTGCAGATCATCTGCGCATTGCCGCGGGAATCCCGTATCACTTCGTATTCGAATTCGCCCCAGCCGATGACGCTTTTCTCGACAAGCGCCTCGCCGGTCGCGCTCAGGCGCAGGGCGAGCTCCATTATCTTCCTCAGCTCCGCTTCGTCGTAGGCGGTCCCGCCGCCGGTCCCTCCAAGGGTGAAAGACGGCCGGACTATGAGGGGGTAGCCGATGGATTTCGCGAATTTTACGGCACTGTCCGCATCGTTCACCACCCGGCCCGGCAGTATGGGAACGTGTATCTTCTCCATCAGCCGGTTGAACTTCTCGCGCGATTCCGCGGCTTCTATGGCTTCCGCGCCGGTCCCCAGGAAACGGACGTTGTGCTTCTTCAGCACTCCTTTGCGCA
>Ga0326728_10004771_pt1 | contig 39469 bp, 37 predicted proteins | sample MB3enrmetagenome_FD_207602 | JGI IMG/M metagenome (GOLD analysis project Ga0326728, IMG submission 207602) | Lab enriched peat soil microbial communities from McLean, Ithaca, NY, United States - MB31MN | ecosystem: Environmental > Terrestrial > Soil > Wetlands > Peat | place: USA: New York... | reverse complement strand
ATTCGCCATCTTGGGACACTTTTAACGGTTCTATCTTATTTTTAAAACCTAAACGCTTCAATAAATCGGTCGCCAAAGTGATTGCATTATTCACATCAAACTTTGAGTCTGCTTCAGAAATAGGAGGTGCACTTATTTCTTTTTCTGAGGTTCTATTTTGATCCAAACTGTTTAAATGTTCATTTGAAATTGTTGTGTAAATTAAAGTTTCTTTTTTAGGGTTTTCTCGAAAAAATCGTGTTTTTATATTCAATTTTTTTTGGTCCACTTTTTCGGATGGTCCAACTTTTTCTGAGACTTTAGTAAATTTAGCTATTGTTAGTTTGCCAGTGATGCCGTCAATTAGAATAGTAACTTCTTTGGCGTTCTTAACATTTTGAAAAGAGAGTTCATAAATCGGAATGTAAACTGTTAAGCGATCGGTAATTTCAAACATTTCTTTAACAATAGCCTCTGCATCTGAAGGTCGTTTCACTATTTTGGACCTAATAAAATTTATTTCTTCTTCCAAAGAGATTTTCTCTTTTCTAAAATCTATATCAAAATTATCAAGATTTTCCATTTCATTCTCAAAAGGCGCTAAGGGTACTTTTTCTGGTGCAATTTCTCTCATTAACCTATCTAATATGAAATATGTTTCGTTTTCGTAATGAGAATGCTCCTCCCCTACAAGCTTCAGCACTCTGGAAGGATTCGTCGCGCTTAAGGGTTCGAATTTGAACTCTGCGCCACCAATGAAAACTTTTTCTATTTGATTGGTCGCTTTAATCTCAAACACATGCTTCTTGCAATAATCAATTGAGTATTTTCCGCCGATAAAAATGAATGGTTCATAGTATTTAGTGAAACCTATAAGTGAAATATCATCAGATTGGGGCTTCAGAAAGCCAAACTTAAGAAAAAGATTGGTTTTTTGTTCTTCACCAATAAGTCTTGCTTTTTCAGGGTCTAAGCGAGATTTCAGAATAGAGGTCTTTCTATCAACTACTATCTGAGGTATGACTTCGATATTTTCCATTGCGTTCATTTGTTCTTCGTCTTATTTTTCGGCAAATTAAATTTAACTTTTATGAATCGGAACTCCAAATCGCTGGTTAAACTTCTTGTTACTGCTTAATCGCTGAGGGAGGTGCAGGAGCCGTGATTTAGGCAAAGTTTTATTTAAGATAATGGAAATTAAAAAATGCTGGGAAATTTTAGCGTGCGCTATGAAAGTTGGGAACCTTTTTTTACCTTCTAATTTTTTTCTTTAGGTTTCTAAAGGGTGCTTTTGCTCTTCAGAAGTTTTTCCATTTTTAATTCCGTTTCCATGTGGGAATGTTGGCAAAGTATATACTTCCGTCACACCGTTAAGTCCCTTCATTTTTTTCTGGACAAAATCGAGGGCTTGGCCGCTTTCTTCAGCGTTTATCCACATGCCTACGTCCCACGAACCAAAAATGTTCATGCTGTAGAGAAGGTCTACTCCTGAAACAGGTTGAGCATCCATATTTCTTATTGCACCTAAGGTTTCCATTAATTTAGTTGGGTTCAGCTTCAGCAGGACTAAATATTCGGGCATATTTTTACCTCCAGTTTTTTCTTTATTTGTGTTACTCACTGGAGTAACTTAACTCTTACGAATTGCTGATACAGATTAAACATCAGTATAACTAAAAGTTGGTTCCTTCAAAGAAAGTGTGGTATGCTTAAAAATGTTTTTCTTCATTGACTTGGTCCGTTATTCTAAGGAACCTAGAAAAAGTACAATTTAAATCGGCGAGAACAAGAAAATCAACGCAAATTAACAAACAGAAGAGTGGATAATTGTGAGAATGTTAAGCTATAATTTGAAAGAATACCACTTCTTAATTTCTTGCACGGTCTCTTTGGATTTATTGTATTCGGACATCATGCATTCTATAGATTTGAGGCATCCGAAGCATATTTCAGGTATTACTTCTTCTTTGTTTTTTTGACTGAGGTACCCAAAATAGTATTGACATTGAAAGTCCGAGGACTTAGATGTTTGTTCTTTAGCTGTTTCTGGGTGCTCATCGCTATTACTCAGACTGAAAGGAAGGGTATAATGAGAGCCCATTTCGCCAGACTTTTTGTTTACTGTGATTTCTACTATATTGGGCTCTTCCATTTGAGCCGGCTCCACTGTTTCCAAAATCTCTTTTACTTCAGGTTTTTCCAGTGATTTTAATTCATTATCGGTTGTTGCCTGTTGGCTCGCTATTGCTTTCGACTCTTGGTTTTCATCTTGCTTTATTTCTTTTTGTTTACTCTGTATTACCTGCTTTTTTTCCAGCACAGTTTTTTTTTGAGCGATTAACTGAGAATTCTCAAAGGTCATATCGACTATTGTTTGACATGCAGGGCACACATAATATTTGATTATTTTAGGTTTGGAGAAGACCTTCTTGCAATTAGGATTGGAACAGCAAAATCGATGCACTTTGTTGTTTTTGCTTTTGTCTAATGGCTGCATGACTGAGGCCTTACTTTCTAAAGGTGTTACAAAGTATTTAGAATTTGTTTATTCTAATTAAAGATTAGACCTTAGTCTTTATTATTTGTTGCAATCTTGTTGTTTTTATTTAGGCTTTGCTTATCAAGGCTACACTAATGTGAAAGTTGATATTTACAAAAATAGCTTCCGAGTTCGCTGCTGCCCCCTCGAGTACAGTATAGCTCATTATTACAATTTTCCAATTTCTAAACTTCCATCTGAGCCTGGTGGCTCTAAGCGCGCGTCAATGTAAAGAAATTGTCAAAAATTACCCTCTAGAATATTCATCAAAGGTAAAAATATGGTTATATATTTATTAATTAAACCTCTACTGCATAGGGTAAAGGCGAGCATAAAGTGTCTTTGGCATCCTTAGTGTCTAAACTAAAAAGGTTCAACCGAATAGAATTAGCAGCATTAGCCTTCTATGCAATCAGTGGAATAATCCTTCTGGTGCTTCTGCCCTTTACTGGTTTTCCGCCGCAGTTTGCTTTACTCGGCGTCCTCAGTTTAATAACAGATTATGGCATCTTCATAAAAAGAGTTTGGGCACCATGGCTATTATTCATCTTATTCGCTGCAGCGACAACCTTTTCAATCTACACCTTATACGCCGTGGGATTCAGCAATATGATATTAGGCATAAGCATGGTTGTTTACGCAGTGCTCACATGGATATTTGCAGGATACCTCCTGCTGGGAAAGAGAATAAAACCCTAAATCTTGCCAGACACGTTTCGGAAAAGCGTAACAGCAACTTCTTCATCCACATCTACAAACTGCTCGTTTTCTGGAATTTCAACAAACCCGTCAGCCTTGGCCAGAGTAGTAATCGCCCCAGAAGCACCAGTTTCAACGGGCGCAGCGATCAACCGGCAACTTTCATCAAACTCCAACTTAACCATAACAAACGTGCGTCTGCCTTTAGCACTAAACATCCGTGCGCCAGCAACAGCTCTAACCATCTTCATTCCAGTCACAGGTCTGCCGGCTAACCGCTGAATCAGAGGCCTGGCGAGCAAATAGAAAATCAGCAAAGCAGATGTTGGATGACCAGGCAAAGAAAAAACAGGCTTATCCCCCACAAACCCGACAGTCGTGGGCTTGCCAGGCTTAACCGCGATGCCGTAAACAACTATTCCTGGCTTACCAAGTGAATCCACGATTTGTGGAGTATAATCCCTTGGACCGACAGAGACGCCGCCAGAAGTAATCACCATATCCGCTGAGGCTAAAGCGGTCTGCAATGCCTTAGTTAAAGCCGCTTTGTCATCTGGAACAACGCCGAAGTAAACTGGTTTTGCGCCGCTTTCGATTACTGCTGTGCTTAGGCTGTAAGCGTTAATGTCATAGATTTTTCCCGCAGGCAAAACCTTACCGGGCTCAGTCACTTCGCCGCCTGTAGACAAAACCGCAACTATGGGTATTTTGGAAACCTTAGCTGTAGTCAAACCCAAAGCAGCTAAAACACCGATCTCCGAAGATCCCAAAACCTGCCCTTTTCTAAGCACCACTTCGCCGCTCTTTATGTCTGAGCCCTTCTTCATGACGTTCTCGTTCACGGTAACAGCACTGAAAACGTGTAAGTCGGCATCTTCTCTTTCCGTGTCTTCAAGCATAACAGCTGCGTTTGCGCCTTCGGGAATTGGGGCGCCAGTGACAATTTCAGCAGCTTCACCCTTCGTCAAGACCACTTTCGGCTGCTCCCCAACATTCACGATGCCGCAAACTTTCAAGGTTACAGGTTGATTTTCTTCTGCTCCAAAAGTGTCCTCGGCTCTAACAGCGTATCCGTCAACGGTTGAACGGTTAAATGGTGGAATATCAAGGGTTGAAACTACATCTTCACTTAGAACACGATTGTAAGCTTCAAGCAGTACGGATTCTTCTTCACCTAAAACTGCAGGCTTAAACTGGTCTTCAATCGCTTTTTGCGCCTCATTAAACGTCATAAGCTTCCTAAACACTTAATCCGCAACCTCCAAGCTCCCAAACATGTGAACAATCACCGTTTCGCCCTCGCTTACGCCTTCACGATTCTCCGGCACGATAACGAAACCGTTGCTCTGCGTCAGGGTAGATATCGACCCTGAACCTTTCGCGCTAACTGGCTCAGCATAAAACTCGCCACCCTTCAAGGTCACGCGGACTCGGACGTAAGTTTTCCTTCCAAGCGCACTAGCAACCCTTCTTGCCAAAGTAGCCTTCAACATCGGCCTCGGCTCCGTTTTGCTCATTCCAAGCAGCCTGCAAACCATCGGTCTTCCGAAAACTTCAAAACCGATTATTGCCGCCACTGGGTTACCTGACAAAATCAAAACGGGCTTGCCCTCCAACATGGCAATAGCTGTCGGCATGGCAGGTCTAAGTGCAACACCGTGAACAATTACACCTGGTTTTCCAAGCTTGTTAACTGCGTCGGGCACCAAGTCTAAGCCTCCGACGCTTGTCCCGCCAGTGGTGATTACTGCATCCTGAGTTTTGAGGGCTTTTTGGATTTTATCGGCAATTTCATCCACGTTGTCTTTGGCTATGCCATAATCAGTTGTTTCTGCACCAAGTTCTCTACACACGGCTGAAAGCATAATTTTATTTGAATCATAAATCAGATCACCAGAAAGCAGCGTTCCAACTTCCGCAAGCTCGTTTCCAGTGGCTAAAATGGCAATTTTCGGTTTCTCAACGACTTTTAGTTGGCTGTAACCTAATGCAGCAGCTAATCCTATGTGGTAAGGGTTCAAGCGAACGCCAGCCTCAGCGATAACATCGCCTTTTTTGATGTCCTCCCCCTTCTTGGAGACGTTGTCGCCTGGCGCAAGCTGGCTCCAAACCTCTATCTTACCCTCGTACTTTCTAGTGTTTTCAAGCATGACCACCGCGTTAGCGCCCTTCGGGATAGGATTTCCAGTCCAAACCTGCCTGACCTGCTTGCTAGTTATTTCTTGGTTTTCGGTTAATTGGAAAGTTGCGGGTTTAAACTGTGAAGCACCAACTGAATCGGCGGTTTTTAATGCGTACCCATCCATGGCTGACTTGTCGAATCTCGGCAAATCCTCTCGGGCGATTAGGTCTTCAGATAAAACGCGACCTGACGCATCCTTCAAAGACACAGCTGAGACGTTGGGCTTGCCGATTTGCAGTGCATTAAACCAGCTTTGCAGTGCTTGATCTGTTAATGTTAATTTTTGGAATCCTTTCAGTTTAACCAAAATGGTTCCCAATACTGCACTAGCGGCCTAACGTAAAAAACATATCGAAACAGAAAACACTAAAAAATAACACCTTGAGACAAAGATGCTGTCATGTTCGCTCAGCCGTTGCGTAAAGTTCCAGCAGGTCTCTTTTGAACAGTTCAGGCTGGTCTATATAGGCTGAATGAGCGGCGCCATTGTAGATTAAAAGTTTAGCGTTAGGCAGTTTATCCGCTAGGGTTCTCATTTCTTCTCCTGATATGAAATTGTCTTGTGAACCCCAAATTATCTTAACTGGAAAATTAAACTTGCCATAAGACCTCAATAAATCTTCGTCCAATGCTCTGGCAGGCGCAATCAAAAGTAAGCCTTTTACTGGAAACTGAGCGGCATACCTTAATGCTATGTTTCCACCTATGCTGGCGCCGACAAGAACCGGCACTGCTGAACCGAACACATTCTTGACAGCCTCAGCCGCAACCGCCACGTTAACTTCTGGATTTCTGGTTCTAGGTTGACAATTGCTCCTCAAACCATAAGGCATATCTAAAGCTAAAAACGGCACATGCTTCTCAATTAATAGTTCTGTTACTCCAATGCGCTGCCAAATGTCTATCGTGTAAGATAATCCGTGCAGAAAAACAATCGGAACACCCGACGCAGCGAAGTATAAAGCCTGACATTTATGACCAGCAGCAGATAATTTTTTTTCCATAAATTCTACTAAGCTTTCGTTTCTTATAACATTTGACCGTCTAGTAACTGTTATGCGAAAAGAATAATAACGCTCTAATGTGTCATTAATTGGTGATTTCTTGTCTGTTAAAGTCGGCGATAAAGCGCCAGATTTCACTCTTCTCTCCCAAATGGGCGACAACGTAACACTTTCAGAATTCTTCGGCAAAAAGAACATAGTCTTATACTTTTACCCCAAAGATGAAACGCCCGGCTGCACAAGAGAGGCCTGCAGTTTCAGAGATAGCTACGAAGAACTAACAAATTTGGGTGCTGAAGTACTCGGCGTAAGTGGACAAAGCGTTGAGTCCCATAAGTCTTTTGCAACTCATTACGGCTTACCCTTCATACTGCTAAGCGATGAGGATAACAAGGTGCGCAAACTGTACGGTGTTCCCTCATCTATGGGCATACTTCCCGGACGAGTAACCTACATAATTGATAAGCAAGGCGTTGTCAGGCACATTTTCAATTCCCAAACCCAAACTCAACGGCATGTGGAAGAAGCAAAAAACACACTAAAGGAACTGGAAAAAGAGCAGCAAGGCACCACTTAAGTGGAGAAGCCGACTAGTTGCTGAATTTATACAATACCCTCACACGAAGAATCGAGCCGTTCAAACCCGCTGAAGACATGCAAGTTAAAATGTACACTTGCGGTCCATCTACATATCAGCGAGCGCACATTGGAAACTACCGCACTTTCCTCTTTGAAGACATACTTCAACGCTACATGGAATACTTAGGCTACAAAGTTACTCGGCTAATTACCTTAACTGATGTGGAAGACAAAGCCATAGTAGAGGCAAAAAAAGAAAATCTCACCATTGAAGAACTGACAAGAAAAAACGAAGCCGTCTTCTTCCAAGACTTCAAGCTCCTCAAAATCAAAACGCCAGACTACGCCATAAGGGCTTCCTCAGCGGTGGACCAAGCGGCAAAACTAATCACTCAGCTACTAGAGAAAGGCTACGCGTACTGGTACACGTACAAGGGCGCAAAAAACGTTTATTTTGACCCATTAAAATTTGATGGCTTTGGAAAACTTGCGCATTTGGACATGAGTAAATGGCCGAAAAAGAAACGCCACTTCCACAAGGACACGTACTCCGGCACACCCTGGAACATGGGAGATTTTATCATTTGGGACGGCTGCAAACAAGACGCCGTTTGTTATGCGGCACCGATTGGCAGTGGCAGACCAGCGTGGAATATTCAAGACGCAGCCATAGTAACCAAGCATCTTGGCTTCGCGATTGATGTTGCTTGCGGCGGAATCGACAATTTAGTTCGGCATCACGATTACACGCTCGCCATTGCAGAGGCCGTTAGCGGCAAAGAGTTCTCGCGTTACTGGCTTCACGGCGGTCACCTTTTTGTTGATGGCAAGAAAATGTCTAAGAGCATTGGCAACGTGTATTACACAAGCGACATTTTAAAGAAAGGTTTCAGCGGCGAACAATTAAGGTTCTTTCTCACATATGGACCCTACAGGGAAAAACTAAACTTCACCTTTGAAAAGCTGGCTGAAACTAGTCGAAAACTGGACTCCTTCAAAAGCATAATTAAAGACCTGCAAGAACAAAACCCAAGCAACTCCGATACAGAGACGGAGGGAGTAAATGGGTCTATCGTTTCCGTCTTCGAGAAAAGCATGAATAACGATTTAGACGCGAAAACTGCTTTCGACGGCGTATACGAAACTGTCAGTGAACTGCATAAAAAGCGCGAGGCATTAAGTGTTAAAGACATAAAAAATGTTATGAGTGATTTGCATCGAATTAATTCAGTACTCCAATTTATTTCTCAATAGAAGAGTTTCGTGCTAATTTTGCCTCATCATATCTGAAATCTCTACATCTGGATGATGATACCTTTTCCTGCCTAATGATATTTTTTCAAATTGGATTGCTTCTTTCGGACACCACTGCAGACAGGCGAGGCAGCGTTCGCAGTGATGCTGCCATGAAGGCGCATTGTCGACCATTTTTATGTTATTCACGGGGCAAATTCTTGAACAAACTCCGCAACCGTCGCATTTCTCATCAAAATGGAAGCTTACATCCATCAAAGGCCAAAGGTCATCTTTGTTAAGATTCGAGTTTGTAAGTTTATTGTATTTGCTTTCGATTCTCCATTTCGCAAATATTTTGTCAATCGGATAAAACAAAGAAACGAGCAACTTGTTGGTGGCTTCAAATTTGCCTTCGTTTCGGGTGCTTACGTATTCACAAATAAAATTGACTTTCCTGTGCAAGTCTGCGAACAACTTTTGTTCTTTATCTCCGACTGCCCCACTGTACATGAAGGGAATGGTGATGTTGTTCATCGGCATGTGTATTGCGAACCCCACTGAAAGCTTGCCGCCGCGAGATTCGACCATTTTGCGAAAACTTTTGACAGCCCCGCCAGCCATGCTTCCATATGTGGTGACCGCAAAAATGTACTTTGAATTAACATCATCCAGCTTCCCAACAAACCTTTCAACTATGGATGGAATACGGAAAATTCCGTGAACGGGAAAAACAACTCCGATCACATTCGCCTCGGTTTCAATTCTGTCTTTATTCATGACGGAGGGGATGGATATCAGTTTTCCATTGATTTTTCTTGCAATATCTCTAGCAACAACTAGCGAGTTTCCCGTGCCTGAAAAATAATAAATATCCACACTCATGTCAACTTCTCCTCATTAACGCTATGACTACTTTACTTTATTCACCAGCAATATTAAAATACGCCAGAAGCATAATAGTAATATTGTTTCCAATAAGTAAGTAAAGGCTGATTGGCTTGGAATCTGAAAATAAGGCACATGCACAGTTTAAAACTGTCGTAGAAATCGTCGGGAGCAAGTGGAACCTGTTTATTATCTGGAATCTTAGAGAACAGACGCTGAGATTTACTGCTCTCCAAAAAAGCATGGGCGACGTTAACTCAAAAACCGTCACAAAGCATCTTAGAGAGCTAGAAAAAAACAAAATCATAAAAAGAGTTGTGTACCCCGAAGTTCCTCCGAGGGTTGAGTATTCTTTAACTGAGAAAGGGAAAGCATTTCTTCCAGTCTTTGACGCTATCCGTGATTGCGCATTTCAGATAAGCAATACTTAGCCTACGAAACGTTCAGAACCGTAAAAATCAAATTCTTACAAATAAGCCTTCGAAAGCCGCTTTTATTGCGCGCTTAACGCTTACACTAATTCGCCTATCAGCTTAACTCTCTGAAAATTTTCTTCCCTATGCGGAGCCATCTCTAATTCTTCAGTTAAGTCTTTGCCCGCTTGGTGCATTCCCAAGTGATCTCCGTCAAGCCAAAAGCTGCTTTCTGAGACATCGTAGACTTTTCCTTTATAGGCGAAGTAGGCTGGTTTACCATTTTTCCCGTTACTTTCTTCCAGTTCTTGCATGGTTACCTTTTTTAGTTCAGACAAAAAATCACTTCTTTACACTAAAGTTGGAGACCTATATTTAAAAATGTTTACTCTCAATTTCTTATGCTGAGAGCGATTGAGGATTACTATGCTGTAAAGCTTTTGGGGAAGCATCGATGAAGATGGTTTTGCCGGTCAAGTTTTGGGCTATCAGGTTTGCTTTTGCCGTTTCACCATGAAAATTGAAGCTTAACTCGTTAACGCTTGTTTGGTTTGATTGGTTCGTTTGGTTTGATTGGTGAAGATTCCCAGAGTAAAACGCCGAAAAAAAGAAAACACTTACAATTACTGCCACGACCACTACGGCTATCAAAATAATGACTGGTACCAGAAGCGGGTTTTTCTCCATGGATCTTGCTGAGGGAGGTGCAGTAGTAAAAGTGGCAACTGGTGTCCCGCATTTATGGCAGAACCGCGCGTTCTCTTCCAGCCTGGTTCCGCATATTCGGCAGTAAGGCAATTCGCATTAAACCTCAAGCTACGGGTAGTGCAACTTGAAAATTTAAGCATTACCAAATGTTTGTCTTTCTTTATTACCCAAAGCCCTAGTAATTTTAATAAGGGCGGCACTAAACGGTTTGTTGGAGATACATTTGCCTGAAAAAATTCTAGTTACATCCGCCTGGCCATACATCAACGTCACGCCCCACCTCGGGAACCTTGTCGGCTCGGTCTTATCAGCCGACGTTACAGCCCGATATTACAGGTTACGGGGCGACGACGTGTTGATGGTGAGCGGTTCAGACACACATGGCACGCCCATCGAGGTTGAAGCGATAAAGCAAGGCATTACGCCTAAAGCGTTAACTGACCGCAACCACGCCCGCGTAGCCGAACTTTTTCGCAGATGGAACGTTTCCTTTGACAATTACACCACCACTGAAAGTCCAGTGCACAAAGAATTTGTCCAGAAAATCTTGCTGGAAATCCAAAAAAACGGTTACATTTTCGAGCAGGACACACAGATGCTCTACTGCGAGCATGACCAGCGTTTCTTGCCTGACCGGTTTGTGGAAGGCAAATGTCCCTACTGCGGTTGCGAAAAAGCCCGCGGAGACCAATGCGACATGTGCGGCAGGCTTTTGGAGCCAACCATGCTAATCGAGCCGTACTGTGTAATCTGCAAGAACACGCCAACGGTGAAAACAACGCGTCACTGGTACATCGACCTATCCAAACTTGCTGAACCGTTAACCCAGTACCTGCAGAATAACCAGCAACTTTCCATCAACGTTAAAAACTTCAGCTTAAACTGGATAAAAGAAGGCTTAAAACCAAGAGCCATCACCCGCGATGTTGAATGGGGCATCCCAGCACCTTTCAAGGGCGCAGAAGGCAAAACAATCTACGTTTGGGTCGACGCCGTTTTAGGCTACGTTTCAGCAACCATTGAGCAATGCCAACGCATGGGGCAGCCAGAAAAATGGCGTGAATACTGGTTTAACAAGCAAGCCAAAACGCTATATTTCGTCGGCAAAGACAACATTCCATTCCACACTATAATTCTGCCTGCTTTACTGTTGGCTTCAGGTGAAGGCTATAACCTGCCCTGGAACGTTTCCGCCACCGAATTCCTCCAGTTCAAAGGCGAAAAAGCCTCAAAAAGCCAACGTGTCGGCATCTGGATAGATGAAGCGCTCGAGATGTTTCCAGTGGATTACTGGCGCTTCTTTTTAATCGCCACAAGACCAGAAAGCAAAGACACCAACTTCACGTGGAGCGCTTTCATCGACAAAATCAACGCTGACTTAAACGACACCTTCGGCAACTTTATTCACCGAACCTTAAGCTTTATTGCTTCAAAATTTGACGGCGAAATTCCAAACCCCACTAAACTGGACAGCAGCGACGAAGCTGTGTTGCAGGCAATCAAAGCGAAAGTGCAAGTTGCAGCCCAAGAAATTGAAAGCTCATGGCTTCAGTCTGCTACCAGTACGCTAATCGCAATAAGCCGCATTGGAAACCAGTACCTCAACGAGAAGGAACCATGGAACCTGATGAAAACTGACAAGGAAAAAGCAGCGACCATATTCTACGTCGCCGCCCAAGCAGTGAAAGCGATTACGGTCGTTTCAGCGCCTTTCATCCCTGATATGGCGGATCAGCTTTGGCAAACACTCAACCTTCCAGGAAGCGTCAACAAAAGCAACTGGAATGAAGCATTAAAACCGCTTGAGCCTGGGCATAAAATAGCTAAACCAAAACCACTATTCCACAAAATCGAAGCTGACGAAGCAAAACTAGATGAACAGTTGGCTCAAATTAGAGCGAAACTGGCAAGCCAACCCAAATAAAAATGGGGCTAATTAATGCAAATTAACGCCGACCTTCACGTGCACTCAAACTACTCTGAGGATTCATTAATAACTCCAAAAGAGCTCGTCTTTTACGCGAAAAAGCACGGCTTGGCTGCTGTTGCTGTTACAGATCACAACCAGATTGAGGGCAGCTTAAAAATAGCTAAAGAAACAGATTTCCTTGTTATTCCAGGCATGGAGGTTTCAAGCGCAGACGGTCACATAGTTGCCCTGAACATTCAAGATTTAATTCCAAGAGGCTTAAGCGCAAGGGAAACAGTTGACCGAATCCATAAGGCGGGCGGGGTAGCTATTGCAGTTCACCCCTATGCTTGGTTTAAAAGCAGCTTAAATAACCATGTTGCGGATGCAAAATTTGACGCTGTGGAAACCCTCAATGCTTCGGCCTTTCCGTTTAACCGCTCCAAGAAAAAGGCAATAGAAACAGCGCAGAAGCTTAATCTTCCCCGCGTAGGCGGAACCGACGCGCATTACGGTCCAACAATCGGTTACGGCTACACGGTTATTGAGTGTGAACCAAACGTTGACGCGATAGCTAAAGCAATTGTAAACGGGAAATGTCAGCCTTTCGGGCAACAGGTACCGTTGACGTTGAATTTGGAAAGGCGATACAAACTGATGAAAAGAAGAATCTTTGGCCCTTAACGCAATTTTAAAATCATTTACCTCGAAATGCTCGTTTGAAGATTACCCGTCCAAAGAGGCTTTCTTTTTCCTGCGAGAATGACTAAACAAAAAGTATACCCTACTCTCCCAGCTTTAAGCTTCTACAGGCATAGAATCGACAGAATCAGGAAAAAACAACTTGTTTTCTTGCCTTGCATAATATAGAAAGCCCAAACGAATAATTTGACTTTGATTCTGCTAAAAGCATTCTTTCAAGAAGCTTGGATAGAAGGGATTTTGAGACTCTTTCATGCGGATAATCCTTTTTAGAAATTTTCGTTACGATAGCAATTGGCAGAGTTAACAAATTCCAGTGTCTTAGATATTCAATTTTGAAGCCTGAATCTTCCAGTTTATTTTTAAGCTCATCGTTGGAGTATCGTCGTTTATGCCCCAAAGCGATGTCATGTTTTCCGAACAAAAATTGGTACGAAGGCACATTCACCACGATGCAACCGTTTGATTTTAGCAAGGCGTGAACTTTTCTCATGGTTGATTTATCATCGTTGATGTGTTCAAGTACGTCGCCGAGAATTACGCAGTCAAATTTTTCATCGGTTTTCCAATCATTTATGTCAGCAACCAATCCTATGACTCCTTTCTTTTTTGCAATCCCAACCGCTCTCCAATCATTATCGATTGCCACCACTTCGTAACCGTTATCAAGCAAGGTTTTAGATAAGAGGCCGGAACCGCAACCGACATCCAAAACTTTTTTGCCCTCAACCAAATCCAAGATAAGCTTTACTTTTACTTTGATCCAAAAATCGGATTCTTCAATTCTTTCTAAGAATTCCGCGTGACTATGTAAGTTTTCACCCATAATTTGCGAACACCTTCCCCATCTTTAATGTGTCCTTAAAGGGGTTAAGCTTTGAATCTGGCTTATAACTCCATGTTACCGGCATCTCTTTTACTGGGTAACCCGTTCTTTTTACATTTGAAATAAAAGTTCTGCGTAAAATCAAAGCCATTACCATCAACGGTGTAGAGAATATTTTCCAGAGTAAGGAGAAAAGAAGAGTTAAATCCAAGTTCTCGAATAAGGGATGGGAAAGGAAAATTGAGCTATGCATCTTCATCATAAGACGAGGTAGGGCTCTCCCGATATAAACGGTGATCATTTAATCTGCTTGGACTCTTCGCTGAGAGGGATGGATTGAATTTAAATTCGCTGTTAAAGTGGTTTAAGGGTGGCTTTAACAAGTGGCGAATAGCCTTCTTGATTTTTGCCTTGGTCTACGTCTCCTTTCTGCTCATTAACCTCTCGTACATGTCCCCGCAATGGGATGAGATGGCCAACCTGAACGGAGGCTTAATGCTGCTACGGGGCAACTTTGCGCAGTACATATCATGGAACTCTTTCTACCCACCCATGTACGACATATTCACGGCGGGTTTCTTTGCCGTAGGCGGCGTGAGCTTGTTCATGGGCAGGCTTGTGTCCGTGGTGTTCTCGCTGCTTTCCGTGTACGCTGTTTTCGAGTTTGCTTACCGCATTTATGGGGCGAAAACGGGTTTGCTTGCAAGCATTATGCTAGCTGTTATGCCAGGTTACGTTTGGCTTAGCCGAATGGCTATGATTGAGCCGATGCTGGTGTTTTTCTTCACAACTTCGACGCTGTTCTTCTTTCTGTGGCTCAAAGAACACAAAAACAAGTTCTTGACGTTGACCATTGTGACGTTTGCTTTAGGCGTGGCGACGAAGTATCAGACGGTGATTATGGCTGTCATAGCGGTTGTGGCCTTGGCGTTTTTGGGCAGGGACTACTTGAAGCAGAAGTTTCACACTGTCCCCCGCTTAGCTCTAACGGTTGTGGCTGTAGCGGTGCCTCTGTCTTTGTTGTTTTACGGGTTGTATTCAGTTGGATTGCTGAACCAGTGGCTATACGCCATGAACATAGGTAACCCTGACAAGACACTCTACAGTACTGGACTTGACAGATTCCCCGCGTGGTTTGACCCGCTGCCCAGTTGGATCCGACTGTCGATTTTCTATTTCATAGAGATAACGGAGCCATACACGAATGTGCACCCGATTTCGTTCCTCCTGTATGTTGTGGGGCTGGCGGGTTTGGGTTGGTTGGCGGTGCGGCGAAAAGCCGAAGACAAGTACCTGCTCATCTGGTTAGTCGTGGTCTACATCTTCTTCACCGCCATACCGAACAGGCAGTGGCGCTACCTGATACCGGTCTTTCCCGTGCTGGCCATAGCTGGGGCAGGCTTGATTATATCTGCATTGGACAAGGCACAGAAAACCTGGAGACTCCCTCATCTGAGCGTCAGCAAGAAACGGTTAGTGCAGGTCGCCGCTGGCCTTCTTGTAGTCTTCGTTTTGGTGGGCACAACTTACAGTGTCAGCGATGCTTACAGCTGGGTTGCTGCAGACCAAATCCACATCCCTATTCAGGAAGCAACAGACTACGCGGCTGCCCACATTGCTGCGAACGAGTCGATTATGGTTATGTGCCCCCAGAACCTGTTCAGCAGCGGTATGGTTGAGTTTTACCTTGATGCGCAGGGCAAGAATAACTTAGTTGTCCAATATCCAGCGGAGCCTGTGGATGCTTACACGCCTGTTTTCAACATAACTGAGTTTGTGCAGGAATGTGCGCAGAACAATGTGAAGTACGTATTTGCTTATGAGTTCGGCGGCGACGTGCCCTACTTCAACACGACGCTTACCGCGATGGGCGTTTTTGAGATGCTGTATCAATCGGGCCAATTCCAATATCTTTCAGGCAATGCCATGATGAATAACCTCATTAAACAGGGTTTGATCCCTACTTTTGGTACTGACCCCCGAAGAATCTTCATCCTGACTTTCTTAGGTTAGCCTTCAACTTATAGGAATTCGAAATTGTAGCTTACTGCGAAGTATTCCTGAGTCACCTGCAATTTTTCCAAAATCTCACCTGAAGCCACGTTTGATTCTAACCCACTTGCATTGACAAGTTTTGTCGGTTTATCAGTTTCTCCCAGCTTTGTTCTACTAATCTAGAAGGGAATCATTACAGAAGAGAAATATGAATACGAAAAGCGATTCAAGAAAAAGGCAAAGTCAAATTTGCGAAAATATTAAAGAAGCAGAAGAACGATAGTGAATTGTGAACTAAAATTTACGAGCAAAATGAGTACTTTCCTTTGATAAGGATAAAGGATAACTTTGTGGCACTGCTGAGTGAACATTATGCACTGTTAAGTATCCTGATTGGGATAGGACTGGTTTCCAGCTCAATAGGTCCATATCAGAATATAGACACGGGACTTGAATACTCTGCTGCATCAGGAGTGCTCAAGTGGGGCATGCCCTACATGAACTATGTTGGAAATTGGATAAACCAGCCACCCATAGGCTTCTATACTGAAGCGTTGTTTTTCAAAGGTTTCGGCTTATCATTCAATAAAGGGGTATTCTTAATAATGTTGTTTGGGCTCGGATGTACTTTTTTAGTGTACAAAATCGGAAAGGTTTTGTATAGTAAACCAACGGGATTACTCGCAGCGACACTCTTCGGTTTGACCCCTTGGGAGCTCGCTCTTTCTAGAAGCTTCCTCATCGACGTGGAGTGTCTGTTTTTAAGTCTGCTTTTTCTATTGGTAGGAATCTACGCCATTCGCAAAAATTCGTTTAGACTTTTTGTGGTTTCAGGAACTATTTTTGCTATCGCTTTTCTGACAAAGTTTTACGCCGTCTATGCATTGATTCCACTCGGTTTGTTCTATATTTATAGTCGACCGAAAAACGTAAGGCGCATATTTGCTTGGGTGGGGGCGTTTTTCGCGCCCTTGCCAATATTTTTTTTCTTATGGTATCAAGTAATTTCAGGGCAGGGGTTGCTCGCCGCTTTTAAAAATACTGATTTTAATTACGCCAATCCAGCTGGGTTTGTTCCTTCGTATTTTTTTGTCGGCAACTTTCTTCTGAATGGTTTGGGAGCATGGCTTTTGGCCGCAACAGCCGTGTCGTTGCTCATTGGTTTTATGTTCAGAAAATTTTTGTCGAAGATTTTTGTTTTCGACTTAATTTGTTTAGCCACTATTGTTATTGTTGGGAGCGTAAACACTGTTTTGGGAGCAAGTTTAAACTTTAGCTCGCCTTATCTTAACCCTATTAAGTATGATTATCAGGCTTTACCTTTCTTCTGTTTATTAGCCGCTTCATTAGTAGACAAATGCGTTTCCTTGTTTAATTCCTTAAAATCTAAGGGAAAACTGTCTATGTTGCTGTTCCTTTCTGTTGCCTTGGTCGGACTATTTTTGTTGGCAGCTGCAATTCTCCTTAATATGAATTACGCGCATCAATTTTCTACGTGGGACTATCTGCTATTCAAAGTAGAGAGAACCCATTTAATTGGTTACTCTTTTGTTAATCCCTCGCCAATTGGCAAATACGGCAACATGATGTGGATTCAGTTTTTCGGTTTCGCTTTTGTAATAACAGGGCTCGTGTGGGCAGGCAGGAATAAACTTGGCTGGGTTCGCAAGCTGGTACATCATGAGTGATTTCGCATAATTTACAAAATGTTGCAGAGATGTGCAAATTGCGACAGCGTAATATTCCATAAAAAAACAGCAACCAAACTCTCTCATCACAAATAACTTAACAGTGTCGGTTAATTGAGGTTTTTCGATTTAGTTGCTTTCTTAATCAGCGATGCCCAATTTACTATTTCTGTGTCACTTACAAGTTTTGCTTTTTGTGCAGGAGTCTTTCCATCTAAAGCCATGGTGGTCTCAAAAAGTTGTAGTAAAATTGTAATTCATCCATCATTGTTTGTGCTGTGGATTCATCATCTAAGCCTCGCATAACCTTGTTTCTTTGTCTGATTGTTCCATGAATCTTTCAACCATATTGTTGCTTGATTTGTCTCTTATGTTTGGGATTCTAACCTGCTGAGTTCTCGGATTCTTAAGAGTGAAAAACTCTTTGTTTATTGCGTCAGGATAACTTCTTAGTCCATCGGTAACAATGGCGTTAGGTCTAATTTGGGATATTGTTGCAACTTGAGCTAAAACTTGTCTAGCATCGGCTATTTCTCTTTTCTGATAACGGGTGTTCAATATTTGGGGTTCGCGTGTCTACTATCTGGACTTTTATGGGCAAGTAGGCATAGTAGACACAAACTTTATGATTTCTTCAACAACTCGTTCGAACCGATGCGCCGCTGGATTGAAGAAAAAAATGCTCTTAAACGTGCAAAATAAAAAGCAATCTTAAATACCTAATTAGCAAGACATTCCATTCATAAAGCAGGGGACTAAGCTATGGACTTTACTGAAGCAAAACCTGGAAGAATCTTCATACTTAGACTGCATCAGGGCGAATGCTTACATGAGGTTATAGAAAAATTCGCTTCCCAAAAACAAGTTGCCAGTGCACTGTGCTTCTTTTTAGGCGGCGCAGAAAACAAAAGCAAAGTTGTCGTCGGACCAAAAGACGGAGCAACGCTTCCTCCTGAACCGATGGTTACGCTTTTGAGAGGAGTACATGAAGCCTGCGGTGTGGGAACAATCTTCCCCGATGAGCAAGGCAAACCAAAACTGCATATGCATGCAAGCTTCGGAAGAAATGACACGGCTGTTACAGGCTGTGTGCGCATGGGAGTTGACGTATGGCAAATAGGCGAAGTCGTCATTCTGGAACTGACTGGTTCTTCAGCTAAAAGAGCCAAAAACAAGGATACAGGTTTTGAATTTTTAGAAATCGGCTAAATGTAAGCTTCATATGGAACAGGGAGCTCGTTTGTGCCCTGTGTCAGGTGAGACGGTGAAAGACGTTTACGATGTCATGTTAACTGCATATCGCATGGTGAGGATAGAAGCAAGGTGCCAAGATGCCTTAGAAATCCATGAACGGAAACTTTTGTTCATCAAAGAAACAAAGAAAATTAGTCAACTTGACGCCTCCATGCCCACAATAGTCCAAATAACACAAATGCAAACCCCAAATACTGAAGAAACATTAGAGAGCTGTCTTTGCCTACTGGCGAGGAATTAAAAAAAGAGTAACCAACATTAACATTGCTTTCCATTCTTAACAGCAAAAAATTTAACGTTGAAAATGCATGCGCAAAATACATGTTGAAAAGTACCGCCGCAACCAGCAAAATCCCCCCTGTAAGAGCGGTCGAAAAAAAGAGTACTTTGTTTAGTTTCATTTTTAATTTTGCTGATTTAAACAATGTGAGGCTTTTGCCCGCTAAAGACGCCGCCAGCAAACTGAAGAAGGGCAAAGACTGATACTCATACTTAATGGCGGCAACATAAGGTCCATTCAGGTTCAAACCTGCACCCAAAAAAAAGTCCACACCCAAAACAGTTACTATTGACGCTAGACAAATCAAATCAAAAACAAGTATTTTCGAAAAGGTTTTCCTAAATGAGAAACAAATAAGCAACGAAAAAGCAACCGCAAGTATAAAGAAAAAACCCAGACCGAAATTATCTAGGAAAGTGCCGACAAAAAAATACGAAGGAACGGTGCCTGCTGGATTTAAAACGCTGAAGTCGCTGTTACGGAAAATGTAAAGCAGCCCTTGCCCTAAAATAACTTGATACCATAAGAAAGCAGACAATATCGCAGGTAAGGAAAAAGCCGTCAACTGACTAAATATACGTCTTGGATTCTTAGGTCGATAATAAAGGTAGAACAATAACAGTGGGACAAGAATGAAGACTGCGAATAACTTTGTTAGAAAAGCAGCGGCGAAAAAAACGCCCGAAAGCAAATAAAGCTTAACTGAACCTTTGCGAATAGCCAAAACTCCAACGAAAAAGCAAAGCAGACTCAAGAACAGGCACTGCGCGTCAATGAGGAAGCTTCTTGAAAGAATGAGCTCCCATGGCGTTAAAGCAAAAAGTGCAGCAGCAAACAACCCTATTGCTTTGCCGTACAATTCCCTGCCAATTTTATATACCAAGACAATGGATCCAAGCCCAAACACCGTTACCAAAGTCACGCCCGTGTTGGTCGATAAGCCGAAGATTTTGAAGACTAACGCTTCAACGTAGAAGCCTAATGGCGGCTGGTTCATTATGTTCCCCCAACTTATCACGTAGGGCATGCCCCACTTGAGCACTCCTGATGCAGCTTCATATTCCCATATTGTATCTCCGTTTTGGTAGGGTCCTATTGAAAGCGAAACGAGTATAATTCCGATTAGAATACTTAAAATGGGGTAATTTTCATTTAGTAGTTTTCTTATGCCATCTTTTTTGAACATAAGTACTCATTTTAACATTTGGTTATGTATATGTAAGGAAGCAATTTATCTATGGGGTTAAAAACAATTAAGTTCTTGCTTTTTAATGATTAAAACGCTGATTCTTCCATACATCCGCGTTGTCACTGTATCCGCGTCGTTCCCAGAAGCCTAACTCTTTGTTACGAGTAAACCGTAAATGCACCACCCACAAGGCGCTTTTGTACGCGTACTTGTTTGGAACTATGAGGCGAACAGGAAAACCCAACCCCTCCTCCAATACTTTGTCATTAAGCTTGTAAGCTAAAAGTACATCGTCGCCATAAAGCTCCTCTCGGAAAAGCGAAGTGGTATACGAGTCGGCGCATTCAAAAGTTACAGCTTTAGCAACATCTTTAGGTTTAACAAGCTTCTCAACTTCACGAATGTGCACGCCCTCCCATTTGCAATCCCGAACGCTCCAGCCCTCAACGCAATGAAAATCGCTGATCGAGACGGTTTTGGGCAACTTCATGAAGTCACTCCAGCTTAGTTTCACTAGGTTTTCTACTTCGCCGTCGATTGTCAGGGTGTAGGTTTCAAGTTTGATCTGCGGGTTAGTTGAGGTTATGCCTGGATGATCAATGCCCCAACGTAAAATATGGTCGGTAGCCACCTGGTTGGGCGGCAGTTTTCTTTTCTTTTGTTCTCCACCAAACAAGATTTTGACCCAACTTAAAATGTGTTTACAGGGAGAAAAAGGTTACTTTACTGTTTAGCTTGTTTGGAAAAAGCTTGTCAGCTGTTTTTGCCGCGGTTCTTCTTTGCTGAAGCCTGAGATTTTAACGCCGACTCTTCGCGCTTCAAGCGGGGTTTCGCTTAGGAATTTTTCAAGAAGTTCTTTTACATATCGCTTGATTGCTTCCTTGTCTTTGGCTGGCTGCTCAAGCGTTACTGATCTGCTTTTGCTGCTTAAATCAGTCAGAACCACGTAAATTGCCACTTGCCTAAAACTCCAGCCTTTCTCCGCAACCTCCTTGGCAACGTCCTCTGTTAGCTCGTCAGTTTTCTGCAAAATAAACGTCAAATCCTTTGTGTCCTGCTTTAAGGTGCCGATTCTGCTTATGGATTCGGCTTCTCCTTGCTCCTGCACGGGTTCATTATCAACCGCGTTAGCGGCATTATGGAAATAGACACCGAGAATTTTTCCCCAAATGGCTATGAGTCTTTGCACGTCATAATTTGCTAAGTCGCCGACTGTTTTTATGTCTAAGGAATCCATTCTTGCAGAGGTTTTTTTTCCGACCCCTAAGAGGCGGTCCACGGGCAACGGTGCCAAAAAAGTCTTGGTTTCTTCGGGTTTGACAATTGTTAAACCGTTTGGTTTTTGGCTGTCACAAGCGATTTTAGAGACAAGCTTGTTGGGTCCAACTCCCACGGAGAAAGAAATGCCGACCTGTTTGGTGACTTCATTCTTCATTTTTTGAGCGTAATCTTTTGCTTTCTCGAAGCTGCCTTGAACTTGCTCGGTTACATCCAAGTAAGCTTCATCAACGCTGACTTGCTCCAGACTGCTTGCGTAGCCGCGGAGAATCTGCATTATCCTGTTGCTTATTTGGTCGTAGTACTCGTGATCAACCGGCAGAAAAACTGCGTCTGTGCCTTCAAGTTTCCGTTTAGCAAGAAAGAGGGGCATTCCAGATTTAACACTGTATTTTCTAGCAATGTAGTTGCTGGTGCTTACAGCTCCGCTTTCTTCTGTGCGTCCCGAATAAACGCCCACGACAACTGGCTTGTCTTTTAAGGTTGGGTTACGCAGCTCCTCGCATTGCGCAAAGAAATAGTCGAAATCAACCAGCATAACGACACGGTTTTGCATCCAATCACTTTCCCTTATCCTTAGGCATAAGCCAAGACCCATCACACGATGCCGTGTTCAACTCGGGTAAGCCTTCCCTGCAAACACCAAACTTAATATTATTCGCAACCGCCAAGTAACGAACGCTTTTCAGAAGCCTGAACCTGAATTCTTTTGGCAGAAGCGTGTTGCCGCCGATTTTTTCGCCCTGCTGAAAATAGAGCGGTTTCAGGTTCTCCGCTGCTTTAGGCATGGCTTGGGCGAGTCGCATCCAATTGTCTGGTTTAGCCTTGTAGGTTGAGCAGGTTAAATGTTTGACGCCTATGCTTGCTAGTGTCGAGATGAGTTTTCGCGGTTGGTCGTTTACCGAGGGTATGATTGGGTCTATTCGCACCGAGACGGGTATTCCTTTTTCGATTAAGTCTTGCGCCGCTCTAAGACGCTGAGACGGCAAGGGCGCCTGCGGTTCGATGAGTTTAGCTAAGTTATCATCATCTGTGGTTATAGTTAACGCTACAGTTGACGGAACCTTACTTAGCAAGTCATCATCCCTCACCACAATATCGCTCTTAGTTACGATTTGTATTTTGCAGTTGCTTTCCGCCAAAATTTCAAGACACCGCCTTGTCAAGCCAGCGGACGCTTCGGCACACGGGTACGGGTCAGATGAGTTAGCTATTGAAACTGTTTCGCCGTTGAGTTTTGCCGCTTCCCGCTTCAAGGCCGCGAGCAGGTCTTTTTTGGGTCTGCACTCGCTGAAGCTCGGAATGTAACTGGAAGCGTAGCAGTAGATGCATTGGTGGTCGCATCCAGTGTAAGGGTTAAACGTAAGCTTCGGCGGACAAGTACACAGCCCAGAACGCCACGGGTCAAACCTTGAAATTAACGGCACACACTTCACTTACGGCTATTTATGCGAGTTAGATAAACAAAAAGTATTCGCAACAAAAAAGAAATTTAAAGGATTAAATGGCAACAAGAAGGTCAGTATCGAGGCATCTCATTAAATATTCGCTCTTAAATTAAATGCCATCCTTTAGAGATGGACTGGTAAGTTTTTGCAAGTTAAGGCACAAAAAGGGATTAAACGACAAATTCAACTCCTTCTAATCCTTTGAACCATTTGTCACCTGTCAGAAACTTCACGTTAGACTTTAACGCAAGATAGTATCCTAGAGCATCAGCATAAGACATGTCAAAGCCATTTTTCTTAAGCTTCAACCTGAGCTTCATTGAACCTTCAATGTCTGAGAGGTCAAAGTCTGAAAGATATTTGGCAAATACTTTGACTACATCGGATGCGGCTTGAGCCCCGTGAACTTCAAGAGTGCGATAATATATTTCTATTAAATTTAGCTTGGTCAGAAAGCCATCATTTTGCTCAAAATAGGGCCTGTATTTCGGGTTGTCGCTGAGGTAGGATAGAACAGCGTAGCTATCGTAGAAAAACCTTTTAGCTCTCTGCACATTCCCAACCGCGTTTCATTTCATCTTTCTCATTCTGCAAGTCTTTAAAAGGATATTTTCCCCGAAGAGTGCGAACATCAGAAACCTTTCTCACTGTTACTTCGACTTCTTCTCCTTCCTTGAGCCCTTCTTCCTCGACAAGTGTTTTGGGCAATACCACACCTAGCGAATTTCCCCAGCGCTTTACTTTTGACTTGGTTATCATAATTAGACATGTATAACCAAACCGAGATTAAAACTTTGCCAACAATTCCATCAGACTGCTTTAGAAGATTTTTTAAGCCATGTCTTTCACTGCTTCAAAGCAGAACGCAACACGATGGCATAGGCGACACAGCATATACTATCAACGGCAAAAACATGAACAGACATTCGCTTATACAGTCATACATTGCCCAATCCGAGTTTCAGCCCCCAGCTAAACCCTCCAGTCTCATCGCGTTTAGAAAACATTAAATCCCTTAGGTTTCCACTACTACTATCGCATGAAAACTTTTCTCGGTTACCTCAAAGAGCAAAACATGAGCTTATTCACAGATTTTTATGAGTTAACCATGTGCGCAAGCTACTTTGACAACAAAAACTTTGACCCAGCAACCTTTGACTTGTTCATAAGGCGTTTACCTGAAAACCGTTCCTACTTCTTATTCGCAGGACTAGAAGAAGCCCTGCAGTACCTGCAAAGCATCAAATTCACAGGCGAGCATCTGGCTTACCTGAAAAAACAGGGGTTCAAAAAGGGTTTCCTTGATTATTTGCGCGGTTTCAAGTTTACAGGTGATGTTTGGGCTGTTCCAGAGGGCACAGTCGCTTTTCCAAATGAACCCCTAATCCGCGTTACAGCACCCATAATTGAGGCTCAGCTAGTTGAGACTTTTTTGCTTAACACTGTTAACCTGCAAACTATGATAGCTACAAAAGCCTCTCGGGTAGTGCATGCGGCTAAGGGAAAATCTGTGATTGAGTTTGGTCTGCGAAGAGAACACGGTATTGACGCTGGAATGAAAGTGGCGCGAAGCAGCTACATCGCTGGGTGCCAAGGCACCAGTAACGTTTTAGCAGGACAAGCCTATGGCATTCCAGTTTTCGGAACCATGGCGCACTCCTTTATCATGTCTTACCCAAAAGAGATTGATGCGTTCCGAGCTTTCGCCAAAACTTTCCCAAATAAATCAACGCTTCTCATAGACACTTACGATGACATCTCAGGCGCTGAAAAAGCAGCAGTAGTAGCTAAAGAGCTTGAGACTAAGGGTTTTAGGCTTGGAGGCGTCCGCTTGGACAGCGGCGATTTGGCGCAAATCAGCAAAAAAGTCAGGAAAATCCTTAACGACCAAGGCTTGGATTATATGAAGATTTTTGCGAGCGGCGACTTGGATGAATTCAAAATAGAAGAACTGCTGAGCAAAGGCGCAAGAATAGACTCGTTTGGGGTAGGGACTAAAATGGGCACTTCAGCGGATAGACCCTATCTGGATGTGATTTACAAACTCTGTGAAACCATGACGGCTGACGGCAGCTTCTCGCCTATAATGAAGTTAAGCAAGGACAAAATCACTTTGCCAGGACGAAAACAAGTTTATCGTTTCATGGACGCGGCAGGAAATTTTGAAAAAGACACCATTGCCTTGGCTGATGAGAAGGTGCAGGGCGAACCGTTGCTTGTTAAAGTCATGGAAAAAGGCAAATTAATCTACAAGCTTCCGTCGCTTGACAACATTCGAGTCACTGCTGCAGAGAATCTGTCTAAACTTCCAGAGGAGTATAAGGCGTTAACGGGTGCGCCTGCTTATCCGGTTGAGTTAAGCCGAAGCCTGCTGAACCTAGTTAAAACCTTGAAGCGCCAGTTAATCTTAAACGAGATTAACCATGGAGTCTCTAACCCCCAGGCTTAACCTTTCGCATGCTTCTTGCTGCTTCTTTTTTTGTATTCACCACAGTAACTGTTTCCTCCATGCCAACATTGTGGTGTAACTTTATCACATTCTTTCAGATACCCGCACTTATAGAAAACAGCGTCAATCCTCTCTTGAAGACCAGTAAAATGCTTCCTTTACTCTTCCCACGTAAAACGCCTGACGAAATAATTCATCAATGCGTATATTGGTTTATTTGTGGTAAATATGGCAAACCCTTAATAGTCTTTTCAGAAAAGGATAATTGCTATTCAAAAAAAGGAAGAACATAATTATGCAAAATCGCCCAGCCATAGTTGCTGTTGGCAGAACCAAGTTTGGAGAGCATTACGGCAAAGAACCAGAGAAACTAATTGAGGAAGCTTGGCTTGCCGCTTCAAACGAGTGCAACGTGGAGCGCAAGGACCTAGAAGCCTGTTACATGTCAGATTGTTTTCTCCCGATCACAAATAAACTAGGCTTAGAAGAAGGCTTTCTCTCAGAACTCACTGAACTTCACGTGCCTATGGAAGTAACCCGCTCTTTCAGCGCTGCATTGTTAACCGCTTGTTACGCAATTCAGGCTGGAGTTTACAGCACGGTTCTTGTGGGAGGCATAGAAAAAATGACTGACCGCTGGGACAAAATACGGGATGACCTCATGCTTTTGGAAGATCCGTGGAGCTACTATGCAGGTGGAACTCCAGAAGCAAATCATGAGCTTATGCTGAGAGCCTACATAAAAAAGCACAACATAACCGGCAAAAACCTTGACAAACTCAACATCGCCCTGGCTCAGGTGTCAGTTAAAAACCATGCGAACGCAACCCAAAACAAGTATGCTCAGTTCCAAAGAAAAATCACTGTTGACCAAGTCTTAAACGCGCGGAAAGAAGCACATAAATCCTTGGGACTCTATGATTTTGCCCCAATTTCTGACGGCGCATCAGCCTTGATTCTTGCAAGCGAGGCAGTTGCCAAAAAGTTGAGTGCCAATCCAGTTTACGTTTTGGGCTGCACTTCAGCTACTGATTACCTGGATTATTCAGCAAGAGAAGACCTGTCCCATTTTGTCGCGACTGAACTTGCGATGAAGAGGGCTTCTCAAATGGCTAAAACAGCTTTGTCTGACCTGAAGGTTATCGAAGTAAACGACCAGTCAACCATGATGGAGCTCGTTTCCCTTGAAGATTTAGGCTTCTGCGAACCGGGAACAGCTTGGAAGAACATATATGAAAGCTACCAAAACAACCAAAACTTCTATGAAATAAACGGAAGGCAGCTTTTCGTTAATACGGATGGCGGGTTAAAGGCAGGTGGAAACCCGTTAGGCGCCACTGGCGGGGCACAAATTTTCGAGATTTACCGCCAGTTGAAAGGTGAGGCAGGCGAACGCCAAGTTAACGTTGATAATGTTTTACCTAAGAGTGGCTGTGTGTTAGAGTTTGAGGGCTTTGGAACTAAAGCTTACGTTAGTATTCTAGGAGAGAGGAAAGATTGAGCAGTGAACCGATAGAGCGACGGGTTTCTTATTTGGGTGACAGGTTACGCGCAAGCCGCTGTCAAAGTTGCGGCAAAGAATATTTTGAAGTGAGATATTACTGTAGCAACTGTGGCAGAAAAAGCTACGGAAAAATGGATAGTATAGACCTGTTTTATGATAAAGGCAAACTTGAATTATGCACTTTCATCAATGAGCCTACAAACAAGTTCATGAAACTCTCCAGCTTCGTTTATGGAATTATTTCTTTTCATGACGGTAAAATCCGTGTTCCAGGAAGGCTAACTGACCAGTTGATAACTGATGATGACGATGTTGATTTTTCAAGCCTTGAGGGAAGAGAAGTGGTTCCGCGTTTTAGAAGGCGCTATTCAGTCGACAAAAGCGATTTGATTCCAACAATCTCTTTGGCTTTCACGTTAGCCGACGAGTATTATCCGCACCAAGAGTACAGCGTATTAGCGCCAAACAAAGAATACGACATTCCCGGAGTGGTAGGCTACGGCGTTTACACTTCAAGGTTTCGAATAAAAGAAAGCGGACTCGAACGCGCAGTTCCCTTCATCGACGAAGACTCGGCAACAGCCTCAGTAGAGGCTGGAAAACTAGCGCTGATTCATTCAGGCGTTGACAGCAGGCTGGTTGGCAAAGTTTATGTTGGCTCAGAATCCAACCCGTACGCAGTCAAGCCGATCGCCTCGAAGGTAGCTCAAGTGCTCAAACTTGGCGAAGAAGACGGTGATATTCAAGGCGTTGACGCAGTGGACACGGAGTTTGCTTGTAAAGCGGCTACAAGCATGTTTAAAGATGCAGCCTCCCTTGTTAGCTACCCACGGTCAGGCATAAAATACGCTATGGTTATTGGCGCCGATAACGCTCAAGCAGCACCCAGAGGCTGCATCGGAGGCGAACTGGATACGTTTGTTGGGTACGGCGGAGCCGCGTTTATTTTCGGAAAACACGATGTTATTGCAGAAGTTGAAGGATGGTACTCATGCACGTCTGACACGCCCGATTTTTGGCGCAGAGACGGCGAACCTTTCCCGATGCATGGCGGGCGATTCACTGGTGACCCAGCCTATTTCAAACATGTCCGCAAAGCAACGCAAAAACTTATGGAACACTTTAACCTGAAGGCAAGTGATTTGAACTATTTTGTGGCGCATCAGCCTAACCCTCAGTTCCCAGTTAGAATCGCAAAGGAGCTTGGTTTTAGGGATGAGCAGTATTTGCCTTCGATTCAAATTAACAAGTTCGGCAACACTTACTCCGGTTGCTCGCCTGTGGGTTTAGCAGCAGTATTAGACATTGCAAAACCCGAAGAACGCATCTTAGTTACAAGTTACGGTTCAGGTGCGGGAAGCGACGCGTATTTGCTTAGAACTACAAGCCAGCTTGTTGATAAGCGGAAGCGCCAAAAAATTAATGTTAAATTTCAGGCTGAAAACCCGTTTATAGAGTATGTGGATTACACGACTTATCGTCGGCTTAAACTTGGGATGTAACAAATACTTAATAAATCACTTGTGAATCTCACATAGCGACGGAGCCCACAGATTGATTCTCGATGACATACTGCAAGTTGTTTATGCGCCTATGAAAGCGTTCAAGAAAATAATTGAGAACCCAAAATACTTGGGCGCAATAATAATTCTGCTTCTTTTCATAGGTCTACAAATAGGCTACGAGTATGTTCAGTTTTCGAAAACCTACACTGAGAACACGTCGCCTGCCGTCAATCAGCTACCCGCGTTTCTCAACGTGACTTATTGGAGCAGCACCTCAAACTTAGCCTTAAGCAACAATTACAATGACCCCTACAACTACAGCGTTTATGCAGTGGCGCTCGGAGCCTACTATAGTTTATTTGGAAACAGCAGCTTGGAAATGAATGCCACAGGCACGAACGTCATGACGGCAGCAACCTTAAACATTGCAACAGCTTTAATCAGCAGTAGCGGAGGCGCCGTTTCCAGCGTGGACTGTAGCGCCCCCTCAGGCTTCCAGAACCTTTCAATGACAATAAAACAGGTGCAACCTACAGTAGCGCCTCAAAATGCAACTTTAACTCTGTACTCACTTAGCGACTCAAACTCTTACCAGTATGACTTAACTTCTGCTTTATCAAACACGAACGAAATTGGTCTTTGGAACAATTTAACGATCCCCGTTGGACCAAGCGCCCAAGGTTGGAAAAGCAGCGGTTCACCTTTATGGGGTAACGTGACAGCTCTACAATTAACCCTTAACTACCCAGCCGGTTCTAACATAACTGTTCTTATCGGCGCCTTATTCTTCCGAGGCCAATACCAAACGCCCGTCAAATCCAATAGTACTGGCATCATTCTGGAGTTTTTGGAGACGTTCTCCCTGCAGTTCATTTTAAGCTGGCTCCTAATAACAGGGTTCATTTACCTGTTCTTTAAAGCGTTAAAAACCAGCGTAGTTTGGAAGCCTCTGTTCGTCGCTTTAGCTTTTGCTTTGTTCGTAATGGTGATTCGAGCATTGGTAAATCTTGTTGCGGCAGCCACTTTGCCCACGCTTTACTATCCCTTCGATATGTCGGTCGGCGTGAGCTTGAACAATTTTGGAGCAATATTTTACCCTCCAACGGCAGTAGGTGCCTTATCAGCGCAGTCTCAAGCCATTTTCAACAGCATTAACTCGGCGACTGCGGGTTTCAGATTTGTGACTTCAGCAATGTTCGTCGTTGCGTACGTTTGGTTAGGTGCCTTATGTACAATAATCGTTGGAACGTTGAAACCGGAGTTTTCAATGGCAAAGAGAGTAGTGATTTCCGCTGTCAGCATAGCAATTACGTTATTGATCTTGCTTTTTGTGGTGTTCCTTGTTTAAACCAGCACTGATACGTCTAAACTTCAACTTACCCAGTTTTTTCCTTCCTAGCGGCTAATGCAGGCTGTAGCTAGGCAAGATTTATATGATTGAAGGCTACTTTTGCAAGTGAACCCTCGCGGGGAATTCACAGTTTAGGTGACTTAATGTGACGGCAATTAAAGATTTGCAGAATGGAATGAAACGGGTTAGCGTTGAAGCGAAAGTTGTTGAAAAAGGTGACCTCAGAGAAGTCAAATCACGTTTTAAGGATGAGACTTACAAGATCGTTGACGCCGTGGTTGCAGACGAGACAGGCAGTGTGAAGCTGACGTTGTGGAATGAGCAGATTGACCAAGTTAACGTTGGCGACAACATTAAAATTGACAACGGATACGTCACCAGCTTTAAGGGTGAAATCCAGCTTAACGTTGGCAAATTCGGAAAATTAGCCGTCGGGTAAACGTTCAATTAAGAATGCATCTTTTTTGTTCTATATGGATTTTTCGTGATTAAAGACACAAGGCTGCTTAGAAAGTAAAAAGCAGTTTTGCCCAAGTCAAGAAATCTTGTGACAATAAATCTTTACAAAAACTCTCTTAAGAGCTTGCACGGTATTGTTAATTGAGTGCTATGGCAAAGACAAAAGCTTTCTTGAGCGCATTCTTGATAGCCCTTATGATTAGCGGATTAGCTTTCGTTGGCAGTGCACATTTTGGGTCGGCTCAAAGCGGCACAAGCGGCACAAACGTCAGCGGCATAATCACTTCAGACGCTACTTGGACGCAAGCAAATAGTCCCTACACTTTAACGGGGAATGTTCTTGTAAACAACGGAGTAATGTTGACGATTGATGCAGGGGCTACTGTGAATCTTGGCAACTATTACATAATGGTGAACGGTACACTCGTTGCAATAGGCAATAGTAACAGCCCAATTTCTTTTAATGGTGGGCAAATCACCTTTACCCAATACAGCAATGGTTGGAACGACTCCGTTTCTGCTGGTTGCGTAATAGAAAATGCAGTTCTAACCTCAACTTTAACACTAAGCAATTCCGCAAAAATAGATAATGATACCATCTATAGTTCAATCACCGTACAAGCAGCAATAGGAACACCTATTTCAAATAACATAATCGAAGGTGGAATTAATTTTAACTCTGGTGCAAATGCTAACATTTCAAATAACACTATTATGAACAAGGGGGTTTCCATAGGTCCATGGCTTGATGAAAACATAACTATTTCTGGCAACACAATATCGGGTGCTTATGCAGGCATCAGTTGCACGACTGGAGCGGATATTTCCGTTCTCATAGAAGGCAACTTGATAATTAAGAATACCAATGGCATTTACCTTTCTTCTGAAGGCGGACCTCTCAATATAATCATCCAAAACAACACATTTACGATTAATACTGTTGGAATTAACATCCAAAATCCTGATGGCACCCCGCTTAATCAAGCTGTTTTGTACAACAATATCTATGGCAACACAAATTATAATATTAACAATCAAGAAGCAAATGCTCTTAATGCCACTTTTAATTGGTGGGGAACAACCGACACCCAAGCAATAAGCCAGACGATTTATGATTATTATGATGATTTTAACTTGGGCATCGTTACATTCGTTCCCTTCTTGACTGCGCCAAACCCCGAAGCAATGCCCAGCTCAACTCAACTCATAACAAATATAGCGACCACTTCAAATTCAACTTCAACACAATCCTCAAGTCTGTCCCCTACAACAGCATCAACATCCTCGCCTACATCAACCATGGATCCCAGCGCGTCACCTTCAACTTCACAATCACAGCGGTCTACTGCATCTTTACCTACAGAGCTGATCGTTGCTGCAATGGTAATAGTAATTATAGTAGTGGCGATTGGAGCATTCTTGTTAGGAAAGAGAACAGGGCGAAATAGCCGTCGTTAAACTTCGTTCTTGGTGATACGGGTTAATATCTTGATCAAACAATAACAGGCTGAAATCGCTAGCTTTTTAGAGAAAACTTATTAATTCATCTCTTCATTGGAACATTTCTCTTTACTTGGGAGAAGCAACATGCAGTTCCAACTTGTCGCGCCATTCTCAACTTCGCCAGGGCAGGAAAAGGCAGTTGACCAAATAGTTAAGAACTTTGTCACGAAAGATAAGCAGACGCTTCTGGGCCTGACGGGCAGCGGCAAAACTTTTGTGATGGCTAACGTCATCAATCGCCTGCAGAAACCAACCTTGATAATTTCGCATAACAAGATTTTAGCTGCTCAACTGTATGCCGAGTTGAAGTCGTTTTTTCCGAATAATCGCGTGGAGTACTTCATCAGCTTTTATGACTACTACCAGCCTGAATCTTACTTGCCAGCGCAGGACATGTACATTGAAAAAGACTCCGATGTGAATGAAGAAATAGAGAAAATGCGGATGCACGCTGTGTCCAGCATCGTAAGCAGAAGCGACACCATAATAGTGGCCAGCATAAGCTGCATTTACAGCCTTGGGAACCCAGACGACTTCAGAACCATGGCCATCGAATTAGAGGTTGGAAAACAAACTACAAGGCAAGGACTCATCCATGCTCTGGTAGACATGCAGTATGAACGTAATGATATGGTTCTTGAGCCGGGCAGGTTTCGCGTGCGGGGCGATGTGTTGGATGTTGTGCCGTCTTATGAGAATGACATTCTCCGGATTGAACTTGCTGGAAATACAATCGGTAAAATCAAGGAGGTTCACCTGTTAACGGGAGATGTTAAAGGAACGCTTGATAAGCTTACGCTTTATCCTGCACGGCAGTATGTGGTGCCTGAAGAGAAGCATGCACTTGCACTTGAGCATATCAAACAGGAATTAGAGCAAAGGCTCCCAGACCTTCCTCCGCTTGAGGCTCAACGGCTCAAGCAGCGAACAAACTACGACTTGGAAATGATAAGGGAAATTGGCTTCTGCGCGGGAATGGAAAATTACAGCAGACACTTCGACGGACGCAAGCCCGGCGAGCCACCGTTCACTTTGATGGATTACTTTCCCAAGGATTACTTGCTCATCATTGATGAGAGCCACCAGACGATTCCTCAAGCTCACGCCATGTACAACGGTGACTACTCAAGAAAAAAGAACCTCGTAGACTTCGGCTTCAGATTACCCAGTGCGCTCGATAATAGGCCATTGAAGTTTGACGAGTTCGAGCGGAAAATGGGCAAAACTCTTTTCGCCTCTGCAACCCCAGCCGAATACGAACTGGAAAAAAGTGGTCCGCCGGTGGAATTGATCACCCGACCAACGGGTCTTTTGGACCCTGAAGTTGAGCTTCACCCCATAGCTGGGCAGATGCAGCATTTAATGGCGGAAGCAAAGAAAACCATCGAGCGAGGCGACCGCATCCTAATCACAACCCTGACTAAGCGGATGGCTGAAGACCTTGCGGATTACCTTGTTAAGGAAGGCTTCCGCGTCAGGTACATGCACTCTGACATTGAAAGCTTAGATCGAATAGAGCTGGTGCGGCAGTTGCGAGTCGGCGAATTCGACATTTTAGTCGGAATTAACCTGTTGCGTGAAGGCTTAGACATTCCTGAGGTTGCCACAATCTTCATTTTAGACGCTGACAAAGAAGGTTTTCTGCGAGATGAGCGAAGCCTCATCCAAACCATCGGGCGAGCATCGAGAAACGTCAAAGGCAGAGTCATTCTCTATGCTGACGTGGAAACAGCGTCAATTAAGCGAGCCATGGAAATCACCCGCCACAGGCGTTCCTTCCAGAGACGCTTCAACCAAATCCACCACATCACGCCAACAACCATAGTGAAGAGTGTCTCTTTGAAAGAGGGCACGATTAAAGGCACTAAACACCTGGCAAAAACAGACATAAAGCGCCAGTTGATCGAGCTTGACGCGCAAATGCGGGAGGAGGCAGAGAAACTGAACTTTGAGCGAGCTATTGAGCTCAGGGATGCTATTGCAGAGTTGAATAGGGCGTTGGCTAGGAAGATGGAAAGCGAACTTTAAACCGAAAAACTGAGGGTTGAGGGCAAAAAGGTTGAAATCTTTCATAGTTAAATTGGTTACAATTTGCAGAAGCGGAGTAGGGAACTGGTTTACGTTATGAGAGACACCATTTCAATCAAAGGCGCAAGGGAACACAACCTCAAAAATATAGATGTGGACTTGCCGAGGAACAAGTTTATAGTGATCACTGGGCTCTCAGGCTCAGGAAAATCCACCCTTGCCTTTGACACCATTTATGCTGAAGGCCAAAGGAGATATGTTGAAAGCCTCTCCGCTTACGCCAGGCAATTTCTCGGTTTAATGGATAAGCCTGACGTTGACTCGATTGAAGGGTTATCTCCAGCAATCTCCATCGAGCAGAGAAGCACCAGCAAAAACCCCCGCTCAACCGTTGGCACAGTTACCGAAATATACGATTACCTCAGGCTGCTTTACGCACGCATTGGCACGCATCATTGTCCAAAATGCGGCAGCTCAATTCATCCCCAAAGCCCCGAAAACATAGCCAGCTTAATTATGGCTGAGAAAGAAAAAACGCTCACTTTCTTAGCGCCGATAATTAGGGGTATAAAGGGAACACACGAGCAAATTTTTGATGACCTCAAAAAACAAGGCTACACCAAAATCCGGGTTGACCAAAAAATTTACGATTCAGATTCAATCAAAGAAGAAGCTAAGCTTGTGCGTTATGAGAAGCACTGGATTGAAGCGGTTATTGACACGGTAAAAATTGTTGATGAGGAACGCTCACGTATTTCTGAAGCTGTAGAGCAGGCGCTTCAAGTCGGCAAAGGAACCATGATAGTCATCGACGCCAAAAAAGCCGACGAGGAAAAGAAGAAGGAGCTTGAACACTTTGAAGATGAAACATTGTTCAGCACTTTTGGAGCCTGCCCTAACCATCCAGAAATAGTGTTTGAAAGCCTTGAGCCCCGCATGTTCTCGTTTAACTCACCCTTCGGTGCTTGTCCAAGCTGCCACGGCTTAGGAGAAATCACAGAAATCTCTGAAGACCTAGTGATTCCCGATAAGAACCTCTCCATTATGGATGGAGCATTGGCTGTTTACGGCAGTATGGATCTTAGCTGGCGAGCTCAGCAGCTTGCGACGGTTGGCAAAAAACATGGATTTGACGTTTTTACTCCGATAAAGGATTTTACGGAACAACAACTGCATGTACTCTTGTACGGTGACAAAGAACCCTTGAACGGTCGCTGGTCGAATGGGGCAAACATGTGGATGCGTGAAGGTTGGGAAGGCGTAATTCCGCAAACAGCAAGGCTTTATCGTCAAACTGAAAGTGAATGGCGGAAAGAAGACATTGAAAAGTTCATGACTTCAAGACCCTGTAACGCGTGTATGGGGAAAAAGTTGCAGCCAGTAGTGCTTGCCGTAAAAATACTGGACAAAAGCATAATCGATGTAACTGACCTTTCAATTGAAGAAGCAGTTGAATTCTTTAGCAATCTGCCGGTTCAGCTGAACGAGAAAGAATTAGCCATTGCTAAGCAGGTGCTAAAGGAAATCAACGAGCGCTTGGGTTTTCTTAAGAATGTTGGTTTGAGCTACCTTTCGCTTTCCCGTGCAGCAAGAACACTCTCCAGCGGCGAAGCGCAAAGGATTCGTTTGGCTACGCAGATTGGCAGCAACTTGATGGGTGTACTCTACATTCTTGATGAACCCAGCATTGGTTTGCATCAAAGGGACAATGCTAAACTCATAAGCACACTGCACCGTTTACGCGATTTAGGTAATACGCTGATTGTTGTAGAGCATGACGAGGAAACAATACGCAACGCAGACTGCATTGTTGATATGGGACCTGGCGCAGGAGTCCATGGAGGACACGTTGTCGCGGAGGGTTCGCCAGCTGAAATCATGGCGAATAAGCGAAGCCTCACAGGCAAATACCTTTCTGGAGAATTAAAAATTGAAGTGCCCGCGATAAGGCGAAAACCCGTTGGCTGCATCACCGTTAAAGGAGCAGAAGAAAACAACCTCAAACACCTCGCCTTGCAGCTGCCGTTAGGTGTACTGTGTGGAGTTACTGGTGTTTCTGGTTCGGGCAAAAGTACGCTGATGAATCTGACGGTTATTCCTGTGCTGCGGCAAATGTTCGGGGAACATGTTGACAAAGTCGGTAAACACGAATCGATTGATGTCCCAAACATAGTTAGGAATGTTATAGTTATCGACCAAGATCCAATTGGCAGAACACCGAGAAGCAACCCTGCAACTTACACGAAACTTTTCGATGAGATTAGGCGCATTTTCGCTTCAACCAAAGAGGCAAAAGCGCGGGGTTACAAGGAAGGACGGTTCAGTTTCAACGTGAAAGGCGGCAGATGCGAAACCTGCCAAGGCGACGGCGTTCTGCGCATAGAAATGAACTTCCTGCCCGCCGTTTACGTGCAATGTAGCGACTGCAAGGGCAAACGGTACAACAAAGAAACCTTAAGCGTTCTCTACAAGGGCAAGAACATTGCTGAAGTCTTGGATATGACTGTGGAGGAAGCGGCAAAGTTCTTTGAGAACACTCCAAGAATCTCACGCAAACTAACCACGCTCTTAGACGTTGGATTGGGATACATTAAACTTGGGCAAAGCTCAACCACCTTGTCAGGCGGGGAAAGCCAACGCATCAAAATCACCCGTGAACTCAGCAAAAGCAAGTCTGGACACGTTGTTTACATGCTTGACGAACCAACCACGGGTCTGCATTTTGATGATATTAAACGGTTGATTAAAGTGTTAAATCGGCTAGTTGACAACGGCAACACCGTCTACATCATCGAACACAACCTAGACGTCATAAAAAGCTGCGATTACCTCGTTGATCTGGGTCCGGAGGGTGGAGCAGCCGGCGGAGAACTGCTGGCGCAGGGAACACCTGAGGAAGTCGCGCAAAAGGCTGCGTCTTATACGGGTATGTTTTTGAAGAAAATACTTAACCGTCCGCAAGAAGAAATTAGTTTGGCAGTGAAACAGTCTGCATGATCCAAATAACTAGCGCATCGGACTTTAAAAGTCAAGATATGCCAACAAACCCCGGAGTTTACATATTCAAAAACGAGCAAGGCGAAATTCTGTACATAGGCAAAGCCAAAAGCCTCCGTGCCCGTGTCAAAAGCTACTTTTCAAACACTGACCAACCAGCGAAAACACGGCAGCTAGTTTCAAGGATTAGAAATATCGACTGGATCATCGTCAACAATGAAGTTGAAGCGTTGCTTTTGGAGAACAAGCTGGTTAAGCAGCATACGCCCAAGTACAATATTGACCTTAAGGATGCTAAAACTTTCGCTTACATCTCGCTTACAAGAGAACTCTATCCGAGGATACTTACGAGCCGCAAGGTGTCACGCAAACTCGAATCGTTTGGACCATACACTGAAGGGTTCACAAGGCAAGACCTCCAGCGCCTCGTCGTTCGCGTCTTCAAGCTGCGCACATGCAAAACTATGCATAAACGCGCCTGTCTTAACTTTCACATTCACCTATGCACAGCCCCATGCATCGGAAAAGTCACCGCCGAAGAGTACGCGGAGCAGGTTAAGCAGGCACGCTCGTTTCTGAACGGAAACTACCGGCAAACAATCGAACAACTCAAATCCCAAATGCAAACAGCCTCTACAGAGAAGAAGTATGAAGAAGCCCTGGAGCTGCGCAACCAAATCGCTTCCATCCGCCTTTTGACGGAACACCAGATTGTGGACAACGAGAGGCGATTTGACCAAGACGTTTTGGCGTTTAAGCGGGTTGGCGAAAAAATGTTGGCGGTGCAGATGGGAATGAGAAGAGGCGTGCTGCTTGGCAAAAAACAATTCAGCGTTGACCTTCAGCCTCAGATCGAACAAGAATTCTTAAAGGCTTACTACTCAACCAACCAGATACCGCGCGAGATACTGTTGAATAAGCCTTGTTGGCAGGGAACAGAAGAGAAAAAAGCTCTGGAAGAGTTTCTTTCAACAAAAAGATGCGCGCCCGTTGCGTTGACGATTCCTAGGCGAGCGGATAAGCTTGCGCTTGTGCAGCTGGCGGAGAAAAACTTGGAATCCACCTTGGAAGTTGATAGTGCATTGGTTGATTTGCAGGTAGCGCTTAATCTTCCAGTGTTGCCGCGTGTGATAGAGTGCTTTGATGTTTCCAATTTGGGGCAGGAGCATGTGGTTTCAGGCATGGTCAGCTTCAAGGACGCGAAGCCTGACAAGAGAAACTACCGTAAATTCAAAATCAAAACTTTCATAGGACAGGACGATTTCGCCGCCGTCAACGAGGTTGTCTATAGAAGGTATAAGCGTTTGGTAGAAGAAAAAAACCAGCTGCCTGATTTAGTGGTGATTGACGGGGGACCTGGGCAGGTTAGCGCTGCAAAAACGGCGTTGCAAACGCTTGGACTGCAAATTCCGCTTATTGGTTTGGCTAAGGAGCATGAGGAAGTTTATTTGCCTGATGAGTCTGCGCCGAGAAACTTTGATAAGAACAGCAGAGTGATGCTTTTGCTGAGGAGAATTCGTGATGCAGCCCATGAGTTTTCATTGGGCTATAACCTTAAGAGAAGGCAAATGAAGATTAGGGAAGAGTTCAAACAAGGATAAGCATAGGTTGAAAATTCAAAGTCGATTCCAAAGACTCGAACAAACCATCACCTTGCTTTCTAGCCAAACAGAAACTAAGGTTTCACCCTTTCTAAACAAACAAGATACGATCCTTTTGAAAAGCCTTACTCGTGCATTTTTTCCTCTATTCAGTATTGCACTTTCCGTTTATTTTTTTTGGGTTCTCACGTGTGAAATAGAGTTCTATGAAGTAAAATGCGTATGCCCCTATGAAACTCCCGCCCATTTGGGCGGAGTTCCCGTTGTCTCGGAAGCCCGAAAAAACAAAGAGCAACCCACCGACCACAGCTGAGGCAACGGCAGCAAGCCCTATGATTGAAGAAATGCGTATGCTCTTTAATTTAGTTCTAAAAGAAAGAATAAGGACTGCCACCGAGACTGCCAAAAGCAAAACGCCTAATGACGCATGAAAAAGCTCCATAAGCCCTGCATTTTCCAACGCTCTGATGAGACCGCCAAATGAAATACTTACGGAGCCTGAAGGGAAAACAGCAAACAAATTCACGTAGTCCCCAAGCCATCCTTGCACAGAAAGAAGAATAAGCAAAGTAACTATGAAAATCTTAAGAATCTTCACCCTACTCTTCCTCCTCAACCAATATGCGCACTAAACATAATGCGAGTTTCTATATTTATTTCTAACCAAAACAACAAAGGGAAAAATTCTTAAAAGGTAACTGTTTAAGCCTTAAAATGATAGTTATTCAAACGTTAAAGGCTGATAATACATCATTAAACGTTTTTTCTATATAGAAAATAAATTGTGCATTTAATAAGTTGAATGCTCAATTAAAATTGCGGGAAAAAGCATTGCTTGACATGGTTACTTTGCTTCTAATGTCTATCGCTGTTGGCCTCATAGGTTCCCTTATAGGTCTGGGCGGCGCCAGCATCCTCACTCCCATCTTGGTTGTACTCGGCTTCCCCGTTAAGGAGGCAGTGGCATGCGGAATGGTGGCTATAATCGCTACGTCCAGCGGTTCAGCCGCATCTTTCGTGAAGGACAGGATTACAAACATAAAAGTCGCTATGTACCTTGAAATGTTCACCATCACGGGCGCCATCGCGGGGGCAACAATCACCGTAATAATCGCGCCAGTTTTCCTCTATTTCCTATTTGCAGGTTTCCTACTTACTTCCTTCATTAACTTTCGAAGCCAATTCAACGAAGTTTATACTCCGCCAGAGAAACAAGACAAAATTTCCAAACGGCTCGGTCTTGAGGGCAGCTACTTTGACAAATCCAAAAATCAAGTAG
>Ga0326728_10004769_pt1 | contig 39477 bp, 34 predicted proteins | sample MB3enrmetagenome_FD_207602 | JGI IMG/M metagenome (GOLD analysis project Ga0326728, IMG submission 207602) | Lab enriched peat soil microbial communities from McLean, Ithaca, NY, United States - MB31MN | ecosystem: Environmental > Terrestrial > Soil > Wetlands > Peat | place: USA: New York... | reverse complement strand
CTCCAACGCATGGGCAATTTGGACGGCACTCAAGGGTCTTTCTCCAAGAGAAAACTTCTTCGTCAGAAGGTGAAAGATCCTGAGCATCAGGAGTTTTTTCGATGAAACACTGATCCGGGAATAGTCTGGATGAAAGCCGAACGTTTCATAATGCTCACTGGCATAAGCGATTTCCGCACCGAAAAGAACGATCATCCAACTCATTTGAAGCATACCCAAGAAAAGAGGCAGGGCAGCGAAGCTCCCGTAAATGGCGCCATAGCTTGCCACCCCAATCTGGAATTTAATGTATATCCATTGAACAATTTGGGCAATCGTCCCTGCAAAGATCCCTCCTACAATAGCTGACCTAAGCGGAATTTTAGTGTTTGGCATGATTAGGTAGAGCATCGTTAGGAGCGTCCAGATGGATACATAGGGCAGTAGATTCAACAGGAGAAGAATCACCTTTCCAAAAACTCCCAGGAAGGCGATTTTGTTGACGATCACTTTCACCTGACTTGCCACAAGGACGGTCGCACTGCTTGAAATGATAAGAAGAAAAGGGCCTAAGACCATCATTGCAATGTAATCGCTAAATTTTCTCGCCAGGCTCCTCGATCGCTTTACCTCCCAAATCTCATTCAAAGATTCTTCGATTTTTCCCATGATGGATATGACTGTCCAGAAAAGCAATACTATTCCCACACCAGCAATTAAACCGCCCTTTGCCTGCTCAAGGAGTTTGTGAGAAAAGGAAATAATCTGTGTGGTGATATCCGCTTGCCAATTTGCCTTCTCTGCAATTTGAAGGATTTGTTTTTCAATAAGTTTCTCAAGGCCGAAACCTTTAGCCATCGCAAAAGCTACGGCAACGACAGGAACCACATTGAGTAGAGAATAATAGGTCAAAACCGAGGCGGTCTTCTGACAATTATCTCTCATAAATCCCCTTGATGACAAAAGAATAATGCGCAGGTACTTAACGAAGAGGGTTTTTACGGGCGGGAGATCCTTGAATCGGATTTCCCAGATACCAATCTTAAAGAAGTTGAGAATGCGTGATACCATTGTAATTCTCCTGTTCTATCAACCTCATTTCAACTCAGAGGTACAGTTCGGACAGCGCGTCGCCTGAATCGGGATCTTTGAGAAACAGTAAGCACACTCTTTCGTGGTTGGGACAGGAGGTGGAGCTTCCTCTTGGCGCTTCATCTTATTAATAGCCCGAACAAGCAGAAACACGGCAAAGGCGACAATCAGAAAGCTAATGATGGTGTTGATAAACACACCGTAGTTCATGGTCACCGCGCCGGCCGCTTTCGCCGCCGCAACCGATGCATAAGGGCCAGCCACCTTACCTTCCTTAAGCACCGCGAAGAAGTTGGAGAAGTCGATCCTTCCCAGAAGCAGACCGATGGGTGGCATGATTACGTCCTGGACAAGCGAATTGACGATGGTGCCAAAGGCTGCACCGATAATGATTCCAACGGCCATGTCCACAACATTCCCCCGCATTGCAAATTCTTTAAATTCTTTCAACATCGCTGACCCCCTCCTCTTTTCATATTAGATTCTCAAAGGATGTCTTCTGATTATTTAAGCTTAAAATCAACACGGCTGTCTTTGATCTTTTCCTTTTTCCCAGGTGCAAGAGACTTAGGTTCAAGGACAAATATTCTCTCCGGTTCAACCTGCCCGGATTTCAGGATGGCGTCTTTGACCTTCATGGCCCGTTGAGAAGCGAGGTTCCTCAAGTCCCCTTCCTTGATCTCAATATGGGTCAGCATCAATTTTTCCATCTCCGGAGCAGGGAGGTCTTTGGCCATCCCGAGGATATTCCTTGGTTTTGGAAATTTTTCCTCTTTATAGGCCATCTTCAAGTACTTCTCATATTCAGCAGGCTCAACTTTAACCTCGTCCACCGGAACTGCAGGTTGTCCTTTCTTCACCATCTCATTTAGTTTCTGGGCCTTTAATTTCTTATTGAACAGATACTGTATCAATCCGTCCTTGTCTTTTTCGAGATCGACGTGACCTTCGATATCCAGCTTGAGGGAAGGCCGATCGTGAAGAGCCTTCGCCAGGGTATCGATTTTTTTCATATTCTGCTCTGTGATCGCGGTGTTTCCGTAATCAAACTCCAAATAGCTTAGTTCTTCTCCGGCTCCGAACAGAGATCCAAGGAGTGAAAAGGGCGAGGTGGCGGCTTTGGAAATCAGATTAAGGAGTACCTTCAGGATGATGCCCCAAACACTGAACTTAGGGTCATCCAGACTTCCTGTTACAGGAAGGTCCAATTTAATCTCTCCCTTCCTGTCCTTGAGAAGGGCAATGGCAAGCTTGACAGGCAGCTTAGTCGCCTTAGGACTTTCCACTCGATCGCCAAGTGTGAATTGATCGAGAAAAATATAATTCTGAGAATCGAGTTTCCTCTTGTTGATGAGGTATTTCAGATCGAAGGATAGTTTCCCCTTTTCGATGGTGTATCCGACATATTTTCCGGAATAAGGGGTCATTGGGCTGAGTTCCATATCTTTAAAGCTGACTTTTAAGTCCACATAGAGGTCTTCTTTTAGAGGGTTGATCTTCCCTGTAATTTCGAGGGGGGCAGAATCATTGAGCTTTCCTCGGAGGTCGACATCTGCCAACGACGTTTCTTCTGAAGAGAGCCCGGATACTCTCCCGCCTATCTCAGTCATTGCGGTCGAATACTCCGGGTTCACGGACCTGTCAGAAAAGTCAACTTTTCCTCCCTGGAGCGTAACCGTTCCTATTTTGATATTTTTTGAAGATTCTTTTGGCGAAAGGGGTACCTTCTCTTGGGCCGCAGTGGTAGTTTTCTCCTGTGTTACGGGAGGGGATGGAGTTTCTATCTTGGCCTCACCCTTTTCAAGGATTTCTTGAAGGTTGAGGGTCCCACCAGCGTTCATGATCACCCGGGAATAGAAATTCGTCAGCGAGATTCCTTTGATGTCCGTCAAGAAAGGGTTGGTCCCGACGTTGAGACCATTGAAAGAAAGAGATTCCCATTTCAGGAAATCCTCGGCATTGGCCTTATCGATCGAAGCGAAATTGGATAATGCAGCATTCCCTCTGTAGTTGATTTTAAACTCTTGATTACCCGCGCCCCCCAACCAAAGGTTGCCTGCTGTCGAGAAGACCCCACTTGTAACGGTGATCTTTACTTTGTCAGCCCAATAGGATTGGAATGAGCCGATCTCAATACCCTTCAGGTCCATTTTCAGTTCTGCTGAGATAGGATCAATGCCGATCGATCCAGTGGTGGAGATCGTTCCCCTTTTGTTCAAAAGGAGAGAAAGAGAAAGTTTGCCCTTACTGTTTTTAGCAGTCGAGATCTTTTCTACTCTCAGGTCGAGGTTTTTGGCAGTCATGGTGACAGGTTCAGAAGGCGTGAGGTCAGAAAAAGAGATTTTGCCTCCAGTCATTTGTATCTCATCGATGTCTAAAGAGAAAGGTGCTGAGTCCGTGACTTTTTCAGGGACAAGTTTCGTCTTCTTCTCCTCCTGCAAAAGGGATGAGACATTGAGCCTCCCTTTTTGATCACGCCGTATTTCTATTTCGGGGGATTGGATGGAAACTTTTGACACGTGAATGATTTTGGAGAGAGGTTCCGACGGGGCGATGGAGATATCAAACAGCGGAAGCCTCAAGAGGGGCTTTTTCTGTCCATCGTCCACGGCTATTTTTTTCAAGGAGACATTTCCTGAGACAGTAATGGAAGGCTTCTTATCCTTGGCTTCAATGAAAGCAATTTTTACCTTCGTGTCCAGAAATGCTGAGACGATCTTAAAATTCATTTTCGTCGGAGCATAAGCAAGGTAATAAGGGATGTCAAGATCGTTAATTGTGATATCAAAGGAGCTTTCACGCGAATCAGCGAAAGGCTTTGTTTGTCCCTGGATGGTATAAAGGGTTCCGTTAATCTTGGCTGAAAAATGGGGTTGGACGTATGTTTCGACGTAGTAAGGGATGTTGGACAGAAAGGGGACGCCAATGTTCAATTCTCTTACCGTATGTTTTATCCGTTCGGGTTCGTCTGAGAAGTCGATACTCCCGTTTTCTATTCTGACGTTGTTCAGGGAAAACCGGAGGGGCTTGGACTTCTCCTTCTCCGGAGGCTTCGATTCCTTTTTCTCCATCAGATCGGAGAAATTATACGACCTGTCCGGATGGCGGGCGATTCTAATAAAGGGGTTGGTCAAGCGAACCTCCTTGAGGATGAGAGCCATCTTAGGAATAGAGACGCTCTGAAGATTTAAGAAAAACTCATCACACGATACAAAAGTTTCAGAGCTATTCTTGTCTTTTATCGTTAGACCTCTCACCGCTATCGAAAGGGCGTAAGGATTGATTTTGATCTGGTTGATGGTCACCGAACGATGAAGATTCTCAGAAAGTTTCTTTGTCAAAATAGATTTCAGGATCGGAGGCAGAACAAAAAAACCAAGGAGAGTAAAGGCGGCAAAGAAGATGATCAGTCCGATGAAAATCTTCTTCAAACGGGGTTTTAGCTTATTTTTATAAATTCCCAATAATTTCTTGACCATAGACCCACCTCCCTTAAGTAAAGAGTTAGCTGTGTAGGAAGCATCCCCCTCACCATCACCAGTTTACCAAATATTTTGGGATAATCAACAAGATTTTATTGGCTGCCTGAATGCCTCGCTCTGTGATAGAAACCCACCGAGATCACTGTCCCCCTTCCATTCCGAATCTTTCTTCAAGCACCTTGAGTGCTTCTTCTCTGTTTTTGATTTCCCCCTCTACTTGCTTATGGCGAATAAAGCTGAGGATTTGTCCTACCCTCGGCCCTGAGGAATATCCCAGGGCCATCACATCGTGCCCGGTGATCAAGGGCGGCGGATGGACAATATCCTTTTCTCTGAATAATTCGAGGATCCGAAGACAGTGTTTTTCTACCACCTCATCATTCTGAACCGATAGGATCCCCCGGCTCGCTTCCTTATCGGCAAGCGAGAGAAGGACGAGTAAATGGGTGTCATCCCCTATCTGATTGACCAATCTCCTGAGGGCCGTCTCTTTTGTCTCCCGGGATAGGTTCAGGATCCTCATGTGATTCTTGATCAGATGAAGAATTTTGTTTTCCATGAGGTTGGAGAAGCGGAGCCTTTCCATAATCCTCTCTGCGGCTTGAGCGGAGAAAGCTTCGTGGTAGTAGAAGTGAACCCTCCCTTTTTCGTCCTTGGAGTGGGTATCCTGTTTGCCGATATCGTGGAAAAGTCCAGCATAGTACAAAGCAAGGCGATCTTCTTGATTCAGCAGGGTCTCCGGGTCGTTCCGGCCGATCCATTCAAAGGCCCATGATATTTTTTCAACAATGAGAAGGGTGTGAGAAAGGGCATCCAGATGGTGGTGTTCATTTTGGCCAAGGCTTTCCAAACCTTTCAATTCCGGGAAAAGGGAGAAGAATAAACTGGACTCATGGAGGAATTTCATTCCAACCGCGGGCTGAGGAGAGAGTAGGATTTGATCCAGTTCCATTCGGATCCGCTCTGCGGGAAGGCTGAGGATCTTCTCTCTCTTGAAGGAAATCTCTTCCTTCAATTCCTTGTCCATGGCAAAGCCTTCGAGGGTGCAGAGATACCGGATCGCGCGCAGCATTCTCAACGGGTCGAGGTCAATGGAACGGTTCGAGACGGCACGGATCAACTTTTTTTCAATATCTTCAAGAACTCCTTCCATCCAATGAAACCTGTCATATTGAAGACAGAACGCGAAGGAGTTGACGGTGAAGTCTCTTCGCCTTAGGTCTTCCTCAATCGTTTCCCCCTGCAAAAAACTGAGATCGATCGACATGCCCTCCTTGACAATTCGATAAGTGATGGTACCCGTCTCTTCCTTCCCCACCTTGAAGAAGTGAAGATGAAGCGCTTCCTCAATCGTTTCAATGAATGGAGAAGCATCCTTCGGCAAGGCGAAGTCGTAATCCTTTGTCCGGGCTCCGAGCAAAAGGTCCCTGAGATAGCCTCCCACCAGGAAAAAGGAGGTGTTCCTCTCCTTCGCAAGTCTCGACAATTCAGAGAGGATCGGATCGTTATGGATCTCTTCCCTGACCTGATTCAGGTCCATCGTAATGCCTCACTGAAGCTTTGATCAGATCTTCCGATCGGGCAGGAATGTCTTTGAAAATCTTATGAAGGGGATGATCTGAAATCGTAATTGGCAAAGGCAACTTTCCTCAATCATAGCACAGTCTTTCTATTGTCCTAATATTTTTGTAGTTGAGGGACAAGCTGAGGTATCCGCTATAAGATTTTCTCTGACACCCCTGCTCGATCCCCGACTTTCTGCGGTGGACTGAGGCATTACAGTCCGTTCTGGGTACGGTTTGATAACCCCCTTTTTTTATGATAAGTTAGCCGGTAAAAGCATATTCCATCAAAGGGAGCCTGTCAATTGATAAAAACAATTAGGGAGGAGATAGAAGAACGGGAAGAAGAGATTCTTTCCCCTTTTGCGACATTGAGCTCAAAGTCGAAGGGCCGTCAGTTTCCTGAGGAAGAGTGTTCCCTCCGCCCAGCGTTCCAACATGACCGGGACCGAATCATCCATTCCAAGTCTTTTCGAAGATTAAAACATAAAACACAGGTCTTTCTCATTCCCACGGGTGATCATTACCGGACCCGATTAACTCATACGCTTGAGGTTTCTCAGATTGCAAGGACAATAGCCCGATCTCTCCGCCTCAACGAAGATTTAACAGAGGCTATCTCGTTGGGACACGATCTTGGTCATACTCCGTTCGGTCACGCCGGCGAGGATACTCTGAACGAAATTGTTCCGGGCGGATTTAGCCATGCGGACCAAAGCCTGAGGGTCGTGGAAGTCTTGGAAAAAGACGGAAAGGGGTTGAATCTCACGTTTGAGGTAAGAGATGGCATTCTGAAACACAGCAAGGGAAAGGGCGAAATCCTGTGTGAGGATCCCGAAGCCATGGCCTCAACCGTCGAGGGACAGGTGGTGCGTATTGCGGACATCATCGCCTACATCAATCACGACATCGATGATGCCATTCGGGGAGGAATCATTTCCCCAAACGATATTCCCGATGATTGTCTAAAATGTCTGGGAAACACCCATTCCAAACGAATTAATACGATGGTCAATGATATCATCCAGGAAACCCTGCGGTCCCGCAAAGCGAGACTCTCCATTTCAAAAGAGGTACTGTCTTCTATTGTGAACCTTCGGGAATTCCTCTGGGAGCATGTGTATGAGAACGAGGCTGTTCACGCCGATTTTCATAAGGCAACAAAAATTTTGAGGGAGCTTTATCAATATCTGGTTGACCACCCGGATTATTTTTTGACGCTGACGAAGATGGAATCGCTTTACGACTCCTTGGAGCGATGCGTATGCGACTTTTTGGCGGGCATGACTGACCGTTATGCCTTCAATCTTTATGAAAAAGTTTTTCTCCCCCTTCCCTGGGTCATTTTATGAAAAAGAAAGGTTTTGGGAACAAGTCGAGGAGCGGCCGTTCACATAAGCGCATTGGGGTGATCATCCTTGGGGCGGGTGGAAGGGATTTCCATAATTTTAACCTCTCGTTAAGATGGGAATTCCCGTCTTTGCAGGCGCAGATTATGAGCAGGTAATGAGGATGGCCGAGCGGGAATCTGAGGTGATTGTGTGGGACGGAGGAAACAACGATTTCCCGTTTATCAGGCCCGATCTGGAGATTGTCCTGGTAGATGCCTTGAGACCGGGCCACGAAAAGCTATATTATCCCGGAGAGGTAAACTTGAGGAGGGCTGACGTTCTAATCATCACAAAAGTGAATGAAGGGAGTGAGGAGTCGTTAAAAAAGATCCGAAAAAATATTTCTCTGATGAATCCTACGGCGGAAGTCTTGGAGGCTCCCTCTGTCACCCACTTGGATTATCCGGAAAGAATCCTGGGCAAAAGGGTGTTGGTCGTCGAGGATGGTCCGACTATCACGCATGGCGGGATGCCTGATGGAGCGGGCGCAGCCGCTTCGAGGAAACTGGCCGCAGAATTAGTCGACCCGAGGCCTTACGTGGCGGGTTCCCTGAGGGAGGCGTATGAGAAATATTCCCACATTGGTCGGGTACTTCCAGCCATGGGTTATTCGGAGCTACAGATCAAGGGCCTTGAGGAGACCGTCCGACGATGTGTTTGTGATGCAGTAGTCATTGCCACCCCGATGGATTTGAGAAAAAAATCCGAATCGATCAACCTGTTGTGAGGGTTGACTATGATTTCAGCGTCGATCTTCATCCCCTGATCGATCGTTTTGTGGACAAAAGGCTGCGATTTTCTTGACATTCCACGCTGCTTGTGATAGAAGATTACAAATCGAAGAATTGTGATCCGTCCTCTCCCAGTGCAAACAGGAGACCCGAGGGTGGCAAAGGAAATTTTAATTGCTGATTCGGACAAGGCCGATCAGGAAGAGTTTAAAAAAATTTTTGGAGCCACCGATTACCGCCTGATCTTTTCGGAAAGCGGGGAGGATGCCCTCCTCCGGGCAAAGCTTCTTAAACCGGATATGATTATTGCTTCGGGGACGGGCCTTCGTGAGATGGGGGGATTGGAATTATGCGGAGCCATTAAGGGGGATCCAGAGTTCAAACACATCCCGTTCATTCTCGTGTCTAGTATCTTTGATGAAATCTCGGATAAGGATCGCAAACGCTTCCAGGCCGATGGGGTGATCTCAAAACCTCTCAGCGAAAATGAGGTTTTGAATTTGGTGGACCACCTTGTGGAAGAAGAGGGGGTCCGAAAGAAGGGGAAGATGGTTTCTGAAAAGCCGGGGGATTTCTTATTGGATGAAACAGGGGAGGGGGAAGACGGAATCGTCGAATTGGTCGATGTCGTGGGAGAACCCGAACCGAAGATGAGCATCGAAAATTTCGTCCCTCCAGAAAAAGAAAAATCCTTTGGGGAAATGACTTCTCTCGAGTCTTGGGAAAGACTGGAATTCGATGAAAAGCCGTTGGAAAGAGAACCTCCGATTCGACCCGAGAAGGAGAGAGAAGAGATAAACTTCCAAATTAGTAGGACGTCCCCTGCAGAAGCCCCGCCCGAGGCCGAGCTCTTCGAGAAGATCGAACTGGAGGAGATTCTCGAAAAGGTGGAGCGACTCAAGCCTTCTTTGGAGCAGGAGTGGCCTTCTAGAAAAGAGGTGAGGTACGTAGAAGAAAAGCCTTCCAAGAGGGAAGAGCCTTCTGAAAAATATCTGGACTTCCGCACATTCGGAGAGCTCCCTCAAAAGGAAGGAAAAACGGAATTATCGGAGGAAGGCCCGCAGCCTGTTTTGGTCGCGGAACCTAAGGAAAGGGTATCAGAAGAAATTTTCTCCGTTGAGGAGCCTGAGTTGCCTATGGAAGAGGAAGAAGTCCAGCCTCTTCCTATTGAAGAACCTAAGAGGAAGATCCCGGGAAAAGCCATTCCAATACGGGAACTGGCGGAGGAAGAGGAACTCAAAGAGCTGCCCGAAGAGGAATTTCTGGAGGAATTTTTGGAAGAGATGCTGGGAGAGGAGGAGATCGGCGGGATCGGAGAGCTGAAGAAGGTCAGACCTAAGGAGGTCGAAGTCGAGGAGATTCAGCTTGAAGAACTTGAAGCTCCAAGAATTCTCAGGGAGGGGATCAAACCCTTGGTGAGCGAAATGAGCAGACAGATGCAGGAAGGGAGTCCTTTAGTGAAGGTGGTGGATAAACATCTGGAAGAAATCATCGCAAAAGGAATTCAGGATATGGTAGGCGATTTCATTACGAAGGTTCTTCCGATGATGACCCAGCATATTATCGGTCTCACTGCTGAACGGATAGAGAAGATGGTGAAAGAGATTGTTCCGGATCTGGCAGAGAGGGCGATACAAGAAGAGATCAAGCGGCTTCAGAAGGGAGAAAAGGGATAGGGAGGGCGAAGGGTGCCTCAATGGCCTCGAAGGTTTTGGACAAATCTTATGATCCCCACCTGGTGGAGGAAAAATGGTACCGTTATTGGGAGGAGCGCGGCTGTTTTAGGGCTGATGAAGATTCAGAACAAAAGGCTTATTCCATTGTGATCCCACCTCCGAATGTCACCGGCGTCCTTCATATCGGACACGCACTGAACAATACACTTCAAGATATTCTGATTCGATTTAAGAGGATGGAGGGCTACAATGTCCTCTGGATGCCGGGGACGGACCACGCGGGCATTGCCACTCAGAATGTCGTGGAGAAGCAACTCTTGGAGGAGGGGCTCGACCGGCACACCCTGGGGAGAGAGAAATTTATTGAGAGGGTTTGGAACTGGAAAGAACAATCCGGGGGAACCATCATCAGCCAGTTGAAGAAGCTGGGGGCTTCCTGTGACTGGAGCCGTGAGCGATTTACCATGGATGAAGGCCTCTCGGAGGCAGTCAAAGAAGTCTTTGTTCGCCTCTATCACGAAGGCCTAATCTACCGAAGTCATTACATCATCAATTGGTGCCCCCGATGCCAGACCGCCTTATCCGACCTCGAAGTGGAGCATCATGAGGTCTCCGGAAAACTCTATCATCTCAAATATCCTTTCAAGGACGGTGACCGATTCGTCGTCGTGGCAACCACCCGGCCGGAGACGATGCTCGGGGACACGGCGGTGGCGGTCAATCTGGAAGATAAACGGTATCAGGAGGTGATTGGGAAGAAGGTTATTCTCCCGGTGGTCAACCGGGAGATTCCGGTCATTGTGGACCCCTATGTCGATATCGAGTTTGGGACGGGCTGCTTGAAGATCACCCCGGCGCATGATTTCAATGATTTTGAAATCGGCTTGAAACACGACCTTGAGCAGATCAAGGTGATTGATGAAGCAGGCCGCATGAATGAAAATGCAGGCCCATATCGAGGGATGGACCGTTTTGAGTGCCGGGAAAAGATCGTCGAAGATTTCGAACGGGATGGGGTGTTGTTAAAGACGGAGGACTACCGGCATGTGGTGGGCCATTGTTACCGCTGTAAGACGATCGTCGAGCCGAACCTCTCTCTTCAATGGTTTGTCAGGACGAAGCCTTTGGCCAAGGCGGCCATCGAGGCGGTCCGGGATCGCCGGACCCGAATCATCCCTGAGGTCTGGGAGAAAACCTATTTTGAGTGGATGGAGAATATAAGGGATTGGTGCATTTCTCGGCAGATTTGGTGGGGGCATCGCATCCCGGCCTGGTACTGTGATCGATGCGGGGAAGTCATCGTGTCCAAGGAGACACCCGCCTCTTGTCCAAAATGCGGCAGCGATCATCTGACTCCGGAGACAGATGTCTTGGATACCTGGTTCAGTTCTGCCCTCTGGCCTTTTTCCACTTTGGGATGGCCAAAGCAGACGAAGTTGTTGAAGCGGTTCTATCCGACCTCTGTCCTCGTGACGGGCTTCGACATTCTTTTCTTCTGGGTAGCTAGGATGATGATGATGGGCCTGAAGTTTATGGGTGACATCCCTTTCAGGGACGTCTATATCCATGGTTTGGTCAGAGACGAGAGGGGTGAAAAATATTCGAAGACACGCGGAAACGTGGTCGATCCGCTTGAACTCATCGACCGCTTCGGGGCGGATGCGCTTCGTTTTACGCTGGCGGCGCTGACCATGCCCGGAAGCGATTTGAAACTTTCAGAATCGAGGACCGAAGGCTACCGCCACTTCGTCAATAAGATCTGGAACGCCTCACGTTTCGTCCTGATGAATCTTGGAGAATCCGATATCGAAGAAAAAACCGGCGAGGTTCCTGTCAAAGAGTTTAGTCTTCCCGACCGCTGGATCCAGGAAAGGTTAAATCAGGTCATATGGGATGTCCGGGAATGGTTGAAAGATTACAGATTCAGCGAGGCCTCCCATGCGCTCTACCAATTTATCTGGCATGAATTCTGCGATTGGTATCTCGAGTTGGCAAAACTTTACCTCTATCAAGAAGGGGGCGAGAGGAAAAAGGAGCTTACCAAACGAACGCTTTCGGAGGTCCTCGATGCTCTTCTCAGGCTGCTCCATCCCTTTATGCCGTTTATCACGGAAGAGATCTGGCAACAGCTTCCCCAGCGAAAAGAGAATGAATCGATCATGGTTGCAGAATTTCCAGTACCGGACGAAAGATATGATGATGATTCCGTGGCCGATGAGATGGGACTGATCATCGAAGTGATCAGTGCCATTCGAAACATCCGGGGAGAGATGAACCTTCCACCGGGAGAACGGATCATGGCTCTCCTCAGTACAAAGAGTGAGGAAGTGGAGAAGAGGCTCCGACAAAATCAGTCATTTATTCAGTCCCTCGCGCTGGTCAAGGGGTTTGAATTCGGCCGGAGTCTTGAGAAACCACTCTACAGCGCTTTTGTGGCTGTTCGGGATGTTGAAATCTTTGTCCCCATGGAACGGTCCCGAATGGAAGAGGAGGCGAGAAGACTGCAAAAGGAGATAGCGAGAATTGAGAAAGAGAGTACCTTCGTTTTGAAGAAGCTGTCCAACGAGCAGTTTCTTTCTAAGGCCCCTCCGGAGGTCGTTCAGGAAGTAAGAGAGAAAGCGTTAGAGTTCCGCAACCAGCGTGAGAAATTAGAAGAGAGCCTGAATAAAATTAAGGAGATGATAGGACAGCCTGCTTAGGGGGACATAAGAATGAAAATGGATATTGAAAAAGTCGCAAGGCTGGCTCGCCTTGAGTTGTCTTATGAAGAGAAGGTGACCTTCGGGAGCCAATTAGAGCAAATCCTCACCTACATGGAACAATTGAACAGGCTCGATACCTCTGGAGTGGAGCCCACTTCCCACGCCATCCCCGTCTACAATGTCTTTAGGGAAGATGAAGTCAAACCTTCGTTGCCACAAGAAGAGGTGTTAGCCATTGCACCCGATGAGGAAGAGGGGCATTTTAAGGTGCCGAGGATCATCGAATAATATCAATTTCAAATGTCAAAGGAATGTCAAAGTTCAAATTTTAAATATTCTTGATATTCGAACTTTGGAGTTGATTTGAACCTTGAGCTTTGGCATGTGACATTTTCATTTTGAGCTAACGAAGTATTTATGGACGTACACGCACTGACGATTCATGAGTTGCACGATCTCTTAGTGAAGAAGAAGGTCACCTCGAGAGAGGCCACCGAGGCTTTCTACCGGCGTATTGGAGAGGTGGAAGGAAAGATCAAAGCCTATCTTCGGTTAACCGGGGAAGAGGCTTTTCGGCAGGCGGATGAAGTGGATCGGAAGATTGCTAACGGAGAGGAGATTGGAGACCTTGCTGGAATCCCCCTTGGCCTAAAAGATGTTCTTTGCACGAAAGGAATTCAAACCACTTGTGCCTCTAAGATTTTAGAAGGATACGTCCCGTTTTATGACGGTACAGTGATAAAAAAGCTTAAGGAGAGGAATGCCGTTTTTTTGGGAAAGCTCAACATGGATGAGTTTGCCATGGGTTCCTCGACAGAGAATTCAGGGTTTCAAATCACTCATAATCCCTGGGATCTTGATCGGATCCCAGGCGGTTCCAGTGGTGGTTCAGCAGCGGCTGTGGCAGCGGATGAATGTGTGGCTGCTCTGGGCACAGATACAGGAGGCTCGATACGCCAGCCAGCCGCCTGTTGTGGAGTGGTGGGACTGAAGCCGACTTATGGCCGAGTGTCACGATATGGGTTGGTAGCCTTTGCCTCCTCTTTGGACCAGATCGGCCCGATCACAAAAGACGTGGAGGACTGCGCCATCTTGATGAATGCCATCAGCGGATACGATCCGTGTGACTCGACCTCTGTCAAAGAGGAAGTCCCGGATTATAAGCAGTCGTTTAAAAAGGATATCGAAGGAATTCGAATTGGAATTCCCAAAGAATATTTTGTCGAAGGGATTGACCCGGAGGTGGAGAAAGCCGTCAAAGGCGCGATTGATTCTTTCAGAAAATGGGGAGCGGAAATTCGGGAAATCTCTTTACCTCATACGGAGTATGCGGTGGCGATCTATTACATTATTGCGACCGCGGAGGCCAGTTCCAATCTGGCTCGATATGATGGAGTAAAGTATGGCTTTCGTTCGAAAGGGTACCGGGATCTGATGGAGATGTATACACAGACCCGTGCAAGAGGATTTGGAAAAGAAGTAAAACGACGGATCATTTTGGGTACGTATGTCTTATCGGCTGGATATTATGAGGCCTACTACCGTAAGGCTTCACAGGTAAGAACTCTGATGAGGAAGGATTTTGATGAGGCATTTCGAAAGGTAGATGTTATCGTGTCTCCGACCGCCCCCACACCGGCCTTCCGAATCGGCGAGAAGACAGAAGATCCCCTCCAGATGTACTTATCCGATATCCATACCATTCCGGTGAACCTGGCAGGGATTCCGGCAATTTCCATCCCCTGCGGGTTCAGCCGTCAAGGGCTTCCCATTGGCTTTCAGATCATGGGGAAGCACTTTGACGAGAGGATGCTCTTAAGGGTGGCCTACACGTTCGAACAGAACACGGACTTTCATCTTAGGAAACCAAAGCTTACTTAAGGGTTCGAGGGTTCGAGGATTCCAGGATTCGAGGGTTTTATCTTCTTCATTCAGTCTTGAATTCTATTTCTATCTTTCGTATTAGTCTTTTGGTTATTACTCGAACCCTTGAGCCCTTGAATCCTTTATGATTATTTCGTATTTTCTCTAATCCAATCCAGATAAGCTGAAGAACCCTTCTCGATCGGAAGGCTGATGATTTCTGGAACAGAATAAGAATGAAGGGACTTCACTTTTTTCTCCAACTCCTCAAACCTGTCTTTTTGCGTCTTGATGATCAACAGCCATTCTTTTTCATCCCAGATTTTTCCCTCCCACCGATAGATGGAACGGATTGGAGAGACGAGATTGACGCAGGCGGCCAGATGTTCCTCCACGAGGGCATTCGCAATCTTTAGCCCTTCCTCTTCAGAATCGCAGGTAACAAAGACAACGATGGGGTCAGACATCGCCTTCCTAAAATTCCAAATCCGAACTCAATACCAGATAATCTTTTGAGTTTTAGGTTTTGGATTTGTTTAGAATTTAGAGTTTAGTGTTTAGAGTTTAAGCCATTTCGTATTTCGAGTTTCGGATTTAAGTCGTCAAGAGGGGATCATTGAAGCTCGCGATCTTTTTCTTATCAACCTGGCCATCTTTAGTCCAGCCTCTTTTCTGATAATAGATATCCAGGATCGCATCGTAATCTTCCCGCTTTAAGATCTTCCCTGCATGGGGGCCTTCGGTCATCGCTAAGTTAAAGACCCTATCGGGAGGGTAATCATCCTTCCGCGAGATACCAAATTTCATATTGATGGCCCGGGTCAGGTCATAAAGATCTTTAGACCGCTGGAGAAGTTCACCCAATGTGGTTTCGATCCCGGTGACGGCTGAGTAGAATTCTGCATATCGATGCTCATTAAAGCCGAGCTCAATCCAGGGCAACCGGCAGACTCCCAGCATGTCGAACAGCGGCCTGAGTGTCTGGTGGTAAATCACCAGATCGGCCTTCTTTTCCAACGGCCAGTCCATTCCCATCTCCAACTCCTTGGCGATTGTCCAGGCGCGGGCATGGTGTGCTCCAATATCCGAAGTGGCGTATCCCAATGCCATAGAGATGGCAATGCGTGCATCGTAGGCCGATTGCTCCAGCCCCTTCACCTGTGAGATGATAGGCCGAAGTTGGGGCCACTGTTTGATCACCCCGAGGCTCCCATCAGCAAGAATATTCCCGATTCCTTTCCGGTGCGCGATGCGATGAACCGTGTCTAAGATGGCCTCTTCAGCTCCCCATTTGAGGTTGATGCCGTCCAGGTCTTTTTCTGAAAGAAGTCCGGTCTCCTGCGCCTCCATCAGCACGCCGATCAGATTTCCGGCAGTGATCGTATCGATGCCGAGTTCGTCACAGAGTTGATTTGCCTTCAGGATCGCCGCAAAATTTTGGACCCCGATATTGGAGCCGAACATGCAAGCTGTTTCATACTCGGGCCCTTCCACCACCGTTCCTCGGTATTTTCCCTCTTTCACCAAGCAGACATTGCCACAGGCCATGGGGCAGGCAAAGCAGGAGGTATCACCGATCTTATATTTTGAGAGCATCTCATAGCCATTGATCTTCTTGGCATGCTCGAAAACACCCTCCCTGAAATTATAGGTTGGCATGACGCCCGCTTCATTGACATAATCGATGACGGACATGAGGCCCTGTTCCTGCCAGAACGTAAAATTCTTATTCTCCCTCAGACTCTGAAAAGAGGCCTCCGAAGCTTTTTGTAGCCTTGGAAGATCAAAAACAGGAAGATCTTTGGAACCTCGGACAGCAATGGCCTTTAGGTTTTTTACCCCCATCACCGCACCGATGCCAGTCCTTCCGGAGTTTCTTCCCCAATCTGAAGTGACACAGGCAAATCGGACCCCGTTCTCTCCTGCAGGGCCAATGGTGGCTACTTTAATATGTTCATCCTTCAGATCCTCCTTGATTATCCCTTCGCTCTCCAAACTTCCTTTGCCTCTTAGTTTCTCATTGGGAATGATTTTTACTTCTCCATTGTCGATCCAAAGATAGGAGAGGGATCTTGCCCTTCCCGATATGGCAAGGGCATCGAAACCAGCTTGCCGCAATTCTGCTCCGAAAGAACCTCCCATGCTCGAATCACCATAAATTCCTGTTTCGGGAGAGATGGAAATAAAGGATGTTTTCCCCGAGGCGGGAAGGTAAAGACCTGCCAGAGGTCCGGGAGAAATCACCAAGAGATTTTCAGGACCAAGGGGATCAATGGTTCCCTTCTGGATCTGGTCCCAAACCAGTTTGGCTCCGAATCCTCTTCCGCCGATGTATTTCAGGGCAAAGGCTTCGTCAAATTCCAGAGGCTTCGCCTCTGCATGATCGAGATCGACCCAGAGGATATTCCAGAAATATCCGCCTTTAATCTTCCGTTTTTCCCTTTTCGATGTCGGCATACCTCAGAACCTTCCTCTCGCCCTTTTCCACGTACTCCACCTCTTTCATGTGGACATATTTTAAGACGCTGGTCATCCGTTGAGCCTGACCCAAGACATGTTCCGGCAAAAAGAGAAGTGCGTTTTTCGGGCAAGCTTCCACACAGCGTGGATTTCCATTGCAGAGATTGCATTTAAAAGGGGTTTCGATCTCCTCGTGAAGAAAGACAGCACCAAAAGGACAGGAGGTCACGCATTGTTGGCAAGAGATACACTTTTCACTGTCAATATCATAGATACCGTCCTTGGTTGTGATGGCTCCAGTCGGACAATTCTCCATGCACTTGGCAACCTTGCATTGTCGACAGACAATGGGCATTCGTATGATTGGGTGAGGGTAGACGACCATCACCCGAATGGCGCTCTTTTTGGGGTTGTTCACCCCGAAACGATTGATGGAGCAAACCAATTCACAAATTTTACATCCCGAGCATCGCTCAGGCACGACGGCCAACTTCCAAGACATTTTCTTCTCCTTTTATAAAACGATGACGACTGATCATTCCCTTTTTCTCTTGATTGCTCGTCATCAAATAAGCAAAACTCCAATTACCAAATTCCAAATCCCAAATAAGCTCCAAATTCCAAATGACAAAAGCAATTTTATTTTGAATTTTGGTCATTGGAATTTATTTGAGATTTGGCGTTTGGGATTTGGTGCTTTCCTCTATGCTACTTCGCGCCTAGTATCTTCTCGAAAAGCTTTAGTGTCTTCTCAATATCTTCAGCAGTTAGATCCAAATGGGTGACCAGGCGGATTTGGGTCTTGTCAATCGCATGGATGAGAACTCCTCCCTTCCTCATCGCCTCAGCCACATGGGGTGCCGTTATTTTGGTATTGATTATACCAAAGATGACAATATTGGTTTCTACGTGTCTTGGGTCAATGGAGACTCCTTTAAATTCTTTCAAACCCACGGCCAGGCGCTTTGCATTCTGGTGGTCTTCTTTCAGACGTTCGAGGTGGTTGTCTAATGCATAAATTCCGGCAGCGGCGATAATTCCTACTTGGCGCATTCCGCCTCCAAACATTTTTCGAAACCGGTGGACGCGATCGATAAACAGTTTGGAGCCTGCCACCAGAGAGCCGATAGGAGCCCCCAACCCTTTTGATAGGCAGACCGATACGGAGTCTGCCCATTGAGCATATTCGTACGGCCTAATCCCAGCGGCCACGGAAGCATTCCATAGCCTGGCTCCGTCGAGATGGACAAGAAGCTCTTTTGACTTCGCCAATCGGTAGATCTCAGCCATTTTTTCAACAGGGAAGATGGAGCCGCCACCGCGGTTATGAGTGTTTTCAAGACAGACCAGTCTTGTGGCAGGAAAGTGGTGATCAGCAGGTCTGATGGCTTCCTCAATCTGAGAAGCCTCCAGAATGCCTCGTATACCTTTAAGACATTGAAATTGAACGCCCGAAAGGGCGGCTCCGGCTCCCCCTTCAAAATTATAGGGGTGAGAAGAAGATTCAATGATCACCTCATCCCCAGGCTGCGTATGGGATTTGATGGACAACTGATTGGCCATTGTTCCAGAAGGAACGAAGAGGGCAGCCTCTTTTCCGAGTAGATTGGCCACTTTTTCCTGGAGGATGTTTACGGTAGGGTCTTCGCCGAAGACGTCATCCCCGACCTCTGCCTCCGCCATCGCTTTCCTCATGGCAGGCGTGGGCTTGGTCACCGTATCGCTTCTAAGATCGATAAACTGCTTCATCCTTTTCCCTGGTCAATCCCAACTATAGTAAGGAGATACAATTTTAAACAATAGGTGTCAAGGTTCGAAGGGAAACTCCTTGCATTTCGTTGTGTGTTGCGTTATTTTGACTTCCAAGGAGATTAGATTTTCTTCATGTTTAAAGGGGCGACTGTCATCCTTGGCGTTTTCCTCTTTTCCCTCGGTTGCGCCGCACACGTCGCCACGCAATCCCCATGCCCTCCACCTGGCCCAGCCCCTGCACCCCAACCTGCTCTCCTCCCTCACCTCACCGTTTCGGATATTTCGTTAAACGAATCCGGAAAGATAGAGGTGATGCTTTCGAATACTGGGAAAGGAGCTGCTCCTTACGGTGTCGGGAGTTTGGCAATATACGTGGATGGCCTTTTGAAATGGAAAGACTCCCTCGGAAGCCTCCCGGATCAGAGCTTTCTTGAACTAGGGGGTGCTGCTCTCTACACCACTCCGGTTGAGTTAGTCGGTAGGCACGACGTCCGGGCAGTTCTGGATGATGGAGAGAAGACGGTTGAAGAAGATAAATTGAGTAATGTTTTCCCTAAGGTTTTGGAAAAAGAAAGATCGGAGGCCAAGACCCTCCTTTCCGGCCTTCGCATTACCGACCTTTTTCTCAACACCCAGAGGAAATTGTCAGTGACCCTTACCAACCTTGGAAACAGTCCGTTACCCCTGAGGGCTGGGGATCTGAAGATCTTTGTCGACGGGCTGCCCAAAGGGAGTTATCCAATGGGGAGCCTTTCCGATCAGCCTTCCCTGCCAGCAAAAGGGAGTATGACTCTCGTCACTCCCTTAGCCATAGTGGGCCGCCACGAAATTCTTGCCCGTGTCGAGTTCACGAGTGAGGTGAAGGAGTCCGATGAAGAGGGTAACAGCCTGAAGAGAATACTGGATGGCCCTCCTGTTAGACCGGACATCATGGTGAGAGATTTGGACTTGACAGAAGATTTAGAACTAATGATTGTCCTCTCCAATGCCGGCGAAACCGATCTCCGTAAAGGCGCTATCTTTCAGATCCAAGTTTTCGTGAACGGCCAGAGGATTTCGGAATTTGACCATTTCATTTCCGAGGTATTAAAAGCCAATTTCGGAAATCGTTACGTCGTTGCCCCCCCTTATCGGGTCGGAATTACAGGAATCTCCAGAGTGAGAGTTTCTATCTCCCCGGAATCGCCTTCCGATGATATCCGTTTGGAAAATAATTCTCTCGAAAGGACCTTCGTTATCTTTCCGTTCAAGATTGGGCCCCGGGGGGGAGAGGAATTCAGTTTTTCCATTGCACCTCCTCCCGGTCGGGGTGAAGGCCATTTGGAACAGGTGAAGGCCGAGGTCAGATGTGAGGGGGGGAGTTCCGCCCTCATGCTTTCCTTTAGAATATCGGGAGGCCGGAAGGGAGGTCTCGCTTTCTCAGGTAGAAGTCCCCTCAAAGTAGAATTTCCCGTCCCTGTTGAGGAACTTCAAAAAGAGAGCGGGTGGAGTGTCTTGGTTACGAACCCTGCTGGTAAGAAAGTGGAAGGGTACCTTATCATCCAACATCCGTGACAGTAAGGAGTAAGAATGCAAGGAATCTATGTGCTTTTGGGTTTGATCGTGGCTGTGGGAACGGTTCTTTTTTCCCTGATGGAACAGCGGTGGAGGAGGAGGCTCGAGGAGATCAAAGCGGATTCATCTTCGCAACCGATGTGGGCCTTGATGCAGCAGCAATTGGAACAGCTCAGAGGGCAGATGGGTGACGGGCTTAACAGGAATATTTCCCTCCTTACCGAACAGTTGAGAGCCATTAATGAACAGGTGAATCAACAGCTCCAGTTGGTGAACCAGCAACTTCAGAACTCGAGCGGGCAGATTGGTCAGCGGCTGGACAGCGCCAGAGAAGTGATCAGCAAGGTGAGTGAAAAGCTCGGAGAGCTTTCCAAGACCAGCGAACAGATACACGAGGTAGGAAAGAACATCGCCACCCTCCAGGAGATTCTTCGGCCTCCTAAACTGAGAGGAGGCTTGGGCGAACAATTCTTGGGAGAACTGTTGTCCCAGATCCTTCCGCCCGAATTCTTCACCCTTCAGTACACATTCTTGAGCGGAGAGAGGGTGGATGCAGTGGTGCGAATAGGCGAAAAACTTGTTCCCATCGATTCCAAGTTCCCTCTCGACAATTTTAAACGAGTCGTCGAATGCAAGGCCGATGAGGAGAGGAAGACGTACCAGAAGATCTTCTACAGAGATGTGAAAAAACACATTGATGACATTGCGAATAAGTATATCCTCCCTCAAGAAGGAACCTACGATTTCGCCTTGCTCTATATTCCTGCGGAAAACGTCTACTATGAAACGATTACCAAGGATGAGTCATTCGGGGAAGAGAAAGGGGTCTTGAACTACGCACTGACGAAAAGGGTGATCCCCGTCTCTCCGAACTCTTTTTATGCGTATCTCCAGGTGATTATTCTCGGGTTGAAAGGATTGCAGATCGAGAAGGATGCGCTCAAGATACAGGCCTTGCTTTCCGGCCTGAAGAAAGATATCGGAGGCTTTCAAGAGGATTTTCAGTTAGTGGGAAAACATCTCATCAATGCCGTGAATAAGTTCGAGGAAGCCAGGAGACGATTAGATAAATTCAGCTTTAAATTGGATCAGATCGAAGGCCAGCCCTCGTTGCCTTTTAAAGAAAAAGAAGGGGAACCCATAGATTCCTAACAGTTTAAGGTTGAGGTTAAGGTTCAGGTTAAGATTTAGAAAAACGGCAACTAACTTTTTCGGATAGAGTTGGGGTAAGAAGATGGATGTCAAGAATCCGGTCATCGAAGCCATCAAAACGAGAAGGTCTGTCCGTCAGTTTACCAGTGAACCGGTTTCGGATGATGCGTTGAATCAGATTCTTGGATCCGCTGTGTGGGCCCCTTCGGGGAGAAACAATCAACCCTGGAAGTTTGCCGTCATTCAAGATCCTGGGTTGAAAGAGTCGCTGGCCGGCCTGACCCACTCTCGATCTATCATCCAGCGGGCTCCGGTCTGCATCGGGGTTTTCTTGGATCATTCGAGAGTTTATGACCGAACAAAGGATGTCCAGGCAATAGGAGCCTGCATTCAAAATATGCTCCTCACCATACACTCCCTGGGATTGGGGGGCGTGTGGCTGGGAGAGATTTTGAAGAACAAAGAGAAAGTGGGAGAGTTATTAGGGCTGGGTGGGGATTTCGAATTAATGGCCGTTGTGGCATTCGGCCACCCGGCAAAAAGATCGGGGTCTGGAGAAAGAGATCCCTTGGAGAAAGCCGTTCTTTTGAGAAGGTAGTGAAGCTCTTTTCCGTCCTGTTAAGACGGGATAGACACGGCCAGGCTTTCCGGGGTTGTAATATCTTGTACCCCTTAATCTTGCCTTCCAGGTACGTTCCGGTCACAAGACTGCTCATGGAGACGATTCCCACCAGGGAAGAATGCTTGAGGCTGATGGAGCAACACGGGATGTTGGAGCACATTATTCACCACAGCCTCGAAGTGGCAAGAGTGGCCCTCTTTCTGTCCCTGGAATTGAACAAGAAAGGGCAAACGATTGATCTCGGTTTAGTGGAGGCGGCCTCGTTATTACATGATCTTGCCAAAACTGAGTGCCTCAAGACAAAGGAGGATCACGCCAAGACAGGCCGCCAGCTCTTGAAAGGAATGGGATACGAAAGGGTAGGGGAGGTCGTGGCACAACATATCAGGTTAGAGAAAGAAGGAAACCCATCGGGCATCTCTGCAGAAGAAATCGTAAATTATGCGGATAAACGCGTCATGCATGATCGGATCGTTCCTTTGGAGGAAAGGTTTAACGATCTCATAGAGAGATATGCTAAACAGCCGAGCGGCAGGGAAACCTTAGAGCAACTGAAAAGGGAAACCCGTCGCATGGAGAATAAAATCTTTATGATCTTGCAGATTGACCCCAATGCCTTAGCATCGCGATTGGAAAAAGAGATGCCAAAGTTTTAGATTTCATGAGTGAATGAAAATTTAATGAAGCTCCTCCCATCCCGTCGACACGGGACAGGCACGGCGAGGCTTCCGAGAAACGTGATGTCAATTAATATGGTGCCCCTTAAACCCAGCTGCCTCGCTCTGGCGGACGGGGCACTTGCCGGTCAATAAAATATTTCAAGGGATGCATATCGTGACAAAGCTTCGGTTTGAACAGGGTCCTATCCGTCCTCCGAGTGAGGCCCATAGCCTTCTCTTAAGGGTAACAAGGAATTGTCCGTGGAATCGTTGCGAATTTTGCCACACCTACAAGCAAGAGAGATTTAGCATCAGGACTGCGGAAGAAGTAAAGCAGGATATTGAGGTTGTTCAAGAGATTGTCTCAGAGATAAGGGCCTTGTCCTGGAAATATGGATTTGGAGGAGAGATCGCCGCTCCCCTCGTCAATTCCATTTTGCAGGATCCTAAACACGATTCAGACGGCTTTCACAGTGTGGCTTTATGGCTCTACAGCGGTGGAAAGAACGTCTTTTTGCAAGATGGAGATAACCTGATTCTCAAAGGGAGCGAGTTTGTTGAGATATTGAAATATTTGAAAAAAATCTTCCCGTCTATCGAAAGGATTACGACTTACGCTCGGGCCAAAACGGTTTTCCGGAAAAAGGTTGAAGAACTTGGGGATTTGCGCCGCGCTGGACTTTCCAGAATCCACATCGGTCTAGAGACTGGATGCGATCCCCTCCTTCAATTTGTCAAAAAGGGAGTGACCGCTCAAGAGCATATCGAGGCGGGGAGAAGGGTAAAGGAGTCCGGGATCTCTCTTTCAGAATATGTGATCCTTGGGTTGGGAGGGAGAGGGATGTGGCGAGAGCACGCCGTGGAGACGGCAAAGGTTCTTAATCAGATCAACGCCGACTTCATTAGGGTTCGGACATTAAAAGTCTTAAAAACGATGCTCCTTTTCCAGAAAATCGAAAAAGGTGAATTTGTACTGATGAGCGACGATGAGATGATAGAGGAAGAAAGGCTTTTAATCGACCATTTGGAGGGGATCACAAGTACCTTTGTCAGCGATCACATTCTGAACCTCCTCCAGGAAGTGGAAGGAAAACTTCCAGAAGAAAAGGAAAAGATGTTAAATCTCATTGACCGGTATCTCTCGCTTCCCGAGGAAGAAAAAGACAACTTTCGATTCGGAAGGAGAGTGGGAGTCTATCAGTCGGTCGAGGATCTTTCCAGGCCAGAACTTAGGAATCGGGTCGAAAGGGTCCTCCAGCAGATTGAATCGGAGAGGCCAGGGAACCTTGAGGAAGTCCTCTCTGAGTTAACGGAGTCGTTTATATAATAGGAGATGTCATGGATAAGAAGATTAAATTCTTGAAAATAAAGGCTTGACTTTTAAAAGAGCGATGGGCTATGATGGGCATCGTTTTTGGTAACCCGATACCATTCGCTATCTCAGAAAATATTTCCCCCAATAAAAGGAGGTGATTTACATGACGAAGGCGGAGTTGATCGCCAGCATAGGGAAGGAGGCCAAGATCTCGAAAGCGTCAGCTGAGAAGGCCCTCAATGCATTCACTAATACGGTGACCAAGGCATTAAAAAAAGGAGACAAGCTGGCCTTGACAGGATTTGGAACCTTCTCTGTGGCGAGGAGGAGGGCAAGAACGGGCAGAAATCCACAAACCGGAAAGGAAATCAAGATTCCTTCCACCAGAGTGGCAAAATTTAAAGCAGGTAATCTGCTAAAGAGTGCGGTAAAGTAATCCTTAATAGATTAAATCCTGTTTTATAAACCTTGAGAGAGAGGGGAAGAAGATGGATTTCTCCCCTCTTTTTATTATCGAAAGAAAGCAAGAATATGCTATCCGAGGAATACCATATAAACAGGTTATGAACATCAGGGTTTGGTAAGTTATCTCTTAAACCACAAGATGTTGTGTTTTGTTAGCCATAAACCACAAAGAAATAACCTATTGAAATCTCAGGATATTTTTTGAATCGATTTATCGTCAAATTTAATTATGTAAAAGAATTGAAGACGTACGTACCGAGGAAGCATATTTTTCAACAGGAATTGAACATCGGAAGAACCCACTCTTCCAAGCCTTGTTTTTTCTGCATCCGAGGGCAGCACTGCCTTCTTTCCCTTGATCTTAAACCTCTTGCTTCACTCATCAACAGGAGATAGCGATGAAATCAACAAAAGAAAGGGTCCCACATGGCTATCGTAGGAAAGTTCGATCATGGAGAAGGGTATACTATTCCGGTTCAATATATATGGCCTTTCCTGAGACCCTCTTTCGATTCTTCTAACAGGATTGTCTTTTTTGAGCCTTACTACTTAATTGTTTGACAGGAGAAAGAAATAGAATTGAAAGACGGAGGACTTTTTGTTATCTTTAAAAGAGTGCTGCTATTCATAGGGCTGTCTGATGAAACATGTCATTCTTGGGACTGCGGGGCACATTGACCACGGGAAAACTTCCCTTGTGAAGGCTCTTACAGGTGTGGATACGGATAGGCTCAAGGAGGAAAAGGAAAGAGGGATTACCATTGAACTCGGATTCACCTTCTTAGACCTACCCAGCGGGATACGGTTGGGAATCATTGACGTCCCTGGCCATGAGAAGTTCGTGAAACATATGGTGGGGGGAGCTTGGGGGATCGACCTGGTTGCATTGATCATCGCTGCGGACGAAGGAGTGATGCCCCAGACGAGAGAGCATTTAGATATTTGTAAACTCTTGAAAGTGAAAAAAGGGTTGGTCGTTCTGACGAAGATCGATTTGGTTGATCGGGAATTATTGGAGTTAGTTAAGGAGGAAGTGCACGAAATGGTGCAGGAAACTTTCTTAAAAGATGCCCCGATCCTTGACGTTTCCTCGGTGACAGGGGAAGGGATTCCTCAGCTCCTCTCCACACTCGATTTGCTCTCACGAGAGATCGAAGGGAGATCAGCCGATGGCTTATTCCGTTTGCCGATCGACCGTGTCTTCATCATGAAAGGTTTTGGAACCGTTGTGACAGGGACCATGATTTCCGGTAGCCTTTCTTTGGGGGAGACAGTTCAAATCCTTCCTTCTGGGGCAGAAGGGAAGGTCAGGAACCTCCAAGTGTATAATAAAAGCGTTGAAAAAGCCTTTGCAGGGCAGCGAACAGCCGTGAATCTTCAAGGAATCGAAACATCGGCAGTCGAGAGGGGGGACGTTCTCATACGGCCGAATACCCTTAGACCGACGCAACTTATCGATGCTTACCTTGAATATTTACCGGATGCGCCCAGACCCCTAAAACACCGCACCAAGCCGAGATTTCATATCGGCACCTCTCTCACCCATGCATCCATCTTTCTCCTTGATCGGGAAGAGTTGCCCCCAGGAGAAAGTGGCTTTGTCCAACTGAGATTGGAACGCCCGGTGGTGGCTTTACCCCAGGACACCTTCGTCATCCGGGGTTCTGCAGCGATCCAGACCATAGGTGGGGGAGTTATTCTGGACAGTCATCCGGACAAACACAGGAGGTATTCTCCTTTAGTAATCGCCGACCTCACACTCCTCAAAGACGGTACGAATGAACAAACGCTCCGACAGCACATTCAGCATGCAGGGATGGGGGGTATTACCTTGGAAGATCTATTGAACCGAGTTGAGATGTCACCCAATGAGGTCCAGTCGATCATCAGAAAGATGGCGGAAAGAGAAGTTCTTTTGCTCATTGATCCTGAAAAACTGAAAGTCATCGAGAGGGGACAATATCACGCACTGAAAGAATTGGTTCTGACGCAATTGAGGGAATTTCATCAGAGATTCCCGATGAGATCTGGATTATCCAAAGAGGAGCTGAGGACGAAACTTCCTCCGGAGGTGGAAATCAAACTTTTTCAAATCCTCATCAATGAGCTCATCCAATCGAAAGAAGTTATGTTGGAGAAGGATAAGCTGAGACTTCCCAGCCACCAAGTCTCATCGACCGATGAGAGGGGTTTGGTGAAGCGGGTGGAGGGAGCTGTTCTGGAGAGAGGACTTCAGCCACCCTCTCCGAAAGAATTGTCAGAGGAATGGTCTGAAAAAAAGGAAGAAGTTCGGGCCGTTTTTGAACATCTCGTCCATCAAGGGGTATTGTTCAAAATCAAGGGTGAAATTTACCTCCATCGAGTCTCCTTCGAAAAATTGAAAGAGGAATTGGTCGCCTATTTAAAGAGCCATCGAGAGATTACCACCCCTGAGTTTAAAGAGATGACCAAGGTCTCAAGAAAATATGCTATTCCTTTAATTGAGTACTTTGATCAGATCAAATTGACACTTCGGTTGGGAGAGAAGAGAGTGCTGAGGGGGACTTCTCAGAGTCCTGAAAAAAAGTTATTATAATTTTACATACAGAGGGTGATTTGAGATGACGAGGACAAAAAAGATTATAAAAAAGAAATTAAAGAAGCCTGATGAATTCATCACTCTTACCGAAAGGACCTTTCTTTTTATCACGCACCATTCCAGGTCCATCGCGGTAGGGGGGGGAATTGTTCTGATCCTCCTACTATTTATTTTTTCCTTTCAAAAGTGGGAAAAGAAAAATGAGGGGAATGCCTATCAGATGTTTCATTTGGCCGCGGAAACTTACAGAATGGTCAGCTCCCCGTACCGCGAGGAATCGCCTCAAGAATATAGAACTGTCTTAGAAAAATTTGACGAGGTCATCACAAAATATCCGAGAACTTCGTCCGGGAAAATCGCATTGTTATTTAAGGGAAACATCTATCTTCGGTTGGATGAATTTGAGGACGCCATCAAAGCCTACGAGGTCTTTCTCCAAAAAACAGGGAAGGAAAAACTTTATCGGTCGTTTGCCCTGGATGGTCTTGGTTACGCTTACGAGGGTAAAAAGGATTATGAAAAGGCAGTGGATGCTTACCAAAGGCTCGTTGGTTTGGGGGAGGGTTTCCAATCAGCCGATGCCTATTTAGGGCTGGGTCGGTGTTATGAAAAAATGAGAAAGACTAAGGAGGCGCTTGAAAATTATAAGAATTTCATAAGAGTTTCTCAAAAGTCCGAGATGACGAATATCGTTTTGAGAAAGATCTCCGACCTCGTGCAATAAGGCGGAATGCGCAAGATGATTGCACCACACATGTATTCATGCCAATAAATTTTGACTTTTGTTTTGGATTAAGCTAATAGGTGATTTATGAGAAAAATAATGAGTGGAAATGAAGCCATGGCAAGAGGAGCTTTCGAGGCTGGGGTGAAGGTAGCTGCTGCCTACCCTGGCACGCCCAGCACAGAGATTTTAGAAACCATCGCCAGGGAATACAAGGAAATTTATGCTGAATGGTCACCCAATGAGAAAGTGGCGTTGGAAGTTTGCGCCGGGGCATCCATGGCAGGTGCCCGAACCATAGCCTGTATGAAACATGTCGGTGTAAACGTGGCGGCTGATCCCTTTATGACGCTCTCCTATGTCGGTGTCAACGGGGGCTTCGTCCTGGTTACCTGTGATGACCCGGAACTGTACAGTTCCCAGAACGAACAGGATAATCGGCATTATGCCAAGTTTGCAAAAGTCCCCATGTTTGAGCCGAGTGACAGCCAGGAGGCAAAGGACTTTATAAAACTGGGCTACGAGGTGAGCGAGAAATTTGATACGCCTGTCATGGTGAGGAGCGTCACCCGAATCTCTCATGCGAAAGGCATTGTGGAACTGCAGGATCCGGTTGTCTCTCCAGTCCCCGTAGAGATCAAAAAAGATACAGCAAAGTATACCATGCTCCCCTCCTTTGCCCGAATTCGGCATGCCTTTATCGAGGATCGTTTTCTCAGACTAAGGGAATTTGCTGAGGGATTTCCGGGGAATCGTATGGAGATCAACGACCCAACGACAGGGATCATTTCCGCCGGGGTCTCGTATCAATATGCCAAGGAGGTTTTTCCAAATTATTCTTACCTCAAACTCGGGATGGTATGGCCTCTGCCGAAGGATTTGATTGGGGAATTCTTCAGAAAAGTGAAAAAAGTTTACATTGTGGAAGAGCTGGACCCTTTTCTGGAAGAGAATATTAGGGCAATGGGATTTAAACCCAAAGGAGGGAAGAACCTATTTCCCATTTGTGGGGAGCTAAACCCATTTCTCATTGAGAAAGGAATGCTGGGAAAGAAATTTAAACCCCCCAAGCCTCTCTTGAAAGAAACGCTTCCTCCGAGACCTCCCAATTTGTGCCCGGGATGCCCTCATCGGGGTGTCTTCCATGTCTTAAGGAAATTGAAAGTCTATACCGCAGGGGACATTGGATGCTATACCTTAGGCGCTTATCCCCCGTTAAATGTGATCAATAGTAATATCTGTATGGGGTCAAGCATAGGCAGCGCTCATGGCATGGCCAAGGCATTAGGAGAAAAAGGGAAAGGAAAAGTTGTTGGCGTCATTGGGGATTCTACTTTTCTGCATGCGGGAGTCCATCCTCTGATGAACGTTGGCTACAATAAGAGTAACGTGACCATTATCATATTAGATAATCGAACCACCGGGATGACAGGCCAGCAAGAGCATCCGGCGACTGGATATACCATCAGAGGAGAAAAAACACATCAGGTCGATTTTGTTGAATTGGGGCGGGTCCTGGGGATTGAAAATCCGAGAAAGGTGAACCCGTGGAATTTGGAAGAAACGGAAAGGGTGATCAAGGACGAACTCGAAAAGGACAAGCCCTCCCTTATCATCAGTGAAGGCCCCTGCACGCTCCTTCGGAGGGCTCTTCGAAAATATAACAAGCCTCTTCAGGTTGATTCCACCAAATGTGTTGGATGTAAGACCTGTGTCAACTTGGGTTGTCCCGCTATCTCTTATCAACTGGTGGAAGGAGAGATGGCGATGACTGCTGACGGGAAGAAGAGAAAAGGGATATCACGTATCGATCCGAGCCTATGTCCGGGATGCCATCTCTGCTATCAGGTCTGTAAATTCGAGGCGATCCGGAGTCAAGAAGAGAGACCGATATTCGGTTTTGAGACCATGTAACCATCTCTAAACGAGGTAACGGAATGGATGAAATGACCACCAATATATTGGTTGCTGGCGTTGGAGGACAAGGGGTCATCCTCGCGAGCGACATCATGTCTGAAGTTTTTATGGAAGCTGGCTATGATGTGAAAAAGAGCGAGGTACACGGGATGGCGATGAGGGGAGGAATCGTTACCTCCCATTTTCGTTTTGGCAAGAAAGTTTATTCCCCCCTCATCAAACAAGGGGAAGTGGATATCCTCTTTGCTTTTGAGCAACTGGAAGGGCTTCGGTGGGTAAACCATCTAAGGCCTAATGGCAAAATTCTAATGAACGATCATAAAATTAACCCTCCGGCTGTCAATTTGGGGGAGATGGAATATCCGGAAGCCATCCCTGAGACGATTCGATCAAGAATTAGAAACTTTTACCTGGTCAAGGGAACAGAGATCGCACTGCAGTTAGGGGATGCCCGGGCGGCAAATGTTGTGCTCTTAGGGGCTATGTCGAAATGTTTTGACGTCGATGAAAATCTTTGGCTAAAGACAATTCTGAATTACCTTCCTCCAAAAGTTCATGATTTGAACAGGAGAGCGTTCTCAGCCGGTAGAGACCAAATCTCATAACCTCCATCAAGTTCCATGGTGCCCGCCTACGTGAAATCCCGCTTTGTGCACGAAGGCAGGGAGAGAGTGGGGTGACAGGAAAATGAATGAATGACCGACCGACTCCAAATTCCTCATTTTTCGCTTAAACATACTTTAGAGTGCGGGCAATTTTTTCGATTTACCAAGGTTTTCAGTACCTACATCGTTCATTCCTCGGATCGGATTTTTTCCCTCTGGCAGAAGGGAGATTTCCTCTTCTATGAAGGGATTGAAGAACCTCTCCTCATCCGTTTTTTCAGACTGGAAGAATCTTTCGATTCCATATTGAAAGAGATCGACCGGGATCCGGTGATCCATCAAGCCATAGGAGAATATCGAGGGATGAGACTGATCCGACAAGATCCATGGGAATGTCTGCTTTCGTTCTTATGCTCTTCGGCAAAGGCCGTCTCGCATATCCGCTGTATCATCGAACATGTCTGTAGATCCTCGGGGGAAAAGGTAGTCCGGGGAAACTACGTGGGTTACCGATTTCCTGAACCCCAATCCATAAAAAATTCGCTTCAGCTGGAATCGGCCAGGGCCGGGTTTAGAACAGATTACCTAGTGAATGCCAGCCGTTGTACGGGCCGGGACCAGCTTCTCCTGCTCAAAGAGTTACCTTATAAGACGGCTAAAGAAAATTTGATGCGACTTCCCGGCGTGGGGAAAAAGGTTGCCGATTGCGTCCTTCTCTATTCCTTGGACTTTCTTGAGGCCTTTCCAATGGACACTTGGATAAAAAAAGGTCTACAAAAGATTTATTTCAAAGGGAGAAATGCCGGAGAGAAGACGATGGAGGATTTTGTGTCGAATCATTTTGGTCCCTGTGCAGGGTATGCTCAGCTGTATCTCTACCATTTCTGGAGAAACCACCCGTAACCCCCCTTCATCCCCCCTTAAGTTAAGGGGGGATAGAGAGGGGTTAAAGCCTCAGAATTTTCGGATCAGGCTTTAACGATTTTGTTCTTCCATCGATCCATGCCCTTCGTCACATTCCGAGTATCGATGACAAGGGGAGCGAGCCTGACAATCCGCTGATAATCGATGCTATGGTCTGTGACGACCACAGCGGCATCGATTTTGCGAAGCAGTCGCTCCGTGAGAGGAGAAGAATTTAGCTTAAAAGAGTATTTTCTAAAAGAGGGAAGCGATGGGATATAGGGGTCGTGATAGAGGATAGTCGCTCCCTTTTTCTGGAGGAGATTCATAATGGCCAAGGCGGGAGATTCCCTGGCGTCGTCAACCTCTTTTTTATAGGCGACTCCCAGGATCAAGATTTTCGATCCTTTTATACTTTTCCCTCTCCCATTCAGAGCATCTTGAATCTTGGCGACGACATAATAAGGAATGTGAACATTAATTTCTCCCGCCAAGAAAATAAATCTCGTTGTGAAATCATATTCACGGGCTTTCCAGGAGAGATAATAGGGATCGATAGGAATACAATGGCCTCCCATACCAGGACCCGGATAAAATGGAGAAAACCCGAAAGGCTTGGTACTGGCGGCTTCGATGACCTCCCAAATATCTATCCCCATTCGGTCCGCTAACATTTTCAGTTCATTGACCAAGGCAATATTTACACTCCGGTAGATATTTTCGAGGAGTTTGGTCAATTCTGCGACTCGAGGGGAGGAAACGGGTATAACCTTCTTGATGATTTGACTGTAGAGGGCCGCGACCACTTTTTGGCACGATGAAGTCACTCCGGCAACGACCTTTGGAATTTGGTGCGTTGTAAACCGTTTGTTTCCCGGGTCTTCCCTCTCAGGGGAAAAGGCCAGAAAGAAATCCCTCCCGACCTTCAAACCGCTCGATTCCAATCGGGGAAGGATCAGCTCCTCAGTGGTTCCTGGATAGGTCGTGCTTTCCAGAACAATCAGCTGACCTTTCCTAAGATTCTGGAGAGCGGCTTCCGTTGTTTTTTCTATGTACTGGAGATCCGGCTCCATTTTTTCAGTCAGGGGGGTAGGAACGCAAATCAGAATGCAATCGGGTTTATCGAGACGAGAAAAGTCATCCGTCACATCGAAATGGCCACTCCGTATAAATTGGGAGATCCTGGAGGAGGGTATGGATTTCAAATAGCTCTTCCCCTTCTTCAGTGTGTCGACCTTTTTGGGATCGATATCGAACCCCAGAACTCTGAAATCTTCCTCACAAAACCTTAACACCAGAGGGAGCCCGACATATCCCATGCCAATGATCCCGACCAGAGCCTTTTTTTTATGGATCTTTTGGATGATTTGATTAGCCTTCTCCAACAACTCCATAGCTCCTTTCACCGATTCTCAAAGGGGTTCAAGGATTCAAGTAATTCTTCTCATAAGGTATTTCACTCGAGCCCTTGACCACTTGACCCCTTGGACCCTGTTCTTCGATAGAATGCTTTGATTCGATCCACGACCGCCATCTGTTGATCTTCTGTCAGCTCAGGATAAATTGGAAGAGCTAAAACCTCTTTGGAAGCCTTCTCGGAATTCGGGAGATCTCCTCGGCGATATTTTAAAAAGGAATAACATTCCTGCAAATGGAGGGGCACAGGATAATAGATGTCTGTTCCTATGCCTTCCTCTGATAGGTATTGTTTCAGCCGATCTCTTTCCGGAACACGGATCACATACTGATGAAAGATGTGCCGATTCTGATATTGAATAGTCGGGAGCCTAAGGCCATTTACAGAAGAGACAAGATCCCGGAATAGCAATTGATAGCGCTCAGCTTTTTTTTGTCTTTCTGTGGTCCATTTCTCCAAGTATTTAAATTTCACCAGTAGAATGGCGGCTTGAATCGTATCAAGGCGACTGTTGATCCCAATCTGTTTATGGAAATATTTGGGTTGACTTCCATGGACCCTGAGCAGTCGAATCTTCTCTGCCAGGCTGGCGCTACCCGTTACGACCATTCCCGCATCTCCAAAGGCGCCCAAATTTTTTGTAGGGTAAAACGAAAAACATCCAAGGTCTCCTATCTGTCCAGCCCGGCGTCCCTCTGATACGCCGTCAGGCCTGTACTCCGCTCCCAATGCCTGGGCAGCGTCCTCGATGACAAAGAACTTTTTCTCTTTGGCTATTTTAAGAAGAGGGTTCATATCTGCACATTGCCCAAAAAGGTGAACGGGAATGATAGCCTTTGTTTTCGAGGTAATCTTCTCCTCGATTTTGTAAGGGTCGATGTTATAGGTTTCTTGACTGATATCCACAAAAACGGGGATAGCGCCGAGGCGGGAAACAGAACCTGCTGTCGCAAAAAAAGTGAAAGGAGGAAGAAGGACCTCATCACCTGCCCCGATTCCTAATGCCATTAGGGCTAAAAGCAAAGCGTCTGAACCAGAGGCTACTCCGACGGCGTATCGGGTCCGACAATATCGAGCAATGGTTTCCTCCAGAGCCTGCACTTTAGCTCCTAGGATGAATTGCTGGTTTTGAAATACCTCATCCATAACAGATTTAATTTCATCTTCGATGGATTTAAACTGAGTCCCCAAATCAAAAAAAGGAACCTTCATCTTCATCAGTGTTCTCTTCGATCTCCCCTCACCCAGTGTTTTCAATTATGGACTCCTTAGTAAGATAAAAAAAATTGATAGTCAAGGCGATTTCACATCGCTATAATAATGTTCATGAAGCAAAAGATGAATCTTGATTCCGTTTCGATCATTTTGGTCAGGCCCAAATTCCCCGAAAACATCGGTTCGGTCGCCAGGACGATGAAGAACACCGCAGTAAGTCGGCTGATTGTGGTCAACGGATGTTCCCCCCTCCATCCCAGCGCTTATAAATTAGCCTCGGGGGCTGAAGATATTTTGGAGAGAGCAGAAGAGTTTTTTACTTTGGGAGAGGCGATCTCTGAAATGGGATGTGTCGTCGGAACGACTTCGCGAGGGGGAAAAGAGAGGTACCCTGATTTCACACCGGAAGCCTTGGCAAAGAAACTCATTCCCATCTCGCAGAAGAATTTGATTGGTGTCGCCTTCGGATCGGAAAAGGAGGGATTGACCAATGAGGAATTGTCCCTTTGTCATCTTTATGCCAGAATTCCTTCGGTGGAGTCCTTCCCATCCCTCAATCTTGCGCAAGCCGTGATGATCGTTTGCTATGCATTATTTCAATCCTCAGTGGAGACACGTAAACCGTCTATTCAGTTAGCCCAGGTAGGGGGGGTGGAGAGCATGTTTGAGCATATGCAAAGGACACTCATCCAAATCGGGTTTCTGGATTCAAACCATCCGAAAAGAATGATGCGGGTGCTGAGGCGCCTATTCGGAAGAAGCCAAATGGATGAAAGAGAAGTTCAAATCCTTCATGGCATATGGAGCCAAATGGATCATTGTCTAAGAAAAGAGAAGAACCTTAAGAATAGGGAGGGAAAAGATGTTTGAGAAATGGACAGGAATGGTTCTATTTTTATTTGTGGCAATAGGGCTATGGGAAATAAAAAATGCTCATGCTTCTATCTCGCTCCCCCAACCGTCGTTGGATGGCAAGGTCTCCATTGAAAAGGCCATCAAGCAGAGGCGAACCATTCGAGATTTTAAAGAAAGAATTCTCTCCCTTGCTCATCTTTCACAACTCTTATGGGCTGCGCAAGGGATCACAGATCCGACAGGGAGGAAGAGAGCTGCGCCTTCTGGAGGCGCATTGTATCCTTTAGACGTTTACGTTCTTATCGGTGAGAATGGGATCGAAAAAATGGAGGCAGGTGTTTATCACTATTTACCCAAAGAGCATTCCATCTCACCGATTTTGAAAGGAGATCGGCGAAAGGAAATTGCATCCGCTTCCTTGTCTCAGATGTGGATAGCTAGAGCACCCGTCATCATTATCATTACGGCTGAGTATAAAAGGATCACGCGGAAATATGGTGAAAGAGGGATCCGATATGCTCTCATCGAAGTGGGGCATGTGGGTCAAAATGTGTTTCTCCAAGCAGAATCCTTGGAATTAGGGGCTGGGATTGTTGGAGCATTCAACGATTTGGAAGTTTCAAAAGTGGCAGGTCTACCGCCCCAACACGAACCCTTATTGATGATGCCGGTGGGGTATAAGAAATAAAAAACCCCTTTTCTGAACCATTGATGAAAAGGGGTCGATGGAATTCAATTAGACATCAAAGTATCTTCTGAAGGTGATCTTACTACTTCTTCAAAAAAGGGCTGATGATATCAATCGGCACGGGGAAGATGGTGGTTGAGTTCTTCTCAGTGGAGATCTCCGCTAAGGTCTGAAGGAACCTTAGCTGGAGGGCCGTAGGATTGGTACTGATCACATTGGCAGCCTGAGTCAATTTTTCTGCAGCCTGGAATTCACCCTCGGCATGGATGATTTTGGCCCTCTTCTCCCTTTCTGCCTCTGCCTGGCGGGCAATTGCCCTTTGCATATTCTCCGGCAGATCTACCTGCTTGGTTTCCACCAGAGAGACTTTGATTCCCCATGGCTCTGTGTGTTTATCTAAAATATCTTGGAGCTTCAGGTTGATTTTGTCTCGCTGGGAGAGCAATTCGTCCAAATCCGCTTGCCCCACGACGCTCCGAAGTGTAGTTTGGGCCAATTGGGAAGTTGCATAAAGATAATTCTCCACCTCGACCACAGCCTTATTGGGGTCCATGACGCGAAAATAGACAACGGCGTTCACCTTGATGGAAATATTGTCATGTGTGATCACATCCTGCGGGGGGATGTCCAATGTGACCAATCTCAGGCTGATCCTCAACAGCTTATCGACTCCCGGAATAATGAAAATGATCCCTGGCCCCTTGGCGCCGATCAGCCTTCCCAAACGGAAGATAACCCCTCGTTCATACTCCCTCAGAATCTTGATGGCTGAAGCAGCAAGAATGAGTAAAAAGATAATAAGAAATATGATCCCTGGTGATATTGATGCGCCCATATCATTCCCTCCTTATTCTGTTTTTTTCACTTCCAGTCTCAAATTCTTTACTCCTATGACCTGAACCCTTTCTCCCTTTTCGATGTTCTTATCACTGATGGCATTCCAGAACTCCCCGTGTATGGAGACTTTTCCTTCTGGGGCAATTGGGGTGGAAGCGATCCCTACTTCTCCTATAAGGCCTTCCATTCCCGTGGTTGGTTTTTTCAAGCGTGCATTGATGGCCCTGGTTACAGCAAAAATGAAGAATGCTGCGCTTACAACAACTGCGGGTATGATTACACTCAAAGAGACTCTCATATACTCCTCGGGACTCTGAAACAACATCATAGAGCCTAAGAAAAGGGAGATGACGCCACCGACGGCTAACAACCCATGGCTCACCACTTTGATTTCTGCGATAAAGAGAATGATGGCAAAAAGGATCAATGCCAAACCAGCGTAATTGACGGGGAGCATCTGTAATGCATAGAATGCAAGAATAAGGAAGATTCCACCCACCACCCCTGGCAGAATAGCCCCAGGACTCGAAAGTTCAAAGAAGATGCCATAAATTCCCAGCATGAGAAGGATATAAGCGATCGTAGGATTAGAGATAATATCCAGAAGTCGGTCCCGCCAGCTCATCTGAATGGGTTGCGGTTGAACTCCCTTCGTGTGAAGAGTTCGAGCGACCCCGTCAAACTTTATAACCCTTCCGTCAATCTTGTCGAGAAGGGTTGGAATATCCGAGGCAACAAGGTCAACGACATTGAGCTTGACTGCTTCCTCCTCAGTGATGGAAACGCTTTTCACCACGGCTTTTTCAGCCCAATCCACATTTCTCCCTCGAGTCTTCGCAATATTTTTGACGAAGGCAACCGTATCGTTAACGATCTTTTCCGTCATCGTCTTGCTTTCTTTTCCTTCTCCTCCCATTGTGACAGGATGGGCCGCTCCAATGTGAGTGCCAGGAGCCATTGCGGCAATGTTCGCAGCCATGGTGACAAATACCCCAGCAGAGGCCGCGCGTGCTCCACTTGGAGCAACATAGACAATGACGGGAATAGTCGAGGCGAGTTCCTTTTTGACGATCATTCTTGTCGATTCCAATAATCCTCCGGGAGTATCCAATTTGATGATCAGACATTGAGCATTTTGTTGGGTGGCTTCATCGATTGAATCAATAATGAATTTGGCAGTAGCAGGATTGATGATTGCGTCCACTTCGATGGTAAAGAGGGGCGCTTTTTCCTGGCCTGGAATCGCGGGTACAGATAGAAACAAAAGGAAGACGGAAAGAGCTAATAAGGCCTTGTTTCTTTTCAAGATTTATACTCCTAAGTTGTCTAATATCCCACAAAACAGATAGATTGTCAAATCAACCCAGAAAGTTCAAATCTTAATCCTCATGAAGTCCTCTCCCAGGATGATTTCACCTTGATATATTTTCTTGCATCGGTCAACGATATCAAATTGGTCACAAACTGGATAGAGATGGATGAGGAGGAGTTTCTTACAGTGTGATTCCACTGCAATTCTTCCAGCCAGCGAAGGAGTGAGATGGCCTTCCACTTTTTTCCCGTCGGGAAAGGAGCACTCCAAGACAAGAAGATCCACTTCAAAGGCCAGATCAATTATGTTTTGACAATAATCCGTGTCACCTGAAAGAGCCACCGATTTTCCATCTTTAAACTCAATACGATACCCAACGCTTTCAGAGATATGAGCCATGGGATTTGATAAGATCTTCAGGTCCCTGTAGACAAGGGCTTCTTGAGAAACCTCTTTGACGGTTAGTTGATAGGATTGAGCGGCGATCCAGGGACCGTAAACGCTCCTCAATTTTTCAAAATAAGATTTGAAACCGCGTCCTCCAATGCACAATAATTCTTTTTCCCGAGGAAGATCTGCATACTTACATGCAAAGAGAATGGGAACAAGATCGGAAACATGGTCCGGGTGGATGTGAGTATAGAGGAGAAGGTCGATATTTCGGTAAGTCAAGCCGACGTCCAACATCCTTCTCAATGTTCCGGACCCACTGTCGATCAGTAAGGTCGAGTTATCCGAAAGAACCACCAAGCCTGGAGAACCTCTCCTTAGAGAGGGGACCCCAGTTCCCGAGCCTATGATGATCAATTCAGCCAATTTATTCCTCTTGGAAAGATTTCATTCAGAATACCACGAATTGAACAAATTGTAACTTCCTTTGTAGTGTAGCGCGTCTAACGCTTCTTTACGTTGTTTCTCAAGCCGCCATTCCCGCCCCGTATCAAGTACGGGGTAAACTCCAGCGGGAATCCAGTTGAAAAGACTGGATTCCCCCGTGTCAAGCACGGGGCAGGCTTAATCAAGTGGGGAATGACAAACAACGCAAAGGGACTTTCGACGCACTACAATAGTCTTTCCCTCCTTAGTCAGGATTGACATTAAGCTACCTTTTTAATAGGTTATAAAAAATGGTCCTTGTAGAGCAAAAACCTATTGAAATTGATGGGTCTTATGGGGAAGGAGGAGGGCAAATTCTGAGGACCGCTCTTGCCCTTTCAGCGATCCGAAGGAAACCCTTGACCATTTATCACATTCGATCAAATCGAAATAACCCTGGTCTTCAAGCCCAACATCTGGAGGCGGTTGAGGCTTTGGCCCGAATTACAAAGGCACAAACAGAGGGAGTTAAGTTTGGGTCGCAAAGAATTACCTTCGCCCCCCAAGAAATTCTTCCAGGAGATTATCAATTCGAAGTGAAGACGGCAGGATCTGTCACCCTTCTCCTTCAGGCGATTTTCTTTCCTCTCTGCTTGTCCGGTGGAATTTCAAGGGTGACACTGATCGGTGGCACCCATGTCCCATGGAGTCCATCGTTCCATTATCTCTCTGAAGTTTTCTTGCCCACGCTCCAACGGATGGGAGTTTCCGCCCAAGCCGTTATTGAAAAATGGGGATTCTATCCAAAAGGAGGAGGCAAGATTCAATTGAAAATTGATCCTGTTCATGAATTGAAACCGATCTCTTTGGCTGAACGGGGTTCACTGAAAAAGGTTCGTGGCATTTCTGCTATCTCTAACCTTCCTGAACATGTGGCAGACAGGCAGAGGAAGCAAGCTTTAAGAAAGATTCAAAGGGAGCTGAAGATTGAAGCAGAGATTGCCACCTTGTATGATATCCCTTCAAATGGACCAGGTGTAGATGCTCAGTAATTAGGTAACTCTTTTGGGGTGTTATAGGATAAACTATAGCACAAAAGGAGGTACCGATGAAGCATGAGCAGCAGATCGTCATCAAGCGATGGATGCCTATC